>Ga0105052_10002576_pt1 | contig 22100 bp, 16 predicted proteins | sample FRY03_FD_78094 | JGI IMG/M metagenome (GOLD analysis project Ga0105052, IMG submission 78094) | Freshwater microbial communities from Lake Fryxell liftoff mats and glacier meltwater in Antarctica - FRY-03 | ecosystem: Environmental > Aquatic > Freshwater > Ice > Glacier meltwater ... | reverse complement strand
TTGACAGTAAAGTCAAAGGCAAAAAGACAGGAATCAAAGATAAAGTCAAAAGTCATATTGTTACTATTTACGGTCTACATGGATTTGAAAATAATATGTTTGTAGATGGACAAATTAGATATGGTAGAAGTAATATCAAGAAAAACCGTGATAATGGCAACACAAGTGGTGATATCTCTAAGGCTAAAACCAAGGGTGACATCTTTGGTGGAAAAATGGAAGTAGGATATGACTATGCTTTAGAAAATAAAATCCATTTGATTCCTACACTTGGTATATCTCATGATCAATTAAAAATGAAGGGATATAAAGAAAGTGGAGAAGGTCTTAATAGGTCAGTTGCTAAAAGAACTGCAGCAAGAACTTCCGCATTACTTGGTCTTAGAGTGAGCAATCCTATAGATAATGGATCTATTACAATTATACCTGAGATTCATGGAAATTTTATCTATGCTATGCAGGTCAAAAATCCTAAAACTACAATAACTCTTTTCGAAGGTATGGATCCAATAACCACTCCTTCTGGAAAATCACCTAAAGCATCTTACAAAATTGGTGGATCGGTAAAATTCACTAAATGCAAGAAAATTGACTTAGGTGTAGGTTATGATTTAGGCTTGGCTAAAAAGTTCCAGTCTCACTCAGGTTATGCTAATATACGCTATAATTTCTAGTTAATGTTGCGTCGCTCAGAACAAGCGATTGCAGGCTCTCCGCGCGTGACCTTTCTAATAAAGAAAGGTTCCGCGCTTGCTTAAAGGATAGCTCTGACACAACCAGAGTCTGCATTTCTTAAAAAAGAAACCAAACTCTACAATAACATGATCTCATCACAGAATTCCACGCTCTAGTAACTATTCAGCCCATAAAATCCTTTCTATTTCTATTCAATTAATTTAAAAAATGGTATAGTAAGTCTGTCTCAAAATTGTTCAAAACTAAATATATAGCGATATATTTTCAACAAATTTTGAGGTGGCTGGAGGTTTTGCTGAGCCTTCTTTGTCGGAATGGTATTTGTACAAAAAATTTGTAAAAGCCAGTGTTAGCGATGTTGCTAATTGCTTGATTGAGCCCAGGTAAATGCCGGTTTTATGGTGCTTGGGCTAAAGTATACTAGTCATATGGGTTATTATGAAAAGATTTTGCTGCTCATACAAAATTATCTCCTGTATTTCAGCTTTTTGACGCGGAGGTTACCTATTTCAAGCACGTAGTAACGTAGCCATTAAGAGGTGTGGCAAAGTGTTGCACGCAACTTCTGGGGTGCTAATCCTACGAGCCTACGATCGTTACATAGTGTGACTAGCTGCAAAAACGCTCAGTGTTTTAAAAATCCTAGCTCTCCACAAGAAAACACTTGAATCCACATTAACAGGATAGCTAAATAAAGCTACTTGGCTTCCTTTTTTGCGTTTTTAGCAGCGCGCTTTTCTTTGATATTTTTAAAAGTAGGTTCTTTTTTAGTTTCTTTCTTTTTTATTTGAGATTTAGCCATAAGACCTCGCATTAATTATTATTATTTGCCAATTTATTCTATAAATTCACTAAAAATATAGAAGATGCTTTGATCTTAATATAGATATTAATTTATGGCAAGTATGATTTACCAAGTTTTGCAATTAAAATGGACAAAAGCGAATTTTATACAACTCATTTTTGTCCATTTTAATTTAGAAATTGATATTAACAAAAAAGATTAAATACTTTGCCCTTTACTAGCAAAAGTTTCTTGGACTGCAGTAACGACTGCAGTAGCAGAATCTTTAAATTTATTCCAAGATTCTGCTACTTTTTCTTGTTTAAAAACAGAGACTGCTAGATCCGCAACACTTTTGAAGAATTCTCCTAATTTCTTTAGGATAGGTGAATTTGAAATAGCATTCTTAAACTCTTCGGCTTGTTCACTAAATAATTTACCCATATCTTCAAATGTTTTCTGTGGATCTTTTTTAAATTCTTCAAATGCTTTACTAAACTCTTCCAATTCCTTTTTAACTTCTCCGCTAACTTTGCCAGCAAATGGTTTAACTTCATCATTCCAAAAATCTGATACAACTCTTGAAACTTCTTCTAATGTGCTTGGCGGATTACCAAAATCTTCAACGTCTCTCCCTAGTTCACGCGCTCCCTTCTTTAATTTTTCTACAAATGTTTCTGACATATTAATTCTCCTTATAAATTATTAAAAATTGTGATGTAAATTTTATAGGGTTAAAATTCATTTGTAATAATTAAAATGACACTCCTACCTTAAATGAAATATTTTTTTAAAATTAGTGATATATAAAACTCACAGCCTATCTTGACTTAAAAGTCCAAATCAGAATAAGTAGGAGGCGGAGGAAAACCAGCAATTTGATCTTGTAATAGAGAGCGAAAGCTAGGTCTTGACTTTAAAACCGCATACCATTGCTTAATATATGGCCAATCATCCCAATTAATCTCACCAAAATAGTCAACTACAGACAAATGACAAGAAGCTGCAATATCTGCGCAACTCAAACTATTTGACGCAACGTTACTCCGTTTCTCAAGCATAGTTGATAAATAATGTAAATGGTGAGAAAGATTGCTTTTTGCAGCTCTGAGCAAGTTTGTTCTAGGCCCGTCTAAACGCAGCATTAAACGTATGATTTTTTCATCTATTATAATTTTGGTTACTTCATGATAAAATTTATCATTAAACCAATTAAGTAATCTTCTTATCTCGCACTTTACATCAATATCCTCATCCATAAAACTAAAATTTGGATATTTATCATTTAAATATTCAATGATAGGATATATTCCAGCTACAACTAATCCAAATGGTTCTTCTAAAACTGGAATATTACCAGCCGGATTGATTATCAAAAATGCTTTACGCCTTTGCCAATAATCTTCTTTTATCATGGTGAACTGAACATCAAGTTCTTTAAAAAATACTCTGACTTGACGAGATAAGGGACAGATAGGATAATAGTATAATTTTTTCATTACTTATTTTCTAATATAAACACCTTCCAAAACGTATTTGTCCTTCAGGTCTAGTGTAATGGTCTATAAGCCGGGTTCTGTATAGCGTTAACTATCGCAGTTATTTATCTAGGATAAATGTTACCATTTACCTCAAGCAATCTACCCGCCCTACCTCTAGTTAGAGATACCTAGGAACAATTAAGTTCTGTAGTGCCTATTTGATCTTGCTCCTGATGGGGTTTGCAATGCGTAACTTGTTACCAAATCACCGGTGCGCTCTTACCGCACCATTTCACCCTTACCAAAAATATTGGCGGTATATTTTCTGCTGCACTTTCCCTGAAAATTTCTTCCCGCTGGTCATTAACCAGCATCATATCCCTATGGAGCCCGGACTTTCCTCGCAAAACACAAAATTTTACGCAACTGCGCGACCATTACGACTGAATTGTAAATGAATAATAAAAATTCGTCAATAAATAAATGTATACAACAATACCTCTGTAAAATAGAAAAAGTAATACCATTTCCTATAATGGACCCATTGAGTACTATTCTTTATCATGGAGTTTGGATGGAGGGGAAAACGTTGTTTTATGGCGAGAAACCATAAATAACGCTACAGATAGTGCTGCGGTATATTTTCTGCCGCACTTTCCCTGAAAATTTCTTCCTTTTAAGCTACTAATATTTATCTATATTTTTCATTTTATTGATTATCCTCATTAAGATTATAATCGCCCCTTGTTGAAACATCAGACAGTCCTTGCTCCATCTGATGATTTTCAATATTAACAATTTCTTGATATAGCTGATTCGTCAGATAATTCAGATAAATCAGATTTTCACGATAAGAAGCTTCTTGCTCCATCTGCTCATGATATCTCAATAAATCACGGGTAGCATCATTGTCAATCTTACCCTTCCTATAATAATCCGTAATCAGATCTTCAGCATCTCCATTTCTATGTAATGTATGTAAATCAGTAATTGTTTCTCTTAATATATCAAATATTTCATCTGAATTGGCATATGCTAAAGCTGCCATGTCATATATTATTCTTATCTCACATGTTTCATATGCCTCCTCTTCATTTTCCTCTCGGTCGATACGAGCAATTGAATCCCTTATAATTAAAATATTGTCATAAGGGCAAAAATCAGGGTGGGCCAGTGATATTATCTTTACCGCAGCAACATGCTCATCATTTTCTGCTAGCTGTTTTGCCAAAGGCATAATTCTATCATTCTCTATCTCATTAATCGCATTGTGATATAGTGTTGCTCTGTCTTCTGGTAATTCTTTCGCAGCTTTTTCAAGTTTTTGTATTTTTATTCTATAACTTTTAGTATCACTCAAAGTTTTTGTTATATAGTCGATGTCCTCTTTCTCAAGGTTGCGAGTAGAGGTATTATTTACCTTAAGTTTCTTTGTCACATTATACCCATAGGTTAAAAATTGTTATACAACAATATCTAATCATTAGCAAAACACAATAAATATCAACGTAATTTTGCTAAATATTCTCAACGCACATAGCAATTCCCATACCACCGCCGATACAAAGGGTTGCAAGACCTTTTTTTGCATTTATTCTTTTCATTTGATGAATTAACGTAACTAAAATTCTGGCTCCACTAGCGCCAATAGGATGACCAAGCGCAATAGCACCGCCCGTTATATTTACTTTATTTAAATCCCAATTCATTTGTTGATTGACATATATAGCTTGCGCAGCAAAAGCTTCATTACATTCTATTATATCTAAATCTTCTACTTTCCACCCTGCAACCGCTAATGCTTTTTTCGCGGCAGGGACAGGTCCTGTACCCATAATATTTGGATCCACCCCAGCTTGAGCGTAAGATACAATTCTTACCAACGGCTGTAAATTATGTTTTTTGATTGCATCTTCAGAAGTCACCATCAGACAGGCGGCTCCATCATTAATGGTAGAAGAATTTCCAGCAGTGACAACACCATTCTTATCAAAAGCTGGCTTTAATTTTGACAATGAATCAATATTTGTATCTGGTCTTATACCTTCATCTTGATCAAATATAATCGTTTGTTTCTTATTCATAATTTCTATTGGTACAATCTCATTTCTAAAATACCCTTCTTCCCTTGCTTTTGTGGCTTTTTGATGTGATTTTAATGCAAATTCATCTTGCATTTCACGAGTGATATTAAATTGTTTGGAAATATTCTCGGCAGTAATACCCATCAGGCTTCCTGAAAAAACATCAGTTAGACCGTCATATTGCATTAAATCAATCATTTTAAGATCACCGAGCTTATAACCAGCTCTAATATATGTTCCATGCATTCCGATAGACATGTTTTCTTGACCTCCTGATATCACAATCTCATTATCATCACATAATATGCTTTGCGCAGCTAAACACACACTTTTTAATCCTGAACCACATACTTTGTTAATTGTAAAGCCAGGCACTTCTTTTGGAATCCCCGCCATAATCGCAGCTTGCCTAGCTGGATTTTGCCCCGCACCGCTAGTAAGTACATGACCAAGTATTACCTCACTTATCAAAGCAGGATCGATTTTATTCTCATTAAGAATGGATCCTATTATTGTAGCCCCTAGTTTCTGCGCTGGAATCTTTGATAAACTTCCCATAAAGGAACCAATGGAAGTGCGTTTTGCATTAGTTATATATATTGCTTTATTCATTTAAGACCTCCAAGCCAAGATTTATACGATTTAAAAAAATTATTAATTTGAGAATTTATCAGATAACTAATATGCCCCCCTTTTACCTCAAACATAGTAGATTGTTGTAAAATTTTGCGCAAAGGTAAAATAGATGATGCCGGCACTATTCTATCATTTTGCGCGATCAAGTGATAAACAGGTTTTTTAAGTAAAGATGGATTCGCGATTTTGTTATTAAATTCCCAGCTCAAGGCTGCAAACATATTTTTCTCTATCATATCTTCTATAATTTGAAAATAAGTAGTTTTAGGAAGAGTATTGCTTGACATTAGCCATTGCTCTATTTTAAAGAAAAGTTCTTTATCCTTATTTAAGGTAATATTTAAGTATTTATCGATTTTTTTACTAAAATAATCCGGGAACAATAAAAAGAATAAAATCTGTATATGTATCTTAGGTATTACATCCATCGCTTTAATAGAATTATCCAAACCAAGCATTTTATGCATTGCTATAACCATCGCAAAATGGGAAAAATCCCACGGACTAGTTAATAAGCAGATTGTTTTTACTTGGACTTGACAATCGATTGCTGCGATTAATGCTAAAGTACCACCTATGCAATGGCCTACTAAATCAATTTCTAAAGCTGTTTTTGCTCTTAAGTGATTTGTTATCTTTATAATTTCTGTGATATAATCATTAACAGAATAATTGGGTCGCTTTATCTCAAGCCAATCAATAAGAAATATATCACCTAATTCTCTTAAATTATCTATAAAATGGTTTTCTTTGTTTAAAAAGAAAATTTCAGGAGAATTGAAAATCGAAGGTACAATTAAAAATACTCTTTTCCTAAGATTTTCATCTTTTATTTGTTTATACTTTAAGACCCTATGCTCACTAGAAAGAATTATATCATCAGATTCTATGAAATATTTATTTCCCAACTCATTCTTTCTAGCAAAATCTTCATATTCATCAAAATAATTTTGGTACTTATCGCTATTAGGGGTGAGCATATTCTAATCAACTATTATGCTTGTTATGTTACTGACAAAGATATTATAACATTTTGGCAGATTTTTTGCGAAAACTATAAACAGAATAAGAAATTCTTTATTAAAATATATCTTAATACTACATAATTATTAAAAAATACAACAAAAGATATGGGGCATTTATATAGTATGATAAGCTAAACTTGTTATTCCTTTCTCTTGCTTGTATTCAACTAGCCATAATATAACTATTTAATTCATTTCTCCTAGACGCTATAATTTATTTTGTATATTTATAATTATTAATGTTTTATAACTAATTAAATATTAATATAAGATAATTTATTTTATTATATTAAGTTAACATTATATTGATTTAGCAAGACAAATCCTCGTGAACATAAGGCTTAAGTAAATAAAAAAGCCTTATTGTTGCTAGTCTAAATAAGATAGAAGTTTGATTATTATCATTGACAAATTTGCTTATATTCTCTATAAGTTCTATTTTAGTGAATACTAAGAATTAGTCCGCTAAAAGTATAATTAGTATTAGGATTCAAGTGATTAATAAATAACTTAAATATCTAAAGGTTTTAGGTTTTTTTTTTGTCTTTATGGGTCTTTAAATCATGACTAATTTTCAGTCGAATTTATTTAAAAGCAAACTAAGAACTATATTTTGGCCAATTCACGCGAGTGAACTTGCAAAATTTATTCCAATGTCTGCTTTGATGTTTTGTATTTTATTTAATCAAAATATCTTGAGAATTCTAAAAGACAGTATATTAATTTCAGAAATTAGTGCTGAGGTAGCAAGCTTTGCAAAAGTTTACTGCGTCACTCCTGCTGCGGCTATCTTTGTAATAATTTACGCTAAAATGGTCAATCACGTAAGTTTTGCAAAAATTTATTACTATTTAATTAGTGTTTTTGTTGGATTTTTTGTAATTTTTGCATTCATTATTTATCCGAATATACAAATTTTCCACGCTGATTCTGCTAAGCTTGCAAAAATGATGATTGCCTATCCTCATTTCAAATGGTATATAGCGCTTGTCTGCAACTGGAGTTACATAACATTTTATACCTTATCAGAACTTTGGCCAAATATTTTCTATATTTTATTATTTTGGCAATTTGCTAATGAAGTGACTAGTACAGAAGAAGCAAAAAGATTCTATACTTTCTTTTCTTTATTCGGTAATTCATCAGTAATATTTGTTGGATTATTAATGATGAATTTGTCATCTGAAAAAACTTTTATTAAGTATTTTATTAATATTACGGATAATAAAATTACCCTAGTCCAAGCTTCAACAATATTTGTTATTGCCTCTTCGATTTTATCTTGTTTATTACTACGTTTCCTAACTACAAGAATTTGGGTAGATCCTGAATATCTTCTTCACCCTAAAAACTCAGGCAAAGAGGATATGGGTCTTTTAAAAAGTTTTCAATATATTGCCAGATCAAAATATTTATGGCTTATGGTTGTTTGTTCAGCCGCCTTTGGTTGCGCGATTAATTTAGTAGAAGCAGTGTGGAAAGCCAAAATCAAGGAGCTATATCCTACAGTAAATAGTTATGCTGAGTTCAATAGTCTATATATTCTTTGGACAGGTGTTACTATAATGGTCATGACCATTATTGGCAATAATATAATGCGCAGCCATAGTTGGTTTGTTGCAGCAATCATCTCTCCAGTAATTATCATGGTTACTGGCATAATGTTCTTTGCGCTCGTTGTATTTGATCAAAAAATTATTTCATTGTTTGATGGGGCTATAATAATGAGTCCATTAGCCCTTGCAGTATCAGTTGGGGCTATACAAAATATTTTAGCCAAAGGTACAAAATATTCCATTTGGGATACATCACGAGAAATGCTCTATATACCACTTGATAAGGAGCTTAAAACAAAAGGTAAGGCTGCAGTTGATGTTATTAGCTCAAAAATCGGCAAATCTTCGAGTGGATTACTACAATCAGTTATATTTACAATAATTCCAACAGCGACTTTTACTTCAATCTCACCCCTTTTAGCCATTATATTTACAATTGTTTGTACTTTGTGGATTTATGCTATTAGAAAAATATATTCTGAATATCAAAAAATTGTTTGATCTAGTATTAGTGAAGCGTATGTATAATGCTAACTATTATATACATAAAATTTGTTATTGGGTTTTATGTATGCAAATTGATGAATGATATTTTAATTGTATTGTGATAATCATGATGGTATCAAAATATTGCGTCAAAGACACAGCAAATCTATTGTTTCTCTATAAAAACATTCAGTCGGTTGATGGTATTGCCTTTACCAATGATAGAAATAATTTCAAAAATACTTGGTGACGCCGTCATACCAGTAATTAAAGCTCGCACAGGCGCCATAAGTTCTCCAAGTTTTAAATTATTCTGGATAGCCACATTTTTCATAGATAATTGAATATTGCCTTTATCAAGAATTTCTATATTTCCTATAGCCTCAATCACTTGGTTTATAAGAGATCTGTCACAATTTTTAATTAGTTCTTTTGCTTCATTTGAATAATCCAAAGGATAATTTATTAAATAAATTTTAGCTAGATTAGCGAGTTCAGTAATTAACTCTGCTCTAATTTTGAGCCCTTGCATTCCTTTTTTAATGTAGGAAATAATTTCTTGATTTAAGCTATAATCTTTTTCTAAAATACCTACTACCATTTTAGTTAATATATTATCTTCTAAATTACGTAAATATTCAGCATTCAGGCTTCTCATTCTAGCAAAGTCAAGCTTAGCGGCGGATTTCCCAAGCCCATCTATATCAAACCATTCTATAGCTTGCTGGCGCCCTATTATTTCATCATCTTTATGTGCCCAGCCAAGTCTTAATAAGTAATTACACAAGGCTTCTGGTAAATACCCCATATCCTTGTAGCTTTCAATACCAAGCGCCCCATGCCTTTTGGAGAGTTTAGCTCCATCCATACCATGTATTAAGGGTATATGAACCATAGTAGGTATTTCCCATCCGAACGCTTGATAAATTAATATTTGCCTAGCTGCATTTGTTAAATGATCATCTCCCCTTATAATATGCGTAATATTCATATCATGATCGTCTACCACGACGGCAAGCATATAAGTTGCTGTTCCATCGCTACGAAGTAAAACCATGTCGTCCAAATGGGAATTTTCAATTATTACATCGCCTTGCAGCTTATCATGAATTATAGTTCTTCCTTCTACAGGGCTTTTTAGACGAATTACTGGTTTTATATCTTTTGGATAAGACCCTGGATCTGCGTATCTCCACTTACTTTCAAAAATAAAATGTTGTTTCTTTGCTATAGCATCTTCACGCTGGCGATCTATTTCTTCTTGAGGAGTATAACAATAGTAAGCCTTACCATTCTGTAATAATTTTAAAGCGGCCTCTTTATAAATATCATTTCTTTGAGACTGAAAGATAACATCACCATCCCAGTTTAAACCTAGCCATTTTAATCCAGAAAATATTGCCTCTGTAGCTGATTTAGTTGACCTCTCCTTATCAGTATCTTCTATTCTAAGCAAGAATTTGCCATTATGATGTTCTGCGTATAGATAATTGAACAGAGCCGTTCTAACTCCTCCAATATGCAAGTAACCTGTTGGAGATGGAGCAAACCTTGTTATTACTGTCATTATGGCCTCATAAGAAAGTGAAAGTGGGGCTTTATTCAGTTTCTACTGGTTTGTTATGTGATGGCAAAGATAGTTTTACTTTTTCCATTAATTTATCAAGTTCTATTTGCGAACAAATCCCAAGTAAAACCGGATCCCTTGGACGAATATTTTTCATATTCCAATGACTACGGTCACGTATAGCTTCGATCGTTGATTTGGTAGTCCCAATTAGCTTGACAATTTGTCCATCTTGCATTTCAGGACAGTTTTTGATTATCCAATATATTGCATCTGGTTTATCCTGACGTCTTGCAATTGGCGTATATTTAGTAGCTTTATTTTTTTTCTTATTAAGATTGTAAGCAATACTTTGGGACAATTTTAAGCGAGCATTAGGATCAAGACTACAGCGCGCAATTTCTTCTGACGTTAATTGCCCCCCTGATATAGGATCAAGTCCTTGTATGCCGTGCGCAACATCACCGTCAGCAATACCTTTAACTTCAAGCTCATGAATAGCACAAAAATCAGCAATTTGTTTAAATGTTAAACCCGTATTTTCAATCAACCAAATTGCAGTTGCTTTTGGTAATATCGGTATAGTTCTTTGCTGGCTCATAATCTAAATATTTTATAATAAAATTGAAGTAGTCAACAAAAGATAATCATTTCAACAAATAAAGTCAAGAGGAGCTTTTAGATCTGTATAGGCTCATAACATGTGATGATTATTAAGTAGCTAGGATTTGCTAGTATATTCATATGGAATGGGACATTTGAATTTCTATTATCTTTAAGTCTATATCCCCTATATTGGTCAATTCGTGCGTTAGACTTTTCTCTATATAAATGGAACTTTTTTCAGAAAGCTTTATAATTTTAGTATCTATAATAATCTCTGCAATGCCTTGAATAATTACCCAATGGGCAGACTGATTATTATATTGAAATGATAATATCTGAGATGATAATACAATAATATGTCTAATTATATATAAATTATCAATATCAATTATTCGATAATAACCCCAAGGGTAAAAAACTTGTCTATGTTCTCTAGTCTCTTTTTTACCTAAACTCGCTAATTGATTTACTATTTGTTTTACTTCTTCTGACTTAGATTTATCAGCAACAAGCAGAGCATCTTCTGTATCAATTACTATAATATTATTAAGACCAATTACAGAGGCGAGCTTTCTATTAGACATAATATATGAGTTAGTGACATCTTGCGCTATAACATCGCCATAGAAGCAATTCTTATTACTATCTTTCTCACTAATTTGCCATAAGGAACCCCAAGCGCCAAGGTCTTGCCAGTCAAAATTAGCTTCAAACATTATTATATCAGAAGAATGCTCCATTATTGCGTAATCAATAGAAATTGCTTCGATAGTAGAATATGAGTCTTTATCAAGCCTAGTAAATACAGAGTCTTTAGTAGCAAAAAGCAAGGATTCACTTACTTTGTCAAATAGTCCTTTTTGTAGATCCTTAACTTTTTTAATCATATAGTGTGGGTTATATAAAAAAATTCCAGAATTCCAGAAATATCCACCTTGTTTTATATAATTTTCCGCTAAGTCTAAATTTGGTTTTTCAACAAACTTTTGTACTTTATAAACTTTTTTATATATTGGTTCCTTGATTTGAATATAACCATAACCAGTATTAGGAGAAGTAGGTTTTATCCCTATAGTCCCAATATTAGATTTTTCTAAATGGTTTGATAACATATTAATTCCAGATAAATATTCTTTCTCATCTGATATGTAATGATCAGCAGGTAACAATAGAACATTTTTGAATCCTTCATTAATTGCAATAATTGATGCTATTATAGATGGTGGTGCGGTGTTTTTTGGGAATGGTTCCGTTATTAAATCGGCATCAATTCCAATTTCTTTGATCTGCTGCGCTGCTATAAATTTGTGTTCTTCATATACTATAACAAGGGGTTTTCCTAATGATTCATTCCTTAGTAGAGTTTTTTGTAACAAACTGAATTTATCAAATATTTTGATAAATTGCTTTGGATAAAGCTCCCGAGACAATGGCCACATCCTTGTGCCAGACCCCCCAGCCATTATGACTGGTTTAATTTTCATTGTCTAAAATAATGTCTTCAGTTATCCACTCCATAGTTTTATAGTCATATTTCAAGGCACGTGGCTTTGTATCTATACTATCAAATACTATATCAGCTTGCATGTCGTCATGAGATGAAATTAATGTGCTATTAAAAGCGTGAAAATATGGCGAATGGTTCCTAAATTTGATAGTTACAAACTTCTGCTTAATAATATTTGGAATATTTTTAACTATGTCATCAAGATTGGAGGTATTATATTGACCAATGGAGCGAATAAAAAGTCGATATAAAGTACGATCTTGGTAAAAGAAACCTGTTGGAAGGACGCTAAAACTACTTCCCACTTGTACATTTGCTATAGATAAAGCATTAAGGGGAATACCTGATTTAGCGCTTGTATAATCATCGGATTCAAAAAAAGTAGCTCCAGCAAAATTGATCATACGTTTGACTTTATTATTATTAATATCGTATAATGCAACGTCTTGTTCCAACCTTTTTCCATCTCGGTATATAGTTAGTTTAACTGTATTTTTTGCAGCATTGTCCATACCATTGTCAAAAATTTCTAGATTACCACCTAATGGTTTCCCATCAATTTCCCATATAATATCCCCAGATTTTATAGCTTTTTCAGCTGGAGAACCGGTTAATACATTTTGGATAGATACTACCCTATTGCGGGCATTAGGAAAATTTTTTAAAAATTCTTGCATTTCTTTTTTAGGAAAATTACGGTGCTTAACTGCCTTATCAAGGGAATATAATTCGGAGATAACTCCAATATGTTGTCTAGTTGGAGATTTATTTGATTTCAGACCATCTATAGCTTTCTGTACATATTGTCCTTTCAATGCAAATACATATGTTTTACCACCACCATAAAGCACTCCTATAGCCTCGTTTTTATCATTCATGATAGGTGAGCCACTAGCTCCACCAGTTAAGTTTAAATTAATCACATAAGAACATTGTGGCATATCTCCGTTAATCTCATACATACCAGAGACATAGCCTGTGTGAAACGAAAAATCTTGACCCTCTGTATTGCTAACTACAAGCACACTTTGATTTGTAGCAGCTGATTCCTTAGAAAAAACAATTTGCTCTACAGATGATGGTATTTCTGACTTGTCAATTTTTAAAACTGCATAATCTTGCCATAGATCATAATAGGCTAGTTTCGCTTCAACTTGCTGACCATTGTGAAATGTAACAAAATAAGTGCCTACTGACGCTGGACCTATGACATGGTTGTTTGTTACAATAAAACCATTTTCTTTATCCGTGACAAAACCAGTCCCAGTCCAACTACCAGGATTTATATAAGCTGAAATTGCAACTCTAGTATTGATTGTAACAATAGCTTTTTTAGTTTTTTCTAAAACAGCAGGGTTGATTTTGCCTGTGGCAAATATTGCGTTGGTTGAAAACAAGGCAACAAATAGCAAAAGTTTTATTAATTTAAAAGATTTTTTCATATAAAGCCTCTTGTAAAATATTTATATAGCACTATATCAGATTTATAAGTTATTTAAGATGAGAGCGCAAAAACTAATTTTTAAAAATCATTGAGTTATCATTACATGGTTTTGAAAAAAATTATCTTTGTTAAAGTCTATAATATAAATTTAAACAAATAGTAGAATTTTTACAACACATTTTACAAGAGGAGTTTTATGGGAAAAGTAATAGGTATAGATTTAGGTACAACTAATTCTTGTGTTGCGGTAATGGAAGGAACTAAGCCAAAAGTTATACATAATGCAGAAGGAGGAAGCACTACACCTTCGGTAGTAGCTTTTACTCAAGGCGGAGAAATACTAGTCGGTGAACCAGCTAAACGTCAATTAGTAACTAATCCTAAGAATACTTTTTATGCTATAAAAAGATTAATAGGAAGAAATTTTAAAGATCCTATAGTTAAGAAAGATCAAGCTCTGGTGCCATACAATATAGTAGCAGCAGATAATGGTGATGCATGGGTTGAAGCCGAAGGTAAGAAATATTCTCCAAGTCAGATTAGCGCTTATATTCTACAAAAAATGAAAGAGACAGCTGAAAATTATCTTGGTGAAAAAGTTACGCAAGCGGTTATTACTGTGCCTGCATATTTTAATGATTCTCAACGCCAAGCAACAAAAGATGCTGGTAAAATAGCTGGCCTCGATGTTTTAAGAATTATAAACGAACCAACAGCAGCTGCATTATCATATGGATTTGATAAATCTGAAAATAAGATTATTGCTGTTTATGATTTAGGTGGAGGTACTTTTGACGTATCAATACTAGAAATAGGTGGTGGTGTATTTGAAGTCAAATCAACTAATGGGGATACTTTCCTTGGTGGTGAAGATTTTGATATTAAAGTATTAGATTACTTGGTTGAAGAATTTAAGAAAGAAAGCGGAATTGATTTACGTAAAGATCCTCTTGCTCTACAACGCCTTAGAGAAGCAGCTGAGAAGGCAAAAAAGGAACTCTCATCTACCCAACAAAGTGATATTAATCTTCCATATATTACTGCTGATAGTTCTGGGCCAAAACATATGAATATTAAATTAACAAGAGCAAAACTAGAGTCATTAGTTTCTGATTTAATAGACGCTACCACAGAACCATGTCGTAAAGCTTTAAAGGATGCTGGTTTAAAAGCTGCTGATATTCAAGAAGTTATTATTGTTGGTGGCATGACAAGAATGCCAAAAGTCATAGAGAAAGTAAAAGAAATTTTTGGTCGTGAGCCACACAGAGGGGTAAATCCTGACGAAGTAGTTGCTCTTGGAGCTGCTATTCAAGCTGGTGTTCTAAGTAAAGAAGTTACAGATATATTATTGTTAGATGTAACCCCTCTATCACTAGGTATAGAAACGCTTGGTGGGGTGTTTACAAGGTTAATTGATCGTAACACTACCATTCCAACTAAGAAAAGCCAAGTATTCTCAACGGCAGAAGATAACCAACATGCAGTAACTATTAGAGTTTTCCAAGGAGAACGTGAAATGGCCTCTGCTAATAAATTACTGGGTCAATTTAATTTGGAGGGTATACCTCCTGCTTCCCGTGGAATGCCCCAGATTGAAGTAACTTTTGATATAGACGCAAACGGCATAGTCCATGTGTCAGCTAAGGATAAGGCTAGTGGTAAAGAGCAAAAGGTCGTTATTCAAGCATCAGGTGGTTTAAGTGAAGCAGAAATTGAAAAAATGGTCAAAGATGCTGAATTAAACGCTTCTGAAGATAAGAAACGTAAAGAAATTATTGAGGCTAGAAATAAAGCAGACAGCCTTATTTATTCTACTGAAAAAAATCTAAAGGATTTGGCTAATAAAATATCTAATTCAGATAAAGTGGAAATTGAGAATGCAATTAGCCAGCTAAAATCTGAATTAGAATCTGAAGATATAGAAACACTAAAATCAAAAATAGATAATTTAGTAGCATTAAGCATGAAGATCAATGAGGCAATGTTTGAACCAGCTCCTGATGGGCAATCGCATAATGAAGTTCATCCAGATAAAGAAGATACTGTAGTTGATGCTGATTATGAAGATTTAGGAAAAAAGTAAAAAGAAGAATTCAATTCTTAAGTTAAAGCTAAATATTCAGAAAATATTATTAATTTTATGTCCAAAAGAGATTGTTATGAAACGCTTGGAGCTAATAAATCCGCCACACAAGCGGATTTAAAAAAAGCGTACCATAAGCTTGCTATGCAATATCATCCAGATCGTAATCCGAATGATAAAGAAGCAGAAAAGAAATTTAAAGAGATTAATGCTGCTTACGATATTCTTAAAGATGAACAAAAAAGAGCTGCTTATGATCGTTTGGGTCATGCTGCTTTTGATCAAAATGCTGGAAGGGGTGGATTTAGTCATCAAAATTCTGGAGAGTTCCACGGTGATATTAATGATATTTTTGGTGAATTCTTTAGTGATTTTATGGGCGGAAGCAGTAGAAGACGCGCAACTAGCCAAGTCAGAGGAGCTGATCTAAAATATAATCTTACTATCAGTTTAGAAGAAGCATTTAATGGTATTGAAAAGAACATAAACTTTAATACTGAAATCAAGTGCCAAAATTGTCATGGTAGTGGCGCCGAAGGTGCTGGTGAAATTATTAAATGTAATAATTGTAATGGAATTGGTGTAACACGTATACAACAAGGCTTCTTTACATTAGAGCAATCATGCAATAAATGTCAAGGTGCGGGAACTATTATCAAAAATCCTTGTAAAAAATGCCATGGTATGGGACGTTACTCTAGTCAGAAAAATTTACAAGTAAACATACCTGCTGGCATTGAGAACAGTACAAAGATACGTATTGTCGGCGAAGGTGAGGCTGGCGCTAGAAGCGGTGGTAGCGGTGATTTATATATTTTTATTACTATTAAACCTCATGAGATTTATAAAGTAGATGGTAGTAATTTACATTGCAAACTACCAATTAGTTTTGCGAAAGCTGCTATTGGTGGGGATATAGAAGTGCCTATTATTGAAGGTGGTAAAGTAAGCTTAAAAATTCCTCAGGGTACCCAGGCTGGTGAGCAACTGAAACTAAAAGGCAAAGGTATGTCTAGAATTAGATCAACTGCTCGCGGTGATATGATTGCTGAAATTTATATTGAAGTACCTAAAAATTTAACCAAAAGACAAATTGAACTTATTGAAGCTTTTGATAAGGAAGGGGGTGGGTCAGAAACATCTGATGACGCAGGTTTTTTTGACAAGATGAAAAATCTTTGGTCCTAATCCATTAAATAGATAATTAAAAAATAATAGTAAAGCAATCCTCTCATATAGATTTTAATAAATGATAACACGTTTTATTTTTATTACAGGCGGAGTATCTTCATCATTAGGTAAAGGGCTATCTTCAGCCGCACTAGCATCATTGTTACAACAACAAGGATATAAAGTGCGGTTAAAAAAGATGGATGGTTACCTTAACGTGGATCCAGGAACTATGAGCCCTCTGCAGCATGGTGAAGTTTTTGTGACTGATGATGGAACTGAAGCAGACCTTGATCTTGGTCATTATGAAAGATTTACATCGGTAAACTCAAGGAGTTCTGATAGTACCACAATGGGCAAGATTTACTCTTCCCTAATCACAAAAGAAAGAAATGGAAAGTTTGAAGGTGCTACCGTACAAGTTATTCCACACGTGACGGATGAAGTTAAAGAATTTATATTAAAAGACACTGGAGATGAAGATTTTGTATTATGTGAAATTGGCGGTACTGTAGGAGATATAGAAAATCTACCATTTTTGGAAGCTGTACGCCAACTAAGACTTGAGCTTGGTTCAGAGCGAACAATGTTTATACATTTAGCATTAGTTCCATATCTTGAACATGCTCAAGAAATTAAAACAAAGCCTGCACAAAAATCGGTTAAAGAATTGCTTGGATTTGGTATTCAGCCTGACCTACTTTTATGTAGATGTACTCATCAATTAACTCAAGAATTAAAAGCTAAATTAGGGCTATTCTGTAATATAAACCCAGAAAGAATTATTACAGCAATTGATGTTAAAACTATATATCAAGTGCCAGTAGAATATCAAAATGAAAAATTAGACAAGCAAGTTTGTCTATATTTTAACATAAAATTTAATGAATTAACTAAAAATCCTTGGCAATCAGTAGTCCAGAAAATTTTACACCCTAAAAAACTGGTGAAAATTGCCATCATAGGTAAGTACACTAAATTGCTTGACGCATATAAATCTCTTATAGAATCCTTAAGTCACGGTGCTATAGCTAATAATTGTATGGTAAATATCTCATGGATAGATGCTGTAGATGAAAAATATCTAGACATAAATATATTAAATGACGAGTTAAGCAAAGTAGATGGAGTAATAGTCCCAGGTGGTTTTGGTGAGAATGGAGCTAAAACTAAAATGCAAGCTATAAGATTTGTTCGGGAAAAAAATATACCATTTTTAGGTATATGTTTTGGAATGCAGCTTGCAGTAATCGAAGCAGCTCAGAATCTACTCAATCTTAAAGAGGCATCAACAACAGAATTTGGAACAACACCAGACCCTGTGGTCTATTTGCTCACTAAATGGGTTAAAGAATCAAAAATAGAAGAGCGTGATGCAGGCAGTCAATTAGGTGGTACAATGCGGCTAGGTTCGTATCCTTGCTTAATTCAAAAAGATTCATTGGCATATAAAATTTATGGCACAGAAGTAATTCATGAAAGACATAGACATCGTTATGAAATAAATAAAGATTATAAAGATGCATTAGAAAAAGTCGGTTTAGTATTTTCTGGATCCTCTCCTGATTTACTTTTGCCAGAAATTGTAGAATATCCAAATCACAGGTGGTTTGTTGGGGTGCAATTTCATCCTGAACTTATATCAAGGCCTCTGAGCCCTCATCCCTTGTTTCAATCATTCATAAGAGCAATTGCATTTTAATTAATAAATATATTACACAAAAAAACTATTATAAAATATTGGATGACACATTTATTAAAAATGTATTATTTGTTCATTTGTATGTTATACATTTATTACCCAACGGTAGTCTTTCCTAATAATGAAAGCTTTATTCTTAAAACGAGACAATAATGTGGAAATGTAATTTTAGTACATTCTATTATAACGTAGTTATAGGAGCTATTAGTTTAGCTTTTATAGTTGTTTTTGTTATTGGTTGCAGTCAAATGGTAGGTTCTTTAGATGGACTTAATCAAAATATTTCATTAGAGCTTAGATTCTTACCTGAATACCTACTCCGAACAGGGATGAGATTTTTCTTTGCTATATTTTTCTCATTAGTATTTTCTATAATTTATGCAACCATTGCAGCAAAAAATAAACGAATTGGGCGATTTCTTATTTATATATTAGACATTCTGCAATCAATACCAGTAATTGGTTACCTATCACTTACAGTTACTTTATTCTTAAATTTAGCGCCGAATAATATTTTAGGAGTTGAGCTTGCGATCATTTTTGCTATTTTTACATCACAAGTATGGAATATGATATTTAGTATTTACCAATCACTTATCTCTGTCCCCACCGATTTATATGAAGTAGCACGAATTTATAAATTAAATAATTGGAAAATATTTTGGAAAATTGAATTACCATTTGCAATACCTAACTTGATATGGAATGTCATTCTGTCTATGTCTAGCGGTTGGTTTTTCATTGTTGTGTCAGAAGTAATTATTGTTGGTTTGCATAGTTACACTGTACCTGGAATGGGTGCTTATATTGCACTTGCGTTGAAAACAATGAATGTTAAGGCAATAATTTATGCCACTATGGCAATATTAACAATAATATGTATTTTCAATGAATTATTTTTGAAACCTTTCGCAACTTGGAGCTATAAGTTTCTTTATGAATTTAATATTGGCGCAAACAAAAAAAATTATTCATGGTTGTTAGATTGCATGCAGCGCGCTGAAATATGCAATATAATTGTATATCCCATTAGAATATTTTGCCACTTTATTATTAATATAAAATTGCCCAAGATTATTAGCAAATATAGCTATCATATAAGTATAATATTTGAAATAATATGGTGGTTATTGATAGTATTAATTCTATTTGTTAGTTATCAACAGTTATATTTCATCTGCATAAATCATCTAAAAATGAATGATATTATGATTAGTCTAGAATATTGCTCTATAACCGCGCTTAGGGTAATTATTTTACTTTTAATTAGTTCCATAATTTGGATCCCAATTGGTATATTTATAGGGCTACGACCAAGATTAATTAGTAAAGTACAGCCTATTATTCAGTTCCTTACTGCATTACCAGCGAGTCTTTACTATCCAGTTTTTGTAATAACTATTCTTCATTTTAATTTAAATCCCAATATATGGCTAAGTATAATGATGGTTGTTGGTTCCCAATGGTATATTTTATATAATGTTATAGGTGGAACCCAAGCTATTCCAAATGAATTGCTAGAAGTTGGAGCTATCATCAAATTAAACTGGTTACATAAGACAATGAAAATCATTTTTCCAGCAATTTTTCCAGCTTATGTCACGGGCCTTATTACTGCTGCTGGAGCTTCTTGGAATGCAAGCATTATTGCTGAAATCATAAGCTGGGGTGATACTACACTTATTACTCCTGGCATAGGATCTTATATAACTACCAACACTACTCAAGGTAACTTTCCTCAAATAGCTTTAGGGCTAATGGTAATGATCTTATTTGTCTTAATACTTGACAATCTTATATGGCAACCTTTGTATAAATTTGCTTCAACAAAATTTTGTTTAGAATAAGAACTATGAAGAATAATAATAAAATAATTCAAATCAAAGAAATAGTAAAAAAATATCAGCAGAAAGATAGCTATGTAACTATTCTTGACAAAATTAATATAGACATTGCGGAAGGTGAAATTATAGGTATTCTTGGCAGGTCTGGCTCTGGCAAATCTACATTACTCAGAATAATATCAAGTCTGATAGAGCCTACTTCTGGCAGCATACTATATAATAATAAACCAATAAAAGAAGCCGATCCAAAAATTTCTATGATTTTTCAAAGCTTTGGTTTAATTCCTTGGTTAACCGTGTTTGAAAATATTGCCCTCGGTCTTGAGGAACAAAATTTGTCTAAATTAGTTATAAAAGATAAGGTTCTAAATGCTATAGGTCTTGTGGGGCTTCGTGGATACGAAGAAGCTTATCCAAAAGAAATGTCTGGTGGCATGAGGCAAAGGGTTGGTTTTGCAAGAGCTCTTGTTGTTGATCCAGAAATATTATTAATGGACGAGCCATTTTCAGCCCTTGACTATTTAACTGCTAATACTTTAAAAGACGATTTACTCGATCTATGGTTTGAGCGTAATATTTTATCTATCAAAACCATCGTTATAGTGACTCATAGTATTGAGGAAGCTGTTAGTTTATGTGATCGAGTTATTATACTTTCTTCTAATCCAGGCAAAGTTATAGCCAATGTACCTATTGATATAGCTCATCCCCGTGATATAAACTCACAAAAGTTCCATGATACAATGGATAGTTTATATTTAGCTATGACAAATACTAAAGGCATGCAGGATGATGGTGATAGTGATCATAACTTACATAAATATTATCCTCAACAAATGTCAATGGTAAACCTGTTTTACTTTATGCTCAGTGTTAAAGGTAAGGTTAATGAGAACAAAGCAGATATTAAACTGATTTCGGAAGAATTAAAATTAACTCATGAACAAATAGTTATATTTATTGAAGTATTATCTTTGTTAAAATTCATAGAAATAGAAGACGGTAATATAATCTTATCTTCTGCAGGACGAATTATACTTGATGCTGATTATAATTCTCGGAAAATAATTTTTAAAGAACACTTAGTTAAATATGTTCCATTTATCAGTAACTTATATCATAAGTTACAAGATTCTTCAAATGCACCAATTTCTAAAACAGAATTACTAACTATTCTACAAAAGAAATTTAGTAATGAACAAGCCACAAAAATACTTACTTCTATGGTTTCTTGGACAAGGTATGCCGGCCTGTTCTCTTATGACAACATTAAAGAAGAGCTATCTTTAAACCAAAATATTCAAGTTTAAACCTCAGCCTCTAGGGACTTGTTTACATCCGATATTTCCTATGATATAGTAACGCAAAAGCAGCTAAAGATAGAGTAGCTAGTCTTAAATAAGTAATAAAAATTATTATCAAAACA
>Ga0105052_10002571_pt1 | contig 22140 bp, 16 predicted proteins | sample FRY03_FD_78094 | JGI IMG/M metagenome (GOLD analysis project Ga0105052, IMG submission 78094) | Freshwater microbial communities from Lake Fryxell liftoff mats and glacier meltwater in Antarctica - FRY-03 | ecosystem: Environmental > Aquatic > Freshwater > Ice > Glacier meltwater ... | reverse complement strand
CACCAACTGTATCGCCATTAAACATGTGCGAAACCGTTTGAGTGGAATACGAAGCACCATCAACCCACCAATCGTAGGTAAAAGGGGCTGTTCCGGTACTGCTGGCCATAAAAGTCCACGTACCGTTTACACTGTCGTTTGTTGAGGTGAAAGAGGTACTACAGTTTGACGCACAGAAAACACTATTAAAGTTAACAGATGCTGTGTCAATCGAACCTTGTCCATTGCTCACCGTTTCCTGCAACAAAAGGAAAATGCAGGTGTCAGTGGTCTGAACTGTATACGTGACATTCGGACCAGTAGCGGACCCATTAACGACCTCAAGGAAATAGTATCCGTTGTTGTTTGTGATGGCACAGATTGTATCGGAAGGCAGTGCGGGAGAATTGGAAGTCCAATACACGCATACTTCGTGAGCGTCTACGGCCATACCATTCGCATCAAGCACATAGCCTGAAATAAACATGTTGTTTGGGTCGATTTGTGCAAAGACGCTTGTTGCGCCTAAGAGGAGGACCAGGATTGCTTTTAGTGTTTTCATGATGATTGTTTTTAGTTATACGGTACAAATGTGCAGAGCAAAAGCGAAGGTAGTAATGTGATTGTGATGATTTCTTACGCGGCCAGAATCCATATAAAAGCAAGTTTCATGCGATTTGTGTTTGATATAATGGTCTGTTTCTTACGCGTAAATTACCTTAATGCTAACGCTGAGACTTGCAGATGGCACCGCGTGAGGGGTGGAAGCGGCATCCTTTTTTGCTTTTGGGCAAAAAAGATATAGCGGACGACCCGACCCCGATTTTTTATCGGGGGCACGCCCAACAAGCGATTCTGGATAGGCTTGAAGCATCAAACCCCAACTGCGTTTCGCTATTTTCGCCAAGCCGATGAGTGCTGTGAAAACCGTTGACATTATTATTCCTTGTTTCAACCCGCGAAATGGGTGGGAACGCGTGCTTTCGGAGAGTATTCTGAGGGTGAAAAGTGGGATTGCGGAAGGTGCTTTGGGTTCGGTAATTCTGGTAAATGATGGTTCGATGAGCGGGGTTTCGGACGAAATTTTGGCGAAACTGATAAGCGAAACGCCTGAAATTAAGGTGATTGAGTATCCGAAAAATAGAGGCAAGGGCTATGCGGTGCGGATGGGTATCCGTTCGAGCGAGGCCGAGCTGCAGATTTATACGGATGTGGATATTCCGTACGTGGAGGATTCGATTATTCGGTTTTACGAGGTGCTAGCGCAGAACGAATGTGATGTGGTGGTGGCGAGCCGTGGCGACTCGTATTATGATTCGCTTTCGGGGTTTCGTAAAATTTTATCGAAATCGCTGCGTTGGCTGAACGGTTTGCTTTTTGGACTAAAAATAAAGGATACCCAAGGGGGTTTGAAGGGATTCAACGCAGCAGGGCGTGAGGTGTTTTTGCAAACACAGGTGAACCGCTATCTGTTTGATTTGGAGTTTATTCAGAAGGCTTCGAAAGCGGGCTTGCGCATGGTGGCGATTGACGTGAGGCTGAAACCAGACATCATTCTTCCTTCGCCCAGCGCAACGGTGCTACTGAAAGAATTGCATAATTTCATTCGACTTCTCATTTGGCGATAGTGCGTTTCGATAAACACGTTTTCTTTTCTGCGCTTACGGTTGTGCTGCTGGCCGTTCTTGTCTGTTTCCGCTTTTTCGGAGATATGATATTGCATCCGGGCGAGTTTCTGTTCGGTGATCAGGGCGATGGATTGAAGAATTATTTCGCGGTGGCTTATCAGGTTATTCATGGCGAAGGAATGTGGTTTGAGGGGATGCTTTATCCGTATGGCGACCACTTGATTTTTGCCGATGGTCAGCCCCTTTTGACTAAGATTCTAACGTGGTTTGTTGGGCCAGATGTGAACAACGGAAGCCAGATTATTGCCATTATGAACCTGCTGATGATTGGCAGTTTGGTGATTTCGGGCTGGTGCATTCATCGGTTTTTGACTTGGAATCATGTAAATCCGTGGTTTGCCGTTCCATTCTCGCTTGCGATAGCGTTTCTGAGTCCGCAGGTGGCGCGATTTATAGGCCATTATGCCTTGGGCTACACGTTTTTTGTGCCGATGGCGTGGTTGCTAATTGCAGGTTTCTCCCGAACAAATTGGCCGTGGATTTTTGCTTTGGTTACTTCATACATCGTACTGCTTTTTGGGTTCCTTCACCCCTACTACCTCTTCATTTTTGTGATTTTTCTTGGCGCCATTTTGGGTTGGGAACTGATAATAAAGAAGTTCCGATTTAAAGAAATGGAACACTTGGCAGCACGCACGTTTACGCTTTTGGTGCCGTTGGTTCTGTTCATTGCCTATCAGAAAGGAGTTGACCCGATTACCGACAGGCCCACAAACCCAACAGGGATTTTCAGTTACATGACCACATTCCAAAGTGTGTTCGTGCCCGTTGTCGACCCGTTTCAAAGTCTGTTCAATTCGTATTTCTTTCGCATTTTCATTCCGGGCAGTTGGGAAGGAAATGCCTACATCGGAATGGTTGCTTCGTTTACCGCTTTTGCTTCCGTGTTGGCGCTGGTCAGACGAACAGTGACACGCAAGTGGAAAGTGCTCACGCATCCTGTTCTACCTGAGCCTTTGAAAGCGGCTTTCATTCCGGGAATCATCACCTTGCTGTTTGCCATGGGTCTGTTCCACCTCATTGGACTTAATTGGTTGTCTGACTTCATTTCACCTCTCAAACAATTCCGTTCACTCGGCAGAGTTGCCTGGATTTTCTACTACGTTTTCTCCGTTTGGACCGTCTATCATCTCTATGTGCTTTTCCGCCATTTTAGGTCGATTGGCGGTGGCAAATACACCTACCATATTTCGTTGGTGATTGGACTTTGCGCCTTTCTGTGGATGCTGGATGCAATTGTGAACATCAAATTCTATAAGGCACAAATGATGAACCGCAATGCCACCGAAGCATTCTCAGATAATTACGTTTCTCAATGGAAAGCGGCTGGTATTTCCGTTGAGGAATATCAGGCCATCATGCCCCTGCCGTTCATGCTTGTTGGTTCGGAGAAAATCGGGCTCGAAAGCGGCCCCATCAGTATGCTGCATTCCATGAAAGGTTCGTTCTCTTCGGGATTGCCGATAGTTGGTGGCGCCATGTCGCGGACGTCCTTGAGTGTGACGGAGAAAAGTGCGCAACTCGTGAGTCATTCTTTATTCCCACGGCCGATTTTGGATGAGATGAATCCGAACAAAAAGTTGCTTCTCCTGTGTTCGAATGAAGCACTTTCGGAAGAAGAACACCGATTAATTGCAAACGCACAGGAGATTTTTAGGAATGATGCGTATCGGCTGTATTCTATCTCCATTCCGACCATCAAAGCTATTTACGAACCGTTCCGAGTCGTACCTGATTCGGTGGTTGTTGCTGCGAATGGTTCTTATTCCAATCCTGTTGAATTTGAAAATAGCACCTCAACCCTTTGGGGCGAATCCGGTTTCTCTATGAGTAAGGGAAATCATTTCTTAGACACCGTTTTCAACGATTCTCACGACCAAATTCTCAGTTATTGGGTGCTGGTAGACCCAGATGCTGAGCTTATTCCTACCCGTTCTTATACCGTTGATGGAGAGCGCATCATTAGCAGTGGCATTGGCAATAATGCTAACCTGCTTGATGGTTGGTTGTTTGTTTCAGATACGCTGAAGGCCGAATCTGGGAAACGTCACGAATACAAAATCCAATCACGGTATGGAGTAATTAGTCGCATGCAATTGCGGAAATCTGGAGAAGACATTTATCACCGCGAAGGCGACCGGATCTTCATGAACAACATTCCGATTGCGAAGGATGAGTAAGCGGTTCAATGTAAAACTACTTAAGTGGGTGTTGGTGTTTATCGCCTGCATTTTTGTGACCAACTATTTCCATTCGGGAAAGAAGATAAACGGTGTAATCTGGTCCGATCAGGAGGGATATTACATCTACCTGCCGGCTGTTTTTATTCATGGTGGATTTGAAAACGTCCCATTCATCAACGGCTGCGGCATTTATGAAACCGAGAACGGCCCGCGCACTTTTACCAAATACACTTATGGCGTGGCGCTGCTCGAAAGCCCATTCTTTTTGGTGGCACATGCCGTGGCTCCGCTGTTCGGATTCGAACGCGATGGCCGTTCGCTGCCTTACATCTGGAGCATCTTGCTGGCCGCCATTTCGTATATGCTCATCGGACTTTGGTTGCTTTCGCGGCTGCTGACCGAACTCCAATTCGGGAAGACCATCACGTGGCTGATTCCGCTCGGCATCCTGCTCGGCACCAACCTGTTCTACTACACCTTCCGCGAAGCGGGAATGTCGCACGTGTATTCGTTTTTTCTCTTTTCGGTGCTGCTTTACGCTTCGCACAGAAGGTCAGAATCACCAAGTTTGAAATGGAATCTACTCACAGCCGTGCCCTTGGCTCTAATCATCCTCATTCGCCCAACAAATGCCATCGTCCTTCTTATTCCGATGCTGTGGGACGCCACGCTGTCTGACATACCGAAACGAACGTGGGCCTTCATCACCGACCTCCGATGGTGGATCGCGTTTACCGTTGCGCTGCTTGTGCTTTTTGCCCCGCAACTCGCCTATTGGAAACACATCACCGGAGATTTCGTGTTCTATTCGTACGGAGACGAGGGTTTCATTTATTGGAACCGACCCAAGATGCTGCACGTGCTGCTCAGTCCGCAGAACGGCTGGCTGGTTTATTCGCCCTTGGCCGCTCTGGGTCTAGTAGGAATTGGGGTTATGCTAAAAGAGAAAGCAACAGGTTGGGCACTTCCCGCCATCTTGCTTACGCTTGCCACCTACGTTTTTGGCAGTTGGTGGGCGTGGTGGTTCGGTGGGGCGTACGGTCACCGTTGCTTTGTAGATTTCCTACCGTTGTTGGCGGTTCCTGCTGCGTTTGCAATCAAAAGGCTCCGAACTTCCCCTGAATGGCTACAGATTGGACTGGCAATTTTTGCCATCGTGGCCATTTTCGTAAACATCAGAATGTCTGATTTCTACCACGGCATGTGGGACGGCCCAAATTGGGGATGGGCTGATTATTTGGAGAAGTTGATGGGGGCGTTTTATTTGTGATGGAATGTTGAGTTAGGCTCAGGCTTCATGGGCGCGCGTTACGCGAAAAGTTAAAGGCGCGCCATCGGAGGTGCCAAATTGGCTCCTCAAGACCTCGAGTTCCTCCGTGTTCAACTCGAACATGAAATCTTCAGGAAACCGATCACTATTTCTTCTGACCTGTCTTTTCAGTTGCTTGGTCTCCACTTTATAGAGCTCCGCCAAATCTTAATCCAACATCACTTTCTGTCCTCGTATCTCGTGAATCTTGCTCATCAGGACTTCCTGCGGCATCAAGATCTCTGCATTCTTTTCTGCCATATTATTGAGGTTGAGCGGTCTTTCTACAAAACTGAGATTTCATGATATTTCTGGGGATTATCGCATTAGATGCACAATGGTTCATTCTCTCAGGGTACTCAACCTTTTAGTAGGCTTTCGTTCTTCATCCCAAGTGACCAGTTCCCTTATCAACTTAAAATAACGAGGCTTTTGCGAAAAGGTCTCGTTCTGCGCGAATACCTTGCGATTTTCCGTTCCTAAGAACTAACGCATCAGCGTAAACGTGCCGCGATAGATGTGTGGCACGCCAAGAATATCGGCCACTTCGATGTGGTAGATGTAAACGCCTTGCTGAACTTGGGTTCCATTGAAGGTTCCATCCCAACCCAAATCCAGACTTCCAGAATAGAAAATCTCCATATCCCAACGGTTGTAGATGGTCATATTGAATTCGGCAATGCTTTCGCCCTGCGGCACCCAAACCTCATTCAGGTCATCATTATTAGGAGTGAAAGCGCCCGGTATATACAACGTGTAATGCGGATTGACCTCCAATGTTCCTGAGATGGTATCCATACAACCGTGCTGCGTGGTTACAATTTGGGAGATGGAATACCTTCCTGTATCGGGATAGGTGTAAGACGTTTGCATGGCCACCACCTGATCTTCGAACGGATGGAAGGTGAATTCGCTACTTGCCGCACTGTCGCAGAGATTGGTCACAATCACAATTGGATCAATAATATCTAATTGCTGCGAGCTCAAACTGAATAGCGCTTTCGGCTTGTAGTAAGACTCAATCATGGCATTTTGCACCATGAAATCGGCACAACCTTGGGCAGTTACTACATCCAAACGGATGTTGTACACACCATGCTCGTAGGTGTTACCCGGATCGCTTTGGGTTGAAGAAACACCATTCCCCAAATTCCACGTGCGATAGAGCGTACTGTTTCCGTTGAAAGATTGATCCTCGAACGTGACTATGAGTGGTTCACAGCCATCAACAACATCAGCGGTAAACTGCGCATCTGGCATGTGAAACACGTTGATTGTTCCTATGAATGGCTCGCTAACGCATCCGTTATCGGTAATGGTGAGCGTTACTGGTTGCAGCCCCGGTGCATTGAAAATTACGCCTTGCGGTTGTTTGATGGTAGAACTTGCGGGAAATCCAACAGGACCAAAATTCCAAGCAAATGTGGCGTTCGGGCCAAAATATCCTTCGGCCAAAAGGTTGAATGAATTTACGGGGAAACACTTACCAGCAGGAATCGCAAACTCAGCCGTAGGCTTAGCAAAGACCGTGACTTGCATGGTATCGCGGCTCTTACAGCCTTGCTCTGTTGCGGTTAGCACATAATTTATGGTCTGAGTGATATGACCAAGATTGGTTAGCTGAACAGTGGTTTGGCTTGCAGCTGGATTGGCAACTCCATTTATCGGACTCCACAAATACGTGATGCCTCCAACCGGAGTAGAACCAATTGGGTCCGAACCTCCAGAGCAGAACGAAATATCAGCACCTGCATCAACGGGTGGCGCACCCAAAATCTCAATTTGAGCGGTAGAATTGGTAGAAACACAACCATTCCAAGCCACAGTCAAATCCACATCATAAATTCCCGGAGTTGCCCAGTAAACAGCCAGCGGACCAATACCGTTTCCATTGGTAATGATTCCTGTGTCAAAACTCCATTGATATTGAGCCGCTGCATTCGCATTGCCCGTATAATTAACCAAAAGCGGTGTGCCAGCACAACCAAATGCTGGCAGATTAAAATCAGAGGTTGGCGGTGGTGTAATGGTAACAAGAACCGTGTCCTCATTCGAACAACCATCCGCCCGCGTAACGGTTACAATGTATTCCATTGCCGTCTGTGGTGTGCACATTGGATTAGCAATATTTATGGCAGAAAGATTGGTTGGTGGATCCCAAGAGAACGTACTATTTGGAGCGTTGGAAGATGCGTTGAGAAGCACACTCCCACCGATGCACACGGAAACATCATTACCAGCAGATGGTGTGGGGCCGCCATCAACAGTAACAGTTACGAAATCTGTAACAGGCGTTGAACCGCAATTGTCAGAAACAGAAACGTTGTAAACTGTGGTGGCAGTTGGAGTTGGATAAATCGTATCAGCCACGCCAAAGTTGTTGTCCCATGTGTAGGTATATACACCTCCACCTCCACTTGCTTCGCACCAAACGTTGGCATTTCCGGTACAAATGGTGGTATCGTTGCTCGTGATTGTAGTAATTGGCAATAGGTCGTTGATGTAGATTCGGAACGTGTCCGTCAACCCACACGTGGATGTAATGACGATGAATTCAACATATTCAAGTCCTTCAGCAACGTTATCGTTTATTGGTGAAATGACAAACGAAACCGAGTTCTGTCCGGCTGGAATGGTAACGGTACTATCCGCTTGATTCAACTGTGGGATGGGATCATAATCAATTCCCCAATCGGCTGTAGAACCCGAAATCCAAATAGGAACTGGAAAATTCTGGGTGAGGGCAGGTCCGTTCAACGTCAATGTAACCGTGGCATCGTTGCAGCCTTCATAAGCAGTAGAATCCGCAGCGGCAGTGGCAGTCTCCACAATCACACTTCCGGTGGTCAAGCTGTTCTCCTTTACAAAACAGCCCGTATCGTAGGTGGCATCTCCACCATCGGAAATCATCATTCTGAGGTGGTATGTTTCTCCACAGATAACGGCCATTTCGGCACGAAGCACCGTGGTAAATCCACCAAAAACAACATACTGACTATTTTGCACTGTATTGTCAACGAAGTAAGTCGCGTTTCCGCAACCTTGATTGTTTACCGTTCCGATAGAAACTGGGGTTGTTGTTCCTGGAACCAGTGTAATCAAGGTTTCGGCCAGCGGCACAGAAACTCCCTGAACGGTAATAGCAAAAATGTCATTAAATGTAGGGTTGCATGAAAAGGTTGGATGCTCCTCAGAACCGAAAACGTAATCGAACGAAACCCAATCGGCATTAGGAACGAAGTCAAATTCAAGGGTTAGCGCATCGTAGGAGGTGATTCCGGCCAAATTTTCCAAATATGTGTTGCCTGTGGTTCCGAGTGCGGTGGTTGAAAAGGTAATCTGGTTCTGAGAGAAATCAGTCACTTCGCCCGTTCCGAACACAACACCAGACGGCACGTTCAATCCTGTTGCATTTGCACCGGTTGTAAATGCGCCAATGGCTAATGGCGATCCAGTAATGGATGCGTTGCTTACCAAAACACCGTTTCCTGCTATTACTTCAGCAAGTTGCTGCGCGGTTTGCCCCGTTGTAACAGCCATCTGCGCCACCGACTTCTCAGAATAAACAGAAAAGCAAATAATGAAGACGATTAACAGTATGTTTCTCACAGATTGTTTTTTCGGGGCTGCAAACTTAACCAAAACCTAGGCTGTATGGCTATTTAAGAATGGTTACGTGACCAGATTCGTTGATTATTAAGTCTCTAATGGCAATAGCCGATATTCGATAGGAGTAGACGGCCAATACCGGTTCGTGGTTGCCTTGGTTGTTAACCGTTCCATCCCATTTCTCAAAAGGATTTGTAGAATGGAACATCTGTTTGCCCCACCTATCGTAGACCCAAATCTCGTATTCGCGAAAACCAAAGGCTTTTGGCCCCCAAGTATCATTAATCCTATCGCCATTTGGGGTAAATGCATTGGGAATGTAAAATCGAATTTCTGGTTCTACCCGCAGAAATACGGTGTCCATCGTTTGGCATCCGTTGGCATCGGTAAATGTCATAACTGCCGCATAATCACCTGTATCCAAATATGTGTACTCGTAAGAACACATCGGCACGGTTCCAGAAAAAACGGTTCCATCACCTGTAGAAAGGGAACACTCCACGGCATCTGTAGAAGTTCCTTCAAATTTAAAGATAGGCTCATAGATGAATTGGAAGTTTGTATCCACAGAAAGTTCTCCATCCGGAATGGGGAATGTTTCTACAATTTGCTGTAAGATGTAGGTCGAGGTATCAATACAACCATCTTCCGTCCAAATGGTGAGCAAAACATCGAAGGTGCCAGTAGTGGTGTATTGGTGTAGAATGCGGTCTCCTGTTCCAGTGCTTCCATCTCCCAAGTCCCAAAACATTTCATAATCGGTGGCAGACGAAGAACCATCAATCAGTAGCACGCCCATTGGGGCACAACCAATTAACGTATCTAACTGAAAAAAGGCCTGAGGGCGTTGCAAGGTTTCGATGGTTGAGGTAGTTTGACTAGAACAACTATTTTCTGTTACAGTTACCGTAACGGTATAAACACCAAGAGAATCGAAGACGATTCCAATGGGGTTTCTGTTGGTTGAAGTGGCTGGCGTTGCATTGGAAAATTCCCACAGAAATGTTGCTCCACCGCCAAACTGTCCGTTGGCTTCAAATGTAAAATTGTTGACATCTGCACACGGATTACCGCTGCTTGTAATCTCCACTATGATTTCTTCATACACCTCAATGATGGCAATTGTTGTATCGGCACAGGCATAACCAGGATTGCCGATAAGGGTTACGGTATAGGCACCTGTATCGGCAAAAAGGTAAGTCGGGTTTGCAATATTTGAAGTATCGCTTGTAATGTTCTGAACTCCAAAATCCCAATGATAATATTGGGTATTGATGCTGCTGTTTCCAAAAGTTACTTCCAGTCCGCTGCACGGGTCGTGGAAAGAGGTCTGGATAGGAATTACAGCCTCTATGTTTGAAACGCAGCTTACCACATTGAACTGAAAATCGCGCTTGTTTATGCTCAAAAGCTGTCCGTTGCGGTATTCTTCCACACACACGCCAACTACATATTGCCCAGCTTGCGTTGGCACTCCGGTTAATTCTCCCGTTACGGGATTAATTGCCAAAATAGGACTGGCATCAAGCGGATCGGCAGCGCTGTAACCTCCACCCCAATTGATGTTGATATAAGGAGGTCCAAGAGGCGGAACTGGAGCCGGATTAGCCTGCGAGCCACCGTGGTAAGGTGTGCAAAGGGAATAGACCAATTGGTCGCCATCTGGATCGGTGGCAGAATGATTGAAAATCAGTTCCTCGCCAATACACAACGCCAAAGGCGGAAAGCTGTTGAAATACGGACTGCTGTTGCAGGAGTTCAGCGCCTGTTCAGGAATAGCAACATAATAGGTAGAACCCTGCGAAGCTGGATTGGTGAGATTGACAATACTCTGATTACGGCAGCAACGCTGATAAGCCACATGGTAACCTCCAGCAATGAACGGGAGATTGACCGTAATGGTGTACACCGCTTCCTCCACACAAACATCTGGTGGCGCTTGCAAACACGGATTATTGATAATTACAGGAAGCAATTGTGATCCTCCATGAAACGCATTTAACGTAGTGAACAAACCTCCGCTCGAGTTGTAAATGGCAATACTTGCCGGACTATCAAACGGAGCGCCCGAACTGTTGCAATCGCGATAGACCTTGAGGGTTATCCGGTAATCATCATTACCCAGACATTCGTAATAAATCTCTCCTCCCACCAGATGATCGCCCTTGGAAACAAAGGGAATCACCATTATGGTAAAAAGGAAAATGAGAGACCTCCTGAACAATTGGTTATTAGGTTAGCAGTTATTGGATATTGACGGATTCTTAGCGAGACCCTTCGTTCCTCAGGGTGACAACCTGGGGATCCCCGCGTTTTCCCATGCCTCTTGTCCCTTGTCTCTTGTCCCTTGTCTCTTGTCTCTTGTCTCTTGTCTCTTGTCTCTTGTCTCTTGTCTCTTGTCCCTTGTCTCTCGCCCCATCAATTACTCCCCAGAGAGGACGTTAAGAACGCCAGTTTCCCTCACCTCAATGCCAATGGGTGGTTCTACCCACACGCGATACACATAAGCACCGCTCGGCACCAACTTTCCCTTGTACGTTCCATCCCAAGCTGTATTGTCCTTGAACCGACCGTGCTTCATCTTGTTTCCCCACCTATCAACTATCTCTAAATCGTAGTAAAGATAGCCCTCTCCTTCAATTCCAAAAACATCATTTACCCCATCGCCATTGGGCGTAAAGGCATTTGGAATGTAAACATGAAGTGGCGGATAGGCAATAACAGTATCTTCCAGAGTTGATTGACATCCGTTGCTGTTTGTCACGGTTAGCGTTACAGCATAAGTGCCTTCCATAGCGTATTCATGCAACGGAGATTCACGGAAACTGCCTTCGCCATCGCCAAAATTCCAACTAAAATCAGTTGCGCCTATCGTGGTATTGGTGAACTGAATTGTGCTATGTTTTATGAGTTGATGTGTGAAAGAAGCATCCAATTGTTCTACCGTAACTGTGGCCGTTATAGATTCCGAAATACCACAACTGTCCGTAACCTGAAGCACTACCGAAACAGTGCTAGTTGGACTTAATGAATACGTTGGGTCTGTTCCGTTTCCATCCCAGAGGTAGGTTATGCTGCCCAATCCACCCGAAACAACAGACTCCAATAGCGCGTCATCGCCATTGCAGACAACCGCACCTGCCGCAGAAACCTGCATTTGCAGATAATTGATAGAAATAGAACTAGAAGCAGTTGCAACGAAACCGCACGCATCGGTTACAATCACCGAATAGTTGGTTGTGGTGTATGGGTTTACGGTGATGGAAGCATCCGTATCAGCCGCTCCATTCCATTGATAGTCATAAACAGGATAACCTCCCAAAACTACCACATCAATAGTGCTTGGAGTGGGGCATCCCAAGGCCAAACTTGGCGTAATCTGCAAAGTCATAGGCTCCACATCCTGAATAGTAAGCGTAACAGAAGTGGCCGGCCCAGTGCTGCACGGATTTAGCTGGTCGATGGCAATTATCAGGGTTTCCGTGCCTTCCACCAACGCATCTTCCACAATATTAAAGGTGATGGTGGTGGTGGCTTGTCCAGCCGGGAAAATGATGAAATTGGGAATATTGGTCACATCAGCACCAACGGTTGCCGAGCCGCTAAAATTCAGACCAACGGTTAATGGAGCGTCCAACGGTTCGGAACGTTCAAAGGTGAGGCTCATGGTACTACAGCCTTCAACCAAATCAAGCGAGCCAGTGGTTGACGTGTAATTCGTCTCTGCATTCAAACTCACCGTTGGACTAGAAAAACTTCCTGCTTCAAGAAAAACCGCGCTGTCGTACAGTCCATCGCCTCCATCGGCAATTGCCAAACGTATATGATAGGGTTGGCATGTCTCGGGAAGAACGGCAATTGCGGTTAATGGTGTTGTAAAACCGTTATAGCTTACAGTTGCCGCTCCCTCTTCTCCAGTTTCATCGCCATTATCAACATAGAACTGCGAATTGTTGTTGGCATTTACATTCACCATGGTGATGGGCGTTGTAGTTCCCGGAATAAGCGCAACATTCAATTCGCCTACTATTCCGGGGCCGCTGAGGAAGAAAGCAAACACATCATTGATATTGGCTGTGCCCACCCAAAACATGTACTCGTTAGAAGCGAAAACGAACTTGAATTGAACTGTGTCTGAAGACGGTATGAAATCGAACTCCAAAACGGATGCATCATGCGTTCCAGAAAGTGAACCAGAAATTCCGGTAAGTGCCGCATCTCCAGGACGGGCAAAATCAGTGCCTTCTTCGGAGATTCCACCAGCGGGAGAGGTATTAGGTCCCACGGCATCTATGGCGCGACCTGTGGAAAGTATTACTCCCGATGCCAAACCAATATTGGAATTAGCACCATCAAAGAACCCTCTCGAAGCCGGATTGCCTGTAAACTGAAAGTTACTCACCTGCACTCCTTGCCCAATCAGCACATCCTCAACCAACTGCTGTGGCGAAAATGTTGCATCCACCACCAACTGCGCATGGGTAGTCATACCAAAGAGGCACCCTACAAGCATCAGACAGAATGAACGAAACAGCTTCATTTTTTTGGGTGGGCAAAGATAAACAAGCACATCACCACGTTTGAACTCCATTCGGGCTCAGATGTTTCGTGAACTTCAAAAACAGGCATAGTTCGAGACCTAACAGGTTTCAAAAACCTGTTAGGTCTGGACAGGCAACCTTTAAAAACTAATTTTGGCCGACTAAACACGCTTATGATGAATCTGAATACAGTTGACAAATACATTGAATCGAACAAGGACCGTTTTCTTGATGAACTTATAGACTTGCTAAAAGTTCCCTCGGTGAGTGCCGACCCTGCGTTTAGCAAAGACGTTCACCGTGCTGCCGAGTTGCTAGCTACGAGGCTGAAGGAAATTGGCATTGATAAGGTAGAGATATGCCCAACGGCAGGATACCCAATCGTTTATGGCGAGAAAATCGTAGATGAGAACCTTCCGACCGTGTTGGTTTACGGACATTATGATGTGCAGCCAGCAGACCCGATTGAATTGTGGGATTCGCCACCGTTTGAGCCTGTTATTAAGGACGGAAAGATTTATGCCCGTGGTGCGTGCGATGACAAAGGTCAGATGTACATGCACGTGAAAGCGGTCGAATTGATGCTAAAAACCGATGGACTTCCGTGCAACGTAAAGTTTATGATTGAGGGCGAGGAAGAAGTTGGCTCGGACAATCTTGGCCTATTTGTAAAAGCAAACAAAGAGCGATTGAAAGCCGATTTGGTTCTTATTTCTGATACCGGAATGATTGCAAATGATGTTCCTTCCATCACGGTTGGACTTCGCGGACTGAGCTACATTCAGGTAGAAGTTACTGGCCCAAAGCGCGACCTCCACTCTGGATTGTATGGCGGAGCGGTCGGAAATCCAATCAATGTGCTGTGCGATATGATTGCATCATTGACGGATGAGAACAAGAAAATCACCATTCCAGGATTCTATGATGGCGTAATTGAAGTAAGTGCGGAAGAGCGTGCCCAAATGGCCAAAGCGCCTTTTAGCGAGCAGGAATACTGCGATGAATTAGACATGAAAGCCACCCAAGGCGAGGCTGGTTATTCTACGTTGGAGCGCGCCACCATCCGTCCAACGTTGGATGTAAACGGCATTTGGGGCGGCTACACAGGCGAAGGCGCCAAGACGGTTCTTCCGTCAAAGGCTTATGCCAAAATCTCGTGTAGATTGGTGCCGGGGCAAGACCCAGACAAAATTACTAAGCTGTTGGTGAGTCATATTGAAGGCATGGCGCCCGATTCGGTAAAGGTGAAAGTGAAGCCACACCATGGCGGACAACCTTACCTTACTCCTACTGATTTTACTGGCTACAAAGCAGCGCACAAAGCGATGGAAACCACCTTTGGCAAAGCGCCTCTTCCTATGCGAAGCGGTGGCAGCATTCCTATTGTGGCCATGTTTGAACAAGAACTCGGGTTGAAATCGGTGCTGATGGGCTTTGGATTGGATTCAGATGCTATTCACTCTCCGAACGAACACTTCGGCATTTTCAATTACCTCAAAGGCATTCAGACCATTCCGTTCTTTTATCAGAATTTGGCTGATATGAGTTGAGGGATTGGAAAAAGGGAAAACGGGAAAAGGAAAAAACGTGTGCCAAGACCTGTTAGGTTTTGGAAATCTAACAGGTCTAGATTAGATTAACCAATGAATTTCAGTAAGCTTTCCATTCTGTTCGCGTCACTTGTTGCCTTGCTCCTTTCGAGCTGCGAAAAGGAGCCGCTTACCGAATTTCCGATAGATGCGGATGGAGCGCTTACCGATGTGGCCGAGTTTAGAATTGTCTCTTACAATATTCATGGGGGCACTGGCCCCCACGGAGAAGGTAATCTGACCGACAACCTCACCGCCTTCCGCGCAATGCTTCAGGGAGAATCCATCATCTGCTTGCAGGAAGTAGAACCCGATTGTTGGAATCAGGTGAAAACCGTTTTCTCCGATTATCCGTACCGTTATTTCCTGCCTCAGACATCTACCAAATTCGGAACGCACAAAGAAGGCGGCAATGCCATTCTTTCTCAATTTCCCATTCAGTCATACGGCCAGCAATCAATTCAGACCGACCCCGGTGGCGATAAATGGGAACGGAAAGCGCAGTTTGTGCGCATCTATATTGGCAACGACAATCAGTACCTCAATCTGTTCCATTACCACAACACCTACAATTGGCACGAGAATAACTCGGCTTCCGAACGGGCGGGGTTTGAGAAGTTTGTGGCGTTTGTCAACTCCATGAATATCGATACTTCGGAGATGAGCGTGCTGATTGGCGATTTCAACATCAGCCAATCACAGGTTAACACCATTATCTCTGCCGATGATTTTCCTTTTTCTCAATCGAGCTGGGTGGATCACATTTACTCTAACCGTGTGCTTTTGACGATTGGAGAATACGATACGTACGGCAATCTGCTCTCCGACCACAACGCGGTTTGGGCGGTGGTTTGTAACGAGGATTGTTGAGAGGAGGGGACTGGCTGCAAAGACCTTCAAGCTTAGTTCTGGTTTATCCTCTCCGCTACTGCCTTACAAATTTTTCCCAGCCCTGCTTTTTCCCATCCGTGAGGTGGATGAAATAAAGACCCTGATCCAAAGAACTAATATCAATCGTAGCGTTCTGATTGGCTGTAGCGTATTGCATTACTAACTGTGCATGCACATTAAATAGTTGTATTGTGCCGCGTTTCATATCCTCGGGCAGTTCAATTACAACGTGGCTAGTGGCGGGGTTGGGATACACACTGAAGTATATCTGCTCTCTATCTTCGATGCCAAGAAAAATGGCGTTCGATACGGTATTGCAACTAACGCACTTCTCATAATCCTCGTTTGAACGTTTGCCTCCACCATCAGCCATGAGAAATTCATCTCCTGATTCTTACCCTCCCCAATAGTACCAATCCTCTTCCAATTTTCCTACACCGTGTTGTTCTAAAATCTGTCAGCACACCGCGCAACAGATTTGGCCATGGCGTGGGCTCTACTGATGGATACACGGAGGTCGTGCGTGCGTGCATCAACTTCCTACTCATGTTGGTGCCACTAATCCGTACCGCAGTGGACTCCAGTCGTACCTCTCTGAACTTAAATCGAACCACTCTCAGGATGGATAGCGCTTCGGTTGTCTTGAATCATATCTATGTCAGAGTTGTTGACATGCTTACAACCAGCCTCCAGAGTACGGTTACTACACTCCACACCTATGTCAATAAAGTTGACATACTTCTGAATGGGCTCCCTAGCCCGATTATTGCCAGCGGTAACTATGCCATCACTGCTGACATACTTCTGTTTCGGCTCTAGAGTACCATTATTACCGCCCGTAAGTATGTCAGTAGCTCTGACACCCATCCAATCCGTAAAATTTCTACCTTTAACACCGGCAACAGTAAGAGTGCGATGCGGGATACGAGGGGAATAGCTGTTGCCACTGGTTCAACCTAAAACTACCATAGCATGCCTTACAACAAACGTAGAATTCCGAGGGCTGATGCAGCGCTCAACACCTACATCCGCAATACCACCACCATCCTGCTAAAGCCCGGTCTGCCTCATAGTTGGGAGCGGCTTGGCCTCTCTGAGGAGCAAAAGGACGAATGGAAGGCGCTGCACGATGAGTGGGTGGCAATTTACACCCTCTGCATAAACCCCAACATACGTGATAAGGGCGCCATAGCCGACAAGAATGCGCTGCGCAAGCGGTTTACCAAGTTTACGGAAGACATTCTTCCTAGAATGAAAAACCGACCCGGCATTACGGCAGGCGAACGGGAGGTTTTCCGTGTATGGAAGGATAAGATGACCAAGACCAAACGGGCTGCCATTGATGACACGCCCGAAGCGTTTCTGCAGCACATGAGCGGAGGTTGGATACGGCTGAGGGCGCGGGTGGCTTCATCAGAAGGGCGCCCCCACATTCATAAGTTGGCAGATGGTCTGGATATTCGCTATTCGGTGCTTCCGTTCGGTGCTGCGCCTCCCCAAACGTGGGAGCAGTGCGCGGAGAGAACCTTCTCTACACGCGCCATTGAAGTGATTAAACTAGGCACCGAGCACCGCACGAAGATGATCTATGTGTTTTGCCGTTGGATGAATGTTTGCGAACAAAAGAAGAGCGGCCCGTGGAGCAGCAGAATGGAGGCGGTGGTGGCGTGATACAATTTTTTCTAACGTCCGAAGTCTGACGCCTAATGTCTGAGCCGTAAGGTTTGAGATGAGCAAGACTTCCTAGCTAATATCTCACTGCTCATTCCTATTTTTTGTAATATCGATCCTGAATAGACGTTAATCAACCCCATGTATCAAGCATTCCCGCGTGTTCTGTTTCTGTTCTCATTGGTTTTGCTCATTGCCACGGGCTGCAAGAAGGACGAGATTATTATTGATGACAATACCGCTCCGCCCGATTCCACCATTTCCAACTTGGTGATTGAGAATTACGTGACCAAGTGCTACATCAGCTTGCTTGGTCGCGAGCCTTTTGCGCAGGAAGAGACCAACGCCATTGCTACCCTTCGCACCGGAAACATGAGCGTTGCAAGCAGAAAGCTGATAGTGGATGTGATTGTTCAGAACAGTGAATACAAGAATAAAGTGCTTGAATACAATTCGTTAAAGTTGCTGAACGGCCCGTTCGACACCACCGCCATTCAGCAACAGATTTACATCTACAATCTTGCGCTTAATGACCCGCAGTATGCTGCTTTTTACGAACTATTTCATGCTGCAATCGATAAGTTGGAATTGTTACTTACCACTCCTGCACAGTTCCGCAACGGCACCATCGGCATGCAGGAAATGCACCGCAGGTTGGTTGCCAACGACATCTACGATGAGATAAATATGGGTTCGTTCAACTTCGTTCTCAGCATGTTCAACAATTTTCTGTTCCGCGATCCCACTCAAGATGAGCACAATGCTGGCATCACCATGGTGGATGATTTTGTGGCTGTATTGTTCTACGAAACTGCTAATTCTAAGGAGGAATTCATCGACATCTTCCTCCATTCTGATGATTATTACGAAGGCCAAGTGCGCGAACTCTATGCACGCTATCTCTTCCGCGACCCGACCTCAGAAGAACAGGGCTATCATTCAGTCCGCTACAAGCAGTCAAGCAATTACGAACGCTTGCAGATAGACATTCTTTCAACCGATGAATTTGCAGGACTATGAACATGAAAAGTAAATTCCCTTTTACTTGCAGGTACAAATCCCCCGTCCTCACGGACACCCCCTTTTTAAGGGGGAATGGCGCAGTTCCTCCTTTCAAAGGAGGTGCCGAGGAACGAGGCGGAGGATTAATTTCTTCATTAAGAATGAGGAGATTAAATACCCAAGTTCTAGCTCTCCTTATCGCAATCCTCAACTTGGGGCTGCTCCCAAGTTGCAACAAGGATAAGAACATCATTTACGATGTGAATGATGTGAACGTGAACCGACCAGAAGGAAACAAGGATTATGTAAAAAGTCTGGCGGAGTTTATCTCCATTGCCTACACCGATTTGTTCGAAACAAGCATCTCGCAGGCGCAGTTGCAGACCTTGGCCGTTCCTTATTCAGGCTTCGGAGATTTGAAGTTGATTGAGGACATGATTATCAAAAATTTTCTGAATGATGCCAACGTGATTGTGCCGACCAGCACCGCCATGCGCGCCAATGTGGATCAGTTTCTGATGGAGACCTACCAGAAGTTCCTGAACCGCAACCCCAACGAATTTGAGCTGTGGCACATGAAAAATGTAATTGATGAGAATGCGGAGATTACTCCCGAATTGGTCTATTACGCCATCATGACCTCCAACGAATACCGTTATTATTAAGATGAGAAATAGTCCACAGACCATAGTCGATTGTCCACGTGTTGTGGTCTATGGACAATCGACTATGGTCTTTATTTATTCGTAACCCATGAAAAGAAGAGGATTCATAAAAAAGGCAACGGCCGCCACGGCAGGCGCGTTCATTGCACCTTACATTCTTCCTTCGGGAAGGCTGTTTGCAGCCACAGGAGCGCGTGTGGTCGATCACGTGGTGTTCTGCCTCTTTGCGGGCGGTGTCCGTAATCTCGAAACCATGCACAAGGCAGATGGCAACCTCATGCCGAACACGCTATTGGGCAATGAAAGCATCTCGTCCGATATTGCTTCAGGAGTTCAATCCCTAGGACAGGTCGGTGGTCAACGCCTTCAGGAAGTGGGAACACTATACAAGGAATTCCGATTTGCAGAGGGGCCAACAGGTCACTTCAGCGGACACTCATCGGTAATGACGGGAGTCTACAATCTAGCCGACATCAACATTCGGCAGCGACCTTCAGCGCCCACCGTATTTGAATACTACCGAAAACACACGAGCCCTGAGACAAACGCACTAAATGCGTGGTGGGTGAGCAACTCCTTAGGCCCTTATCCTGCACTCAATTACAGCACACACCCAAGTTATGGTGCGCTGTATGGGGCAAACTACATTCAACCCGCTTCCATAATCAGTCAGGCCGGTTACGAATCTCTTGGAAACCCAAAAACCTTCACACAAGCTCAGCACGATTTGGTTGGGGAAATGCGCGGTTTCTTCGATAACAACTTCGGAAACCAGACCATTCCTGGCTCTGCTGGAATCTCCAATGCACAGGCAGATGTGCCCGAAGTACAGCAGTTTTTGCTCGATTCGTTCCAAGAAGCCGTTGCCGGACAATACAACAATCCGTGGGGCTTGGGCGGTATGAGCGGAGATATGTTTAACATCTTCTTTGCAGAGAAAGTCATACAACGATTTCAACCTGAATTGTTGGTGGTAAACATGCAAGACGTGGATGTGTGTCACGGCAATTTCACTGCCTATGCAAATGCGCTCGTGCGTGCCGATTATGCCATGGCGCATCTGTGGCAGACAATTCAGAACACCCCCGGCATGGCCAACAACACCATTATGATTGCCTTGCCCGAACACGGAAGAAACCTTCAACCAAACACGGTTATCGACCCCTACGGACGTTATGCTTTGGATCATACGAATGATGAAATGTCGCGCGAGATTTTCTGCCTAGTTACAGGGCCAAGCGGAAAAGTTGTTCAGAATCAAGTTATCAGCCAGGTGCAAGGACAGAGCATTGATGTGGTGCCAACCATTGCCAAAATCCTAGGTTTCTATGATGACATTTCTTCGATGCTTCCCGGTCAACCATTAAACGCAGCATTGGTATGATGTTCCGACTGAAAAATATCACACTTCTTTCATCCTTTGCCATAATGATGGCAACCGTGCTTTTCATTGGCTGCGACAAGGAGACGGTTATTCCGCCAAATCCTTACGATGATATCGTTTATCCAACTCCTCCCACTCCGGTTGACACGCTCGACCCAAGTTCGATGGTAGCTATACATCGCGATATTTTGAGACCAAAATGTTCTGTTCCGGGATGCCACGATGGCAACTTTGAGCCAGATTTCAGAACAGTTCAAAGCTCCTCTTCCACGCTAGTCTACGCGCGACTCATTAAGAATAATGCCGATTCCACATTCGCATATCGCGTCATTCCGTACGACACCACCAATTCGGTGCTACACGAGCGCATAACCAATTGCTGCTTCGTCAATCAAAACGATAGAATGCCGCAAGACAATATTGGTGTTCCGCTCGAAAGTGCCTACATCAAACGAATTGAAAATTGGATTATGAGCGGTGCACGAAACATGTTTGGTGAGGTGGCTCAATATCCCAATCAGGCACCACAAATCGGATTTTATGTTGCGGTTGATACGTTTCAGATAAGTACCGTGATTGCTGCTGCCAATGCAGGGTTTCCTCTCGTTGACGTTGGCAATCGAATTGACGGAATTTATTACAATCCGTTCATTCTCCAATCGAATCGGAATTTCGCCATACTGATTGACGTTCAGGACGACAGCACCGCTGTTGGAAACCTGCAACTAAACAAGCTCAGATTCTCCTACGATTCAGATGATTTTTCTCCATCAGCACCTGGCTATCAGGAACGAACGGCACAGTTTATCAGTCTGCCTGGGTTTCAGATATGGTATGTGCAATTGAATACGTCATTATTCAACCCAAACAATGTTGTGTATATGCGCTATTATGTGAGCGATGGCGAAAGCACCACCGAAATGCCGCGTGATGAAATGGTAATTCAATACAAGACCTTCTGGTCGTTTTACGTGCTTCCATAATGAAAATAAACCATTGGATAGTAATCGGATTGATAGGCACGCTAGCTGCTTGCGATAAATCAACAGAAATCAGCGAAGTACCCGAAATTTCGTTTGAAAGCGTGGTGCCCAATGTGGTTACAGAATATCAGGACTCGCTCTATTTCACCATTTCGTACCGCGATGGCAATGGCGACCTTGGACAGAACGACACAGACGACAACAATCTTTTCGTGCAGGACTCCCGCAATCAAGTAACGTATGGATTCCGAATCCAGCAATTGGCGCCAAACAATGCCAGTATTGCTATTCAGGGCAATATCAACGTAACATTGCCAAACACGGCCATCATCAATGGTGGCACTAGCGAATCGGTCAATTTTACTATTTGGGTGGTTGATCGCGCAGGAAACGAAAGCAATAAGGTTAGTTCAAGCACTGTGACGGTGAATGCCCCGTAGAGACGCGATAAATCGCGTCTCTACCCTTCGGTCTTTGCCTTTGCTTCCTTCAGGCGTTTACCCACATTGAAAACACGGGAGATATTGAATCCCAATTTGATTTCGGCATATTCCCAACTGTCAGGAGACTCAACGAGGAAATTATTCTCAACAATACCACGTGCGTTGCTCACATCTATATGAAATACGTGACCCCCAGTTTCAAT
>Ga0105052_10002569_pt1 | contig 22148 bp, 18 predicted proteins | sample FRY03_FD_78094 | JGI IMG/M metagenome (GOLD analysis project Ga0105052, IMG submission 78094) | Freshwater microbial communities from Lake Fryxell liftoff mats and glacier meltwater in Antarctica - FRY-03 | ecosystem: Environmental > Aquatic > Freshwater > Ice > Glacier meltwater ... | reverse complement strand
TGTTGGATCGGCTCTTGTTGGCAACGTCTAGACGTGATTGCAGTAATTCTCTCATTCGTGGAAGTCTAAGGTCAGTGTAGCGATCGTTGGCTGGTCGGCGATCCAATTTTCTTCACATAACGTACTAAGCGCTGGCACCGCTACTAGCGAGAGCCAACGTCGGAACGGGGGTGAAGGGTGAAGTCACGCATGGTGTCGGTGACAGAGGGGGTAGTAGCGGTTGCTCAGCCGCTGCTTGTTCGCCCTGTTGTTTGGCATGTTCACTTCTCAGTAGGCTCTTCGTAGCCAGGGATTCCGACCGCACGGAGTTGTGCTCGCTCCTGAGGTGTGAGGCGAGAGGGATCAAGCAAGCATACCATAGCAGTATCTCTGATGATGGGATACTCGTGGAACTTGGCAACAGCGGTGGTTAGCTCTTCGGGAGTTGGGTCAGCATCGGTGAAGACAAGTATCCCTCCGTCGAGACTGCTCTCAGCAATATTGGTGGTTCTCATTCAGTGAGTAGTTTTGGATGGTGAGTGATGAAGTCTAGCGAGCAGCAACACATGCTGTCTGCCGCCCCTTCTCGTCGTATGAATAAATCCACGATCCTTTTCGGACATTGACGGTCGATGATGTGTATCCCGCTAGGCCATCGCCCTTGGCGCTGCCAGCTCCTACGCATCCGGTCTGTCTGCCTTTTTCATCGTAGATATAGACCCACGATCCTTTTTGAACTGCATTTCCGATTGCCATATTGTTATTCTTTTTGTGTTGGGCTTGAGCTTCGTTTCTTGGGCGAACAGTATTTATTCGTATCGTCAGGATCAGGCCTTAATACGTCTATCCGGAAGGTGTCCGCGTTGACGCCGGGGGGCTTGATCCTTGATTTTGCAGGGTTTTACGCTGCCTAACTCTTTCTATCCTAGATGAGGAGATGCTCCCGTCAATGATCTTTGTGGGGTTCCTGATAGACGTATTAAGAAATGGCCCTGAGGACAGGTTTAGGGGATGCTTCAGAAGAATGTAGTTCTTTTGAACACCTTTTAGGTTGACGAACCAAACGAGGCTCTTTTAACTACACGACATGAAAAAAGCTGTTTCAAGAATGTGTTGGCGTTCGGATCTCTCGGTGTTTCGAGGGTTGAGCGCGGGGGAGCGAGCTGGTTTTGGGGTTTTCCTCGAGTGGTTTGAGAATTTCCGCCTCCGGCATAATCTTTCGGCGGGACGGGAGGCGGCAACCCTGTTCTGGACTGAGGAGGTCACTGGGCACGGTCGCCAACGGGAAGATTGGCAGCTTGATCAATGGTCGGCGGGGATGAGTTGGTATTTAATGTGGCTGGAAGCTTGCCAAGAGATTGGAGCGGATCATCGGAGTCTGGCGGAGCGGCTCCGATTGGCGGTGCGTGCGGCAGGATCTCGGCGGGGTTTGGCACCGCGAACCAAGGACTGTTATGGCGCGTGGGCGGCTCGTTATGGGAATTTTGCGAAGACTGCTGAGCAGGCGATGTCGGTAGAAACAGCAACGCGCTTTTTAACGTCCTTGGTGGAAGATGAGGAGTGCGCTTATTCCACTCAAAAACAGGCTCTCAATGCGATGGCCCATTTCTTTAAGCAGGTTTGTGGGATCGAGGATCCGAGATTTGGGGTGAAACTGAGAAAAACGGCGCAGCGAGTGCCGGTGGTCCTTTCGAAAGGAGAAACGACTCGGCTTTTTAACCAACTGGATGAACGCTACCAACTGGCCGCGAAGCTTCAGTATGGGGCGGGATTAAGATTGAGCGAACTGGTCCGGTTGAGAATCAAAGATATTGATCTAGAGCGTGGGACAGTGACGGTGCGGAAAGGGAAAGGCGACAAAGACCGCGTGACGGTGCTGCCAGTGAGTCTTTGTGAGACTCTGAAGGAGCAAGTGGAGCGGGCGCGCGAACTATGGCAGAGGGATCGCGATGCGGGGCGACCGGGGGTGTTTATTCCTGGGGCGCTGGGGCGGAAGTTTCGGAGGGCAGGCGAGACCTTCCCGTGGTTCTATTTGTTCCCGGCGACCCGGGAATCGAAGGATCGGGAGTCTGGGGTTGTGCGGCGGCATCATCTCCACGGAGGAGTCTATAATAGCGCGATCAAGAAGGCTGCCGAAGCGGCGGGGATTGAGAAGCGGGTGACGAGCCATGCCTTGCGGCATAGTTTTGCGACGCATCTGCTCGAAGCTGGGACGGATTTGCGAACAATTCAGGAGCTTCTGGGTCATGAGGATATCACAACGACGGAGATTTATCTTCATGTCTCGATGGGAGCGCACGGACTCGGGGTGGTGAGTCCCTTGGATGCGGTCGCGTAAAGGACGATGTCCCACGCGATTGTTGATCGCGTGGATGGGTGTGCGTGACGAGATTGACAGTTGGCGACGGGAAATCCCCGCGTGGCACGAAAAAAGTCTGTGGGTCGTCACTGCCATCCCTCATCGGTTGGAGTGGGCCGGGTGATTTTGTGACGTTTCCGGTGGTTGTTTGGGTTGGGGGTTTTGGCGGGGACGTGGAGAGGCTAAGAGCCTCTGCTACGCCAAGAGGTCTTTGACGACGTGGCCGTGGACGTCGGTGAGGCGGAAGTCGCGGCCGGCGTGGTGGTAGGTGAGTTGTTCGTGATCGAAGCCGAGGAGGTGGAGGATGGTGGCCTGGAGGTCGTGAACGTGGACTTTGTTTTCGGCGATATGGAAGCCGAAGTCATCGGTCGTGCCGTAGGTGCCGGGCTTGACCCCGCCGCCGGCCATGAGGGTGGTGAAGGCTTGCGGGTGGTGGTCGCGACCGGCTTGGCGGCCGAGGGCGGGGTTGGTTTCGACCATGGGAGTGCGGCCGAATTCGCCGCCCCAGACGACGAGGGTTTCGTCGAGGAGGCCGTGACGTTTGAGGTCTTGAATGAGGGCGGCGGTCGCTTGGGCGGTTTGTTGACAGTTGTTCTCGGTGTTCCCTTTGACGTCGGAGTGGGCGTCCCAACCGCTGTGGTAGATATTGATGAAGCGGACGCCGCGCTGGACCATGCGGCGGGCGAGGAGGCAGGCGCGGGCGAAGGATTGCTGGTCGGGGTCGCAGCCGTAGAGGTCGAGGGTTTCCTGGGACTCGGATTTGAGGTCCATGAGCTCGGGGGCGGAGCTTTGGAGTCGGGCCGCCATTTCGTAGGAGGCGATGCGGGTTGCGATTTCCTGGTCTTGAATGGTGGCGAGGCGGGAGGCGTTGAGTTTGTTGACGAGGTCGAAGGTGTCTTTCTGAAGATCGGGTGCGAATCCTTCGGGTGTGTTGACGTTGAGGATGGGTTCCTTGCCGTTGCGGAATTGGACACCGGTGTAGGTGGTGGGCATGAAGCCCGAGGACCAGAGGGCGGAGCCGCCGGAGAGGCCGCCGCCGGTGGACATGACGACGTAGGCGGGGAGGTTGTCGGTATCGGAGCCGAGTCCGTAGAGCGCCCAGGATCCGAGGGAGGGGCGGCCGGGTTGGGAGAACCCGGAGTTGAGGAAAATCTGGGCCGGGGCGTGGTTGAATTGGTCGGTGGTGCAGGAGCGGACGATGCAGAGATCATCGGCGACAGCTCCGAGAGGGGCGAGGGGGCTGCCGAGGGTGGCCCGGGTTTCACCGTACTGTTGGAACTCAAATTGCGGTCCCATGACGGCGGCATCAGGTTGGATGAAGGCGTAGCGTTGGTCTCCGACGATGGATTTCGGGAGGGGTTTCCCTTCGTGTTTGGAGAGCTCGGGTTTGGGGTCGAAGAGTTCGAGTTGCGACGGGGCCCCCGCCATGAAGAGGTGGATGACGGCCTTGGCCTTGGGTTTGTGGTGGGAGGGGTTTTGGGTGAGGGAGCGGGCACCGAGGTTGTTGGTGAGGAGGGAGGCGGCGGCAATTTTCCCGAGGCCAATGCCGCATTCGCCGAGGAAGTAGCGGCGGGAAAGTGGGGTTTGATGAGTCATGGGATGAGGGGGCTGGGTTGAGGGTGTCAAAAGCCGAGAACTTTCGACTACGGTTCGGTTCGGTTGGTGGTGGGGTTAGTTTTTGGTGACGGATTCGTCGAGGGAGAGGAGGGCTCTGGTGAGGGCGGGCCAGGAGGGGTGCTTTTTGTGGAAGTCGGAGAGGTTTTGTAATTCGTCCTTGGTGGGGGGACGGGTGAGAAGGCGGCGGAAGGCGAGGATGATTTTTTCTTCGTCTGTTCCTTCGGTCTTTTCGAGGAGTTGGCCAAAGTGTTGGGCGATCTCAATGAACATGGGATCGTTCATGAGGGTGAGGGCTTGCAGGGGACTGTTGGAGCGGTCGCGTTTGGCGAGGCAGGCTTCGCCCGAGCCGGCGTCGAAGGTGGTGAACATGGCAAAGGGGGCGGTGCGTTTTTGGTAGGTGTAAATGCTTCGGCGGTAGCGGTCTTCTCCGCTGCTGGGGTTCCACTTGGGGCTGCCGTAGGCGATCTCGGTGACGCCCTCGGGCTGGGTGGGGCGGACGGGTGGGCCGAACATTTTTTCGCTCAGGAGGCCCGAGGCAGCGAGGGCGGCATCGCGAATGATTTCGGCTTCGAGACGTTGGCGGGGGAATTGTTTGGAGATGCTGGAGGCAACTTTGGAATCCTGTTGGTAGGTGTCGGAGGTGACGATGAGGCGATGGAGTTTTTTGAGTGACCAGCCGTTGTCGATGAAGGTGACGGCGAGGTGGTCGAGGAGTTCGGGGTGGGTGGGGAGTTGGCCTTGCATGCCGAAGTCATCGAGGGTGGGGACGATGCCGGTGCCAAAGAAGGCGGTCCAGTGGCGGTTGACGACGACGCGGGCGGCGAGTGGATTTTCGCGGGAGACAAGCCAGCGGGCAAGTTCGAGTCGGTCCTTTGGAAGTGGTTTCCCTTTGGGATAGAGGGCGTCGGGGAGACGGGGCGGGACGGTTTCTTTTGGTTGGGTGTATTCCCCGCGATGATGAAGGTGGGTGGGGCGGGTGTGTCCCTGGGGGCGCTCGTTCATGACGAGGGTGGGAGTGCCGAGGACGGGCCTTTGCAAGGCGTCGATTTTGTCGGCTTGGGCCTTAAGCACGGGTGCTTGCATGAGGAAGTCCTGCAGGGTGCCTTGGTGGACGATGGCTTTTGGAGAGGGCGAGGATGAGGTGCTGATACGGAACTTGCCGAGGGTGGCGGCGAAGTGGCGGCCGAAGTGCATCGTGATCTGGAAGGCGGTGTCGGGAGGGATGGGTTCGGCGAGGTTGAAGACGGCGATCTGGCGCTGGCCAATTTGGTCCTTGAGGGACCAGCCTGATTGGATGTCGCCGTCGATGGCGGCGGAAGCATCGGCGGTGCCGGCTCCGAATTGACTTTGGGAGGCTGTTTCGGAGGAGTTGGAGAAGGTTAATTTTTTGTCGGTCCTGACCTCGAATTCGGAGAGGAAGAAATCGCCTTTCCGGCCTTCGTAGTAGGTCATGCCTGGGCCTCCGGCGGGCAGGCGGTCATCGGGCAAGGCTTCGAGCCGGAGGGAGGAGATGGCTTGGTCGGACGGGGCGAAGTTGAGGGTGAAGATGTCGTGTTTTGAGATGTCACCGGCGGCGAAGATGACTCCGTCTTCTTCGAGGGTGAGGTAGGGGATGTTGGCTTCTGCTCCGGTGGGAGTTTGAATCATCCACGGGGTGAGGTTCGTTTGTTCTTGGGCCAACCATTCTTGATAGGATTTTTGGAGATGGTTGGCGGGGTCATCGGTGGTGGTGGCGGGTTTACCGAGTGAGAGTTGGAAGGAGCCGATGGTGTGTTGGCTGCCGTGGTTTTGAATGAGGGTGACGGTGAAGCGGGTGCCGGAGGGGTGGGAGACGGGGTTGGTGAAGAAGAAGTCGGCGTGTTGGGGCTGGTGGAGTGGCTTTTTAGGATCGTGAATGGCCCAGCCGGTGGCGGGGTTGTTGTCGATGGCATGGGCGGCCGGGAAACCCTCCTGTTCGACGCTGGCGGCGGCTTTGGCGATGATGAGTTTTTCCGGAGGAGCTGAGTTGTCGAGAGGGGTCGCGGTGATTTCAATCTCGGTGAGGACGAAGTTTCCGTGCTCGGTGTTGCCGGGGCCTTTGCCGCTGAAGGCGAAGGTGCCGAGACGGAGGGCGGCGAGGTTCTGCTCCTTGGTTTCGATGGTGACGGTGTAGGTGTCTTTTTCGGCAAGCGGGCCGGAGGGAGAGGCGAAAAACTCGTGGGAGTCGAGTTTGGCGTGAAGGGCGGTGGCGGTGCGAATGAGCTGTGGCTTGTATTCGATTTTTCCAGTCGAGTTTGGCCATTGGTGGGGGAGTTCGGCGAGGAGCTTTTCGGCTTGGGCGAGGTTGTCTTCTTGGCGTTTTTCGAGACCAGGCGCGGGGATGAAGTAGTCGGGTTCGTTGGTGTTGTTGAGGTAGGCCATGAGGCCGAAGTAGTCGTGATGAGTGATGGGGTCGTATTTGTGGGTGTGGCATTGGGCGCAGCCGGTGGTGAGGCCGAGCCAGACGGTGCCGGTGGTGGCGACGCGGTCGGTCATGGCGTGGTAGCGGAACTCGAGAGGGTCGATGCCGCCTTCTTCGTTGAGCATGGTGTTGCGGTGGAATCCGGTGGCGATGATTTGCGCGGGGCTGGCATTGGGGAGCATATCGCCGGCGAGTTGCTCGATCGTGAATTGATCGAAGGGTTTGTCGGCGTTGAGGGATTGGATGAGGTAGTCGCGGTAGGGCCAGATGGAGCGGTCGCGGTCTTTTTCGTATCCGTTGGTGTCGGCGTAACGGGCGAGGTCGAGCCAGCGGCGGGCCCAGCGTTCGCCGTAGCGGGGTGAGGCGAGGAGTTCATCGACGATTTGGGCGTAGGCTTCGGGGGTGGGATTGGCGGCGAAGGCGTCGGCGACTTTGATGGAAGGTGGGAGGCCGATCAGGTCGAGGTGGACGCGGCGGATGAGGGTGTAGGGATCGGCCTTGGGCGCGAGTGTTTGGGTCGCGGTGATGAAGTGATCGATGGGATGAGTTGCGTCGGGGACGGGAGATTTTTGGGGAGAAACGAAGGCCCAGTGGGTTTCGTGGGAAGCGCCTTCATTGATCCAGCGTTTGAGGAGGGCGATCTCGTCGGGCTTGAGGGTTTTGTTGGTTTCGGGCGGAGGCATGATTTCCTCCGGATCGGTGGAAATGATGCGGGAGACGAGTTCCGGCCAGTCCTGGTCGTCGGCGATGTCGAGGCGGAGCCCGGCTTTGCGGAGGGATTTTCCTTTGTCATCCTTGGCGTCGTCGGGGCCGTGGCACTTGAAGCAGTTGGCGGAGAGGATGGGACGAATATCTTTTGAAAAGGAGAGTTCGTCAGGCTGACCGGCAGCAAAAACGCTCCCGATACTACCAAAAGAGGCAGCAAGGAAGAGCGTGGGAAATTTGGGGAAAAGGAAGCTCATCGCGACGAGCTGTGATACGAGAGGGTTCTTCGTAATCTTGCGACGGAACATGGTCTCGAAGAGCTATTCTTGCAAGGGGAGGAGCTCGATTTTTTTGAACTGGATGGGAGCGGTTTCGGCTTGGATGGAGAGGTAGCCGGAAGTGAGGGGTGAGCCGTCATCGAGTTGGATGTTGTCGTATTCGCAAACGGTCTTTCCTTCGGCGATGTGTTTGAACTTGTCGCCGCGGACTTCGATTTCGACGTTGACCCATTGATCACCGTGGAAGGTCGGGCCTTTGGTTTGGATGACGTGGGCTTTGGTAAGCTTGCCCTGCCAGTGGAGTTGGGTGCCGGGGGTGCAGATGTTGAGGGTGCCGCGCTCGCCTTCGCCGAGGCCTCCGAGGAGTTGGACTTCGACCGAGTTGGGGAAGTCTTGGTCTTTCTTGATGGTCTTGGGATCCTGGCAATGGAGCATGAATCCGTTGTTGCGATTGGCCCAGCCGGGTCCTCCGTTGACCTGCTCACCGATGAAGCGGTAGGTGGCGCGGATTTTGTAGTGGGAGTAGGGGGTCTTGTAGTAGAGGTGGCCGAATTCGCCGGTGAACTTTTCCCACTTGGAGTAATCGATGGTGAGGAGTCCGTCTTCGACTTTGAAGGTGTCCTTGTAGTTCACGCCGAGATCAGAACCGGCGAATTTGGGAGTCCAGCCATCGAGGTCCTTTCCGTTGAAGAGTTGAAGCCATTCCTCTTGGGCTTCGGCGGCGGGAGCGGGTTTGGCGTCGGTTGCCTGACCGTGGGCGAGGGTGAAGAGGAGGGGGAGGAGCGAGAGTTGTTTGATCATTTGGGGAACGTAGGCGGTAGGACGGCGGGATGCAACTGTTAGCGTGCCACGAATTTGCGTCGGACGAGAGGATAGGCGCACATTGAGCCGATGATGATGGCAGTTCCGATCCAGAAGCCTGTCTGCAGGTCGTGATAGTCTTTGAGGATGAGGGCGGCGAGGAGGATGCCGTAGACGGGCTCGAGGTTGCTGGCGAAGTTGATCGTGAAAACGGGGAGGCGTTTGAGGAGGGCGATGTATTGCGAGAAGGCGATGACGGTGCAGAAGATGGCGAGGAGGGAGAGCCAGAGCCAGTCGGCGGGGGTGGGTTTAAGATTGGTTACGGGGTCGTAGAGGAAGATGAAGATCCCGGTGAAGAGGGCCGCGCCCAGCATTTCGTAGGTGGTGATGATGAGGTGGTGGGCTTTTTTGACGTGAAAGCTGTTGATGATGGAGAAGACGGCGGCGAGGAAGGCCGAAAGGAGGGCGATGAGGAAGCCCTCGCTAAACTGGAGTTCACTCCGAAAAATGGTGGCGACTCCGATCGCAACGACGACACTGAAGGCGAGATCGATGGGGCGGAATTTTCTTCCCTGGACCATGAGCGGTTCGAGGATGGCGGTCCAAAGAGCAAGAGTGGCGATGCCGGCCATGCAGATCGAGACGTTGGCGACTTTGACCGCGAGGAAAAAGGTGATCCAATGGGCACCGATGACGGCTCCGGTGAGCGTGAAGGCGAGGGCGTCCCGTCCTGGGATGATGAGCTTTCGCTGCTGCCAGATGATGAGGAAAACGGACGCGATGGCGGTGCGGTAGAGAACAACGCCGTAGGCCGAAAGATCGATGAGGGCCCCCAGAACGGCCGTGAAGCCCCAGAGGATGATAATGGCCTGAAGCTTCAGATGGTCGCGGGACATTCGCGGGGAGGGGTCAGGGAGCGGGGGCGCTTGTGGCCCCTCGCCAGAAGATATTCAACCCCTATGGCCAAGTCAAGAACGTGAAATTAACTCGCGGCCTCGGTTCCCATCTTGGCGTAGAGTTCCATAATCTTGGTGCTGGAATCGGTAAGGTCTTGGGCGAAAGTGACTGAGCCGGGTTCAAACATCAGGAGGGTTGAGGATCCGCCGAAGGCAAAGTAGCCCTTTTCATCGCCTTTCTTCACGGGGACACCGGGTTTAAAGGTCTGGTGGATGGAGCCCACGCAGGTCGCGCCGATTTCCATGCAGATGACGGTTCCGAAATCCTGGGTCACCAATTCGGTGATGGTCCGCTTGTTTTCCCAGAGGTAGGAGATTCGTTGGCGCAGGGCGAGGGGGGAGACTGAAAAGAGGGGACCGTTGACGACACGGGTCTCGCCCGGGGTGCCGTCGCAGGGGAAATGGAAGCGGTGGTAATCGACGGGGCAGAGTCGCGAGAGGATGAGCGGGCCGTCTTGATATTTTTTGGCAAGGTCGGTCGAGTTCAGGAGTCCTGCGACGTTGAATTTCTGTCCTTTTACGAAGACGGATTGGATCTCGCTGGCTTTATTGAAGGCGAGGTGGCGACCATCGGCCGGGAGGACGACGGGGGAGTCGGCGAGAGGACGGGTGCCGGGCTTGAGTTTACGGTAAAAGAAGTCGTTGAAGGAGGTGAACTCGTTGGGTGCTTTTTCGAAATCAGCAGGGTCCAGTCCGTAAGTTTTCAGAAAAGGGGCGATTTTTTTCGTCGTTTTTGCCTGATCCATTCGATTTCCATACCATTTCGAAAAAAAAGGACGCTTCACGAAGCCATGAAGGGCGATCTTCCCTAAAGGGTTGCCGTAGGCCCATCGCAGGAAGCCTTCTCCATAGACTTGCTCGGTTTCCAACTGTCCGGTTTCGCGATTGAGATACTGAATGGGTTCCACAAAGACGATGATGGCGCGAAATCCGAAATTTGAAATTTGAAATTTCGGGGTCATGGATTACGTCTACTTCAGCCATGCGACATTCCGTCCTTCTCGCGGCCGCTGCGACTCTTCTAGTGAGTTGTGGTGATCCCGAGCTATCCATCAACGTGACCGAGACTCGGCCCCTGACTCTTCATGATCAGGACTACCCCGGTGATCTCAAGGATCAACCGCCCGTGGGATGGCGGAGGATTCCTGGCACTAAATTTCGAATCGTCAACTACCTCGCCGGAAAGGATGAGTCGGTGGAAATCTTTCTCGGTGAGTCCAGCGGCGAAGTCCTCGGGAATGCCAACCGTTGGTTGGGTCAATACGGGCTGACGCCATTGCAGTCCCAGGAGTTTCTGGGGAAAATGCAAATGATGGACCGCGAAGCGTTCATCGTGGAGGCTCAGGGGACCTACGTGCCGGGGATGGGCAGCCCGAACCAGGAGAACAGCGCGATGATTGGCATCATCCGTCCGTCGGGGAGTAACATTATTACCCTGAAAATGACCGGACCCGCTGATGAGGTGGAGTCGATGCGCGAAGAATTTTACCAGTATGTCCAAAGCTTCACCCCTGTTGAGGTGGCCAACCTTCCTGACCCTGAAACGCCATGAGTGATGCCAAAAAAATTTCATGGGGAGTGCGGATTTATCGCATTTTCTCAAGTTTCCAACTGGCCGTTGTTTGCCTTTCCCTCCTCTTCCTGCTGACCTTCTTCGGGACGATTGAGCAGAAGTGGAACGGGCTTTATGGCACGATTCAGAAGTATTTCGATGTCGACTCCTTCATTGTCATCCCTTCGCTGGCGAGCGGTAAGATCATTCCGATCATTCTGCCCGGAGCCTACTGGGTGATCGTGGTGCTGAGTATCAACATGTTCCTTGGAGGCTTGGTGAAAGCGCGGAAGGGATGGAAAAAGGCGGGCACTTTGGTGAGCCACTTCGCTATTCTCTTCATGCTGATTGCCGGTGCGGTTTCCAGTGTCTCAAAGGAGGAAGGGAAGATGATCGTCTACCAAGGGAAGAAGTCCGATTACGCTCAAATGTATCACGACTTTGACATTGAGGTCTTCAGCTACGATGAGAATGGCGATCGTGAAGCCCCGGCCATCATCGATACCAAGTTTCTCACCGACCTTGAACCGAAGCATGAATTGGAGGCGACCTTCGAGAAGTTTGACTTCAGTTTTCAGGTCGACAGTTACCAAAAAGTCAGTGAGCTCGCTCTCGCGAACCCTGATAGCAAGCCACAGAATGGCGAGGAAGTCGTCGATGGCTTCTTCGTTTCGAAAGCCGAGAAAAACGTGAAGGAAGAGGGCATGAACATGCCCGGTTGCTACGTTACGGTGAAAGGTAAAGACGGCAAAGCGATCCAGCGATTGATCTTGTGGGGTGGCAACCCGTTCCCGGTTTCGTTTTCCTATGAGGGCGCTCGCTATGGCGTGAGTCTGCTTCGCAAGATTTGGCCCATGCCTTTCGTGGTGGAATTGCACAAAACGATTGGCGAGTATCATCCGAATACCCAGATTCCCCGTTGGTTCCAGAGTGACATCACCAAGGTCTCCGATGGCGAGCGCGAAGACTACATGATCGTGATGAACGAGCCTGCACGTCACGGTGGCTACACCATTTTTCAGGCCGATTGGTCTGACAATGGCGATACCCCCTATTCCGGTTTCGCAATTGTTAAAAACCCTTCCGACAAGTGGCCTGAGTATGCGCTCTACGTCGCCACCGTCGGCCTCCTGTTCCATTTCTTGATGATGCTCTGGCGTTTCGCCGGTGGCAGTTCCCGTAAAAAATCCACTCCATCGGCCTCGTGAAAAACGACTCTACCAATTCCAAGATCCTTAGGTGGGTCATTGTCAGCATCGGGCTGGTGATTCAGTTCATTTTCGTAGGCATCGCGATCAAAGGCGCGATTCCGAATGATGAAGTTCGCGAAATCCCGGAATATTCACCTTGGAGCGATGAGGTCGTCGAAATTGTTTCGGGAATCCCGGTGCAAGAAGGCGGAAGGGTGAAGCCATTCTCCACCTTCGCGCGATTCAAGATGTTGAGCTTCCATGGTGCTCTCACCATGGAAGTGAAATCCGGAGATACCGTCCACAAGGTCGGGCCGACCGAGTGGTTGCTCGACTGCCTTCTCCGTCCTGAGCTGGCTAACAAGCTGCCCATTTTCCGCCTCGATGACACCGATGTGGTGAAGCCATTCGGGGTGAAGACGGCGAAACGTCGTGACCGCATCAGCATGAGCGATCTCGTCGAAGGCGGGGACGCGAATCGCAATGGTTTCGAGCAGCTCATTGACCGTGGTCGTGAGTTGATGGAGAAGCTCGGAGAAAAGAAGAAGGAAAACTATAACGAGGAAGAAAAGCGTGAGCAGAAGATCGTCGAGTTTGCCCAACTGGCCCTGAGCTATCGTGGTTTTACAGATTCGCTTGATCTTCTTCGCGGTGGGCTTCCGCCGATCGATGCCACCAAGTTGAAATACCTCACGCCCGAGGTCACCGAGGCTCTCAAATCAGTGGCTGAGCCCACCGAGTTTTTGTATTGGATGCCGGTTTATCGTCAGCTGATGTCCTCGATTCAAGAAATGCCTCGGGAAGAAAACGGACGCTTGCCCGTCGAGTATGGTGCCTTTGTCTACGAGTTTAACCGCCAATTTGAGTTTTCGAAGTATGGCGTATACTGGCTTCCACCTGCTGATCAGGAAGAGGAAGCTTGGACGACGGTAGGTCGGATGGTGGAGCCTGCGCTGCAAGGCGGGGTGCAGAATCCCGAGCGGCTCATGGATGACTACAAGTTACTCCAATCAGTGGTTCAGGAAGCCCGGCGTCCGAATTCCGGAGAGTTTCTCAAGGCCTTGACGGCATTCAAGGAGACCCAGCGGGACCGTGCAGATGCTCGTGATGAAGGGAAGGTCATCGATAGCGAGATTGCTTACTACAATCGCAACTACTTCATGAACGCTCTCGTTTGTTTACTGATTGCCTTTGTGATTTCGGCGATTGGTTGGTTGGTGGTTGAGGGCTTGGCCGGGAAGGTGGTATTTTGGGCGACCGTCGTTTCCTACTTGGCAGGGACGGTCTACGTCAGTGCGGGAATTGCTCACCGTATTTTTCTCACGGGCCGCCCTCCGGTTTCCAATCTCTACGACACCATTCCGTTTATCACCGCCGTGGCGGTGATCGTTCTTGGATTGGCTGAACTCCTGACGCGTCGCCGTCTTCTCCTGTCGATGGGAGCAGTCATCGGGGTGATCGGATTGTTCTTTGCCTTCCGCTTTGAGATGGGTGACGCCCAGGACAACATGGACCCGCTGCGGGCTGTCCTTGATTCCAACTACTGGCTCGCGACCCACGTGGTCTCTATCAGTATTGGCTATTCTGGCGGTTTAATCGCCTGCTTCTTGTCCACCGTTTACGTCTACTTGGTGCTCGCTGGGGTGGTGAAGGATTCCAAGGGTTTCAAACGCTTTATGACCCGCGCGGTCTATGGCATCGTCTGCTTTACCCTTCTGTTCTCGCTCGTGGGAACGGTGTTGGGCGGAATTTGGGCGAACGATTCCTGGGGACGCTTCTGGGGCTGGGATCCCAAGGAAAATGGTGCTCTTCTGATTGTCCTCTGGTGTCTGATCATCCTTCACGCCCGGCTTGCGGGATGGATTAAGGATTGGGGAATTCACTTGCTGAGTATCTTCATGGGATCCGTCGTGGTCTTCTCCTGGTGGGGCGTGAATATGCTCGAGGTGGGCTTGCACTCCTATGGATTCATCGAGGGGGCCAACTCGATTTACCTGTTCTACGGCGCGACCGTTGTGGCGATGTTGGTGGGTGCTGCTGCCTGGGGCGTTGAGCGCTCCCAAGAGAAGAAGCAGAAGCTACTAGGCTCATTGGAAGGGGAGCCTCCGCAGCAAGAGTGATGCTTGCCCTCGCCCTCACGGACTTGATTGGCTAGCCTCTCAGGATGAGCATTCTTGGAATTATCGCTCTGTGGGGCGTGGGCTTCTTTGCTCTTCGGATCGCAAGGCCATTTCTTGGCGCACGGTCGGCGGGGCGTTTGCGATCCAAACTATTTTGGCGGCCTTGGTGTTGGCGACATCGTGGGGGCAGAACTCTCTCGAATGGCTGACGAGCGGGGTTCAGGACCTGATTAATGAGCGCGTCGCTGGCGGGATTGTTCCTGGCCTAAAGAAGGCCGCGCGCCTTGTAGTTGTTGAGGCGGCGGGTGGTTTCGATGATGCCATCGACCATGACTTGGGTGTAGGTGCGTCCTCCAGTGGTATCGACACCATGACGGGGATCGAGTTTTCGAAGAGGCTCGAGGGCGGCGTCGTCGTGACGGAAGAGTTCGATGAAGGCGCTGTGGAGTTTACCGGAGCGGGCGCAGGCGGCGAGAAGGGCAGGGATCCAGCCATCGTCACTGGTGAGGCAGCCACGGGTGGTGGGGACGGAGCAGTGGAAGGAACCGAGTTCGCCGGCGGCGGCCAATTCTGCGATCTGAATTTCGTTTTCGGCCATGCTGACTCCCGAATCACCACAGTGGGCGGCATCGACGAGGATGCGGAAGAAGGGCTGACCAAGAGCGGAATTGAGCCCGCTAATAATGGGGCGGACTTTGGCAAGCGAGGTGAAGTTTTGGAATTCACCCGGGCGGAGGAATTCGATGTTCCAGTGTTCGACGCAGGAATCAGCCAATCCGGCTTCTTTGTAGGCTCGAAGGTGGAGTTTGATGTTCTGGTCGACGCGTGTTTGGAATTCTTCTTCGTTTTTTGGTGGAGCTCCCTCCATCCAGGTTTCGATCGAGGTGGAGTTGATTTCTTTCACGCCATTGCGTTTGGCGGCTCCGATACTGTGGATGAGCTGGGCGAGGACGGCGTCCTCGTCGTCGGGATTCATGGGGTTGACGCCACCGACCATCATCACGATTTGAGGTTCCATTCCCAGAGCGCGAACGCCTTGGAGGACGGCATCGGATTCCTCGGGGAGGGTGGTGCCGAAGGCTGAAATTTGCATTGCATCGATCTTTACTGGCGATTGTTCGAGGAGTTCCCGGGCTCCGGCGAGAACAACGAGTTCGCCGTCGGGATTGCGCGGGAGCTTGCCAGCTTCGTCAGGAACAAGGGCTTCGAGAAAGCCCAGGTGGGTGCCGAGGATGCCGATTTCGACGCCGGAAATGTTTTCGATAGGAGCGATGGTCATGGCGGAAAGCTTTCAGAACGGACCGAGCTTTGGAAGGCCGGATTTGTCACACTGGTTCTCGCTGAACGATTTCCTATCTTTTTCGATTGGGGAGGCGCTTGCCTTTGATGCGGGCCTGGATGAGGTCGGAGCACGTGCCATTTTTGCGCAGTCTTTCGCAGGCGGCTTCGATTCGGAGGCTTTGGCGAACGGGCCGGAATCCGAGGCGGCGGGTGACGCAGTCGTTCAGGAGGTTTAGGTGGCTGTCTTCGAACTCGACGACTTTGCCGCAATCAACACAGACGAGGTGGTTGTGAGTGGGCCGGTCGAAGAAGTTAGGGTCGTAGGTCGTTTGGCCATCACCGAGTTCGATTTCGTGAATCAGGTTGGCCTCGGTGAGAAGGGTCAAGGTGCGGTAGACGGTGGCGCGGGAGGCGCGGGAGCCTGCCAAGCGAAGACGGTCGAAAAGGTCGTCAGGGGTGAAGTGTTCGTCGGTTGCAAAGATGATTTCGATGATTTCATCCCGCTGTGGGGTTTGTCTCAAGCCCTTTTTGCGGATGAAATCATCCAGTCGTGTGCGGATCCTTTCTTCCATCGTTTGCAAAGGATAGGGATTTTAAGTTGAATAATGAATCCCGAAAATTGAAGATTGCGGGGTGAGAGTGTTTTTAGCGGCCTTGGCCCTGATATTGGGATCCTGTTCTGAGACCGAGACCTTGCGTGTCCGGCAGTTTCATCTGAGGGACGACAAGCCCGCGAACGGGAATGAATTTATTCGTGGGGAGATGGGCAAACGGCTTCATGGGGCGGTGACCCTGGAGGAGCGCGAGGCTCGGAAAGGGCAGTATTACAATATCAGCTGGCATGGCCTGAGTGGGGCCAAGGCGGTGAAAGTGGTTTTCGAGTATCGCCAGGTCGTTGGTGGAGCCGATGTGAAGAGGATGGTGAAAACGATGACTGCTTCCAGCGAGGGTAAGTTGGAGATTCAGGTGACCGGCGCGGCCTACCAAAAAGGCGGACGGGTTTTGGCCTGGCGAGTGACCCTCTTCGACGGGGGAGAGAGTGTGGCGCAGAAGCAATCGTATTTGTGGGACTGATGGAAGAGGTCTGGGTCTCTCGTTACGAGTTGGAGGCGGCAAATGCGCTGAATTCTCGCAGCACGCGGCGCTTTGTCGAGGGGGCTTTGGTGCGGATCGGTCCCGGGTTTGGGTGTCTTCATCCCTGGCCGGAGCTAGGTGATCCCACCCTTGAGGAATGTCTGGCGGATCTTGCCGGTGCGCGGCAGTTCCGTATCGTCAAGAAGACGCTCGTTTGTATCGAGGCTGACGGAGGAGCTCGGGAAGAAGGGCGTTCTCTTTTCGAGGGGACCGAAATCCCCATCAGCCACGCCACTTTACCGGAGCTCTCGGGAAAGGCCGTTGAGAAGGCGGTGGAGCGAGGTTTTAGCCACGTGAAAACGAAGGCGGGACGGGATGTCGTCAACGAGCTTGAGTGGGTCCGTCAGTTCATGGGCTGTTTTCCAGGACTTCGATGGAGAATTGATTTTAATGAAACGGGGAAGTTTGACGAATTGACAGAGATTTTTCAGAGTTGGAAGATTGAGGAATTAGGAAGGATTGATTTTCTTGAAGATCCCGTAAGGTATCATTCTGGAAAGTGGTCCAAGCTTTCGTGGGCAACAGGGTTGTCGCTCGCCAATGACCGGCATCAAGAGGAGGATGGCCAGCGGTCGGATGTCTTGGTGTGCAAGCCCGCTGTCGATGATCTCAACAAGGGAAGTCAACGGATGGTGGTGACGAGTTACATGGATCATCCTTTGGGGCAGTGCTTTGCGGCATGGGAAGCTGGCGCGGTGAGGTGTCGGGAGATTTGCGGGCTCCAGACCCACGATCTCTTTGAGCGGAGTGTCTTTTCTGAAGTTCTGGGCGATGCTGGTCCGGAGTTTCGGCCCCCGGGTGGCATCGGCCTAGGATTTGGGGATTTGTTAGAGGATCTTCAATGGTTCCGGTTAAAGGGGTAGGATGAGGCACCCCTAGTCTGGATTGACTTGAGTGATCTCGGCCCTAACGGACGACTTCTTTTCCAGCGATTTTGAGCTCGTGGATGGACCAGAAGAGGCCGTTGTCTTTTCCGGTTTGGGTGATGCGGATGAAGCGGGTCTGGGTCTCGGGAACGGTGATGTTGGTGAGGGGGCCATTACCTTTTCCTTTGGCGATGGGCTTGCTCCACTTTTCACCATCGCCTGAAACGACGACTTCGTATCCGCGAGGGTAGTCCTGGGTTGAGGTTCCGGCATCGAGGAGGATGCTGGAGATGCTTGATTCGCGGGGAAGTTCGACCTGAATCCACATTCCGGGGGTTTGCGGTGCGCCGGTGGTGTAGCGGGAAGAGGTGTCCCGGTCAACGCAGTCATTGAGGGAGTCTCCGCCATGGCTGGAGGTGAGCTTCCAATTCTTTTCGTTTCCAAGGATGGGTGGGGAGAGTTTCTCGAGTTCGGCCTGGATCCAGGGCTCTTTACGATCAGCGTGCTTTTTGCGGAGTTTGGCGACATCGCGCGGCTGGGTATGGCCTTCTTTGTTCCCGAAGGAATTACGAATGTAGGTGGTGACGTCGGCGAGCCATTGGTCGTTATTGGTGGACATGGAGACCATGAGGCCTTCGTATGCCTTGCCATCGAGTGGCCCGGTGAGGCCGTGGAGGAGGGTGCGGATGGCGGTGTCGTGGCTGCCGAGGAGGCGGGGGCTGTCTACGAAGGTGGGGGCGAGTTTGTGGCCAGCCTGTCCGGGCATGGGGGCGCCTTTGCCATCGGGTCCGTGGCAGGCGAAGCAGAGTTGCTCGTAAATCTCTTTTCCATGGTTCATCGCTTGGGAGAACTTGAGGCCCTGGAGCTTGTTGGCACGTGCCTTTTCGGCATCGTTCCGATTTCCAATTTCAAGGTCGCTGAGTCCTTTGACGACGGGATTGTTAGCGTGGTCGGTGACGATGGCATCGCGGAGGGAAAGGAGGTCCTCGTTGGCGGTGCCGGAGAATCTGATTGAGTTCATGGCCTGAAGGAACATTTCAGGATCTTCGTCCAGTTGATTCGAGGAGACGAGGGCCTTGATGATTTCGGCGTTTTCAGATTTGAAGAAGGGCTCGGCAATGCGGATGGCGTTGGTTCGGACGAGCGAGGAAGAGTCGGAGAGAGCTGCAGCGAGCAATGACGGGTCTGCCTTGCCCATGCCTTCGAGGGTCCAAAGGGCGTGGACGCGGGCGAGTTCGAGTTTGTTTTCGCGGGCGTGTTTTTCGAGAAGGGGGACGACGGAGTCGCGGTCCTTGCGAAGGATGATGAGTTTTTGGGCGGTATCGCGCCACCAGCCGTTGGGGTGGGAGAGGTGTTCGACGAGGTCGGCGGTGGATTGGTTGAGCATCTGGGGCTTGAGGTCCGGCTTGTAGGAGTCGTGGACGAGGCGGTAGATGCGGCCTTTGTTGATATTTTTGTCGATTTCCCATTTGTCGATGACGCCGCGGAGGTAGGATCCGGGTTGGGTCCAGTTTCCTTGCTGGATGATGCCGCGGTGCATGTCGATGACCATCATGGCTCCATCGGGTGAGGTGGTGGCCCAGAGGGGGCGGAAGTTGATGTCGCGGGTGCGGATGAATTCGGTGCCGGGGTAGGCGTTGGAGAGGACGGTGTGACCGTCCTGGCGGGTGACTTTGGCGCGGCGAATGAGTCGGCCGACAGGCTCGGGGATGATGAGGTCTCCTTTGAGGTCGGCGGGGAGGCGGTCGCCGCGGTAGATGCCTTGGCCGGCGCATCCTGTAAAGTTGTTGAGGCCGCCACGCTCGTTGACGCGGCGAGTGCCGCCTTGGACATCGGGGACATCGGCGATGGGGAAGACTTCGCGGAACCCTTCGGCTTCTTGATCGGGGAGGTTCAGGGCGTCGTAGGCGATGGGTTGTTGGAAGTAGAAGGCGGGTTGTTCGCCACCGGCGGCGGAGTAGTAGAGGCGGCCGTTGTCGTCTTGTCCGAGGCCCCATTGTCCGCCGCCACGAGGGAGGTTTTGGACTTCGAGTTTGCCGTCGGTGAAGCGGTAGCGGCGGGCTTCGTAGGTCAGGTAAATCCAGTTATCGAGGTTCCAGACGAGGCCGGAGGGTTGGTGCTCCATGTTACCGCCGCGGTTGCCGCCTTCGTAGATTTTGAGTTCTTCGTCGGCGACGCCGTCGTTGTTGGTGTCGCGGTAGGTCCAGAGGTCGAGGGTGTTGGTGATGCCGACCATGATGCGGTCGTCGAGGGGGAGGACCATGCGGGGGAGAAGGATGTTGTCGACGAAGATGGAGTGCTTGTCGTAGATGCCGTCGCCGGTGGTGTCCTCGTGGCGGGAGATGCGGGAGCGGGGGACTTGTTCGTCTTTGGCGTCGGCGTCCTGCATGTAGGTGCGCATTTCGACGACGTAGAGGGCACCGTTTCCGTCCCAAGCCATGGCGACGGGTTCTTGGATGTCGGGGTCGGAGAGGACGAGTTCGAGGCGGTATCCGTCCTGGAGTTCGATGGATTTTTGGGCTTCTTCGATGGAGAGGTAGCCCTTTTGGTAAATGGTGTCGCCGGGATCGGCGAGGGCGGGGAGGATGACGAGAAGAGGAAGGAGGCGTTTCATGCGTGTGTTAAGATCTACATACGAAGCGATTGAGGTCAACGTTTCAACGAGTGAGACTGGCGTGCGGAATACTTTTGAATCACGATGCTCGCCATTATGAGCAAGGCTCAGGGGCTCGCGAACGGGGCCTTTTCCGCCGCAGTGGTGTTGATGAGCCTGTCGCTCGCGGCACTCGTGTTGGAAGTGGTGATCTCAGGAGGGGCTTTAAAAATCCTGCTCGAGAGGATGGAAAAGGAAAAATCTTAAAGGTATTCCTGATAGGTCGGCTTGATCACCAACTCGGGCACGACGACGTGCTTGGGGAGTTGGGCGATGGCGACGACTAGGGCGGCAATGTCGGCCGGGTGGACCATGCGGGCCTTTTGTTCATCGGGCACTTTGACGGGGCGCTCGTTGAGGATGGGGGTGTTGATCTCGCCGGGGAAAATGCTGGTAACGCGGACGCCACTGTCGGCTTCTTCGGCATTAATGGCCGAGGCGATGGCGGACACTCCAAACTTGGAAGCGGCATAGCCCAATCCAGCGAGAGGGTAAGCGCGTTTTCCGGCGACGGAGGAGATGCTGAAAATGAGGCCGTCTTTTTTCTCACGCATGGTGGGAAGGGCTTCGTGAACGAGATTGAAGAAGCCGGTGCAGTTGATGGCCATGAGCTTGTCGAAGTCTTCGTAGGAGAGTTCGGCGACCTTGCGTTTGACGACGTTGATGCCCGCAGAGTTGATGAGAATGTCTGGAACGCCAAGGTCCTTGAAAAGGTCTTTGACTTGCTGGCGATCGGAAATGTCGCAGGCGTAGGCGTAGATTCCCGGGCCGACCGCTTCTTCCAATTTCTTCGCGTTACGGCCGCAAATAGTGACTTGGCACCCAGCTTCGGCGAGAGCTTTGGCGCAACCGAGTCCCACGCCACTTCCCCCCCCGGTAATGATGACGGTTTTTCCTTTGAGTAAGGTCATTTAGTCAAAAATGGGGTAAAAGGTATTGAAAGCTGCTTCGCCAAAGACGCCGGGGTCGTTGAAGCGGCGGTTCTGGTTGAGGCCGGTGATCGTTGCGATGTCCTCTTCGCTGAGCACGAACTCGAAGAGGTCGATGTTCTCGCGAAGGTGATCAGGTGACTGGGTTTTGGGGATCGGAACGGTTCCGCGTTGCATGGCCCAGCGGAGGGCAATTTGTGCGGTGGAACGACCGTGGGCTCGCGCGATGGCTTCGATTGCGGGGTTGGCGAGGAGTCTCTCGTTCTCGGTGGCCATGCCGAGGGGGAGATAGGAATCTGCTCCGAAGGGCGAGAAGGCGGTGACCGCGATGTCTTCTTCCTGGCAGTAACGGACAAGGGTGTCTTGGCTGAGGTAAGGATGGATTTCGACCTGGAGGACCTCGGGCTTGATGCGGGCGTAGGAAAGGACGTCGCGGAGGGCTCCGGTGGTGAGGTTGGAGACCCCGATTTTTTTGACGAGTCCGGCGTCGACCAATTCTTCCATGGCCCCCCAGGTGTCGGCGTAGGGGACCTTGATGGGGCTCATGGCCTCGCCGCCAGCGGTCCAGCCCGGAGGATACAGTTCCTCGAAGGGGACATATGCAAGCGCGATGGGGAAGTGGATGAGGTAGAGGTCGAGGTAAGCCACGCCGAGATCGCTGAGGGATTTCTCGCAAGCGGCGCGGACGTGTTGTGGCTCGTGGTAGGTGTTCCAGAGTTTGCTGGTGATCCAGAGGTCTTCGCGGGAAGACAGTCCGGCGTCGAGGGCGCTCGCGATTCCTTTTCCGACCAGTTTTTCGTTACCGTAGTCGGCGGCGCAGTCGAGGTGGCGGTATCCCGATTCGATGGCCTGGTGGACGATTTGAGACGTCAGTTCGTCGGGGATCTTCCAGGTGCCAAGTCCGGGGGAAGGGAGGGCGGTGCCGTCGGGGAAGAGATGTGCGGACATTTGATGGGAAGTTGGGTTTTCGGGCAAAAAAAGTGCCAGAAAGCCACGGCAATTCGGGACAAGCTGCGGCTGCTACGTTTCCGTCCTGACCGAGTCCACTAGCCAGAACTCCGTGACTCCTGACAGAGGTGAGGATACTGGAGAGTGAGCCGGAGGGCAACGATTTTATCGTGGCGCAACACGATCAATAAAGGCGAGGTGAGGAAGGAGTCCCAAGGGCAGGGCGATCAAGTTCGGGAGTACTTCGAAAAACTTGAATGTTTAGGCTTGTACTGCTGTTTTTGCAGCACATCATGCCCGGATGCCTCGTAATCCAAACAAAACCCATTACTCAGGAAAT
>Ga0105052_10002567_pt1 | contig 22152 bp, 19 predicted proteins | sample FRY03_FD_78094 | JGI IMG/M metagenome (GOLD analysis project Ga0105052, IMG submission 78094) | Freshwater microbial communities from Lake Fryxell liftoff mats and glacier meltwater in Antarctica - FRY-03 | ecosystem: Environmental > Aquatic > Freshwater > Ice > Glacier meltwater ... | reverse complement strand
TTTACCCGTTAATAAATTTTGCATCATCCCCAATTTTACCTTTTTGTATTTCTCCAATTTGGTTTCTAAGGCGGTTATTTCTGTATCCATATCGGAAAGGATGGTGGCGATGCGGGTTTGTTCCTCAAATAGTGGAAAACCCATTTCTATTGATTTGATAATACTACCACTTAGATTAGGTTGCCCACCTTGAGTGTACGTTATAATTATCCAATCTTTATAAAATGACAAGCAATAAAATAGAAATTCATAATTATAATCGTCAAATGGGATCATTGCTAAGATTGCTTGATTGATTGCTCCTTCGATTTTTGATATAGCAGAAACGCCAGCAGTCGCACCATACATTGCAAGTAATACTGTATTGGGTTTAATCATTTTTGCTGAAGAATTTTGCAGCCCTTCTTTTGTTATTTTGCCTTCAACCTCATTTATTACTTTTTTATTCAAATCCCCTGATGTAATCCAATAAATATTTCCCCCATAATAACTTTGAATAGAAGTATTTGGAGTGCCACCTGAAAAGACATCACAAACCTCCCCCAACTTCTTCACTTCCCAACCCCCATTATCAATTGACAATTGACAATTATCAATTAACAATTGCTGCATTGCCCCTTGTTTGATATTGCGTTTTTTGGCAATGAGTTTTTCTAAACTGCTTATCAAGGCATCGGCATCGGATAGGGCGGTGGCTATAAGGGTTTGTTCGGAAAGTAAAGTAATTGGTATTTTGAAAGACTTAAACTCATTACTATTTAGTCCAGGTTGTCCGCTTCTCATTGAATTAGCAGTTACCCAAGCCCAATATGATTTTGTTTGAGTTAAGTAAATTAAATATTTAGGATTAAGTATTTCAGGATTTGATTTGACTCTAATCAAGAACCCAGCAAATACAAGTTTTCCATCATTTACATCATACAAATAAGTTTTACCAACACTTGCCCCTGTTCTTGCAAAAACAATATCCCCTTCTTCCAAATAATATAAATTTGAAAGAGTATGATTTACTGATGCTTTATTTGATTGCAAGTATTTACCAGCTTCAGAAATATCAGTGATCCTTAAATATCTTGGTAGGGTATCGTCATAATCCACTGCTGCTGCATTTATACCATAGTCAGGATTTTTAATTAGGCATTGCCCCAATTCTTTTACTTCCCAATCACTCGGAATTAAACCAAGTTCCGTTTGTTTATATCCTGCAACTAACTCCATACAAATCCCATTTTTTGAAGGTGAGCATTTACTTTTTCTTCAAACTCGGCAACTTCTATCGTTTGCTTCGGCAAGGGTGTTTCATAGCGTTCTGCTAATTCTTTTATGCGTTGGGTAAGGCGTTGGCTAATGCGCTCCATTTCGGTTTTTACGCTGCGTTCAATGCTTGCCATCCATTTATCGTCCACCACCAATTGTTTAATTTCGGTTTCGGAAAGAGACGCAGGGCCCTGCGTTTCGGAAAGAGACGCAGGGCCCTGCGTCTGTACGGAGCCATATTTTTCAATTACTTTGGTGTCGAGGTCGGCAATCGCTTCTTTTATCTTTTTATTGCCTTCGGTTTGGTCTTCAACGAGTTTTAAGTATTGTTCGCAAACAGCAATTTTAGCCTTTAAAAATTTTAGCTCCTCATTATCAATTTTCAATTTGCCATTCTCCATTGATTTCAATTGTCCATTATCAATTTTCAATTGTCCATTAACAGACGCTTTATTTACTTTGTCCAAGTCGGCAAAATAGCCATCTTCCGTATTGTGTTCTTCTTCCAGTTCGGTAAGTTGTGTAGCAATGGCTTCTTTGTTGGCTTCCAAAGACGCAATGCCTTGCGCCTCTGTCTTAAAATAACGGTCAATTACCAAAGTTTTTGGCACTAAGTCGCAATCCCAAACGGTGGCAGATTTGGTTTGTTTCATAATGCTAAGTTCCGCTTTCCACCCATCTACGGCTATCAAATAGCAATCGTCTTGCATTACATCATTCCAATAATTCATCAAATGTTGATACACATCGTATTTGTCCATCAGGGCTTTGCCTGTGTAGGTAGTAAGTACATCTTCTGAAATTCGGAAAATAGTTTGCTTGGGTTTTATGCCAATGGTTAGTGCTTTTAAAGTTTTGGTGTTTCGTGTTTTCCAATCGGCAAACAAGGCATCCATTTCGGCACTAAAACTCACAAATTCGGGATGGGACATAATTGACAATTGATAATTGACAATTGATAATGCGGAATAGTTTGGTCGGATACTTGGTTGAAATAAAACTGCTTTGAGAGAGGGGTAAACATCCCAGTATTCTTGTAAAGCATCAATGTCACGATTTGGGATTCCTCCCAATAAATGAGCTGCAATGTCTTGTATATCTTCGGCTTCTTGGCTGTCGATATATCTTGGAATGTTTAAATTGAAATCGTTTTTCGGGTCGCTTATTTCTTGTACACTCACCAAACGGCTATACTTGGGTAGTTCGGTTTGTTTATTAAAAATATCTACAATCTTATGAATGTCTTGCTCACGCAAACGGTTTTTGTTTCCGTCTTTAATGAAGCCTTTGCTGGCATCCACCATAAAAATCCCTTTTTGTGGAGACGCACTGCCGTGCGTCTGTACTGCCCCTTCTTTGTCCATCACAATAATGCAAGCAGGAATGCCCGTGCCGTAAAACAAGTTGGCAGGTAAGCCAATGATGCCTTTGATGTAGCCACGTTCAATAAGGCTTTTGCGAATTTCGGCTTCTGCATTTCCACGAAACAAAACACCGTGAGGTAAAATACAAGCACCTTTTCCTGTGCTTTTTAATGATTTGAGAATGTGCAGAAGAAAAGCATAATCTCCATTTTTATCGGGTGGCGTTTTATAAGTTGCTTTGCCTGTTTTTGAACTTTCAATCTCATCTTTTTCAAAACGTCCAAAAAGGTCGTCTTGCGGATTAAAGCCAGAAGCCCAATTGACCGAAGAAAAAGGAGGATTAGCAACTACAAAATCGAAGGTTTTTAAATGCCCGTTATTGTCTTTAAAAAATGGGTCAGAAAGTGTGCTTTGTCCTCGGTGTATTTCAATGGCTTCTTGTCCGTGCAGAATCATATTCATACGAGCAAGGGCGGCAGTTGTTACATCTTTCTCCTGTCCGTATATAGTGCCTTTGCCATCGGCTTCGTCTAATGCTTTCAACAACAAAGAACCTGATCCACAAGTTGGGTCATAAAAAGTAGTTTTGTTGGTGGCATTTTGAATGTTGAGCACCTTGGCCATTACACGACTTACTTCGCCAGGTGTATAAAATTGCCCTTTGCTTTTTCCGCTTTCGGTGGCAAAGTTTTTCATCAGGTATTCAAAAGCATCGCCCAAAATATCATCGCCACCCGCACGGTTTTTACTAAAATCAAGGGAAGGATTTTCAAAAATGGCAATCAAATTGGTGAGCTTGTCCACCATTTCTTTGCCTTTACCTAATTTATCATCGTCAGCAAAGTCGGCAACATCAATAACCCCTTTTAAATCATTAGCACCAGCCAAAACACCTATAATAATGTTGATTTGATTGCCGATGTCTTTATTTCCTTTCAACGCTTGCATATCTTTGAAACTACCACCTTCGGGTATTTCAATAATTGCATCAGCATCGCCAGCATATTTGTCGGAAACATATTTTACAAATAACAACACAAGAATATAATCCTTGTATTGGCTTGGGTCCATTCCACCTCTTAACTCGTCACAACTCGCCCAAAGGGAACTGTATAATTCTGATTTTTTGATTGCCATTTATTTCTTGTATTCTATTAATTTAAAATTCGTTTTTGTGTTGGTAAAGGTAGTTTTAATATAACCGAAATCGTCTTTGGTGCGGTGGCAAAAAGTGGCTCTTTTGCTTTTGCCGAAGGGTCGGCTGTGTGTGTCGGGGCAAAACCAAATCCCGAAGGGTCGGGACAAGTTGTGCCACTTATGCGGCTGGCTAAAATTGATATTATGCGCTTGCCATTAAATCTTTGCGGCTCCATTTAACCGGTACGTAGGAAGCATCTTGATCCGCAAGACTGAGAGTTTGTAGATCAATTCCTTTTGTTGTTAAACCTTCACTGAGCTTGATTTCTTGAGCTTCAATCCCAATTTTTTTTCTTCCTTCTGTGCGTTCTGATATTGTGGGCAGTATATAAATTTCATCCGGAATTACTTCCATTTCAGCTTGACCTTGAACCTCTATGAATGATTCATTTTCAACGTTTTGTGCGTTTACTTGAATTCCTATGAATAGGAAAAGAACAATAAGGAAAGATTTTGAGTTCATGATTGTTGTTTTGATTGAATCGTGAACGATAAAGAAAATTCAAAATTGTGAAACTAGAACCCTTGGGTTAGTAGGGAGCATCGATTTGCTTGTCAATAATTCTAAAGTTTTCGGTACCACTGAACCATAGGAATAGGGAAGGGCGCTACTTCTCCGTCAAAGTAGAGTCCTGCAAATCCGAATTGAAATGCTCTGTCCGATTTGTTGCTCCATCGTATACCAGGTACAATAACGGCGAGGTTTGCCCTTGAACTTGGAACGATAAATGAGTCAAGAACGATGCTGATTTTATTGTTGACTTTTGCGAGTCCGGCAATGGACACAAGTGCTTCTCCTGAACCATCTCCATTAGCTGAACCATAACCGTATCCTCCGGAAAGTGTAATATTAGATTTCCTGTTTCCTAATGTTGCAGAACCAAAAGGCAAAGCGAAAAATAAATCCGGTTTTATCCAAGAGCCAGTGCCTACCAATGTGCCTAAACCCAAATGAAAATCTTTGCCTAAATGGAAGGAATATTTGGCTGTTCCAATAATCGGCATGCCAATCCAAGAAGTCATAATTCCAACGCCAAAATCATCCGAAACACTAAATTGGAAATCCGGACCATATAAATTCCATTGCACGTAACTGTCGCCTTTTTTCAATGGAAGCCCATTGGTAGTTAGGAAGTAGCGAGTTGCAAATGAATCATCAGACACGAATTCCCCATTTTTGTATTCATTGGGAAGCAATTCTCTCATTTCCGAAATCAGGTGTCTTGGTATATAAACCCGACCTAGTTTTTCGGTTTGGATGAGTACTTCTCTTGCATCTTGTGAAATCAATTTACCTATGAATTCTGTGCCATCCGTGTTGATGATGATATATAAACGGTTGTCTTGCGTTTTTGTAGTGTCTGCATAATCTTGAGCACTAAGTGCGCTAGGGATTAGAACACAGATGCAAAAACCAATAAGGAGAATGAGATAGTTCATACAGTCGTATATTCAAAAATTCGGTTAAGGTATGTAAATGTAATGATCATAAATCATTATTGTACTTAACATTATCAGATATACTACCTTTGTTAAATGAGAATTCTTAGTTTATTTATTCTTATTCTGTCTTGGTCGGCGAATAGTTGGGCCCAAGTACCCGATGGATATTATGACAGCGCTGAAGGCCAGGAAGCACAGGATCTGCGAGAGGCACTGAAAAACATTATCGATAATCACGATATACAATCGTACAGCAGCTTGTGGAATTGGTTTGAAGACACAGATGCGAATGAAGAAGGAAAGGTTTGGGATATGTATTCTGATCAGCCTGGAAACATTGCCGATTATTACTACAATTTTGGCTCGGATCAATGCGGGTCTTATGATGAGGAAGGGGATTGTTTTAATCGCGAACATTCCTTTCCTTCTAGTTGGTTTGATGGCAATACCCCAATGAATTCGGATTTGTTTCAATTGTATCCCACTGACGGTTACGTGAATAATCGCCGAAATAATTATCCGTTCGGAACGGTTGAAAATGCTAGTTGGACTTCTTCCAATGGAAGCAAACTTGGCTCTAGTTCTTTTCCTGGTTATAACGGAATTGTATTTGAGCCGATTGATGAATACAAAGGCGATTTTGCGCGTACTTATTTCTATATGTTAACCCGATATATGGATTTTGCCGATAGTTGGAGTTCTCCTATGTTGTTGGATGGTGATTTCGTTTATTGGGCTAAGGAAATGTTGATAGATTGGGCGGATAATGATCAGGTTAGCGAAAAAGAACAGGATAGAAATAACGCCGTTTATCAGATTCAGGATAATCGGAACCCATTTATTGACCGTCCGGAATTTGTTGAACTTATTTGGCCAGCAGATACATCAGAAACTATTGATATAATTCATTATTCTGGATTAACTTCATTTTGGTATTCTTCTAGTTATATCTATCAGAATAATCTTTTGGAAGGAAATGAATATTTGAACATTTATAATTACCAGGGGCAATTGATATCCACTGAATTATTTGAAGAGGAGCGATTGAATTTGAATTTTTTGAGTCCCGGGATGTATTTTGCAGTTTTTCCCATGCATCCGGAATTGCCCGCATTGCGATTTGTACATTAAGGGTTAGGCCCTCACATCAAAAGCATCCCTGAGTCCATTACCAACTAGCATAAATGACAATACTAACATCATTATACAAAGTCCGGGAAGCAAAGCTAAATAAGCAAGATCAGTGGTAATTAGAGTATAATGTTCCTTGATCATATTGCCCCAAGATGGCGTTGGGATTTGCGCTCCTATCCCCAAAAAACTTAGTCCGGCTTCTATGAGTATGGCAGATGCAAAATTGGCTGCCGCAATAACAATAAGAGGCCCGCTGGCATTGGGTAAAAGATGTTTGAAAATAATTCGTAAATCGGAGTATCCAAGGGCTTTAGCGGCTTCCACATATTCTTTTTGTCGCAATCCTAAGAACTGTCCGCGAACTACTCTTGCCACTTCCACCCACATAGTTAGTCCAACGGCCAGAAAGACTTTCCAAAACCCTTTTCCGAAAGCGAAAGTAATAGCAATTACTAACAGCAAGGTTGGAATAGACCAAATCACATTAATGAGCCACATAATGAGTTTATCTGTTTTTCCACCGTAATAGCCGGCAAGCGCACCTAGTAATGTTCCTATCAATAGTGAAATGAATACAGCAATAAAACCCACGGCGAGTGAAATAATACTCCCTGCCATTAATCGGCTCAGTAGATCCCTTCCGTATTTATCGGTACCGAGCAAAAAAGTTTTTTCTGTCCAATAGGATGACTTAAATAGTTTTTCATCTTGAAAATTTTGTGAAGTATAAACTTCTTTTTTTACACTTTCCACTAGTTCAAAAGTCCCGGAAGTTTTTCTAAAAACTTCAATTTGTTCTGCCCCAATCTGAAGACTATCACCCGGAATTTCTCTGTATTCAGGTTTGAAGCCCCCATTGATCCAAGCTTGAAACCAAGTCTCTTTTTGGCTTGAATTAGAAATAGGAACAATGAGCACTTTTGTGCTAAATCCAGGTTTGCGTTTTGCGAGATATAATTCCTGAGTATTGGCATTTGGACTATCATCAGGCCGAATAAATGGCCCTGCAATAACGACCAACACAATTAATAGAATGATTGTTAGTCCTGAAATGGCAAGCGGATTACGCCTGAATTTTTTCCAGGCAGTGCTTGCATTGTATTCAGAATTCGACCCCGACATGTTAGACTTTTATTGTTCTACCCTTCCATTTGGGTTTATACACAAAGGAAGCAAATACTATGGCAATGGCATAGATGGGGTACCATGGAAATAATAACAAAAACCAAGGTATAACATTTGCCTGTTTATACTTAAGTGAAGTAAGAATAAGCAAAAGAAAATCCATACCGATTTTTGCAGCTAAGAGCCACAGGTAAATGGAGTTTTGCTCTACAAAATAAGCAATTGCGGCTATTGGCATAATAACATTGGCTAGTCCAATTATAAATGCGGATTGTGGCATCGGAAAGGCCTTGTAATGTTTGGTTTTTGATGACCATCGCAGCCTTTGTGCAAAGAAAGTTGCAAAGTTGGTATTGCAATCAACTTGAGCGATCAGTTCTTTTTTAAAAATGAATTCTGTTTTCCATCGCTTATCTTCCATCAGTTTCTGCAACAAAAAGGAATCATCTCCTGAACTTATTTGATCGTTTTTGAATCCTCCAACACTTTGAAAAGCATGTTTTGTTATGGCCATGTTGGCACCATTAGCCATTATGGGGAGTCCAAGCCTGAATCCGGCTTCTGTAAAACCCATCAATGATAAAGTTTCTATTTTTTCGAAGGCTGAAAGCAAATTGTTTTTTCCTTTTGCTAAAATCGGCATGGCAATAAATGCTGATTGGTTGCCGGATAGAGAATTAAGGAGCGTAGCATGCCAGTTTTCGTCCAGACTTACATCGGCATCTAAATGAATTCTCCATTCGTGAATGGCTTGATTATGGCCAAGTGTAAGGGCATTTTTCTTGCCGCTTTCCGACTCGGGAAGATTAAAAAGTTTTAGATTGGATTCGGCAGAAAATGAAGCGATAATTTGGGAAGTGATATCATTTTCAGAATGATCATTGATGAGAATAATTTCTGAATTTGTTCCTTTAATTTGAAGAAGAATAGTATTAATTAATTCAATTAATTTTTCATTCTCATTTCGGAATGGAATTAAGATACTTATTGCCAAATGGCCATTTTTACCTTTATTATTGGATGATTTTGAAGTGATAAATAGTCCAACGCAAGCCAAAATTATTAAGGCACAGTATAGTATGATTATTCCTATGGAAAATATCATTAAACAGTAGAGGGCTTTAGTGCATTGATATTACGACCGAGAATGCGTGTGCCAATAAGCGAAGGCCCGGCCAAATTGATTAGCCAAAGAATGAAGGTAGCACTCACTACGGCAATAGGATTGGCAATGAGTCCAATGATAAGCACACCTGCAGATTCCCTTATTCCTAATTCGGCCAAGGCAGAGCCTGGAACGAGCGCACACAGCAAATAGGTGATCGCAATGCCTGCCAATACATGGAAGAATGCTGCTGTAGGATCAAGCCATTGAATGAGGAGCGCGAATTGAAAAGAGAAAATAAGATATCTGGAAATGCTGAGTAAAAGCACTTTTAGCAATATTGCATTTGGAATTTCGGAAACCTGATCTAGTTTGGCTTTCCATTTTCTTCCAAAAGGAATAAAACCGATGAGTTTTTGGAGATTGAAGTATAGAAGGAGGCCTAAAATAATGGACAATATCAATGCTATGAATAATATATTTTGTGATAAAAATGTGATTTTGAACGGCTGGAAAAAACAAAAGCCTGCTATTCCTGCCCATAATGTGCACAGGGATTGCGCAAGACTCGAGTAAACAAATGAAGCACCTGCTTGCCATCGTTTACCTTCCGGCACTCCAATCAAGCGACCACCTGCTTCTCCAATTCTGTTAGGAGTGAAAAAAGCCAGTCCAAGTCCGCTCAAAACTTCTCGCGTTGCCGATTTGAAATTAGTGTTCCGGAGACTTTTCCATTTCGTAATTTCAATCGCCCAATTGATAGGCATCATCAACACTACCAATAGTAGCAAGGGCCATAATTCATAGGCATTTTGGGCAAGATGAGACCAATTGATATTTTGCTCCAGCACATGATTTCTCAAGCTAATTATGGCCAGAACGGGCAGAATCACTGAGATAATAATCAATAGTGGAGAAAGGAGTTTGCGCATTGGTGTTTATTGTACCTTCGTGTCAAAGGTAAGTATTGAAAGAGAAAATCATTCTCGGAATTGATCCCGGGACTACAATTATGGGTTATGGCCTTATCAGAGCGAATGGCAAAACGCCCGAACTGATAATTATGGGGGTATTGCATCTTTCCAAATACCCTGATCACATGCTGAAGTTGCGCCATATTTTTACCCGTGTTACAGAGCTAATAGATCAATATCATCCTGACGAGTTGGCTGTTGAAGCTCCTTTCTTTGGAAAGAATGTTCAGTCGATGTTGAAACTCGGTAGGGCTCAGGGTGCGGCAATTGCAGCCGCTTTGCAAAAAGACATGCCTGTAGTAGAATATGCTCCCAGAAAGATTAAGCAAAGCATAACGGGCAATGGAAATGCTGCCAAGGAGCAAGTTGCGGCGATGCTTCAACAAATTTTCAAAATCCCCAAAGAGCATATTCCCAAGGAATTGGACGCTACGGATGGGTTAGCAGTTGCGCTCTGTCATTTTTACCAGAGTTCTTCCATTAGTACGGGCAATGCTTATAGTGGCTGGAAGTCTTTTGTTACGCAGAACAAGGATCGCTTAAAAGATTAGGGGATTAACACACTGTCAATTACCATTGAAATAAGTTCGGTTTTCGAAATGCCATCCACAGCAGCCTGTTGAGGAATGATACTTTGCTCAGAAAATCCCGGAACGGTATTTACTTCCATCACGTAGGGAATTTTGTTTTGAATGAGAAAGTCCACCCTAATCATTCCTCGGCAATGGAGTAATTGGAAAATTCTTTCGCATTGACGTTGCACTTCTGAATAAACTTGAGTATCAAGTCTTGCTGGAGTAATTTCATCAGAAGCGCCTTCGTACTTGGCTTTAAAATCGAAAAAAACGTTGTGAGGTACAATTTCGGTAATGGGGAGTGAGCGGGCTTTTCCTCTAAAATTGATAACGCCACAGGTAACTTCCGTACCTGCAATAAATGACTCTATCAAAGCCTCGCCTTTCGTTCCGTAAGCTTTTTCAATGGCCATCATCAGATCTTCTTCTTTATCCACCCTTGTTGCTCCAAATGAAGATCCGCCTCTATTGGGTTTTACGAAACAAGGAAGCCCAACTTTAGCTATAATTCCATTTTTAGAGAAGATTTCATCCCTGAAAAGCAAAACGGAAGGCGCTGTAATAAACCCATTTTGTTCGAGGGCTGTTTTGGTAGCTGACTTATCAAATGTGAGAGCCATGTTCAGCACATCACCGGTAGTGTACGGAATGCCCATTAACTCGAGATATCCTTGTAAAATACCATCTTCACCCGGCGTTCCATGAATCATCATGAATGCAAGATTGAAGTGATGTTTCTTGCCGTTTACCAAAAAACTGAAATCATTTTTATCAATGGGGTACCAGGTTTCCTTCCATTCAGCAGTCCATGATTCCCGATCAATTTTGACCAAAACTGGACTAAATCTTTGCTTGTCTATATTATTCATAACCATGGCAGCACTTCTGGCTGAAATGATTGATTCTTCGGAAAAACCTCCGGAAATGACGGCTACTTTTATCATAATTGATATGGCATCTCAAAGCAACGAAAGTCCTACAAAAAGTGCATTGAAATATTGCAGGCGTGCTCAGATTGCAAACATCTGAGGGTTAATTCTATATTTTCGAAAATGTTTGTCAGCAATAACACCACAAATGAATGGATTAGCACTAATTTAATACCGAATGGAAGAAACTGTTATAGCTTGTAGATTTGCAAGAACTCGGATCAATCTGCTTTTCTGTTGTGATTTCAATATTAAGCGAAACAGCATTGGAATGGTTTTACAATTATGAGCAATTTGCGCATTGTGGAATAGTAGGAATTCATACCTATGGATTAGAACTCGCCCCTTCCCTAGGCAAAGCTAAAACACCGAATATTTGTAGTCGTAAGTTTTACGTTTACTTACGTTTAAAATGATTTTTGGTGTTTTAAAACTTAATGAGCTGAGCAGATTTTACGAAATACGCAATGAGAATTCTGTAATGGTCTGCGATTTTGAATTTTCAACTTTGACTTTATTATGGTTCAAATTTGGATGAAAAGAGGAGGCGATTGAATGTTTGTTCACAATGTGTAAAAGTGGAGGATCTGCCATCAATGGTGATTTTATAATCTCATACGCAAACACATTAAGTTTCTTGATTCTATAGCTGGACATGAACAAATACAATGAAATTAGGGATATGAAACCGGAGTTTATGCCCGCGAATGCTAGTAAGTTGACATTTCAAGTAAAATTCTTAAATACTGATTTAACAATCTACACAGGGTCGATATTATGGAAAGGATGTGTTCTAATTCAGACAGGATCGAAAACAGATATTTCGTTTTAATCTGCTCTATTCGTAAATTCGCTGTATGAAAAGAATTTTTCTCCTCTGTTTTACCGCAATTTCCTTAGTTGGCCTCAGTCAGGAAAATGCCAGTCCATATAAATTCAAGCTTGTAAAATCGCTTGAAAGTACCGAGGCTAAAGACCAGTGTAAAACGGGCACTTGCTGGAGTTTTGCCACTACTTCATTCCTTGAGTCAGAATTGATTAGGATGGGCAAAGGCAAGCATGATTTGTCGGAAATGTTTAATGTGAGGGTCACTTATCCTAAAAAGGCTTGGTTTTATGTAAGAGCGATGGGAAAAACACAATTTGGGCCAGGAAGTTTAGGGCATGATGTGATTAATACGTTGAAATCGGATGGTTTGGTGCCAGAGTCGGCTTATCCCGGATTGCAAGGAGGTTCAGGTAAGCACAATCACGATGAATTAGACGCTTTGTTGGAAGCTATGGTGAAGTCATTGGCTGAGCGACAAGGCTTATCGGAGCAATGGGATGATGCATTGGGAGCAGTGCTTGATGCATATCTTGGAGCATATCCTAAGGAATTCGAATATGAAGGAAAGCGCTACACGCCTGCGTCATTTCGTGATGCTATGGGCTTAAAGGCGGATGATTATGTGAATTTGAGTTCTTTTTCGCATGTACCATTTTATGAAAACTTCATACTTGAAGTTCCCGATAATTTCTCCAGAGGTTCTTTTGTGAATTTGCCATTGGATGAACTTGTGTTAACCGTTAAAAATGCTATCGAAAAGGGTTATAGCGTTAATTGGGATGCAGACGTGAGTGAAAAAGGTTTTTCGTTTAAAGATGGTGTTGCCATTTATCCAAGTCTTGATTTGCCCAAAGCTGAATTGTTTGAACAAATGGTGGATGAGCCGGCAGTAGATCAGGTTATGAGACAAAAAGGTTACGACTCACATGCTACTACTGACGATCATTTAATGCATATAACAGGCATCGCAAACGATCAAAATGGAAAACTTTATTTTATTATCAAAAACTCATGGGGTGTGGGTAATGAAATGCAGGGATTTCAATATGTGTCTGAATCATATTTCAGAATGAAAACTATAGCAGTAACTTTGCACAAGGATGGTATTTCTCCGGACATTATCAAGAAGATAGCTAGAAAATAATTTTATTTAATGGCTATTTAAATGAGCTCATCTAAACCCTCTATTTTAAAAAGGGCATGGCGTTTTTGTTGGCATGCTTCACTTTGGTTTATTGGCATTTCAGTTTTGTGGGTAGTATTGCTTAAATGGGTTAATCCACCATTTACCATTTTGATGATACAGGAGGGCATTAGAAATGAAGAATCCCAGCAGCGTGAATGGGTAGATTACGATGAAATTTCATTCCCCATGAAATTGGCAGTGGTATCCTCTGAAGATCAGAATTTTATGAAGCATTACGGCATTGATTTTGGCGCCATTAAAAAGGCCATGAAATTCAATGAAAAGAATAAAGGCAGGAAGGTTAGGGGTGCCAGCACAATTAGTCAGCAAGTAGCAAAAAATGTCTTTTTATGGTCAGGAAGGTCTTGGTTGCGAAAGGGATTTGAAGTGTGGTTCACACTATTGATTGAAACATTTTGGAGTAAGGATAGGATACTGGAAGTATATCTCAATATTGCAGAAACAGGGGTTAATACTTTTGGCGTTCAGGCTGCAGCGCAAAAATATTATAAAAAAGATGCTATTAATTTAAAAAAGGAAGAGGCGGCAATGATTACTGCTTCCATTCCCAGTCCTCGCAAAAGTAATCCGGCAAAACCCAGTGCCTATTTGAAGAAACGTCAGCAACATGTATTGCGTCAGATGCGTTTTTTAGGAAATGACTATTTCTTGAGATATGGAGGTGATACGGCCCCTGAAGGTTTGCAGAAGAAGGAGAAAAAAGAGAAGAGTAAAAGCAAGAAATAATTTTTTTTTTGGCAGCGCAACTCAAAATCCAAAATTAAATCCGCCACGAACTTGAGGATTTGAATAGGGAGAATTTAGGTCCTGAATTAGATCATACAAAAGCATAATCGAAATGGAAGTATTATCGCCAAGAGGCAAGCGATAACCGCCGCCAACATACCACAGAGGAACATTACCGCGCTGAGGCCCTTGTAGTGTGAAGCTTTCAACATTTAGAATATGAAATTCGCTGTGGGCAAATAGTGACTCTGTAATTACATGTCTAGCGAAAATATTGCCGCCGTAAATTGATGTTTCAAAACGACCGTAATTTTGTATGTTTTGTGAAAAGTAGATATAAGTGCCACCAATTCCGGCGGTGAAGTTTTCGGTAAAACGATAGCCAATAACAGGATTTCCGCCTAAAATGGTAACAGAGCCAAAATTGAGATTCAGATTTCCTCCAATATAAATTCGGTCCCAGAAATCTCTATCGTCTTTTGTCTTTTTATCTTTAGCTTGTTGTGCCTGAATTTGGAATGTGAAGCACATGAAAATGAATACTGATAATAATTTCATAAGCTATTTTATTCGTTGTATTAACGCACTAACAGCTTCAATTCTTGTGTTAAACCGGAATGAATTATTTTGATAATGTATATTCCGGAAGAAAGTTCAGCTGTTGGCACTATCACACGGTGTTTGCCTCTTGGTTGTGTACCTTGAATAATATTCTGAATGAGTTTCCCATCAGCACTATACAAACTGAGTTCAAGATTTTCTTCATTACTCAGGGTAAATTGCACTTCTGAATATTGATCCGCAGGATTTGGAAATAGTGTGAATTGTCCATGCTCGCTGTATTCTGATTCGATATTAACTGTTTCGCCAAAGCCAACAAAAAGTACGGTTTCATTTGCGCTATTTGGAATGGCCAGAGTATCCGTTTCTTGAGCATAACAGATGTCGGCAGGAGAACTCAATAATCCAACAGTGATAGTTTCTGGAGCAGCGCTGAAAGTAGATTCAAATTTTGAAATCCGGTTAGGACTCCAAGATGCGATGTAAAAGTTGCCATCTCCATCGTGGTCTATTCCATCTATATTAGCCAAACTGGTAGTATAAAGAATACTTACTTCCTCGGTGGCCAAATCATAGCCCCTGATCTTAGCATTTGCTCCCCAATGTACAAAAACCAATCTGTTGTTTTCTCCATCGTAAACAATGCCGTTGGGAGATCCAAGAGCATTAGCTATTTCAGACCATTGTGGGCTTTGAAGATCGGTAACATCAATTTCAAATAGTTTTCCGGTGCCAAAATCGCTTACCCAAATCCTGTTAAGTCCATCGCTTGCCATACCATTCAGAAAGGAAGTGCCGGGGATGTTAAGGGTCATTTGAACTGAAGCATTATCCAGATCATAGGCATAAATAGTATTGGACGAAATGGCGAAAAGCAATCCATTCATCACTTCCATTCCATGGGAAGCAGTGGCATTCCCGAAGAACTCTAAACTTTCATCAGCATTGCGCTGAATAATGGAATTTGAGTTAGAAACAAAGAATCTGTTACCGGTAGGATCATATTCTACTGCTTCAATATTAGAATAACTTTGGGCTATGGTTAGCAATGTACTGAAGGTTCCAAAAAGGAAAGTGATGATTTTCATCTTATGAAATTGAGGCAATAAATATAGTGAAATCGAAATAAAGGAAATTGGTTTTCAATAATCCGGCTATACCTATCTTTGCAAACAGCAATACATTATGAGAGCATTTTACGGTAATCAATTAAAGTTAGGCATTCTGGGCGGCGGACAACTCGGGAGAATGCTCATACAGGAAGCCATTAGCCTGGATATTCATGTTGCAGTTCTAGACCCATCTACTGATGCGCCATGTGCTGCATTTGCGCATCAATTTGTTGTTGGCGACTTTAATGATGAGGAGACAGTATATGCCTTTGGTCGGCATTTGGATCTGATTACAGTGGAGATCGAGCATGTGAATATTGAAGCTCTCGAACGTTTGAAGGCGGAGGGGAAGCAGGTTTATCCAGATCCTGCAATATTAAAAATGATTCAGGATAAAGGATTGCAAAAGCAGTTTTATCGAATTAATAGTCTGCCAACAAGTTCATTTTTTCTAGCATCAGATGCTCAAGAATTAAAAGAGAAATCGGGATTGAAGGCTGGTGTTCAAAAGCTCAGAAAAGGCGGTTATGATGGGAAAGGAGTGAAGGTGCTCAAGAATAGTGATGATTATTCTGAATTGATGGAAGGACCATCTGTTTTTGAAGAATTGGTTGAAATTCACAAGGAACTTGCCGTTATAGTAGCTCGCAATGAACAAGGGGAAATAAAAGCTTTTCCGGCAGTGGAAATGGTTTTTGATCCGAAAGCGAATCTGGTGGATTTTTTGGTTTCTCCTGCATCCATTTTAAAGGAGCAAATGACAGAGTGTAATCGAATAGCCATCAAGTTGGCGGAAGCTTTGAATTTCGTGGGAATTCTTGCGGTAGAGCTGTTTTTAGATACTAGCGGTCATATTTTGATTAACGAAATTGCTCCACGTCCTCATAATAGCGGTCATCAAACTATTGAAGGAAATATTACATCACAATATGCTCAACATCTAAGAGCTATTTTGGGAATGCCGCTCGGTGATACTTCTTTAATTCGACCATCCGTAATGCTCAATTTGCTGGGTGAGCCGGGCTATTCAGGAAAGGTTTTTTATCAGGGTTTGGAAAAGGCGCTTTCAAGGCCGGGTGTTTATTTGCATCTGTATGGAAAAACAGAAACACGGCCATTCCGAAAAATGGGACATATTACTGTAACAGGAACGACTATTGATGATGCAGTTGCAAAAGCAATGAGTATTAGAAACCAAGTGAAGGTGATTTCGGCTTCTTAATTCTGAGTGGTTGTTTGCTGATTAATATTCTTCCTTTTTAATCAAAGTGCCCTTGTTATACCATTCTATTTTGGTGATTTTTCCGTTCTGATTATAATAAATCCATTCTCCATTGTTTACGCCCATTTCGTAATATTCTTCGGATTTTAGGGAGCCACTTTCATACCACTCTGTTTTCTTGCCATTGATTTCATTGAATCCCTTTATAGGTAATTGATCAAATTCAAGTCTTTTCTTTCCGTTGCAATAATAGCTTTCAATTTTTCTTGCTTTTATTTGATTAGGCGCAGGCCCATTATACAGGATCTGACCGTTCTCGCAATAGTTTTCAGTGTACCACCAAACAGGAACTTGATTTTGGTTTTTAATATACAATGTGAATTTTTTCAAGCTACCGTTTGGCCAATATTGAAACACCCGGCAACTGTCGCCACTGCTATAGGATTCGTAAGCAATATTGCGCATGGATTCATCGTAGTAAACTTCCATTGCCTTGCATGATACATCTTCACCGGGAATGTTGATCCAAACTATATTTCCGAGTTCGTCAAAATCTGTATCCGGAACTAATTGCACCATTGGCGATTTTCCTATAACCAGCTTGTCTTGCGCTTGTAATGATACATGCAGAAGTACAATGCTTAAAATGAACAAAATTCGAATGATCAACATTTTTTCAATTTGTTTCTGCGAATTGGAATCCGTTCATGAAAGTAGATTTAATGTCGTCCGGCAAATCGCCGCTATCAATGGCAATAAGCACAATGAGTGCATTTGGATTTATCAAACACTTCAAATCATAAGTATAAAGTTCCAAATCAGTTCCAAGCCATGTGAATTCCGAATAATTTTCCGCTTCAGTATTGGAAATCTGCGGTTCATCAGCATACGAAATACTGAGGCTGTTGTTCAGAAAGTCTCTATAATTCAAAGCCAACTCTAGTAAATATTCCCGCTCATCTCCTAAACTTCCGTTAAGATCCACAACAATAATTGCTAATTCATTATTGCCATAAAATTCAGAGGCCGTATGTACTTTAAGGGAGTCGTTGCTCAGCGTAGTGTCGAATTCTGGAGCAGCGATAAACTTTACCGTCCCTATATCATCAGGAAGAGGAAAGTTAAGCCATGATTGAGCCTTTGAATTTAATGTGATTAAAATTAACAGAAGGCTGAAAATAAGGGGAGCTTTTGATCTTGACGACATTTGGAATGTAATTCTATATCTAAGGTACATTTTATACATTGAAAATTTAGCGCCTTTCACAAATATTTTAACATTATACTGCTTAAATCAATTCGCAATTCCATCTTACTCAAACTGTATTACATTTGGCAAGCGGCAAACGAATGAACGAGAAAGAACTCATAGAATTATTCAGGCGAGGTGATGAAAAGAGCTTTAAAACACTCTTTTATATTCATTATGAGAGTTTGTGTGCCTATGCTTATAGTTTACTGAGGGATAAGGATGAAGCGGAGGAATTAGTTCAAGACTTGTTTTGTAATATATGGGAGAAGCGAGAACAAATGAATATCGAAAGTTCCGTAAAATCTTACTTAACGCGTTCAGTAAAGAACAGAGCTTTTAATAAGTTTAGACATCAAAAGGTGAAGTCGGATTACGCCAAAGAATTGCCTGATTTGATCCAATCTGAAAGTGGTCTTGAGAAACTGGAAGTTGCAGAATTGGAAATGAAATTAGGAGCGAGTTTGGCAAAATTACCGGAACTAAGTCTTAAAATCTTTAATATGAGCAGAGAAGAGAGTATGACTTACGCGCAAATTGCTGAAAAATTGGGTATTTCCGTTAAAACAGTAGAAGCTTATATTACGAAAGCACTTAAGCAGTTGAGGGCCGATTTAAGCGAGTACTTAGTCCCATTCCTGTTGATTTTACTGGATTATTATCTTTTGCATAGGGTAATGGCAGATTCGGGTGTCATATAGTAAGATGAATCCTTTGGAAGAAAATATAGAGGCCATTATTTGGAAGCATCTTCAAGCAAAACTTGATGATGAAGAACTTGATTTCCTAGAAGAGTGGTTGGAAGACCCTGCCCACCAAGCTATTTATAAGCAAATAGGGCAATTGCATCAATTAAAGTCGGGGAAAAATGATTCTGATTATAAAATTTATGATGTTAATAGCGCTTGGACTAAAGTTCAGAACAGGATTAATAAGAAAGTAATTCCAATTAATAAACATCGTGCTTTTTATGCGGTAATGGCTATAGCTGCTAGTTTTGTTGTTGGAGTTATGCTTTGGTGGCTAAATTCGGGAAGCGAATTTGTTGACCCAGAAATGCAAAGATATATGGCCCAAGACAGCACACTGGAAATTAGACTGGAAGATGGTTCTTTAGTGGCATTAAGATCGGGATCCGAGTTGTTTATATCTAATGATTATAAGGATTCAGAACGAAAAGTTGTTTTAAAGGGAGAAGCTTTTTTTGAAGTATTTCGAGATACGCTCCGACCATTTATTGTGAGCACCCAGCATTCTACAACCGAAGTGTTGGGCACCAGTTTTCTGATAAGAGAAGTGGAGAACGGAGCGGCGGAAATTGAAGTGTATAGCGGAAAAGTGAAATTCGGATCAGATGAGCGCAATAATTACAAAGAGCTCCTTAAATCCCAACAATCGAGGCTGGAGAAGGATGGAACATTTGCGGATAAATTATTATCTGAAACCATTAACCCCTTGTATTGGAAGGATCAAGAACTCATATATATGAATTCTCCTGTGGATAGCGTTATTGCTGAATTGAAAATTATTTTCGATATCAATATCACATGGGATACCAAGGTAATTGAGAATTGTAGGTTCACAGCTCGTTTTGAAAACCCTGAACCTGAAAATATAATTGAAGCAATGTGTACCAGTATGGAATGGCAGTATTTTTCAGTGGGTAATACTTATATTATTAACAATGAAAATTGTAAATAATGAGAATTATTTTATTAAAGCTAGCACTGATTGTTTGTTCTCTATCTGTTAATGCACAGCGCAATATGGAGCAGTTGAATGTTCAATTATTGCAAGGAGAATATGCGTTTGATGAATTAATTATTCAATTGAGTAGGGAGCTCAGTTTTAATTTTTCGGCAGAAGCCTCTGTGTTTGAAGGGCCTCAATTGTTTAAAATTGAATCTGAGAAACAATCGCTTAAAGGATTACTAGATAAAGCTTGTGGGAGTTTTGGGAAGGAGTACACCTGGAATGGAAATCACTTGCACATCTACAATAGTAAGAAGCAGGAATTGAAAATAAAACGAGAAATTAAGGGCGTAATTTTAGATTCTGAAACCGGTTTGCGTCTGGATGGTGTAAAGCTCAAAGATAAAATTTCAGGCTTAAGTGCTAGCACTAACGATGATGGGATGTTTCGGTTTGTATTGGAGAATCCGATGCAAGGCTTGGTTTTATATCACAGTAAAGAGGGCTATCATAGCGGGAAGGTAAAATTAAAATCGGATGATGATTTGATTTTGAGGATGTTTTTGACGCCCTCTAACAAGCCAATTGTGGATGAAGCAAGCATGCTCAGAATAGATCCGATGATTCCGGAAATTTTAAGCAAGCCTGTAGATAAATACCCCCTTTCCGTAACATTGGATTCCCTTCCTGATTTTTATTCCGATCCGCTGTGGCGCTATCTTATTTCTGCAGCCTCCAAGCGCAGAATGATGAATGATAGCACATTGCGACGCTCTACTTTTCAGGCAGGATTGCTTCCGGGAATTGGAACTTCCGGCAAAGAAGATTCAAGAACTTTGGTGAGTGGAATGGCATTGGATGTTTTAATTGGCTTGAATGGGGGAGTGAATGGACTTGCAATTGCAGGACTAGCAAATGTAAGCAGGTTTGGAGCTAATGGTGCCCAAGTTTCAGGAGCAGGGAACATGAATGGAGGTTATGTAAAAGGCTTGCAGATGAGTGGGATTTACAACAGTGCTCAATTGGGTATTGCAGGATTGCAAATGGCAGGTGTCATCAATACAAGCGAAGGAAAATTCAGAGGTTTACAACTAAGTGGAATTTATGGCTCATCTACCGGAAAAACGGATGGAACACAGCTCAGCGGTATTTGTAATCGTTCAAAAGGGCGACTCATAGGATTGCAAATGAGTGGAATTTGTAATGTTGCCGATTCTTTGGATGGCATGCAGTTTTCTTTAATTAATCGATGTAAAAGTCTAAGTGGTTTTCAATTTGGATTGGTGAATATTGCCGATGATGCGGATGACGGATTTCAAATAGGATTGTACAACTATGTGAAAAACGGTCATCGTTTTTTATCAATTGATATTGATGAATTGTCATTTTTGAAAATACAATATGAATCAGGTGGAAAATCCTTTTATAGTGCAATAAGTGCCGGTATAAAGGAGAATAATGATCTTGTTTGGTGGCAAGTGGGATGGGGAATTGCCAAAATATTTAGGGCTGAAAAGGCTATGGAGTATCATTTAAGAACCATGGTAAGTGCTTTAAATGCTGATAATTGGTCGAGCGATTGGAATTTGCTCGGCTCATTACAATTGGATGCCCGTTTAAGAATTTATAAAGATTTGCGCCTTGTTATAGGTCCATCCATAAACACCTATATTCCACATAGTAATGATACCGGATTTTCAACTTTCCCTGATCGTTGGAATATTCCGGAACTGCAAAGGGTTAGCAGTAAAGCTCAATTTTGGCCCGGTTTCAGGCTGGGGTTTGGATTTTGATGTGGATTGATGTAGTTATATTATGTTATTTTAAATACTAAATATATTAGTATTGTATTATTGATAATATAGCTTTATAACGGAGCCTATAATATCGATTGGTTCTATTTAATTGATTTATTGCATAATACTTGTCCGTTATAGCGCCACAGTTTATCGTTCGGGCATAGCAATCAAAAACAAGCTATCATAGAGCACAACTACAGCACCATAAAACGCCAATGGAATATTCATTTCATCCTCACAAACGAAATACAAACACTGGGCAGCTTCAGATGTAGGTTTAATGTTTATAGCCTACAATCTGCTCCTAAATCTTAATATTTGGATTGGAAGGGATTGAGGAGTATTTGAAAGAGCTTGCAAGGGACTTAAAACGGGCTGTTTTAAGCATGATATACGCTTTTGAAATTATTACTTCTGGTTTTTTAAGTCTTCAGCGGAATGTATTATATTGCAATGGCTTGCGCTAGGGTTTTGGATTTTTAAATAAATTAGGGGGAAAATAGGGTTTTATACAGACTGCCGTTATGGGGCAAGCTTATAAGAAGGCAAGAACAACACTTAAAAAGTTTGTTATGATCTGGGAAGCAAAAATAGTAAAACATAAAGGAGAAAATCGCATTGCGGTATATTTTGAGAAAAATGCCGAATGGAT
>Ga0105052_10002537_pt1 | contig 22286 bp, 18 predicted proteins | sample FRY03_FD_78094 | JGI IMG/M metagenome (GOLD analysis project Ga0105052, IMG submission 78094) | Freshwater microbial communities from Lake Fryxell liftoff mats and glacier meltwater in Antarctica - FRY-03 | ecosystem: Environmental > Aquatic > Freshwater > Ice > Glacier meltwater ... | reverse complement strand
TAATAATAATAATGGAAGAATAATACATGATGTTAGTAAATCTAACATTACTGTTAATCTGAAGCAATTAAAGCGAAAATTACCAGAGGAGTTGCAGTCTCAGGCAGAAAGTCTTGGAATTGAAAATGTTAGCGCATTGCTTAAGCAAGAATTAGTATTTGCAATTCTTAAAAAAATTGTAGAGCAGGGTGGTTTAATTTCTGGAGAAGGAGTCCTTGAAGTATTGCCAGATGGATTTGGTTTTTTAAGATCGCCTGAGGCTAATTATCTAGCTGGTCCGGATGATATCTATATATCACCTAGTCAAATTAGGCGTTTTGGTTTGCGCACTGGTGACACTGTTGAAGGGCAGATTAGAGCTCCAAAACCAGGAGAACGTTACTTTGCTTTGCTAAAGGTAAATAACGTTAATTTTGAAGATCCAGTAAAAGCTTATCATAGAGTACATTTTGATAATTTAACTCCTCTATATCCAGAAGAGAAATTATTATTGGAAACGGAAGGTAGCGCTAAAGATCAAAGCACAAGGGTTATAGAACTTGTAGCTCCGATGGGTAAAGGCCAGCGCGCTCTTATAGTTGCGCCCCCAAGAACAGGAAAAACTGTTTTGTTACAAAATATTGCGCATGCTATTACTACCAATCACCCTGAAGTTTACCTAATTGTATTGCTAATAGATGAACGTCCAGAGGAAGTTACAGATATGCAGCGTTCAGTTAAAGGAGAGGTAGTTAGTTCCACCTTCGATGAACCAGCAAGTCGGCACGTTCAGCTTGCAGAAATGGTTATTGAAAAAGCTAAGCGTTTAGTAGAGCATAAAAAAGATGTTGTGATATTAGTTGATGCAATCACAAGGCTTGCTAGGGCTTATAATACCGTAGTTCCTTCTTCTGGTAAAGTTTTAACAGGTGGTGTTGATGCTAATGCTCTACAAAGACCAAAAAGGTTTTTTGGTGCTGCAAGAAATATTGAAAATGGTGGATCCCTTACAATAGTAGGTACTGCTCTTATTGAAACAGGCTCTCGTATGGATGAAGTAATCTTTGAAGAATTTAAAGGCACTGGTAATTCTGAGATAGTATTAGATAGGAAAATCGCAGATAAACGTATTTATCCAGCTATTGATATTACTAAGTCAGGTACTCGTAAAGAGGAATTATTAGTAGATAAAGCTATTTTAACAAAAATGTGGGTTCTCCGCAGAATAATTAACCCAATGGGAACTATAGATGCTATGGAATTCTTGCTTGATAAGCTGAAGAATACTAAAACTAATTTAAATTTCTTTGATTCAATGAATTCATAATGGTATATTCATGTATACAAAACCAAAAATTTCCTTAATAGGTGCGGGTAATATCGGTGGAACACTTGCTCATTTGATTGCCATTAAGGAGCTTGCAAATGTAGTTTTATTTGATATTACAGAAGGCTTACCACAAGGTAAGGCATTAGATATAATGCAATCTTTGACGTTAGAAAAAAGTGATATTACCGTTAAAGGAACTAATAATTACCAGGATATTAAAGATTCTGATGTTATCATAGTAACAGCAGGATTGCCCCGTAAACCTGGTATGACGAGGGATGATTTAATAGAAATAAATCAAAATATCATAAAAATCGTAGCAACAAACATTGCCAAATTTTCTCCTAATACATTTGTAATAGTTGTAACAAATCCTCTCGATGCAATGGCTTACGTCATGCTTAAAACTAGCTTGCTAGATCCTAATAAAATAGTTGGGATGGCTGGAACTTTGGACTCAGCGCGGTTCAATCATTTCTTAGCAGAAGAATTTAATGTTTCAGTTGAAAGTGTCAACTCCTTTGTGCTCGGAGGTCATGGCGATGAAATGGTACCATTGCTTAGATATTCTACAATTGCTGGGATTCCTATATTGGACCTAGTGAAAAAAGGTTTGAGTACAAAAGAAAAGATCGATGCAATTGTTAAACGCACCAGGGAAGGTGGCGGAGAGATAGTCTCGTTGTTGAAAACTGGTTCTGCTTATTATGCACCAGCTTCTGCTGCCATAGAAATAGCTGAGAGTTATCTAAAGGATAAACGTAAGTTACTGTCATGTTCTGCTTATTTAAACGGCGAATATGGCTATAATGGTATATATGTAGGTGTTCCTGTTATTATAGGAAAAGAAGGCGTAGAAAAAATAGTAGAAATCGAATTGAATCCCGAAGAACAAAAGGCATTTGATATATCAGTAAGTATGGTAAAAAATACTATCACCCTCCTAAATTTATAATTCAGCCGTCATAACCGTCATTGCCGAGCCAAACGTTAGTTCGGCGTGGAATCCAATGCAAATTGCCTCATGAGACTCCACGTATGTATTTATTTTTACTGGATTGCCATGGACTCTTACGAGTCCTCGCAATGACACAATAGAACCGTCATTGCCGAGCCTTTCCTACAAAAAGCGTGGAATCCAGTGCAAATTGCCTCATAAGACTCCACGTATGTATTTATTTTTACTGGATTGCCGCGGACTCTTACGAGCCCTCGCAATGACGGCTGGATCACAGCGCGGGGATGACAACCGGAAACCGTCATTTAAGACAGAGCTTGGTGGGAAAGGTCAAGCTCTGGGGAGACATAGGCGTAAATTAACCAGCACTGGCGCTTAAATATTGTTGTACAGCCTGATTGAGTTGAAGTCCGCTTCTCATTGATATAAGTGTATTCTGAAAGGCAGCACTTGAAGCTTGGCTTTGTTTAGATGAAGCCAGATAGTCAGTATCAAGATAATCCTCGCTTAGTTTGGTTTGTATCAGCATTCTTGAATTTAATGATTCGTATGAACTAGATATTAAATTGGATTGATTTTTTAAATTAGTTATAGCTGTAGTAATTTTATCAATTGCATTTTTAATAACTCTAAAAGCTTTTGTACGAGCATCTGCAGTCAGAATGTTAATGTCATCTGCGGCAGTGCCATCATCATCTGCCAATAGTTTTTTCATTGATAGATCAGCTATAGAAATATCAATTGTATTGTCAATTTCTTCAGCATTTCTGACAGACAATGCTTTTCCAAGACCAAAAACCTTTTTGAATGCATCTTCCACTGCAGTTCTTTTTTCTGCACTATCCATGCTAGTTAATCCACGATCACCAAGATTGATGTATAAACAATCACGAGGTTGAGAACCAGCTAGAACAAGCTGAAAACCTTTTACTAAAGTTGCGGTTGCAACATTAGTAGCAGAATATACCTTGCCGCCTATGGTAGCTGTAAAATTAGTGTTGTTTGCAGCGTTACCTTGAGTAATAGTGATATTTTCAAATTTAAGATCTTTGAAATTATCAGTTTGTAATGAAGCAGTCAAGCCTGTTGTACTTCCGATAGTACCAGAAGAAGTTCTAATATCCCCAGCTAAGGTATCTAAATTAAGATATTGATTTTGACTAAAATCTGTTCCAGTTAATAGCGCGTTAATAGTTGCAGCTATAACAGTGCCCTGCGCTTGAGCATTACCACCAGAAGTAAGACCAGCAAAAGCACCTCCAAAATTAATAGAAAACTGTTGACCAGAGTTTGATCGCATTGCTAATTGATAGTTATTTACGTTACCGCCAGCTGCTACAAACATACCACCGATAAATGTCTCTTTTCCTATTTTGCAGGAGAATTTTACGCCTCTATCATTTGCATTTCCAAGTACACCTGCGCCATCACCATTAATCAATGGATTAGTTTCAATTGTTCCACGCAACGCCAGAGTAGTAGCTTGATTTGTACTAGAACCTTCAAGCGTGAATGGGTTATTCGTAATTTTTCCTAAGAACTCTGGAACATTTGTGATATGACGCATACTTATAGCTGGAATAGTTCCAGGTACACTATTAGCTAGCATGATATTTCCTCCACCAGTTGCAGTATTAATAGGAGCTGTAGAATGAGCAATTCTTGTAATTGTTATTGTATCAGCATTATTAATAGAATATGTATATTTTTTTAGTCTTTCGTCAGGTGAATTTGTTAGCGCTACTATTAAGCTTCGTGCATTAGCATTATCATCACCAGCAATACGTCTTACTTCATTTTCATTAGCAGGTTCTCCATCGACGAAAGTAAACTGAACGTTGTCAACATGACAATGATCATTTACTAGCACGTTGTTCATCTGAATATCTGTTGTTGAAGAAGTGCCTTCAGGAGCTGCTCCTCCAGCAAATCCTGGTATTTGAGTGCTAGATTTTATAGTAACAGCATTTGTGTTATATTTCTTCTGTATAGAAGAAACGCCAGTAAGATCTCCTGTAAGCAGTTTCTTGCCTTCGAAGGTAGTGCTTTTGATAATGTCTGCTAATACCATTTTGGTATTTTGAAACGATAAGTTTAAGTCATTAATATTTTCACCCGGAACATCAGACTGATTTAATATTTGTTGTAGTTGTACTAAATTTTCTTCAAGATTTTCAGCTGATACACCAGCAGTCTCTATAAGGGCATTGATTTTTGTAAGATTTATCATAAGTGTATGATTTGTTATAGAGCTCATCTCCAATCTCTTACCAAGAATTCTAGACACAGTATCTACATCTACCTTCTTCCCTACCGCCATCTCCTTACCTGATTTTTCAAATGCTACGCGACTATTTTGTATAGCATGCAGTTGCTGCAAATCAATAGATTTTAATTTACTCATATTTTCTCCTTTTTAAAAAATAAATTTATTATTTACTTACTATAATCAATTCGCCAAGAGTTTTCTAGTTAATTTTTTGTGCCGTCGTCATTGCGAGGAGCCGCAGGCGACGCAGCAATCCAGTAAAACAATACATTACTTTATCAGCCAAATTGTCTGATAAAGACTAGATTGCCACACTTCGCTTTGCTCGTTCGCAATGACGGCGCGACAAATGACACCAACAAAAAATTAACTAGAAAACCCTAGCAAACTTTCAACTGATTTGTAATAATATTATCACATTTCAGTGTCTTATAAAATAATAAGCAATATTCGTGCCATTTTTGTTATTATTTGGTTTTATATTATTTCCATAATGTTATTTTCACGAAAGTAGGGATCCAGTAAATTACTCGTCATTGCGAGGAACCGGAGGCGACGCGGCAATCCAGTAAAACAATACATTACTTTATCAGCCAAATTGGCTGATAAAGACTAGATTGCCACACTTCGCTTTGCTCGTTCGCAATGACGGTGGATGACGGGTTGTTACGTGAGATTCCACACTTGGCTACGCCAGGCTCGGCAATGACGGTTCAATACAAAAGTGCGGCGACGGATTCAGCTATGATACGTTCTTCGTTTGTTGGGATCACCATGATTTTGACTTTACTGTCATGGGCATTAATATAGCCAGAATCTGAATGTTTATGGTTTTTGTTAAGGTCGGAATCGATCTTTACTCCAAGCCATTCTAAGTGAGATACGATATTTTCACGTATGAAGGCGGAATTTTCGCCTATTCCAGCTGTGAAAACTAATGTATCAAGTCCGCCAAGGGCTGCAGTTAAACGACCAATTTCCAGGCATGCTCTATATACAAATAGGTCTATTGCAAATTTAGCATCCAGAGATTTACTGGCAAGTAATGTGCGTACGTCTGCGCTTTCACCTGAGATTCCAAGCAATCCTGATTTACGATATAGAAGCGCGGTGACTTCATCGATATTCATTTTACCGTGCGTTAAAAGATACAAGACAATACCAGGGTCAAGGGCGCCGCAACGAGTGCCCATCATCAAGCCGTCAAGAGCAGTAAAACCCATAGAGCTTGCAATGGAGATTCCATTTTTAATCGCGCACATGCTGGAGCCATTCCCTAAATGCGCAATAATCATTTTTTCTGGAAAATTATCTTTACATAAATTTGTTACATTCTGCGTAATCCATTCATATGATAATCCATGAAAACCATATTGATATACACCTTCATCAAGGAATTTCTTTGGTAAACCAAAGGCCTGAGATAATTTAGAATGATTAGAGTGAAAAGCCGTATCAAAACAAGCAACGTGAATTTTATCTGGATAATGGTCACGCGACATCTGCAAAGCTTTGAGATTATAAGGCTGGTGAAGAGGGGCAAGGGGGATTAATTCTTGAAGTTGTTTTTGTACCTCATCAGTAATTTTCACCGGTTTGGTAAAAATAGACCCCCCATGGACAACGCGGTGACCAGTAGCTACGAGATGCATTCCTTCTTGATTTTCCCACCACGCTTCAAAAGTATCTATCATTAAGCTGATAAGATCGCCGTTAAATGGATAAGCCGGAAATTTTTCTACTATTTCAGTATCATTTATGTGCATAATAATTTCTTCATCATCTTTTTCTAAAAAAACACGATGGAGTAACCCGTTGATCTTCTTGTTTTCAACGTCAAAAATTGCCATTTTTACGCTTGATGAACCTGCATTAGCTACTAATATTACGTCGCGCATTTTCCCTCTTTAAAATTTTGTTTTGGCGTTATAATGCATCAGCATAGCAAGCACACAAGAGATGACCCTCATATCTGTTGGATCTGATCTACTTGTTAATATGATTGGAACGCGTGTGCCTATGACAATACCAGCTACTAATGCTTTAGCTAAATATTTCAATTGTTTGGCAAGCATATTGCCAGATTCTAAATCTGGTACTAATAATATATCAGCATTTCCTGAAACTTTAGAACGTATACCTTTGCTCTCAGCTGCAAGAAGGGATATTGCATTATCAAAAGCTAATGGCCCATCTAAAGTAGCCCCTATGATTTGCCCTCTATCTGCCATTTTACAAAGGGAAGCTGCGTCAATCGTTGCAGGAATTTTTTCATTAATAGTCTCAACAGCTGATAAAATCGCCACTTTTGGATTATCTATTCCAAGTGTATGCATTAAATCTATAGAATTTTGTAATATATCCCTCTTTTCACTTAGGGTAGGACGAATATTTATTGCAGCATCTGTGATAATAAATGGTTTAGGAAAAGTCGATACTGACATTAAGAAAGCATGACTCATACGTCGTTCTGTACGAAGACCTCTATCTTTGTTTACAACTTCACCCATTAATTCATCAGTATGAAGAGCTCCTTTCATTACAGCCCCAACTTCTCCAGTGCGAGCGAGTTCAACGCCTTTTTCAGCTGCTTTATGGCTATGTTCTACATCTATAATTTTATAGTTTTTTAGATCTAAATTATATTTCTTGGCTACTTTTTCTATTTTACTCTCTGGTCCTATTAAAATTGGTTCAATTAAACCAAGTTGAGCAGACCGAAGAGCCCCTTCTAAAGATTCCTTATCTGTTGGGTGAACTACAGAAGTTTTAATTGCCTTCATCCCTTTGGCTTTTTCTAGTAAATCCATAAAATGTGAGGCAGCTAGTTGTTCTGGGGACATATCAGTTAATAGCTCAATAGTAGGATTTGCTATTTTCTTTAATAGTAATGCATCTAAAAAGGATTCGCTTGTTTTTTCTTCGTTATTCATAGTTTTATCTCTCCTAAAAATTGTTAATTGTTTATGCGTCATTTGAGATTGCCACGTCGCGCAAACGCGCTCCTCGCAATGACGCCCACTGCAAAAGACTTCACACTTGGCTACGTGTTCTCACCCCATTATATGATAGCCTGAATCTACATAAGTAACGTTTCCAGTCATGCATCTTCCAGCTTGTGAGATTAGAGAACATGCCACTAAGCCGACATCTTCTATAGTCACAGGTTTTTTTAGTGGAGCTTTACTATTAGCATCATCAACTAATTTACTAAAATTAGAAATTCCAGATGCGGCCCTCGTCATAATGGGTCCTGGTGAAATAGTATGAACTCTTATGTTTTTGGGCCCGAGTTCGCTTGCCATATATGACGTTGTTGCCTCAAGCGCAGCTTTTACCACCCCCATCATTCCATAAGAAGGTATAACCCTTTCTGCTCCTAGATAACTCATCGTGATCAATGTTCCGCCATCCTTCATTAAGGGTTCCGCGAGCTTTCCCATTCTAGCAAAAGAGTGGCATGAAATATTCATGGATTGAGTAAATCCAGCAAGTGAGGAATCGACCATTCTACCTTGCAGATCACTTTTAGGAGCAAAAGCTATAGCGTGAATCAGGAAATCTAGTTTCCCCCACTTATTTTTTATAGTATCAAAAACTCCATCAACTTGATTTTCTTCCTCAACATTACATGGTAAGAATAAATCAGCTTTAACAATCTTTGCTAATGGTTCAGTATGAATTTTTGCTTTATCGTTTAGGTAAGTAACGCAAAGCTTGGCGCCAAGCTCAGATGCAATTTTGGCGCAGCCAAAAGCTATGCTATTGGCATCTGCTATACCTACAACCAATCCATTTAAACCCGTTAAATCGAAATATTTATTCATGTTAGTTATTTCCTTTAATTAGTACATTATTATTTGCGTAAGAAGCTTACAATTGGAAAGACTATAATGTAGTATTAAAAAAAAGAAGAGAAATGATATTTATTTGGGATAAGAATTATTCACCTGAACTATTAATATCACATAGAGTAGAAGCACAGAACCTAATGTTTTATGCAGTTTTCTTTTGGGTTTTCTTTCTTGCCCAAATATAAATGAACCCTAAGATACCGATAGAACAACAGATCGGTATTATGGCAATGGAAATAATGAAATCATCTTTACTGTAAAGAGGCATGCCTAAAGCACTTAATTTGCCATTCCAATTATGTTGTATTAGAATACTCATTGTTTTATGAAAGAAATGACCAAATGACATATTAATACAATTAACAATAGCAACGGCAATACCTGAATATTCTGTTTTAACTAAGTTAGTGACAATTGTAAAAACAAGTACTTGGTAACAACAGAATATTCCTAGTAAGAACATTAAGAATGAGGAACAAAAGAATGATGAATCCTGTAAACATAAGAGAATAGCAAAAATAACAATCATCAACAAACCAGTTAAGATTATCATAAAATTGGGGGATTGAAAGAAATCTGAAACTATAGCAAGTACTGGTCCCCCAAAGCACATGCCAATATAAATACAAGATGTAACAATTGAGCTGTCAGTAGAACTCATGCCGTAATTTTGTTCAAAAAATGGTATTGCCCAAACATCACCAAAACCTTCTAAAGGGCCTACCATTAATCCACCAGATATTCCAATTATTAAGATTGTTGGATTTAATAGTAATTTGAAAATTTGCGATAATGATGAATTTCCCGAAATATTCTCTTCTTCATAACGTGGTATTTTTTCACTATTTACTAATAACATCAATATTGCAATTACAGAACAAACAAGTGCAAGTACTATAAAAGTATTAGAATATCCGAAAAAATTAAATAATATTTTCATTGGAGTAACGCCGAATACTGCACCAGTTAAGCCGAAAGTAAAAGAAAAACCTAGCATTAAGGAATGATATTTAGGAGGGAAATAGGTTTTGGTTATTTTTGTAATTGATAGAAACCCTACAGCAGATCCAGCTCCAATCATGAATCTACCTATTAATAGGTAGTGCCAATTAGTGCTAAATACAAAAGTTAATATACCGATTGCAGCTATTAAAATAGAAATGAAGCTAACATATCTGAAATTATATTTATCAAGCATAATACCTATTGGTATCTGCATTCCAGCATAACCCAGATAATAGTAGCCAGCGAGCGTCCCAAAGGCTATGGTGTCTATAGAAAATTTTTGTATTATTTCTTCTCTTAGAATACCAGCAGAAAGCCTAAGTATAAATTGAAATGCAAAAAAAGACGTGGCTAGAAACCATAATAACAACGGTTTTCTTAATGATTGATTCATATCTTGTAGAAGTTTTAAAAATCAAGTACCATAACACATAGTGTGTATGTGGTCAATTAAAGATTCAATATAATATGATAGAGATAAAAACCGCTAAATTATATAATTTATTATTTATTGATAGTTTTATTGCTAATATAGTGCCCAATATTAACGGAGAATATGCTATTCACAGCATGAAGGCATTTGGTTCATATAATTCTCTTATGTTAATTTTTACTGCTCTTTTGGGTTCTATTTGCGCTATTAGTGTAAATTATTTTATAGGAAGCTTTTTATTTAAAATTACTTGTTTATTTAATAATGAAAACCTAATTAAAAGGCGGGATAGTTTATTAGTAAATTGCCTTAAACATGATAGATTATTTTTATTATTAAGCTTAGTTCCTGGTTTTGGAAAGTTTATTATTCTAAGTGCGGGATTCTTAGGGCTTGGATTTAGAAGAACTATTCTAGTCTGCAGCTTATATAATTTTTGCTACTATATTATAGTAGTTTACTTCTATTAGCAGATGTTACTAATCATTTCTTAGATTTATTTATGTGCCCGCTGTGATATCATCTAATTTACCTTGTTTTTCTAGGAGATGTAGATCATCGCAACCACCTATATGGATACCATTAATAAAAATTTGTGGAACAGTTCTGCGCCCATTAGTTTTTTGAATCATTTCTTCTTTTAAACTAGGATTATTTTCGATATTTATTTCTGTATATTTGAAAGATTTTTTGTCAAGTAATTGCTTAGCTTTTACACAATAAGGACACGATGAAATAGTATAAATAATGATAGTATATAAGGCAGTGATTTTCATAAAATTATTTATATTATTAACCTAAATATAGTGTAATATTACATGAATTTATGGTTCTAGCAAGTTAATGATGAATAAATTTTCTATAGTTTCAAATTACCTGCCTGCAGGTGATCAGCCAAAAGCAATTGCAGAAATTGTAAAACAAATTGAAAATGGTGTATCTTCACAGATGCTCCTTGGTATTACAGGGTCAGGTAAGACTTTTACTATGGCAAATATTATTGAAAAAACCTGCAAACCTACTCTTATTATGGTGCATAATAAGACATTAGCTGCTCAAATTTATTCAGAAATGAAGGATTTATTTCCGAGTAATGCTGTTGAATATTTTGTATCATATTATGATTATTATCAGCCTGAAGCCTATATCGCAAAAACAGACACATATATAGAAAAAGATTCTTCAATTAATGAACAGATAGATTTACTTAGACATTCAGCTACGCGTTCACTTCTTGAGCGAAGAGATGTAATAGTTGTCTCATCGGTTTCTTGTATTTACGGTCTTGGTTCACCAGAACTTTACTATCAAATGACTATTAAAGTTCAAACTGGGGAAAAATATCCAAGAGATAAATTATTAAATGATCTAGTGAATCTTCAATATGAACGGAATGATATAGGTTTTGAAAGGGGCGTTTTTAGGGTTAAAGGGGATAATATTGATATTTTTCCTGTCCATTATAGTGATAAAGCTTGGAGGCTATCCTTTCTAGGTAATGAGTTAGAATATATTCATGAATTTGATCCTCTAACTGGTAAAAAATTAGCAGTTTTAGATTCTGCTGTAATTTATGCTAATTCACATTTTGTTACCCCAAAAGAAGTGATTCATAATGCAATAGCTCATATTGAGCAAGAATTACAACAACGACTGGAGTTTCTTAAAAGTAATAATAAAATAGTCGAAGCACATAGATTAAATCAACGTACTCAATATGATATGGAGATGATGCTTGAAATCGGTAGCTGCAAAGGAATTGAGAATTATTCTAGGTTTTTAACTGGTAAAAATTCAGGCGAGCCACCACCGACCCTATTTGAATATTTACCAAAAGATGCATTACTATTTGTGGATGAAAGCCATGTTTCTATACCGCAAATTAGGGCCATGTATGCTGGGGATAGATCAAGAAAAGAATCTTTGGTAGAGCATGGTTTTCGCCTTCCTTCAGCTCTTGATAATAGGCCATTGAAGTTTGAAGAATGGCAAAATTATAGACCTCAGACTATATTTGTTTCTGCAACTCCAAGCGAGTTTGAACTGAGGGAAGCAAATAATATTATAGTTGAGCAAATAATCAGACCCACGGGGTTGCTGGACCCAGAATGTATAATAAAACCAGCTATAAACCAAGTGGAAGATTTACTCTCTGAGATAAAATATACAGTTCAAAAAGGTTTTAGGGTTTTGATCACAACTTTGACAAAAAAAATGGCCGAAGACTTAACTTCTTATTTACAGGAATTAGGGCATAAAGTTGCGTATTTACATTCAAATATACATACCTTGGAGAGGATAGAAATAATTAAAGATCTAAGGCAAGGAACTATTGATGTTCTTGTCGGTATTAATTTATTACGAGAAGGTATTGATATTCCTGAATGCGCACTTGTTGCAATTCTTGATGCAGATAAGGAAGGTTTTCTAAGATCTGAAACATCATTAATTCAAACCATTGGAAGAGCAGCTAGAAATAGTGAGGGTAGGGTGATACTATACGCAGACTCAATTACTAAATCAATTGAGAAAGCTATGAGTGTGACCACAAAGAGAAGAGAAGTTCAAATAGAATATAATCAAAAACATTCTATAATACCAATTACTATTGACCGTAAAATTCATGGGTTAATGGAATTTGAAAAAGTAAATAAACTAGAAGGTAATAAACAAAGTCATGCTTTATTATCAAATCCCGCCAAATTAAAAACTTATATAGAAAAATTAAAAAAAGAAATGTACAAAGCTGCAAGTAATTTAGAGTTTGAAGAAGCTGCAAAAATGAGAGATGAAGTGAGACTATTGGAAGAAGCGTCATTAGAATTAGTTGATAATTAAAAACTGGCCCTCCTTTATTTTTGTACATGAATTTTAGCATAAATCATTAACAATAATATTGACAGCAGTATGTCTGTTGATATATTATTTCTTAATAAAATTAAATTAATTATTTATTCCTTGCTTTAACAAAATTTGAATTAAACCAAGTTGGTATTATGGTATATTCTCTTAATTTGTAATTGAATTGGTATTAACTGTATTTTATTGTTACTGTTGTGTTGAACTGCTCTTTGATAATCTGCAGAACTCAACTTTAAAAAATTATAACAGTATTTAAAAAGACTTGCCTTTATTTTATTACCAAGGTATTTTACATTAAAGTATAAGGTAACACGTTATGGTTAATATAGTAGAGAGTTTAAAGTTAAAGAAAAAGCGGCTTGATGAACATAGTCCATTTGCTAATAATGTTATTAATAATTTACTTGAATGGTTCAAAATTGAGCTTACTTATTCCAGTAATGCTATTGAAGGAAATACTTTATCGCGTCTAGAAACTGCAGTAGTTGTGCAAAAAGGGATTACTATCGGTGGAAAGTTACTTAAAGAACATTTAGAAGCAACAAATCATGCAAAAGCTTTTGATTTTATTTTATCTTTAACCAATAAAAATACTGTTACAGAGCAAGATATTCTAGAAATACATAGATTGGTTTTGCAAAATATTGAGAACGATGATGCAGGAAACTATAGAAACAATAGAGTGAGAATAGCGGGGACAGATGTAATTTTTCCTAATTATATAAAAATTCCTGAGTTAATGACTAAATTTATTAACGACCTTCAACATGAACAAGATCCAATAGAAAAAGCACTTTTTGCTCATTATGAATTTGTTACAATTCATCCATTTATAGATGGCAATGGCAGGACAGCTAGACTCTTGATGAATTTAATATTAATGCAAAATGGTTATCCGCCTGCAATAATAAAACCTAAAGATAGATTGAAATATTTAAAGTCTTTAGAACAAGCTCAGCTTGGTGGTTCTAAAGATCCCTATAAGGAGTTTGTTATTGGCTGCATTGATAAATCACTAAACATATACATCAAATCTATAGAAAATAAAGATCTACCCATAATCAAACTAAGAGAAAACCTTATAAAAATAGGTGAATTGGCAAAAAGTACAAATGAAAATAATCCGACAATAAGGCACTGGATTAAACTCGGATTAATAGAAGTTACAGATAAAACAGAATCAAATTTCCAACTTTTTGATAAAATAGAAATTGCAAAATGTCATAGAATTAGAGAATTACAAAAACAACGATTTTCTCTCGAGGAAATATTAGGTAAATTATCAGAAGAGTTTGAGTAAAAGGCTGTTGCAAATAGGAACTAGAAGTAATGTCATTTTTCAAAAATAACATTATAAAATCAGTATCAGAAACAATATCAGAAGAAAAATCCATAATAGGTGAAAATTATGGTGACACTGGTGAGCATGATTTTGGTTGATATGCTGGTTTAAGAGCTAGCAGGTATGACTTTTTAAGTATATTAGTTGTGATTTCTCTAGCAACTAGTATAGTTTATTAAGCCTAGAGGGATCCTAAAGAACGCTTTAGATTAATTATAGAATCTAATGTAGTTTCTAGTATCATGCTTGCTGCTATACAATCATCATTCTGATTACGTTCTTTTCGCTTCACACCTAAAGATTTAAGTAAGCTATTAGCAGCCTTTGTCGTTAGTCTTTCGTCTTGTAAATATATTGGTAGGTCACTTTCTATGCTAAATTTTTTAGCAAAATTTTGTACTTCTAATGTTTGACTACTTGGTTGGCCATTCATACTTATAGGTAATCCTATAACTACAGCGCAAAAAGAATATGTTTTTAATAAATTTAATATTTTTGCAATCTTATTTTTTTCATCACGTTCTTCTATTGTAAAAAGAGGCATGGCAATAGTACATTCTTGGTTTGAAATCGCAATTCCTGTTTTTTTTATTCCATAATCTATTGATATAATTGGTTGCCTATGTTTTAATAATTGATAAAATTCTTGCAGATTTTCTATGATCATGGTAGTTAAAATATCGTTAATTAAATAAATGGCTTATATGCTTAAACTAATTCAAAAACAATTGGATACAAGTTTAATTAAACTTTCCTTGGTGTTTGCTTTTATTTATTGTCTGCTTTTTAATTCAGCAGTATTTATTTACAAATTTGATTATTATAAAATATCAGTATTGAAAGCCATTATAGAACTTTCAAAAGATTTTTTATATATTTACTTGTCTCTTTTTATAATATTTTTTGGACTTACGATTCATAGGTTAGTATTTATTGTAGGAACCATCTTTTTATTTCTTTCTGGGGCATTGGCTAGTTATTATTTGTATTTTTTCAAAATTGCTCCTACTAAAGAAATGATGGAAGCTTTTTTTTGTACAGAGAGCAACGAAGCTTATGAGATTATTAGTACAAGACTAATTGTTTGGTTGTTTTTTAGTTTATTTGTCGCGATTTATACAATTAAACATTTTTCGGTTAATAATACAAAGTTATTTGTTACAAAATTATTAGCTGCAATTTGTATTTTGATAACTATAAATAGTATCATTGCTCCACAATATAAGGTTCTAAAAACCTATTTCCCAATTCAGTATTTGCACAATTCATATCTTTATTTATTTAAACATACAAATAACAACGCTAGAATTGATATAAACAAGCAATTCAGTTTTTATGATAATTCTTCTGATGATATTGTAGGAGTTCTGATTATAGGGGAATCAGCAAGATTTGATCATTTTGGAATTAATGGCTATAATCGGGACACTACGCCTTATTTGAATGATTTAGAGAATGTTTTTTCTTTTAAAGCTCAATCTTGCTCTAATGTAACCCATTTATCAGTCCCATGTATCCTTTCTCGTCATTCAAAAAGTAACATAGATGGCATTAATCAAGAAACCAGTTTTTTATCAATATTGACCAAATTAAACTTTAATACAAGTTGGATTTCTACTCAGTCATTGCTTAAATATTTAAAAAACCTAAATGTTGGTACAATTTATGATGATGTAAATTTTGCTCTAATACCCGGTGGATCTACTTTAATTAAGATGAATGATCATGATGGTGTTATGCTACCTTATATTCAAAATATTTTAACTAATACCGGAAAACAATTTTTAGTAGTGCATACTTCTGGAAGCCATTGGAATTATTTATCAAGATATCCAGAGAATTTTCAAAAATTTAATCCAGATTGTAATTATAATGGCAAGGCTAATTTTAGTAAGGCTGATCCAAGTACTTGTAATTCCGAAGGATTAATTAATACATATGACAATTCGATTTTATATACTGATTTTTTTTTACATAGCGTAATTACCTTATTGAAAGATAAAAATGCATTTCTAATATACGCTTCAGATCATGCTGAAGCTCTAGGCGAAAATGGTAGGTATGGTCATGGTGGGGATTTGACCATAGAGCAAACAACTATACCTTTTATAGTTTGGTTCTCAGATAAATTTCAAAAAAACAATCCTGATGTAAAAATTGCTATAAAAAGCCACACTAATTCTGAAATCAATCATGATTTTATCTTTCATTCTTTGCTAGATTGTATAGGAATCAGCTCTGAAATTATTGATAAAAACTTAAGCCTTTGCAAGGTGAATAATGGCTAAAATTTACCTTATTGCAGGTGAAAACTCTGGTGATTTTATTGGAAGTTCAGTAATGAAAAATTTAAAAGAAATAAATGAATCGGAGCTTGATTTTGTAGGTATAGGCGGCTGCTTAATGGAAGAGCAGGGACTAAATAGCCTTTTTCCTATATATGAAATAAATTTAATTGGTTTTTTTGAAATTATACCTCATATTTTAAAATTAAATAAGTTAATTGAAAAAACAGTAAATGATATTATTGAAAAATCTCCTGATTTGCTTATCACTATAGATTCCCCTGGTTTTACTTATCGTGTTGTAGAAAAGATACGGGATCGTAATGTAAACTTTAAAATTATTCATATTGTTGCGCCTTCAGTTTGGGCGTATAAAGCAAATAGAGCTAAAAAATATGCTAAAGTTTATGATTATTTATTAACTTTGCTACCATTTGAACCACCTTATTTTGAGAAAGTAGGATTAAAATCATCTTACATAGGGTGCCCAATTTTAGAACAAAAATTTTATAATGATAAGGATAAATTAAGGCAAGAACTGTTAATACCTGAAAACACTACAATTATATCCGTAACTCCAGGAAGTAGGAAATCTGAAATCATAATGCATATGCCTATTTTTTGTAAAAGTTTAAATATTGTGGCTGAGAAATATAAAAATCTTGAGGTAATATTTGTGCTACCTAATGATAAGTATAGAGACTTAATAAAGAGTTTTCTGGTAGATGTAGCATTTCACTTTATCTTTTCATATGATAAGCTTAAAAGTTATGCTGTTGCTGATATTGCACTTGCTAAATCAGGTACTAATACTTTGGAAATTGCCGCATCAAATACTCCGATGATTGTTGCTTATAAACTGAACATTTTGAGTTATCTTTTTGTAAAATTATTTATTAAAATTAAATATGTTTCAATAATTAATATTATGGCGGGAAAAGAAATTTTACCTGAATATATTCAGTCCAAATGTAATCCTCAAAACATAGCCTCAGGGCTTATCAGTTTATTATGGGATCATGAGAAAACTCAAACACAATTAGATGAAAGCATGAAAATTCTTTATAAACTTGGCCTTGGACAGAATCAACTTCCTTCAAAAACTGCAGCTCGTATAATTACTGATAAATTTTTATAAGAATAAAATATTCGTTTTCGAATATAAACTAAACATCCATATAACTTCATTGCTTGGTTATTTAAATTGAAACTCCGCTAGCGTTGTGTTCATCTGATTTTTCTTGTTCAATATCAGCAAATTTTCCTTCGGATGGAGTGAGTTTGATTCCTAAATCTATTATATGTTCATATCTCATTCCGCTTTCAAGTAGAGATGTACCAATCTTATGAACCTCATTAACATCTTCAGGGGAGAATTTATTGATAATATTCTCAGTAATTTCATAAAGGAATTTCCAAGAGAGTTCCAATTTTTCTTTAAGATTCAATTTTTTAGATTCTGGCTTATTGGTTTTATTACCACCAAATGCACTTGCCTCAGTATTGGTTGGCGCGCTTTCTATATATTGATGATTATTAGAATGCTTACGAAAAAATAATATAGCAATAGAAGCTATTACTAATAGGGTAATTAATCCAATGGCTACTAACATAATATACTCCATATTTTAATTTATATAACAAACCTTGCATATTGCTTGCACGATATCTTCCGTTGTTGGTAGTGCTAATTTCTCTAAATTAACCGCATAAGGTAGTGGTACATCTTTACCAGATACAATTTCGATTGGTGCATCTAAATAGTCAAATGCATCTTTCATTACAATTGCACTAATAGTCGCTGCAACACCAGAAAAAAACCAACCTTCTTCTATTACAACTAAGCGGTTAGTTTTTTTAACAGACTCTATTATAGTATCGCGATCAAGTGGTTTAATAGATCTTAGATCTATTACTTCGGCCTTTATACCTCTATTAGATAAAATTTCTGCTGCTTCTATAGCAAGCTTTACTTGCAACGAGAATGCAACAATCGTTACATCTGATCCAGAAGAGATAATCCTTGCTTGACCAAAAGGAATTGGTCCTACTTCATCTGGAATATCAAAAGAATGACCATATAAAATCTCATTTTCTAAGAAAATCACTGGGTTATCTTCACGTATCGCGCTTATAAGCAATCCTTTATGATCTTCTGCACTATATGGGGCAACCACGATAAGACCTGGTATATGGCTATAAGTAGAGGCATAGTTTTGGCTATGTTGCGCAGCAACTCTACTAGCCGCTCCATTTGGGCCTCTAAAAACTATAGGGCATTTTAACTGCCCGCCTGACATATAATGGGTTTTTGCAGCAGAATTAACAATTTGGTCCATTGCCTGCATTGCAAAATTAAATGTCATAAATTCGACTATAGGACGTAAACCTGAGAATGCAGCCCCTACAGCAACACCAGCAAACCCATGTTCTGAAATGGGTGTATCTATGACTCTATTTGCCCCAAACTTTTCGAGGAGACCTTGTGTTACCTTATAAGCTCCTTGATATTCACCTACTTCTTCACCCATAATAAAAACTTTTTTGTCTCTTATCATCTCTTCTTGCATAGCATCACGCAGAGCTTCACGTACTGTAATTTGCATATATTATAACTCAACTATAAATATTTGTATAAAGCTCATCTTCACTTGGTAGAGAAGAATTTTCAGCGAATTCACTCGCTTCTTGCACGATATCTTTAACTGTTTTTTCTATTAGTTTTAAATCTGCTTCGGTAGCATAGTTATTGGTTAAAATTTTGTTTTTAATCTCTGTTAATGGATCCTTGTCTTTATATCCATCAACTTCTTCCTTACTACGATATCTAGCTGGGTCTGACATTGAGTGACCACGATAACGATAGGTTTTCATTTCTAAAATTACTGGTCCACCTCCATTCCTTACAAATTCAACCGCTTGCTTAGAATAATCATAGATTTCCTCTATATCCATACCGTTTAATTGAAACCCTTTTATACCAAAAGATTCCCCTTTCCTATAGAGATCTGAAAAAGAAGTAGAACGTGCTACGGATGTACCCATAGAATATTCATTATTCTCAATAACATAAATAACTGGTAAATTCCATAAAGCAGCAAGATTAAAAGATTCGTAAACTTGCCCCTGGTTTATAGCTCCATCCCCTAAGAAGGTAAAACAAATATTTGTAGTATCTTGATATTTTTCAGCAAATGCTATACCTGTTCCTATAGGAACTTGGGCTCCCACAATACCATGTCCACCATAAAATTTCTTTTCAACATTAAACATATGCATTGAACCGCCTTTGCCTTTTGAACAACCAGAACCTTTACCCATTAGTTCGGCTAACACATATTTTGGTTCAGTACCAGCCAAAATAATATGGGCATGATCCCTATAGCTTGTAATAGTACTATCACCTTGTTGCTTTACCATTTCTATGGCTGTTATTATTGCTTCCTGACCTATATATAGATGACAAAACCCACCTATAAGACCCATGCCGTAAAATTGACCACACTTTTCTTCGAATCGTCTTATTAGCAAAATATTTTTATAAGAATCTAAATATTGTGTTGGACTAAGTTTATATTTACCAGATTTAATCATATCAATTGAATAATAATAGTTTTGGAGTTTAATATGAATATGAACGGTAATTTTGTCAAACTTTCTTTACAGTTTTATATAAGAATATTTTTGCCTTCTGATTTTTAGGGCTGCTAAATAAGTATAGGCATTAACAACAAATTTTTATTAAATAAAATAAGCAATGACTAGAATGTCACATCAAAAGTCTCACTAAGCCTCCAAGGTGTTTAGATTCTATGAAAATTTACTTTTAAACGGGTGTATTTATAGGCGTTTTCGCCAGCAGAACCGCAGGCAATAGATTTTGTTATGGATTCAGGGGCAAAAACAATAACGAAATCAGATATTAAAAGGAAATTTTTATAGGATCTAAGTCCAATACAAGTAATGAAGATGGTATAGACTCAATTCTTTCTATAGCCCTAAGATTCACACCCTCTTTTTAATTGTTTGAATAAAATTATAATATTTTCTCTTGTTATAACTATACTTATTTAGCAACGCATGATTTTTAATAGTTTATAATTGAATTTATAATATAAATGAGTTATATTATAAAAAAGGGTTAATTAAAATGAACTGTTATGATGAATAAGAAATTACCACAAAAATTAATATCATTTTTAGATACACCATCAGATTTACAAAGAATCGCTGATGATATGAAAAAGGGTTGGTCAATAATCAGCTTAATACAAAATGGGAATTATTACCTAGGTATTATGGAAAAAATGGAAAATAATGAACAATCTGATAGTAGTGAAGAAAAGCAAATATTCCTTCCTCCTCGAAAAAAAATAAATATTACATTTTAATTTAACGCAGCGCATCATTGCCGAGCCCCCCTTTAGGCAGGCGTGGAATTCGCATACAATGTCATTGTCAGAGCTTCTCTAGCGAGAAGCTCTGGGTTATGACTCATTCTAAAATAATAGTTTTAATTTCAAAGATCCCTGATGGCTTTGGTATTTTTTGCGTAAGTTTAAGTTATAAGTCGCAAGTAGCTCAAGGTTCTTATGTTTGGTTAGTATACTAGCCCCAATATTATAACCTATTTTGCCTAATTTTCCATCGCTTGCATCATTTTCTAGATATTTATCAGACCATGCAAATTTTGCCTTCACTTTCTTTTGCTTATTATTAAGATAGTTCTCAATCGAACCATGGAGACCAGGCATAACTTTCGTATCTTCTGAAATTTGTTTGCTCATGATAAGTTTAGCACCAAGAATTCCTGTGAATGATGAATCTGATCTTGAGCTTATCGATATATTATGTACTCCAGTTTCTTTTTGCTTATAGGCTCCGTCCTTGTAGTGACCAAGTCTCACTCCTATATTCGGCACAAGCATCACGCCCTGTTCAAGCGGGATTTTATATCCAAGAATGGTCTCAAAACTAAATGCATTACTTTTGAACTTACCTTTAGCAACTGCATTATAAAACTTCTGATCACTAGACTTAACATTACTATTACTGTAAGAAAATATACCTTGTAGAAGTAATTTATCAGTCAATTCTTGTTGTCCATATATCGAGATAATATGGCTTTTTGCGTTAAGCTTGCCGCCTATGCGATCATCCTTATATTTGAAATTAGACAATACATGGCTGTAGGCTACACCAACTAAACTGTGATCAGTAGGCTCCAAATCAAACCCAATAGTTGCTCCGCTCGTTCTACCGTTATAGCCTGATATATTCTTGTTCTTTCCTTGATTGCTTGACCCAAACAGGCCACTTACCCAAACGCCTTTTGTTATATTATTATCCTCATCACCCGACGCAACTCCGATTGGTTGAGTAAAATTAATACCGATATGATCAGAGATCGCGTTATTTGCTAAGTCAGCAGGAACAAGCCCAGTTGAGATATTGTTAAGAACCCCTTGTTCTTTCTTTTTAACAGCTTTAGATTCTTCTGGTGACAATAAAGCGAGGCTCTTCGTATATAATATTTCCTGCTCTATATTTGTTTTTGGTACAATTGCTTCGTCATTTATTGAAGATTTTACTGCAATTTCGATGATAGATTTTTCAATTGGAGTAGCTGTAATATATTTTTCTCTAAATAATTCTACAGCTTTTATAGGATCTTGATGAATATAAGTAACTATTTGTTCTTCTTGAGTTGTACCAGTTATATTCCCTTTGTCGTATTCGCTCAGTAATTTAATAAATTCACTGTTAAAATTCTGTGCTTCTTGCGCTAGTCGTGCAGCATTCGCTTGCTGCCATACCGCAGCTTGATCAGCTGCTACTTGAACTGGTTGTACAAGCGCTGCGCCCACTGCTACTGGCGCTACAGCAGCTGGAAGCGGTGGCGGTGGTGGCGCTACTATTACAACTGCTGGATTAAGTATCAAGCCATCTACATTATAAACCATATTTCC
>Ga0105052_10002536_pt1 | contig 22295 bp, 18 predicted proteins | sample FRY03_FD_78094 | JGI IMG/M metagenome (GOLD analysis project Ga0105052, IMG submission 78094) | Freshwater microbial communities from Lake Fryxell liftoff mats and glacier meltwater in Antarctica - FRY-03 | ecosystem: Environmental > Aquatic > Freshwater > Ice > Glacier meltwater ... | reverse complement strand
CGATCCACACGGTGCGGGTGATGTCGGTTGTGCCGTCGGGATACTGCCCCCCCGAATCGACCAGGAACACGCTGTTCGGCGCGATCGGAATGTTGCTGTCCTCGTCGACCCGGTAATGGGGGATCGCCGCGTGCGGGCCCGCCCCGCTGATCGTGTCGAACGATAGATCGCGCAGTAGCCCGGTCTCATCGCGGCGCGCCCTCAGGTAGGCCGATGCCGACAGCTCGGTCTCGCTGCCGGTCGGCGCGGTTTCGCCCAGCCAGCGCAGGAAGCGGCTGACAGCGGCTCCATCTCGGGCTTGCGCGGCGCGGTGCCCGGCCTGCTCGACCGGGTTCTTGACTGCTTTCGCCAGGACGCACGGATCGCGCAATTCGATGATCTCAGCCCCGGCCTCGGCCAGCGCGGCGAAGATCGCCTGGACTGAACGCTCGGGATCGACCGCGACGCGCTTGTCCTTCAATTCCGCCAACGAGGTGATGAAGGCCTCGCGCTGGTGGACCGAGACCGCATTGCCCAGGTGCGCGCGGACCTCCGGCGGGACCTTGCCCTCGGCCATGAACAAGGCGGCGGTGCCATCGGCATGGACCAGCGCAAAGCCCAGCGCCACCGGGGTCCGCTCCACGTCCGAACCGCGGATGTTGAACAGCCAGGCGAGCGAATCGAGCGCCGAGATGACGGCGGCATCCAGCTTCCGCGCGGTCAGCCATTCGCCGATCTCGGCGCGCTTTTCCTGGCTGGATCGGCCCGCGTGTTCGTGCGCGTGGACGATCGCGGGGGCATCCGACGGCTCCGGACGATCTTGCCACACTGCGTCGATCGGGTTGCTGTCCACCGCGACCAGTTCGCCGCCGCTGGCTTTCAGCGCTCGCGCGGCAGCGGCGACCCAGCCCTTGCCGTGAAGCCAGGCGTCGTAGCCGATCCGTGCGCCCTGCGGCGCGTGCTCGCCCAGCCATGCCGCGACGCTGGTCTGCGGGACCGATTGGTAATCGAACAACTGCCCGTTGACCTGCTCGCGCACCTGGATGGTGTAACGCCCGTCGATAAAAATTGCGGCCTCATCCTTGAGCACCACGGCGGTTCCTGCCGAGCCCCCGAACCCGGTCAGCCATGCGAGTCGCTGGGCATAGCCGCCGACATACTCGCTCATGTGCTCGTCGGAGATCGGGATGACGAACCCATCGAGGTTCTGGCGGCCGAGTTCCTTGCGCAGGGCGTCGAGCCGGGCTTCGTGAGTGTGCATCAGCATATCGCCATAATCCTGTCGGGCAGTCCGGGTTGCGGGTTCATGGCCACCATCATAGGGCCGCTGGATGACTCTTTCCACACCTCCTGTTGCCGCGAAAAAGCCCTCCGGGATGACCCATCACGGCGTCACCCTGACCGACGATTATGCCTGGCTGCGCGATCCCGGCTATCCCGAGGTCACCGATCCCGTGGTGCTCGCGCATCTCGCTGCCGAGAACGCCTGGTTCGAGGCGCGGATGGCACCGCAGCAGCCGCTGGTCGAGACGCTGTTCAAGGAGATGCGGGGGCGGATCAAGGAGGCGGACAAGTCGGTCCCGCAAAAGGATGGCGACTGGCTGTACTGGATCGAGTTCGAGGACGGGGCCGAATACAAGAAGTGGTGGCGCAGGCCGGTGGAAGGCGGCGAGGATGAGCTGATCCTCGACGAGGTCGCGCTGGCCGGGGGGCTCGAATACTTCCGGCTGGGTGCGATCGCGGTGTCGAACGACGGCACCCTGCTCGCCTGGTCGGTCGACGACGACGGGTCGGAACGCTTCACCGCGCGGGTCAGGGTCATCGCGACGGGCGAGCTATTGGCCGACGAAATTCCCGGTACGCTGTCCTCGCTCGTCTGGGTCGCAGACGACCGGGGCCTCGTTTACAGCCTCGCCAACGAGCAGTGGCGCACCGACAATGCACGGCTGCACTGGCTGGGCCAGCCCCTGGCGACCGACGTCGAGTTGTATCACGAGGATGACGAAGGCTTCCGCGTCGGCTCGGCGCTTTCGGCCAATGAGCAGTGGCTGATTGTCGGCACATCGGATCACGAGACCAGCGAAGTGCGGTTGATTCCGGTGAGCGATCCGCTCGCCGAACCGATCCTCGTCAAGCCGCGCCAGACCGGCGTCGAATACGACGTGGAGGAGCGCGAGGGGGTGGTGTTCATCCACGCCAACGACACCCACGAGAATTTCCGCCTCGCCACCGCGCCGCTGGACACGCCGGGTGAGTGGACCACCCTGATCGAAGGTTCGGACGACTTCTACCTGACCGGGTTCGAGCTGTTCCGGGATTTCTACGTGGTCGAAGGGCGGCGCGGCGGGCTCGATCAGATCGAGGTGCGATATTACGATCAGCCGGAGCGGATCGAGCCCATCGCCTTCCCCGAAGCGAGCTATGACGCTGGGCTGGGCGACAATCCCGAATGGGCGATGGACACGCTGCGGCTGTCCTACGAATCGATGGTCAGTCCGGCGACGGTATTCGATTACGCGGTGGCAACGCGCGCGCTGACCCCGCTCAAGGTGCAGGAAATTCCCTCGGGCTATGATGCCGCACTCTATCGTACCGAACGGATCGAAATCGCCGCGCGCGACGGCACGCCGGTTCCGGTCAGCCTCGTCATGCGCCGCGATACGCCGCTCGACGGGTCCGCGCCGCTCTATCTCTACGGCTACGGGGCCTACGGTATTGCGATTCCGCCAGGGTTCTCGACCACCCGGCTAAGCCTGGTGGATCGCGGCTTCGTCTATGCCATCGCCCATATTCGCGGCGGAGACGATCTGGGTCGCGCCTGGTACAAGGCGGGCAAGCTGGACCAGCGGACCAACACCTTCACTGATTTCGTCGATGTCGCGCACGGCCTGATCGCACGGGGGACGACCCGCGCCGGGCGGATCGCGATCGCGGGCGGGTCGGCCGGGGGCGAGCTGATGGGTGCGGTGATGAACTCGGACCCCGCGTTATGGGGCGCTGTGGTGGCGCACGTCCCGTTCGTCGATGTGCTGGCAACGATGCTCGACGCCACGCTGCCGCTGACCCCGGGCGAATGGCCCGAATGGGGCAATCCGATCCTGGACAAGGCCGCATTCGAAACGATCCGCGCCTATTCGCCCTACGACAACGTCTCGGCGCAGGCCTACCCGCCGCTGTTGGTCACCGCCGGGCTGAACGACCCGCGTGTCACCTATTGGGAACCAGCCAAATGGGTCGCCCGGCTGCGCGAATTGCGGACGAATCAGGCCGAATTGCTGCTCAAGACCAACATGGGCGCGGGCCACGGCGGCAAGTCGGGCCGGTTCGAAAGCCTGCGCGAGACGGCCGAAGAATTCGCCTTCATCCTGTGGCAGCTGGAGGTTGAGGGGTAGTCTACCCTAGCGCAGCCGCACCGGAATGAACGCTGCCGGCTGGCCCCGCCGCTGGACGCGCAGCAACAAGGCCTGACGGCCATCGCTCTGCGCGGCCCTGATCGCGGCCTCCAGATCGGCGCTGGTGCGGACCGGGCGATTATTGGCCGACAGGATGATGTCGCCACGCCGCAGCCCCTTGCTCCCGGCATCGGACGAACCGTCGACCGCCGAGATGACCAGGCCTTCGATTCCGTCGCTGACGCCGAGCTGGCGCGCGATGGTGGCGGTCAGCGGAACGACCGCGACGCCGCTGGCCTTTTCGATGAGGCCCTGATCGCTTGGCACGTTGGGTGTACGGCCTAGGCCGTCGGCCGCTTCGGGATCCTCGTTGCCGAACCGGCTGGCGGCGAGTTCCTCTTCGCTCGGGCGCTTGCCGACCACGGCGTTGACCGTCAAACGGCGACCATCGCGGATCAGTTCAAGCGGGATCCGGCTGCCCGGCGGGATATTGGCGACGATGAACGACAGCGTCTGCTCGGGGGTCACATCCTTGCCATTGACCTTGACCACCACGTCGCCCGACTGGAGCCCGGCTTTGGCGGCGGGCTGTGCGGGTTCGACCGACTGGATGAACTCGCCGCGATTGCGCGGCAGGCCGAGCGACTGGGCGAGATCTTCGCTGAGCGGCTGGATCTGCACGCCCAGGTATCCGCGCTCGATCGCCTGGCCAGCGCGCAGCTTTTCCACGATCGGTGCGGCGATCTCGGCAGGGATCGCGAAGCCGATGCCGACGCTGCCGCCGGTTGGCGAGAAGATCGCGTTGTTGATCCCAATCACGTTGCCCTTCATGTCGAACATCGGCCCGCCCGAGTTGCCCCGGTTGATCGCCGCGTCGGTCTGGAGATAGCGGTCATAGGCCCCGCCGGTGCCGGTGTTGCGATAGACCGACGATATGATCCCGCTCGTCACCGTGCCGCCCAGGCCGAACGGATTGCCGATCGCGACCACCCAGTCGCCGACCCGGGCCTGCCGCGAATCGCCGAAGCGGACGAACGGCAAATCGCGCTTGCCATCGATTTTGAGCACCGCAAGATCGGATGCGGCGTCCTTGCCGATCAGCTTGGCAGGATATTCGGTCCCGTCGGGCATCGTGACGGTGATCGCCTCGATGGTCGAGCCGGGGCCCTCGGGCGAAATCACATGGTTGTTGGTGACGACGTAGCCGTCGGCCGAGATCACGAAGCCCGATCCCAGCGATTGCGCCTCGCGCGTTGCGGTGCCGCCGCCTTGGCCCTGACCGCCGAACAATCCTTCGAACGGAGTGCCCGCAAACGGGTTGGCGCCGGTCTGGAGCCGGACCTTCTGCCGGGTCGAGATGTTGACCACGGCGGGCTGGAGCTGTGCGGTCAAGTCGGCAAAGCTTGCTGGAGCACCCGTGAGGGGCACGACCTGCGACATCTCGCCCGCGTCGTTCTGCGCGACCTGCGCGCCCGCCGAATTGCCGGTAAATAGCGCGAGCGCGCTGCCGCCCAGAAGGATCGCCGAAGTCAAACCGTAAGCGTAGCGCACAGGGTGGTGTCCTCTTGCTGCGGGACGGCGGAGCATGCCGCCGGAACCCGAAATCTGATCACGGGTTCACGCCAGAATGCCTTAACCCGGATTGAATGACGGCCACAAAATCAGGCCTCAATTCCCGCGAAACTGGCGCAGATAGGCGTTGTCTGGCGACAGGATGATCGAAGTGCTGCCGTCCTTGGCCGCGAAGGTCGCGTCATAGCTCTGCATCGCGCGGTAGAAATCGTAGAAATCCGCATCCTTGTTGAACGCATCGGCGTAGGTCTTCGAAGCGTCCGCCTCGGCCTCCGCGCGGATAATCTGCGCCGCCTTTTCGCCCTGCGCGCGAATTGTCGCGGCTTCCTGATTACGCGCGGTCTGCATCCGGGTGAACGCCGATTCGAGCGGGGTGCCGGTGGGCAGGTCGGCGCGCTTGATTCGCACGTCGATCACCTGAGCGCCATATTCGCGCGCCTGGCGGTCGAGCCCCTGCTTGATCTGGAGCATCGCCGCGCCGCGATCGGCGGTGAGCAACGACTGGAAGCTGCGCTTGCCCAGTTCCTGGCGCAGTACCGAGTTGAGGATCGGCTGAAGCTGTTCGGCCACGCGTTCGACGCTGCCAGCGGTTTCCACCATCGTCACCGGATCGATGATCCGGAACCGGGCATAGGCATCGACCTCGAGACGTCGCTGGTCGGCCGACAACACCTGCTGGCTCTGCATGTCGACATCGAGAACGCGCTTGTCGATCCACACCACGCGTTCGAGCACCGGAATGCGCATCACGATACCCGCACCGGTCTGGCCGAAATCGGCATTGGGGCGGAAACGGTTGATCACGCGGACCGGCTCGCCGGTCCGCACGATGACTGCCTGCATGGTCTCTGGCACCACCACTACGCTGCTCATCAGTGCAATCGCCACGACGGCGATGGCAATGATCGCGGCGCGGTATTCGCGGAGGATCGCGTTCATCGGGCCGGCTCCTGCGGGGCAGCGGGGGTGGCCGCAGCGGGCGCGGCACGGCGCTTGACCTCGGGCAGCGGCAGGTAGGTCTGCACGCCGCTGGTTTCCACGATGGTCTTGTCGGTCTGGCTCAGCACACGCTCCATGGTTTCGTAATACATCCGTCGGCGGGTAACTTCGGGCGCAAGCCTGTACTGCTCATAGACCTTGTCGAACGCGGCGGCCTCGCCTTGAGCGCGGGCGGTGAGCTGCTGGGCCCAGGCTTGCGCACGGTTCACGGCACTCTGCGCATCCTGCTGCGCGGCGGCGACCTCTTTGAAGCTGTCGATCACTTTGTTCGGCGGATCGGCTTTCTTGATCTCGACACCCTGGATCGAGACCCCCGAGCGGTAGGCATCGAGGACCGATTGCATCCGCTGTCGAACCGATTGTTCGATGATTGCGCGTCCCGAACCGCCCATCGCGTCGGTGAGGTTCACCTCGGCGACCGACGCGCGCATCGCCGCCTCGGCAACTTCGCGCACGGTGTCGTCGGGCCTTGCCAGCTGGAAACTGTAAAGTTTTAAGTCTTTGATATTCCAGCGAATCAAATAGGATAGATTGATCAGGTTCTGGTCGCCGGTAAGCATCAGCTTCTCGGTCTCGCCTTCGGGGATCGAATCGCGCCGAATGGACGTGACGTCGGTCACAACGACGCTCTGGATCGGCCACGGCAAAGTCAGCGAAATGCCCGGGCCGATAGTCCGGCTATAGGCGCCCAGCGTGGTGACGATGCCCTGTTCGCGCGGGCCGATCTGGTGGAAGGTCGAGAAGACAAGCCACAGGCCCGCGATCCCGACACCGATCAGCGGCAGCCAGCTTTTTCCACCGGGTCGTTCGGGCAGGCGGGGAAAGCCATTGCCACCGCCGCCGCGCTTGGTGGTGCGATTGCGGAAGATGTCCTCGATGCTGGCAGAACGACGCGGCTCCTCGCCGCGACTTCCGTCGTTGACCGGCGGCACCCACGGATTGCGCGGGCCGTCTGCCTTGGGGCCATCGGGAAGCGGTTTCCCCGCGTCCCCCGCAGGCTCATCACCGTTCGGCGGGGCATCGCCGGGCGGCGAACCGCCGCCCCACGGGCCTTTGCGCCCGGCCATAGCCAAGACTGTTTCAAGGGGGCGAACCGCGCCGAAGCCGATCCACTGTTTCCAACCGCCGTTCCCGTCCATGGGGTCGAATATAGGGCAGGACTTCAGAAATAACAGGTGCTGGGAAAAAACAGTGCCCTCTCCCGATTTCCCCCGTCCGATTTCCTCTGTAGGAAGCCGCGCATGCCTCACGACCACGATCACGCAGACCAGAACGAAGCGCAATTGGCCGAGCGGCAGGCCAAGGACGCACTCGCGCAAGTTGCCGGACCGCGGCTTCAGTCGCTGGTGCTGAAGGACGGCGTGGCAACGCTGGTGCTCGAGGTTCACGGGCTCGACCGGCTGGCGCGCGATCGGCTTGAAATTGCGGTACGCGATGCGTTGCGGCCCTTGGCGGCGGTGCGCGAAACGCGGATCGCGATGACCGCCGAAAAGCCCCGGCGACGGATCGTCGCGGTCGGTTCGGGCAAGGGCGGGGTGGGCAAGTCGACGCTGTCGGCCAACCTTGCCATCGCGCTGCATCGGCTGGGACGCAAGGTCGGGCTGGTTGACGCCGACATCTATGGTCCTTCGCAGCCCCGGCTGATGGCCAACGAGGGCCATCGACCCGAGGCGAAGGAAAACAAGCTGATCCCGGTGCCGAGCCCGTGGGGCGTGCCGATCCTGTCGATCGGGCATCTGGTTCCCCCCGGACAGGCAATCGCGTGGCGCGGGCCGATGACCGCCAATGCGATGGGCCAGCTGATCGATGCCGAATGGGGTGATGCCGATATCATCATCGTCGATCTGCCGCCGGGCACCGGCGACGTCCAGCTCACCATGATCCAGCGCCACAAGCCGGTCGGCGCGGTAATCGTCTCGACCCCGCAGGACCTTGCGCTGATGGACGCGACCCGGGCGATCCAGATGTTCGAGAGCGGCGACGTGCCGATCATCGGCATGGTCGAAAACATGGCCGGATACCTGTGCCCGCATTGCGGTGAGGCGAGCGATCCGTTCGGCCAGGGCGGCTGCGAAGCGGCCGCCAAGGCGATGGGCCACGCGTTCCTCGGCCGCGTGCCGCTCGACATCACGATCCGCCAGGACAGCGACGCCGGACGGCCCCCGGCGGCATTCGACGGGCCGCAGGGCGAGGCTTTTGCGGCTATCGCGCGGCGGGTGGCGGCCTGGCTCGATGCCCATAAGTAACTTGGCAGAAATGCGTGAAAGGTGCGCGTAAGCCGCAGGGGCCTGTTGATCGGGGCGGCGGCAGGCGGGGGGGTGCTGGTCGCCTACAGCCTGTCGCCGCGCCGCTATCCGCTGCCGCTCGATCCGGCCCCCGGGGAGACCGCCTACAACGCCTGGATCAAGCTCGACCGCGACGGGGTGCTCAGCGTTGCGGTGCCGCAGTGCGAGATGGGGCAGGGGATCACCACGCTGCTTCCGCAGATCGTCGCGGTCGAACTGGGCGCGGATTGGCGTCAGGTGGCGGTCGAATCCGCCGCGATCAGTCCGGCCTATGCCAATCCGGTGCTCGCCGCGCGCTGGGCGCCGCTGTGGGCCGGAGTAACCGAGCGTCTCGCCGATGCGCCCGACGCCACGCTGGCAACGCGCTTCGCCGAGCGTGAGGCGCTGATGATCACCGCCGACGGGACTTCGCTGGCGGCCTACGAAGCCCCGGCGCGCGCTGCTGCAGCGGCGGTGCGCGCGATGCTGGCGCAGGCCGCCGCCGAGCGCTGGGACGTTGCCTGGGAGGAATGCGAAGCCAGGGACGGGTTCATCCTCCACGGCAAAAAACGCCTGAGCTTCGCCGCGCTGGCGATCGAGGCGGCGGGCTTCGATCCGCCCGATCCGCCGGTGCTGCGCTCCGAAACCGCGCAGGAGCGGCCCGGCGCTGCGGCAGGGGGTGTCGACAGCCAATTCCCAAGGCTTGACGCTCCGGCCAAGGTCGATGGCAGCTTCGCCTTCGCCGGCGACGTGCGCTTGCCCGGGCTGGTCTATGCCGCCATCGCCCACGGCCCGATCGGCGATGCGACGCTGGCGGGCTTCGACGAGCAGGCGGCTGCCGGAATCGTCGGTCTGATCCGGGTGGTGCGCACGCCGCGCTGGCTGGCGGCGGTGGCGACGAACTGGTGGGCGGCAGACCGCGCGCTGGCCGCTTTGGCACCGCGCTTTCGCGTTACCGGCGGGATCGACAGCGGAAAGATCGATGCCGCGCTCGACGCCGCGCTGCGCCGGGGCGAGGCCGAGCGGGTGGTCGAGGCGGGCGATCCCGATACGGTGATCGGTGGAAAGGCCAGCCTGACCGCCCGCTACGACGTAGCCCCCGCGCGCCATGCCACGATCGAGACCTCGACCGCCACGGCGCGGATTACCGGGGGCCGGATCGAGCTGTGGCTCGCCAGCCAGGCGCCCGAACAGGCGCGCCGCGCGGTCTCTCACGCGCTTGAGGTCAGCCAGGCGGAGGTGGTGGTCTACCCGATGGCGGCGGGTGGCAGCTTCGACCGACGGCTGGAGCACGAGATCGGGATCGAGGCGGCCAGCATCGCGCGACTGGTTCAACGACCGGTCCAGCTGATTTACTCCCGCCATCAGGAGATGCTGCGTGGCTGGCCGCGCACCCCGGTGGCGGCGCTGCTCCATGCCAGGACCGTCGGCGGTGGGGGGATCGCGGCGTTGCGGACGCGGATCGCGGTGCCCTCGACAACGCGCGAATTCGCCGCGCGGCTGTTCGACCGGGCGACCCCGCGCGAAGCTCTGGACGCCGCCGGGGACAGCAGCGATCCGCTCGCGCTCGAAGGCGCGCAGGTGCCTTATGCGATCCCGCATTTCGCATTGGATCGGGTCGGTGTGCGGATCGGCCTGCCGACCGGACGGCTGCGCGGAAACGCTCACGGCTACACGGCGTTTTTCACCGAGAGCTTTATCGACGAGCTGGCCCACGCCGCGCGGCGCGAGCCCCTGTCGTACCGGATCGAGATGCTCGGCGGCGATCTGCGGCTTGCGGCTTGTCTTACGGCCACCGCGCGGATCGGGGAGTGGGGCGGAGGGTTTGAGGCGAGCGGCCAGGGGCTCGCATGCCACCGGATCGACGACCCCGCCGGGCGGATGGAAGGGGGAGGCCGGATCGCGGTGATCGCCACCGCGCGGCGCGACGAGCGCGGAGTACGGGTCGATCGCATCGCCGCAGTCGCGGACATCGGCCGGATCGTCAATCTCGACATCGCACGCCAGCAGATCGAAGGCGGGCTGGTATTCGGACTGGGCCTCGCGCTGGGCGCCGCGACCGGCTATGCGCGTGGCTTGCCCGATTCCAGCCGCCTTGCCAGCCTCGATCTGCCCCTGCTCGGCGATTGTCCGAAGATCGTAGTCGATTTCATCGATAGCGACGCCCCGCCGTTCGATCCGGGCGAGCTGGGGGTCGCCGCCGTCGCGCCGGCGGTCGCCAATGCGCTGTTCTCCGCCACCGGCGTCCGCTTCCGCCGCCTGCCGCTGCTGAGCGAAGGGCTATGACCGGGCCTGTGATGGAAATCCCGGCGGATCACCCCCCGATTGTGCCCCCGCGCATCGGTGTGCTGGTGGTCAATCTCGGCACCCCCGACGCGCCCGATGCGGTCTCGGTCAAGCGTTACCTCAAGCAGTTCCTCTCGGACCGTCGGGTGGTCGAGATTTCGCCGCTGTTGTGGCAGCCGATCCTGCGCGGGATCGTGCTCAACACCCGGCCCAAGAAGTCGGCGCACGCCTATGCCCAGGTCTGGCGGGCGGACGGCTCGCCGCTCGCCTCGATCACTGCGGCGCAGGCCCGCGCCTTGCAGGCTCGGCTGGGCGAGGACGTCGTGGTGCGCCACGCGATGCGTTATGGCCGCCCCGACATCGCAGGCGAACTGGCCGCGTTGAAAAAAGCCGGGTGCGAACGGATCCTGTTCGCGCCGCTCTATCCGCAGTATTCGGGCGCGACCACCGGCAGCGCTCTCGATGCGCTGGCCGATGCGGTGAAAGCCACTCGCTGGGCCCCGGCGCTGCGGACCTTGCCGCCCTATCACGATCACCCCGCGCACATCGCCGCGCTGCACGCCGATCTGGCCGCGCAGCTCGCCGCGCTCGATTTCGTGCCCGAAGTTGTGCTCCTCAGCTTTCACGGAATGCCCGAGCGGACGTTGCATCTGGGCGATCCGTACCACTGCCACTGCCGCAAGACCGCGCGTCTGCTGGGCGAGAAGTTTGCGATCAGCCATCCCGCGGTACGGCTGGAAACCACGTTCCAGTCGCGCTTCGGGCGCGCCAAGTGGCTCGAACCGGCGACCGATACGGTAATCGGCGCTGAGGCCGCCAAGGGCGTCAAGACGATGGCGATTGCCGCACCGGGCTTTTCGGCGGACTGCCTGGAAACGCTGGAAGAGCTGGCGATCCGCGGGGCAGAGCAGTTCGTCGAGGCGGGCGGCGAGCGGTTTGCCGCGCTGGCCTGCCTCAATGACGGGGCCGAGGGCATGGCAATGCTGGAAACGCTGGTCAGGAACGAGTTGGCCGGCTGGATTTAGAAGCTGGATTTTGGGGCGCAAATTGCTTACACCAAGGTAAGTAACGGAGTTTCAAATGGCCTCGCACGCATCGCCCGCCCCCGCTTTTACCCATTGGTCCAAGGGCTTCGACCCCTCCAGCCTTGACCATATTCCGGGTGATGACGGCTGGCCGATTCTCGGCACCACGCTCAAGGTTCTGGCGGACCCCGTTGCCTACGGCAACAAGCTGCGCGATCTCTACGGCCCGGTCGCGCGCAGCAAGAGCTTCGGACGGCGGCAGGTGATGCTCTCGGGCGCGGATGCCAACGAGCTGGTGCTGTTCGATCGCAACAAGGTTTTCTCGTCCGAGCAGGGCTGGGGGCCGGTGCTCGACCAGCTGTTTCCGCGCGGGTTGATGCTGATGGATTTCGAGCAGCACCGGGTCGATCGGCGCGCGCTTTCCATCGCGTTCAAGCCTGAACCGATGCGGCATTATGCCGACGCGCTCAACCAGGGGATCGCCAGGCGCACCGTGGAATGGGGCTCGGGTCCGATGACGTTCTATCCCGCGATCAAGCGCCTGACGCTCGATCTGGCGGCGACCAGCTTCCTCGGCCTGCCGCTGGGGCCTGAGGCCGATGCGCTCAACACCGCCTTCGTCGACATGGTCCAGGCCTCGATCGGCATTATCCGCAAGCCGCTGCCGTTCACCGCGATGGGTCGCGGCGTGGCGGGGCGCAAGCTGATGGTGGACTGGTTCACCCCGCAAGTGCTTAAACGCCGGGCCGGGGGCGGGCAGGACATGTTCAGCCAGTTCGCCCGCGCGACCGACGAGGCGGGCGAGTATCTCTCGGTCGATGCGGTGGTCGATCACATGATCTTCCTGATGATGGCCGCGCACGACACGATCACCAGCTCGGCGACCTCGCTGGTCTGGTTGCTGGCCAAACACCCCGAATGGCAAGACAAGCTGCGCCGCGAGGCATTGGCGGTGACCGGTGGAGAAGGTCGCCCGCTGGCTTATGACGACCTCGCCAAGATGGAATTGACCGACATGGCGTTCAAGGAAGCGCTGCGGCTGATCCCCCCGGTGCCCTCGACGCCGCGGCGTGCGCTCAAGGACTTCGAGTTCGGCGGCTATCGCATCCCGGCGGGCACTCCGGTGGGGATCAGCGCGGCGGCGGTCCACAAGATGGCCGAGCATTGGCCCGACCCTGAGCGGTTCGATCCTCTGCGCTTCACCCCCGAAAACAGCGCGGGGCGGCACAAATACGCCTGGGTCCCGTTCGGCGGCGGCGCACACATGTGCATCGGGCTGCACTTTGCCTACATGCAGATCAAGATCCTGATGGCGCAGCTGCTCACCCGTTACGAGATCGGCGTGGCCGAGGGTTATGCGCCAGAATGGCAGCCGTGGCCGATTCCCAAGCCGAAGGACGGCCTGAAGATTACGCTGACCGCGATTTGAGGGCCTAGCTCAATCGCGCCAGCTGCGGTCCACCCGGTCGATCCGCCGGGTCCAGGCCGCGAAGTCCGCCGCGCCGGGGCCGCCGGGCAGCATGGTCTGCGACAAGTCGCGCTGGTGGATCGCGATGACTTCGTCGGGGACCACGATCGGCGTGCCCGCCGCCATCGTCGCCAGCTGGATTTCGCAAGCGCGCTGGAAGCTCCAGTGCAGCAGGAATATCTCGGGCAGCGTCCTGCCGAGAATCACCGGGCCATGGTTGCGCAGGAACAGGATGCGCTTGTCGGCGAGGTTGGCGATCAATCGCTCGCCCTCTTCGGCGCGCACCGTCACGCCTTCGAAATCGTGATAGCCGATCTTGCCGACGAAGTTGCAGGCATAGAAGTTGACCGGCTGAAGCCCGCCCTCGAGGCTTGAAACGGCCATCGTCGCGGTGGTGTGGGTATGGCAGATCGCGTGGGCCCACGGCAGGTGGCGGTGGAAATAGCCGTGCTGGGTAAAGCCCGCCTTGTTGACCGGATAGGTGCTGCTGCCGAGCGTGTTGCCATCGATGTCGATCTTGACGAGATTGCTGGCGCAGATCTCGGAATAGAGCAGCCCGTAGGGGTTGATCAGAAACGCATTGTCCTCGTCCGGGGCGCGCACCGAGATGTGGTTGTAGATCGATTCGGACCAACCGAGGTGATCGAAGATGCGATAGCACGCGGCCAGTTCCTGCCGCGCGGCCCATTCGGCGTCGCTGCAATCGAGGTTGCGCGATTTGGCGGTGTTGAGTTGGGTGGCCATGGCTTCGACTCCCGGATATTTGGTGTGCGATGTGCAACCTCTATCGCATGACCTCAAGCGCCGATGCAATCCGCGAGCTGTTCGCGCCGATAGATACCGGCGGTAGCAACCTCGCGCCGTTGCTGGAGATATTTCCGGGGCATGAGGCACCGGTGATTGTCGCCGGGCCCAGTGACGGGGAATCTATCCGGAGGCTTGGGGCGATGCGCTGGGGCTGGCCGCCGTTCGGGGAGGTCAGGCACCCGATCACCAACATCCGCAACCTCGCCTCGCCGATGTGGCGCGCTGCCTTGGCCGATCCGGCGCGGCGCTGCCTGGTGCCGGCAACCGCATTTTCCGAATGGTCTGCCGCACCCGATCCGGCGACCGGCAGGAAGCGCAAGCACTGGTTTGCGCTGCGCGACGCGGAATTGTTCGCTTTCGCCGGGCTATGGCGTCTAACGGCAGACGGCCCCCGCTATGCCTTCCTGACTTGTGCGCCCAACGAGATAGTGGGGCGAATCCATCCCAAGGCGATGCCGGTGCTTTTGACCCGGCCGGACGAGACGCAGGCGTGGCTGGCGGGCGATGCCACGGCAGCGGCGGCGCTTCAGCGCCCGCTGGCCGATGCGGCGATGGAGGAAATCGAAATAGCCGAACCCGCCCCGGCGCAGGGAACGCTGCTTTAGGAGCACCTACTCCGGGTCGCGAAAGAACTTGGCGACGATGTCCTTGGCGATCCGGGCCGGGCGCATCGTTGTGATGTCGAGGCAGCACCAGCTCGATTTGACCTCGGCGAGCACTTCTTCGCCGCGACGGATGACGGTATCGAAGGTGGCGCGCGCGCCGTGGACCTTTTCGAGCAGCACGGTGGCGATTACCTCGTCGCCGAGGAAGGTCGGGCGGCGATACGTGATCTCGTGCTTCAGCGCGACCCACAGGTGCTGCGCGACCGCTTCGGCCGGCGCGAGGCTGCGCCAGTGGGCAACCACCGCGTCCTGCACCCAGTTGAGGTAGTTGGCGTTGTTGACGTGGCCCATGAAATCGATGTCGCCGGGGGCAACGCCGATGGGATGAGTATAGGGGATGGGATTGTTCACACCGCTGTCAATAGCACATTCGCGTGACAGCGGCGAGTCCTTCGCGGCAATGCTGCCGAACAAGCTCCCCCGCTAAGCCAGCGCAAACCCCCGATAATTGTTCGCGACGACGTCGTTGCAGGCTTCGACATAGGCCGGAAAGCCGCCGACATAGGGCAGGAACACGCGCGGTTTGCCCGGCACGTTGGCCCCCATATACCAGCTGTTGGCCTGCGGAAACAGCGTGGGCGCGGCGACTTCGGCGACATGCGCGACCCATTCGGCCTCGGCCTCCGGGCTCGCTTCGATGGTTGAGCGTCCATGGTCGCCCAGCCAGGCGATGCAATCGGTAATCCATTCGACGTGCTGTTCGATCGACATGATCATATTGGTCAGCACCGAAGGACTGCCCGGCCCGGTCACCGTGAACAAGTTGGGGAATCCCGCGATCGTCAAGCCCAGGTAGGTGCGCGGACCGTGCGCCCATGCGTCGGCGAGCGAGCGGCCATCGCGCCCCCGAATCGCAATGCGCTCCAGAGCCCCGGTCATCGCGTCGAACCCGGTAGCGAAAATGATCGCATCGAGCGGATAATCGCCTGCGCTTGTCCGGATACCGCTGGCGGTGACCCGCTCGATCGGCGTCGCACGCAGATCGACCAGCTCGACATTGGGGCGGTTGAAAGTGGCATAATAGCCGGTATCGACGCACATCCGCTTGGTCGCGATCGGATAGGTTTTCGGGACCAACCGCTCGGCGACGGCGGGATCGGAGACCGTGGCACGGATCTTGTCCGCCACGAAATTGGCGGCGACCTGGTTGGCCTCGGCGACCGTCGCGCTGTCGGCAAAGCCAGCAGTCAGCTGCAGACCGCCGATCGCCCAGCGCCGCTCGAGTTCCGCGCTGCGTTCCTCGGGCGGGGTTTCCAGCGCCAACGTCTCGCGGGTGTCGAACAGCGCGGCCACCGGTTCGGCGCGCGCCTTTGCCCGGTATTCATCGCGGTTGGCGTCCCAGTCGGCCTGTTCCTCGGGCGCAATCGGCGCATTCCAGGCAGGCGCGCAGAAGCTGGGAGTGCGCTGGAACACGGTGAGCTGCGCGGCCTGTTCGGCCACAAGCGGGATAGTCTGGACCGCCGATGATCCGGTGCCGATCACGCCCACGCGCAGCCCGGTGAAATCGACCCCCTCGCGCGGCCATTCGAAAGTGCGATGGATGGTGCCCTCGAAGTCCTGGATCCCGGGAATGTCGATCGTCTTGGGGACCGACAGGCAGCCGGTCGCCATCACGCACCAGCGGGCGGACCAGAATTCTCCACCATCGGTTTCGACCAGCCAGCGCTGCGCTTCCTCGTCCCAGGTCGCGGCGGTCACTCGCGTGTCGAGCTTGATGTCACGCCGCAAGTCATAGCGGTCGGCGATGTGATTGGCATAGGCCAGCAATTCGGCCTGCGGGGCATAGCGCTCGGACCAGCGCCATTCGCGCTCAAGTTCAGGGTCGAACGAGAACGAATATTCCATGCTGTGAATATCGACCCGCGCTCCCGGATAGCGGTTCCAGTGCCAGGTCCCGCCGACCCCGTCGCCCGCCTCGATCACCCGCGCCGAGAGCCCGAGCCCGCGCAATTTGTGCAACATGTAGAGCCCGGCAAACCCCGCGCCGACGACCACGACGTCCACGGTTCCATCGATTTGCCGAGTCGCTATAGTCATGGCGCTCTCCCCTGCCGCACTTTCGCGCAAGGGAGCGAGCGGCGCAATGGTCAGGCCGCGCGCAGACCGCTCACCGCTTGTGCGCCGCGCGCTTCGGCAGAAAGCCCGTCGAAGATTGCATCCACGATCCGCGCCAGCTTGGCCTCGCTCAGCTTGTCCATGATCATCGCCATCAGCGTGATGGTGACGTAGGCGGCGACCATCTGGTTGATCAGGCTAAGCGCTTCGTCGATCGACAGGCCGGGGAAGTAACCGTCGGCCATCGCTTCGCTGATGATCTGGCACAGGTAGTGATCGCCCAGATCGACATAGCTGCGGACCAGCTCGAAATGCTGGTTGCCGATGTCGCAATAGGCCTGAAACATCACCGGATCGGCATGGTACCGCTCGCGCACGACGACGAAGCGCCGCGCGAAAAATTCGTACATCTTGCGGCGCGGCGGCAGGTCGCTGGCGACGACTTCCTCCATCAGCGCGATCTTGGGATTGAACCAGTGCTCGGCGATGCCTTCGAGCAGGGCGTTGTAGTTGGCGACGTAGCGGCCCAGCCCGGCAGGTGACAGGTTCAACCGCGCGGCAACCCCCGAATAGGTCAGCCCGGCCGGGCCGCTTTCCTCGAGGATCCGGATCGCGGCTTCGACAGCGCGCTCGCGCCCGGCGAGGAGTTCGCTTTGGGGCAGGTTCAGCGGCACAGGGTTCCCTTCCATCCGGCGACCGCAGCCAATCTATGGATGAGGCGTCTGGGTTTCAATGGACGGCGTGGGGGCGAGCTTTCGCCGAGGACAAACAGGCGCTAGTCACGCTGCTGAAACCTGCCTCGCCAAGGGTCCCCGCCATGCATCGTGTCATCCGTCTAGCTCCGCTGCTCGCCCTTGCAATTGGAGCCTGCGCCGGGCCGATGGCCTCGCGCGGTGGCGGAGGGCCGGTCGAAGTTGGAATCGCCGCGATCAACGATTTCCATGGGGCGCTCGAGCCGCCCAGACAGTCCGTCGCGGTGAGCGATGGCCAGGGCGGGACGACCTTCGTTCCGGCGGGGGGCGCGGCTTACCTTGCCAGTGCCCTCGACATGATCCGGGGCCGCTATGCAAATCATGTGACTGTCGGCGCGGGCGATTTGATCAGCGGTTCGCCGCTGGTATCCTCGCTCTATCTCGATGAGCCGACCGTCGCCGCGCTCGGCATGATCGGCCTCGAATTCAGCGCGGTCGGTAATCACGAGTTCGATCGCGGCCGCGACGAAATCCTGCGAATGCAGAACGGTGGCTGCACCAGGTTCACCGACCGCGAACCGTGCGCGCTCGAGCCATTCGCCGGTGCCCGGTTCCGCTATCTTGCCGCTTCGACACTGACCGCCGAGGGCAAGCCGCTGCTCGGCGCCGTCGGGTTCAAGACCTTCGGCACGGGATCGCGCCGGGTAACTGTCGGGCTGATCGGGCTGACGCTCAAGGGTACCGCGCAGATCGTTTCGCCCTCGGGAATCGCTGGGCTGAGCTTTGCCGACGAGGCCGATACGATCAACGCGCTCGTGCCCGAGCTCAGGGCGCAAGGAGCCGACGCGGTGGTCGTCTTGATCCACCAGGGCGGGCAACAGGAACCCGACGCCGATCCCAACGGCTGCGCGGGCTTTACCGGCGATATCCGCCCGATCCTCGACCGGCTTGACCCGCGGATCGATGTGGTGGTCTCGGGCCACACCCACCAGGCCTATGTCTGCGACTATGCCGCACTGAATCCGGCCAAGCCGTTTCTTCTGACGAGCGCCGGCAGCAGCGGCAAGATGGTCACCGACATCCGCCTCGCGATCGATCCGCGCGGCAACCGGGTGACTTCCAAAACCGCGCGCAACATCATTGTCCAGTCGCAGTCCTTTATCGGCGCCAGGGGCGAGGTCGCCGTCAGCGACCGTTTTCCCCGCTTCGATCCCCGCGCCGATGTCGCCGCCTATGTCGACAAGTACGTGGCCGCCACGCGCGATTATTCCGCACGCCCGGTCGGAGCGCTGTCCGGACCGGCCAGCGACCGCATCGTTGTCGGTCAATTGATCGCCGATGCGCAGCTCGCGGCGACGCAGGCTGCCGGTGCCCAGCTTGCGCTGATGAACCGCGGCGGGGTGCGCGCCGCGCTGGTCCCGCGTGAGAATGGCACGCTGACTTTCGGCGACATCTATTCGGTCCAGCCGTTCGGCAACATGCTCGTAACCGGCACCCTGACCGGGGCGGAGCTGCGCGCGGTCATCGAGCAATCGCTCGACGACGATGGCGGGATCAATCCGGTCATTCCCTCGGCGGGGCTGCGTTTCAGCTTCGACCGCCGCCGACCGTCGGGCGACCGGGTGGTGGAGCTGACTTTCGCGAACCAACCACTCGATCCGAACGCTCGATACCGGGTGACGGTCAGCAATTTCCTGGCAGGCGGCGGCGACGGCTACACGCTGTTCAAGCAGCTCCGCGATGTCGTTCCGGGCGGGGTCGATCTCGACGCGCTCGAAGCCTGGGTCAAGGCCGCGCCGCCTCGCATCGTTCCGACCGAACTGCGCGTGGTTGATCTCGCGCCGCCCCCTGCGGTCCCGGCGGGCTAGACCGGCTTCAGCCCTTGGGTGGCCACGGCACAAACCCCGAAGTCCGCGCCACATAGTCCGCATAGCCGGGCCGCGTCCTCGCCAGACCCTTTTCCAGCAGCGGCTTGCCCGACCAGCGGGTCAGGGTGAAGGTCACGAAAAGCGGCCCGGCGAGGCCCGCCAGCGCAACACCCCAGCCGCACTCGGCAGCGGCCAGCCAGATGCCCCACCATACGCAGGTGTCGCCGAAATAGTTGGGATGGCGGGTATAACGCCACAGCCCGGTGTCGAGCACTTTGCCCTTGGCTGAAGGATCGGCGCGGAAGCGGGCGAGCTGCGCGTCGCCGACGGTCTCGAATACCATGCCCAGCAGCCACAGCGCCGCACCCGCCATAGCCAGCGGACCGATCGGCGCCGGCTCGCCCGAAGCCAGCACGCCCAGTTGCGCGGGCAGGCAGGTGACGAACAGCAGCACCGCCTGCGGCCCGAACACGCGGGTCAATGCGGCGCTGGCATAGTGCCCGGAGGCGCGCGCCTTGCCGAGGATGCGGGCATAGCGCGGGTCCTCGCCGCTCGCCCGCCAGCGCACGAACAGGTGCCAGCCAAGCCGCGTGCCCCACAGCAGCGTCATCCCCGCGATCAGCGTTGCGCGCGCGCCGGGCTCGTCCAGCTGGAGCCAGCTGACCACCGCGAGCAGCGCCATCGCTCCGCCCCACACCGCATCGATGAAGCTGACATCGCCGATCCGCGCGGCAATCCCCCACAGCACCAGCATCGCAGCGAGCGCCACCCCGGCGTTGATGAACAGGGCTTCAGTCATGGGGCAATCCTCCGAAATTTGTCGTCGCCAGATGTGGGTGGCGCGGGGTGCAGCTGCGATAGAACTCGGCGACCTTGGCCATGTCGGCGTGATAATCGCCGGTCGTCATGATCGCCGGGCCGAGCCCGCCGGTCTTGGTGCCATAGTCCATCATCCCGCAGACCAGCGGTACGCCTGCGCCGTGGGCGATGTGATAGAACCCGGTGCGCCACTGGCGGACCGCGCCGCGCGTGCCCTCAGGCGCGATGGTCAGCATGAATTCGCGGCGGTGGGAGAATTCGGCGATCATCTGCGCCACTTGGTCGCGTCCGCCCGACCGATCGACCGGCACCCCGCCCATTTCGCGCATGAACCGCCCCAGCGGCCAGCGAAACAGCGCAAGCTTGCCCATGAAGTGCGCCTTGATCCCCAGCGCGCCGGTCAGCCCGAGGAAATAGAAGAAATCCCAGTTGGAGGTATGTGGCGCAGCGATGATGACGCAGCGCCGGTCGGCCGGCGGTGCGCCGATCGCCTTCCACCCGCGCGCGCGATAAAACGCCAGCATAGCGGCGCGAAACAGCCGCGAGAATATCCGCGGTGGCGGATCGCCGTCCTGATTCTCAATGGTGTCCATCCCACGCTCCCGCCGCCACCCTAGCACGAGCGGGAGTGACCGCCAGAGGCAGCATTGCGCGCAGCCCAGCGTAAGTGCCAAACCGCGTTCAGCTTTCGGGCTCCAACCCATCGCGTTTGCGCAGGTCGTTGTGCAGCGCCACTGCTGCAACTGCGGCGTGGCCCATTGCGACACTGATCTGGTCGAGCCCGGCGACCACGTCGCCCGCCGCATACAATCCGACCAGCCCCAGACGCTGGTGCTGGTCGGTCTGGATGCAGCGCTCGTTATCCATCCGCACGCCCAGCAGCTTGAGCAATTCGACATTGGGTTCTGAACCGAGCGCGGGATAGAGCGTATCGACCTCGGCAAGCGCTCCATCGGCGAAGCTCAGCCGCACGCGTCCGTCCGAGAAATCGTATGCGGTCACCGGACGCGGATTCCATACGACGCCGTGTTTGGCGAGGTCATCGCGGTCCTTCTCATGCAGCTCGCATTCTTCGAGCGTGAACAGCGTAACCTGCGGCGAAAACGTCCGGAGGAACAGCGCTTCGGCGACCCCGTGACTGGCAGCGCCGACGACGCCAATGCGCGCGGCGAACTGCTCGCCGCCCGCCTCCCAGCCATCGCAGACCGGACAATAGCGCAGCGTTCCATCGGCAAGCGCGGCGCGATGGGTCGCCTCGTCCATGTCGGGGCGGCGGTTGTCGACCCCTGTGGCGAACAGGACCGTGCGCGCGGTGAGGGCGATGTTTTCGCCCTCCAGCCGCCAGTCTTCGCCCTGCGGCTTGACTGCCAGAACATTTCCGACGCGCAGGTCCGCGCCGTATTGCGCGGCCTGCTTGCCCATCCGTTCGAGCAGATCGGGACCGGCGATCCCTTCGGGAAACCCGGCGTGATTGTGGCTGGTGGGGATCAGCGCGGCGCGGCTGCCGCCCCGGTCGAACAGCACCACCCGGCGGCGGAAGCGGGCGAGATAGATCGCCGCGGTCAGCCCCGCCGGGCCGCCGCCGATTATCGCGCAGTCGCAAAGCTCAGTCACCCGGATGTCCTTCAAAGGGTGAGTTTGAACCCGTCGTGGCTGCGCGTCCAGCCGAGCCGTTCGTAGAAGCGGTGCGCCCTTGTCCGCGACTTGTGGCTGGTGAGCTGGACGAACCGGCAACCCCCCTGGCGAAATTGCTCGACCGCGTATTCGATCAGCTCGGCCCCCAGCCCGCGCCCGCGCAGGTCGCCTGCGATCCGCACCGCCTCGATCTGCCCGCGCCACGCGCCCCTGAAGGCGATACCCGGGATGGTGCTGAGCTGCATCGTGCCGATCACGCGTCCGTCAATCTCGGCGACGATCAGGCGCTGGCCGGGGTCGGACTTGATCGCGGCGAAGGCGGCTTCGTAGCCGGGATCGAGCGGGATGGAGGCGTCCTCGCGCCTTTCGCCCAGCGTATCTTCGGCGAGCAGCGCGATGATGGCGGCGAGATCGGCGGCGGTGGCATCGCGGAAGGTGGGTGTCATGCAGAACCTCTCATGTCCCCCTTCCCGCACGCGAGAGGGGCTTAGGGGTGGGCCTTTCTTCCTTAGCGGGGACGATTCGAAAAGCCCCATCCCCGACCTCTCCCGCATGCGGGAGGGGGGAAGGAGCCTATTCTCCCACCGCCTCGATCCGCACCAGCAGCGCCTCAACCTGCACCTGCCCACCTGCGACCGCATTGAGCTCCGCCACCACCCCGTCGAACGGCGCTGTCAGGCTATGTTCCATCTTCATCGCTTCAAGGGTGAGGAGCTTCTGGCCCTTGGTCACGGCCTGGCCCTGCACCACCTCGACCGCGATAATCTTG
>Ga0105052_10002522_pt1 | contig 22385 bp, 25 predicted proteins | sample FRY03_FD_78094 | JGI IMG/M metagenome (GOLD analysis project Ga0105052, IMG submission 78094) | Freshwater microbial communities from Lake Fryxell liftoff mats and glacier meltwater in Antarctica - FRY-03 | ecosystem: Environmental > Aquatic > Freshwater > Ice > Glacier meltwater ... | reverse complement strand
TGCGCTCGTTATTGCGCTCGTTATTGCGCTCGCTGTTGCGATCGTTGTTACGATCACTATTGCGGTCGTTGTTGCCGTGAAACTCGGCCTGCTGGGCCTTGCGGGCATCTTCGCGCTCGACAGTTTTCATCATCGACGAAGGTACGGTATCCGCATTCTTGCGCAGCACCGTCAGATGACGCAGCACGGCGTCATTGAACTTGAATGCATGCTCGAGTTCACCCATCACGGCCTGATCGGCCTCGATGTTGATACACAGGTAGTGAGCCTTGGCGAGTTTGTTGATCATGTAGACCAACTGGCGCCGACCCCAGTCTTCGACCCGATGGATCTTGCCGCCGCCGGCGGTGATCATGGTCTTGTAGCGCTCCAGCATGGCTGGAACTTGCTCGCTCTGATCCGGGTGGATCATGAGAATAATTTCGTAATGACGCATGCGTACTCCTTGTGGATGGCCCTGTCCCTCTTTCCCATTTGATCGGGCGAATCGGGGGCCGGAAAAAGCCACCCTCGGCGTCTGGACGAGGTGTGGCAAGGCGAAGCCCGCGATTATATGCCAGCCAACGACCATCAGTCCAGCTTTGTCGCTCGGGCAAGCCGGGTGCCGGGCTCAGCCCCGGTCGGTGTCGAGCCGTGGATAGCGGATGTACTCCACCAGTTGCTCGGCCTCGGGGCCGGGCCGACGCGTGACCAGGCTTACCAGCACGATCACGGCAAACCCCACCGGCACACCGAACAGGCCGGCTGAAATCGGCTGGATGTCCCACCACAGACGCATCGGCGAGGTGACGCCGAACACGGAACGCAGCCAGGGCTGGGTCGTGACCATGTAGTACGCGGTGGTGAGCAGGCCCGCGACCATGCCCAGCGAGGCGGCAATGCCAGTGGCACGCTTCCAGAAGATGCCCAGGGTAAGCGCGGGAAAGAACGCGGCCGCGGCAAAGGAGAACGCCGCCGACACCAGGAACAGGATGTCGGCCGGCCTTTGCGAGGCGACGTAGGCCGCGGCGAGCGCCACCACCAACAGCAGCATCTTGGACAAGGCCACCCGTCTTGCCGTGGAGGCATTGGGGTCGATCATCTTGTAGTACATGTCGTGGTTCAGCGCATTGGCGATGGTCAACAACAGGCCATCGGCTGTCGACAGGGCTGCGGCCAGGCCACCCGCAGCCACCAAGCCGGATACGACATAGGGCAGGCCTCCGATCTCCGGTGTTGCGAGCACCAGGATGTCGCCACTGATGCTCATTTCGTTGAGTTGCAAGATGCCGTCGCGGTTGACGTCGGTCACCGACAACAGCGATGGATCGACCTTGCTCCAGGACGCAATCCATGCCGGCAACTGGTCGAAAGGCGTACCCACGACCAGCGTGAAGATCTCGTACTTGACCAGCACAGCCAGCGCCGGCGCCGTGAAATACAGCAGAAAGATGAACGCCATCGACCAGCCCACCGACTCGCGCGCTTCCTTGACGCTGGGCACGGTGTAGTAGCGCATCAGGATATGCGGCAGCGCAGCCGTGCCCACCATCAGGCAGAAGATCAGCGCCAGGAAATTGCGACGTGCCACATCGTAGGCATGGCGCTGCGCCGGGCTGCCATCCGGGTCGCCGGTGAAGGCTTGGCCGTGGGGCACCATGCCGTTGAGCGGCAGCGCCTTGGCGTCGGCACTGACCTTGGCCCGGGTCCACAGCTCCATCGCCGCCTGCGGGTCCGCCGGAAGGCTGAACAAGGCCTTTTCAGCGGCGGAAATGTCGGTCGCCGCACCGGATCCCCCCTGGGCTTGCAGCCGCTCGAGCTGGTCGCGTGCAGCCTGGCGCTCATTCGCCAGCGCCGACGCCGGAGCCCTGAGCTGCTCGGCCAGTTCGTCCGAGCGCGCGGCAAAGACCTGGCGCACCGCGATCTCGCCGGGATCCACAACCAACATCTTCTCGAGCGCCGTGACCTTTTCAAGCTGGTAGCCGTAGACGATCTGCGGCACAGGCCAGCCAGTCTGCTTCACCGACAACCAGACCACCGGGATCAAGTAGGCAACGATCAGGATGAAGTACTGGGCCACCTGGGTCCAGGTCACGGCGCGCATGCCCCCCAGAAACGAGCACACCAGGATGCCGCCAAGGCCCAGGAAAATGCCCAGTTCGAACTGCACGCCGGTCAGGTGCGAGGTGATCAGTCCGACACCGGATATTTGCGCCACCACATAGGTGAACGAGCACAAAATGGCGGCCACGATGCCCACCAGGCGCGGCAGGTTGCCACCATAACGATCACCGAGGAAATCGGGTACCGTGAACTGCCCGAACTTGCGCAGGTACGGTGCCAGGAACAACGCGACCAGGCAATAACCGCCGGTCCAGCCCATGATGAAAGCCAGACCACCGTAACCCGTCAGGTACAGGGTTCCACCCAGCCCGATGAACGATGCGGCCGACATCCAGTCCGCCCCGGTCGCCATGCCGTTGTACATCGCCGGCACACGGCGCCCCGCCACGTAGTACTCGACCGCGTCATGGGTCCGGCTCAGGATGCCGATGCCCGCATACAGGCCAATCGTGGCCAGCAGAAAGATCGAGCCAATCCAGCGCCGCGGCAGACCCACCTGTTCGAGCACGGCCAAGGCCAGCACAAAGGAAAGAAATCCCCCCATGTACCAGAGATAGACGCGGTCGATGTCGCGCTTGAACGCCAGCCTGGATGCCCGCGTTGCGCTGCCCGATGCCGGGCCCGGGCGTTCAGCCATGGTCAGTCATCGTTTTCCTGGACGTCATGCGCCACGTCGAGCCTGGCCATGTAATGGGCATAGAACCAGATGATGCCGCCATAGACCAGTAGCGAACCCTGCGCTGCCATCCAGAAGCTGAACGGCCAGCCAAAAAAGCTGAAGCTCAGTTCCCGGGCAAAGAAGCTCACGACAAAGCTGACCAGAAACCACAGGCTCAGCAGACTGGCAGACACGGTCAGGTTGCGACGCCAGTAGACACGGCGGTTTTCGCCTGCATCGGTCACAGGCCGAATGCGCGGGCTCACGCCGGGCGACCCTGCTGCGCGGTCAGCACGTCGAGTTCGCGCGCCAGTTGGGCCGCCACCTTGGGCTCGAATCCGCGCAGATGCGCCAGGATGCGGTGAGCCTCATCGGTCCGGCGCCGCTCCATCTCGACCCGGGCCAACTGATACCAGCCAAACGGGCTCATGGGTTGCAATGCGGTATTGCGTCCCAACGCAGTTGCAGCCTCATCCAGACGCCCCTGGCGCAACAGCAGCAGGCCCAGGCCATACCAGGCCCGGTCCAACGCCGGATCGACGACAAGCGCCTGCGCGAATGCGCTCTCGGCCAGTTCGAATCGGCCCTCTTCATCGAGCAGGTAGGCCAGATTGAACCAGCCCGATGCCTGGAGCGGATGGCAGTGCGTCATGACCTGCAAGGCGACGATGGCCTGCGCCTTCTGGCCACTGTCGGCCAACAGATGGGCGCGACTGGCCATGGCATGCCGATCGTGCGGCGCCTCACGCAGCAAGGCGTCGAAGCGCGCCAGCGCATGGCCCGGGCGACCGAGCACGAGGTGTATCTGCGCCAGCCAGCGCAGCCAGGACCGGTGCAGCCAGCCGATCACTGGCACAACGCCACTCCCATGGCCAGGCACAGCTGGATCTTTGCCACGGTCGCCGCCAGCCAGACCATGCCCAGGAGGGCAAAGGCCACCAGCGGCACATGGCGCTGGTCGACGAACGCCGGCGTGACCTGACGGGCCACCACCACCGCCGGACGACCAAGCAATTTGAGCAACTGATAGAAAAGGTTCTGCTCGCGCCGCGTACCGACCAGTTTGCCGAGTAGCCATTGGCCCAGCAGCGCCATCAACGCGATCTCGGCCAGCAGTTTGACGGCGGTGACGAACAGGAACATGGTGGCGATCGGAACTCAAAGTTCGATTAGCCGATGCAGGCCTTACCTACCACTTACATCGACCGCTTGCTGCGCCTGAACGCGGGAAGACCCCTATCGGGTTTTCCCGCGCACGGGCTGACACCGTCGACCGGCGCTGGCGATGCGATTAATCCGCCAGGCGGCGCCAGGTCTCAATCACGGTATCGGGATTGAGCGAGATCGAATCGATACCTTCATCGCGCAACCAGGTCGCGAAATCCGGATGGTCACTGGGGCCCTGGCCACAAATACCGACGTACTTGCCCTGCGCGCGGCAGGCCTGGATCGCCATGCGGATCAAGGCCTTGACCGCCGGATCGCGCTCGTCGAAGTCGGCTGCCAGCAGTTCGAGTCCCGAATCGCGGTCCAGGCCCAGTGTCAACTGGGTCAGATCGTTGGAGCCGATCGAGAATCCGTCGAAATACTGCAGGAACTCATGGGCCAGGATCGCGTTGCTCGGCACCTCGCACATCATGATGATCTTGAGACCGTCTGCACCATCGGCCTTCGCGCCGTCACCTCGGCCCAAGCCACGTGCCGCCATCAGTTCCGTCACTTTGCGCGCCTGCTCCAGCGTGCGCACAAATGGCACCATCAGTTGCACGTTGGTCAGGCCCATGTCCTGGCGCACGCGCAGCATGGCTTCGCACTCCATCGCAAAGGCTTCGCCGAATTCGGCACTGATGTAGCGTGCCGCGCCGCGAAAGCCCAGCATCGGGTTTTCTTCGTCCGGCTCGTACCGGCTGCCACCGATCAAGGTGCGGTATTCGTTGCTCTTGAAGTCGGACATGCGCACGATCACCGGTTTGGGCCAGAAGGCGGCGGCAATCGTCGCCACGCCTTCGGCGACCCGGTCGACATAAAACGCACGCGGCGAAGCATGGCCGCGCGCCACCGACTCCACCGCCTTTTTCAGGTCGGCATCGACATTCGGATAGTCCAGGATGGCCTTGGGATGGACACCGATGTTGTTGTTGATGATGAACTCCAGCCGCGCCAGACCGACACCGGAATTGGGCAACTGGCAGAAGTCGAAGGCCAGTTGCGGGTTGCCAACGTTCATCATGATCTTGACCGGGATGTCCGGCATCGTGCCGCGCTCGACCTGCTGGATCTCGGTCTCGAGCAAGCCGTCATAAACGAACCCGGTATCGCCCTCGGCACAGCTGACCGTCACCAGCACGCCCTCCTTGAGCACGTCGGTGGCATCGCCGCAACCCACCACGGCCGGAATACCAAGTTCGCGCGCAATGATGGCGGCGTGGCAGGTGCGGCCACCGCGGTTGGTCACGATTGCGGAAGCGCGTTTCATCACCGGTTCCCAGTTCGGGTCGGTCATGTCGGTCACCAGCACATCGCCCGGCTGCACCTTGTCCATCTCCGACAGGTTGTGCACCAAGCGCACTGGCCCGGTGCCGATTTTCTGTCCGATCGCCCTGCCCTCGACCAGTACCGGGCCCTTGCCCTTGAGCTTGTAGCGGTACTCGGCTTTGCCGGCGCTCTGGCTTTTCACCGTCTCGGGGCGCGCCTGCAGGATGTAGAGCTTGCCGTCCTGGCCGTCCTTGCCCCACTCGATGTCCATCGCGCGGCCGTAGTGCTCCTCGATTACCAGCGCATAGCGCGCCAGTTCCTCGACATCGGCATCGGTCAGCGAATACCGGTTGCGCATTTCGATCGGCACGTCGGTGGTCTTGACCAGTAGGCCCTGCTCCTTCTTTTCGGCCTCGCTGGTGAACTGCATCTGGATCAGCTTGGAGCCCAGGCTGCGTCGCACGATGGCTTTTTTGCCCGCGCGCAGGATGGGCTTGTGCACATAGAACTCGTCCGGGTTAACGGCGCCCTGCACCACCGTCTCGCCCAGACCGTAGCTGGAAGTGATGAACACCAGATCCTGGAAACCCGATTCGGTGTCGATGGTGAACATGACACCGGCAGCGCCCAGGTCGGATCGCACCATGCGCTGGATGCCGGCGCTCAGCGCGACATGCTCATGGGCGAAACCCTTGTGCACCCGGTAGCTGATGGCACGGTCGTTGTACAACGAGGCAAACACCACCTTGATCTTGTGCAGCACATCCTCGATGCCCACGACATTGAGAAAGGTTTCCTGCTGTCCGGCAAACGAGGCATCGGGCAGATCTTCGGCCGTTGCCGATGAACGCACCGCGAACGACAGATGCGGCGCCGCTTCACTCAGGGTCGCGAACGCTTCGCGGATCGCCTGTTCGAGGTCCGCAGGGAAAGGTTGGGCTTCGACCAGCGCCCGGATCTTCGCGCCCGTGCTCGCCAGCGTGCGCACGTCGTCAACGTCCAGCGCGTCCAGCAATTCCTTGATACGGGTCTGCAGCCCGTCATGGGCCAGGAAATCGCGAAAGGCGTGCGCCGTGGTGGCGAAGCCGGTGGGCACATTCACGCCGCTGGGCAGGTGGGCAATCATCTCGCCGAGGCTGGCATTCTTGCCGCCGACCGACTCGACGTCACCCATTCTCAGGTTCTCAAACGGTACGACCAGGTCGGTCGGTCCAAATAGTGCAGACATGGGAAAACTCCGGAGGTTGTGAAAAGCGGTTCCGGCGCGATAGCGGCAGAAATGCCGGATGCAGCCTGGACCATGGCAGTGTCCCGGCACTGTGTCGGGCGTTCGGAACGGGGACGGGCCATAGGTGTCGTGTCAGTCGCGAGAGGGCGTTGCAAACATTGTAGAGTGCGACATTGGCCCGACAACGCCCCGCCCCTTCGTTCCCACCCAGCGCCAGGACTCCCGAATCATGCCCAATCGCACCGTTTTCTTCATCTCCGACGGCACCGGAATCACCGCCGAAACCTTTGGCAACGCCATCCTGGCCCAGTTCGAACTCAAGGCGCGGCATATCCGCCTGCCGTTCACCGACACCGCCGACAAGGCGCACCAGGTTGTGCGCCAGATCAACCACGCCGCGCAACAGGACGGCGCCAAGCCGATCGTTTTCACCACGCTGGTCAACATGGAGATTCTGGAGATCCTGCAGGCAGGCTGCCAGGGCATGCTGCTGGACATGTTCGGCACATTCGTGCATCCGCTGGAGACCGAACTGCAGCTCAAGTCCAGCCATCGGGTGGGCCGCTTCAGCGACGCGAGCAAGAGCAAGGAATACCAGGACCGGATCGAGGCGATCAACTTTTCGCTGGCGCATGACGATGGTCAGTCCAACCGCGATCTCGATCATTCGGATGTGATTCTGGTGGGCGTCAGCCGCAGCGGAAAAACCCCGACCTCGCTTTACCTGGCCATGCAGTACGGCCTGAAGGCGTCCAACTATCCGCTGATACCGGAGGACTTCGAGCGCCAGCAGTTGCCGCCGGCCCTGTTGCCCCATCGAGCCAAGCTGTTTGGCTTAACAATCGCGCCGGAACGGCTCAGCGAGATCCGCCATGAGCGGCGCCCGAACTCGCGTTATGCATCGATCGAGAACTGCCGCATGGAAGTGGCCGAAGGCGAGGCCATGATGCGTCGCAGCGGCATCCGCTGGTTGTCAACCACCACCAAGTCGATCGAGGAAATCGCCACCACCATCTTGCAGGATATCCGTCCCGAACGCCTGAGTTATTGACGCGCTTTCGGCACTGGCGCCGGCAGTTCGGCCCTAAAGGCCCAGTGCCGCGATGCCAGCCTTGGCGACCTGTGCGTCCTCTGACGACTTCACGCCACTGACGCCGATCGCGCCAATGCACTGGCCGTCGACCATGATCGGCACGCCGCCTTCGAGCAAGCCGTGCAACATCGGCGCGCTGAGAAACGACGTGCGTCCCCCGTTGACCATATCTTCATAGACCTTGCTCTCACGCCGACCAAGCGCCGCCGTGTGGGCCTTGCTGGTGGATATGTAACTGGCCGTTGCTGCTGTGCCGTCCAGGCGCTGCAGATGCAGCAGGTGGCCGCCATCGTCAACGATCGCAATACAGACAGCCCACTGGTTGCGCACGGCCTCGTCCAGGGCGGCAGCGGCCATGCGCTGGATATCGGAAAATTCGAGAGTGGCTTTGGTTTTCATAGTGACGTTCGTTCGGTTGGTCGGGGTCAACATGCCCCGGGCCCTGGAGCATAACGCCAGAAAATGCAGCCACCGGGCGCGGCATCGCGCCGGTCGATAACCGCTTGTCGACTGGGCAAATGGCGTAAATCAGGGCTGCAGACTTGAACTATCCTAGAATGAACGCATCTACCTTCGAGTGGAAACAACAGGAGCCAATCACATGAATGACCGCGTACAAACCTTCGGCCAAAGCGCTGGCTATGGCCAGGGCATCTCCGCACAACAACGCAACAAAGTTCTGCGCAACACCTATTGGCTGTTGGCACTGAGCATGTTGCCGACGGTGTTTGGCGCCTGGATCGGCGTGACCACCGGCATCACCGCGTCGCTCGGCGGCGGCATGGGCCTGATGGTGTTCCTGGGTGGCGCTTTCGGCTTCATGTTCGCGATCGAGAAGACCAAGAACTCGGCCGCCGGCGTTCCGGTGCTGCTGGCATTCACCTTCTTCATGGGCCTGATGCTGTCGCGCATCATCGCGATGGTGCTGGGCTTCAAGAACGGCGCCGACCTGATCATGATGGCTTTTGGCGGCACTGCCGGTGTCTTCTTCGTCATGGCCAGCCTGGCTACCGTGATCAAACGTGACCTCACCAGCATGGGCAAATGGCTGATGGTCGGTGCGGTGGTCTTGATGGTGGCAGCCATCATCAACGTCTTCGTGGCGTCGTCTGCCGGCATGATGGCGATCTCGGTGCTGGCCATCGGCATCTTCAGTGCCTTCATCCTGTACGACCTCAAGCGCATTATCGACGGCGGCGAAACCAACTACATCAGCGCCACGCTGGGCCTGTACTTGAGCATCTACAACGTGTTCCAGAGCCTGCTGCTGCTGCTGGGCATCGGCGGCGGCAGCAACAACGACTGACGCTTGCGCTGCGTACGCCAAGGCCCCTTTGAGGGGCCTTTTTTCTGGCCGCACCATGGATGGCACACTTCAGAAACCCTGAAGAACTGCCGATAATCTCGATAAGCCCGCCTATTGACCCCATGTATCTCCGTCTTTTGCCCATCCTCGCAATCACCCTGCTCACTGCCGGTTGTGACATCGCGGACCTGCTGGCGGATCCCCGGGTTAGTCAGCGCGAGGCCGATGGGCGCGCGACTGGCGCCGCCTGCCGGCATGCGATGCGCGGCATCGAGGACTGCTACAAGCTCAATGAACGGGCGCCCAAGACGGCCGTTTACGAGGGCTGGAAAGAGATGGATGGCTACATGCGTGAAAACAAGATGGAGGGCGTGGCGTCCAAGATCCCGAGCACGCCCAACTCCAGCGAAGTGACGTTAAGCGACGACGCGGCGGCAGGCAAGAAGACCGGCAACTGAGTCGCCAGGGCTTGCTGCGGCGCAGGCCAGAGTCAGCCGGTCTGGGCCTTATCAGGCTGAGCGCTGCGCTCGAACACCGCAATGCTCTCCACGTGGGCGGTATGGGCAAACATGTTGACCACGCCCGCCCCGACACAACGGTAGCCGGCCTGCTGCACCAGCACGGCCGCATCGCGGGCCAGCGTGGCCGGGTTACAGCTGACATAAACGATTCGCTGCGGCATGGACCAGTCTCCGGGCGCCGGCAAGGTAGACACGTCGATCTCCGGAGCCAGTTCGCTGCCGGCGGCATGCTGCAATGCGCTATGGGCCAGCGCCAGTGCCTGCACCAGCGCATACGCGCCCTCGCGTGGTGGATCCATCAACCACTTCTGCGCCACACCATCGGCCATCAACATCTGGGCTGTCATCTCGAACAGATTGCGCGTGACAAAGCTCACCGGCGCCAAGGCTTGGCCCGGCGCACGCACCGCGGCATTGCTGCGCGCATTGTCCTGCGCGCGCTCCACCAGTGCCTGGCTGCCCTCGACGCCCAGCACCTGCGCTGCCATCGTGGCCAGCGGCAGCGTGAAGTTGCCCAGCCCGCAAAACCAGTCGATCACCCGCTCGTGGCGCTGCACCTGCAGCAGCCGCAAGGCGCGACCTACCAGGACCTGGTTGATATGCGGGTTGACCTGGGTGAAGTCGGTCGGCCAGAACGGCATGCGGATGCCGAATTCCGGCAACTGATATGCCAGCTGCGGCCCGTCCGCGTCCAGCGGCGCGACTGTGTCCGGCCCGCCCGGCTGCAGCCACCACTGGATCACCTGTGTCTGTCCGTCAACCGTGCGGCTATGTGCTGACGCAAACGCGCGCAACATGGCACGGTCAGAGAGCGACAGATCCACCAGGTGGCGTAGCACCAGCGCTACGACCTGCGTCGCTCCGTCATCGCCCACTGCCAATTCGATCTGGGCGCATTCCTCGCGCGCCTGCATGCCTTCGATCAGCCCGCGCAAGGGCATCAGCAAGTCGCTGACAAATGGCGGCAACACCCGACATTGCTGCATGTCGGCGACATAGCCGCTCTTGCGCTCATGAAAACCGATCAGTACCGCCCCTTTTTTGCGCACGTACCGCACCGACAAGCGGCCCCGATAACGGTAGCCCCAGGTCGGCCCATGGATGGGGCGCAAGACGACTTCCGGCCGCACCTTGCCCAGATGCCAAAGGTTGTCCTCCAGCACGCGCTGCTTGACCGCCACCTGGGCATCGGCGTGCATGTGCTGCATCTTGCAGCCGCCACAGGCACCTTTGTGCAGGCCGAAGTGCGGACAACCGGGTGTGACCCGTTGCGACGACTGCTGGTGGATGGCCGTGACCACCGCCTTATCGAAACTCGACTTCTTGCGAAAGGTGTTGACGCTGACCGTCTCGAACGGCAGCGCGCCCTCAACGAACACCACCTTGCCGTCCGGCCGGTGCGCAATACCCTGCGCCTCGATGTCCAACGATTCGATGGTCAATACGTCATCGGCGTAGCCCACCGCCGTGCCTGCAATTTCAGTCATTACTGTCCCGTCTCAAGCCCAGGCCTGAAGATATTCCTGCCAGTGTGGTTCGGTCTCGGCCAGGCCGCCCAGCGTCTCGCGGACCAGGGCGATCTCCTGCGCATACTCCTTGTCGAGTAGACCACCACGCATCTTCTGGAACCGGCAATACACCAGATAGGTGTTCATCACATCGGTCTCACAGTAGCGCCGGATGTCGTCGAGCTTGCCGCCGAGATAGGCCGGATAGACGGCCGAACCGTCCATGCCCAGCTTGCCGGGAAATCCGCACAACTTGGCCATCGCGTCCAGCGGTGCGTTGTTCTTGGGCTGATACAGCGCCAACAGGTCCATCAGGTCCAGATGGCGCGTGTGATAGCGGCTGATGTAGTTGTTCCACTTGAACTCGCGGTCGTCTTCGCCCATGTCCCAGTACTTGTCGGCCACCACGCCATGTTTGAGGCCGCGGTAGTGCAAGACCGGCAGATCGAAACCGCCGCCGTTCCAGCTCACCAGTTGCGGCGTGTGTTTTTCCAGCGTATTGAAGAAAGTCTGGATGACCTTGCCTTCGGACTGACCGTCCTTGTCGACAAACGAGTGGATACGCAAGCCGTCGGCGTTGCGAAACACCGCACTGATCACGAGGATGCGTTGCAGGTGCAAGGGCATGAAGTCGCTCTGCCCCTTCTCCTTGCGCTCCGCGACCCAGGCCGCATACACCTCGGCGTCGCTCATATCCGCTGGCGCGGCGCGCAGCGCGCGCAAGCCCTCTATGTCGGGAATCGACTCGATGTCGAAGACCAGTACCGGCCAGGCCATGCGGCGCTCTGGCTCAGCGCAACGGAAGGTATTTCACCGGATCAACCGGTTTACCCTGCCGACGCACTTCGAAATGCAGTTTCGTTCGGTCGGCGTCGCTGCTGCCCATCTCAGCGATCTTCTGGCCCTTGCGTACCGTCTGATCCTCCTTGACCAGCAGCGTCTGGTTGTGCGCGTAGGCCGTGAGGTAGGTGTTGTTGTGCTTGAGGATAATCAGGTTGCCATAACCTCGCAGACCCGAACCAACATACACGACACGCCCATCGGCCGCAGCCAGCACCGGATCGCCCAACGCGCCGCCGATGTCCAGACCCTTGTTCTTCACCTCGTCGAAACCGGCCAGCACCGCCCCGGAGGCTGGCCAGATCATGGCGACCTCGTCTTCGGCCGGGGTCGCCGCAGCAGCGCCCTGCACCGGGGCTACCGGTGTGGCGGTAATTGCCGTCGGGGCCACTGCCGTGGTGGTCACGTTCGATCCCTGCACCGGCGTTGCGGTCGCACCGCCTGCACTCGCAGCCGCAAGCGGCGCAGCTGGCGCTGTCGCGCCGCTTGCCGGCTTGGCCGCCGCGATCACCGTCGCAGGCGGAACCGCCACTTGCACGGGTGCGGGCGCCACCACACGCAGAACCTGCCCGACCTCGATCAGATTGGGGTTGAGAAGACCATTCCATCGCGCAATATCGCGCCAGCTCTGGCCTGTTTCCAGGCCGATGCGGGTCATGGTGTCACCCGGTTTGACGGTGTAGTAGCCGGCCTTTCCGGCGTTCTCGAAGCCGGGCGGCTGCTGTGCCGCCGGCGCAACCGCCACGCCCGCCTGTGCACCGGCGCCAGGCGCGCGTTCCTCGATCGGGGCACGGTTGACGACCCTGGAGCCACATGCAGCCAGGACCACAGTCAAGCCCACAACCACCACAAGCCTGACGCCCCGGTCGATAAATCCCATCATTCGCCATCCCTTCACGCAACACCCGATTTTAAAGGCACAAAGTGAACGGCTTCGTAGATGGTCTGCTGCAGACCGCGCGGCGTCTTGTCGATCACGATCAGCGCCTGGCCGGCATGCCCGGCCAGCTGACCGGCAACCGGTGCCACCAGCCGCCCTCCGACCGCCAGTTGATCCGTCCACGCCTGCGGCACAGCTTCTCCACCCGCTGCCGCAATGATGCCGGCATACGGCGCACCCTTGGGGTATCCCAGCATGCCGTCGCCGAAAAGCAGGTGCACGTTGGGCAGTCGCATGGTGCGCAGGTTCTCCCGAGCCCTGTCATGCAGACCGCGCAAGCGCTCCAGGCTGTACACCTCGGTGGCGATCAGGCTCAGCACCGCCGCCTGATAGCCGCAACCGGTACCGACCTCAAGCACCCGGCCCGGTTTTCCTGACGCACCCATGCGCAGCAATTCGATCATGCGCGCGACCACGCCCGGTTTGGAGATGGTCTGACCCAGGCCAATCGGAAGGCTGGTTTCCTTGTACGCCTGGCCCTGCAACGCACTGTCGACAAACCGGTGCCGCTCGACCTCGCCCATGGCGGCCAGCACGGTGTCGTCGCTGATGCCAGCCCGCGCCAGACGATTCACCATGTCGCGTCGTACGGAGCGAAAGTCCTGCACCGACAAGCCAGCGATGGCCGTCATTGGTCGCGCCAGCGCTGTCTTGATTGGCATGGCTGTCGTGGTGACACCCGCTGACTGCGGCAGGTCAGGCCTGCGCACCATCGGACGGGCAGACATTTCCTGCTCGCCAAAAGCGCGCGGCAGCCGCGCCGGAAACGACGGACGCTCCTTCATGGTGCGACAGACGTAGCCGCCCGGCCGATGCTGGCAGCCGTCTGCGACCAGTAGCGCAGCGACTCGTGGTCGGTCAGGTCGGTCTTCAAGGGCGTCAAGGCCACATGGCCCTGCACCGTCGCATGAAAATCCGTACCTTCCGCATCGTCCTTGACAGCGCCGGCGCTGCCGATCCAGTACATCTTTTCGCCGCGCGGGCTTTCCTGCACGATGACCGGCTCCGCCGCATGGCGCCGCCCAAGTCGGCAGACTTTCATGGGCTTGATCTGGGCCAGCGGCAGATTGGGAATGTTCACATTGAGCAGCCAGGGCTTGCTGCCGACCCGTTGCTGCTGCAGCATCTGGGCAACCAGTTCACGGGCCTTGGCAGCGGCTGCGTCCAGGTGGCCCCAACCTTTTTCGACTTGCGAGAACGCGATCGCCGGCACGCCGAAGAGAAAACCCTCCATCGCCGCACCCACCGTACCCGAGTAAATCGTGTCGTCGCCCATGTTGGCACCGTTGTTGATGCCCGAGACCACTAGATCCGGCCGGTATCCCAGCAAGCCGGTCAGTGCGATATGTACACAGTCGGCAGGCGTGCCATTGACATAGCGAAAGCCGTTGGCCGCCTGGGTGACGTACAAAGGTCCGTGCAAGGTCAGCGCATTCGACTTGGCGCTGTTGTTGAGTTCCGGCGCCACGACTTCCACGTCGGCGAGATCCTTGAGCGCCTCGTACAGCGCCACGATCCCGGGAGCCTGGTAACCGTCGTCATTGGAGATGAGAATTTTCATGGTTTGCAGCAGTGGTCGCTGATTCTAGGTGGCGCGCCACGGGCGCGGACGCGCCCGAAATAATTTCATACCGGCGCGGGCCGTATCATCGACCGAAACACCAGGAGATGACCGATGCATGCATGGCTTTGTGAGAACCCGACCGGCGTGGACGCCCTGCAGTGGCAGGAACTGCCAACGCCGACGCCAGGCCCTGGCGAGGTGCTGGTCGAAATCAAGGCCGCCAGCCTGAATTTTCCCGATTTGCTGATTGTGCAGAACAAATACCAGATGAAACCGGAACTGCCGTTCGTGCCGGGCTCCGAATACGCCGGCGTGGTGCAGGCGGTCGGAGACGGCGTCACGCATTTGAAAGTGGGGCAATCCATCGCCTGCCTGTCGGGCACTGGCGGATTTGGGACCCATACCCTTGCCAAGGCGGCGCTTTGCCTGCCACTGCCCGCCGACGTCTCCTTTGTCGACGCCGCCGCATTCATCATGATCTACGCAACGTCCTATCACGCGCTGATCGATCGCGCCGCGCTGCAGGCCGGCGAGACGGTACTGGTGCTGGGCGCGGCTGGCGGCGTGGGCACTGCAGCGATCCAGATTGCCAAGGCCGCCGGCGCACGCGTCATCGCGGCCGCGTCCACCGACGAAAAATGCGCCTTGTGCAGCAAGCTGGGCGCCGACGCCACTATCAATTACCAGCGCGACAACCTGCGTGATGCTATCAAGACGCTGACGCAGGGCAAGGGCCCTGAAGTGATCTACGATCCGGTCGGCGGTGACTTCACCGAACCCGCGTTTCGCTCCATCGGCTGGCGCGGCCGTTATCTGGTGGTGGGTTTTGCCGCAGGGCCCATCCCGTCGCTGCCCCTGAACCTGGCCCTGCTCAAGGGCGCATCCATTGTGGGGGTGTTCTGGGGTGACTTCGCGCGGCGCGAGGCCAAGGCCAATGCTGCCATGATGGAAAAGTTGCTGGGCTGGTACGCCAGCGGCAAGATCCGGCCGGTCATTGATCGCACCATGCCCATGGCGGACCTCAAGGCCGCCTACGCGCACATGGGCTCAAGAGGCGTGATGGGCAAACTGGTGATGGTCAACTGATTTGCGGCAACATCGCCTTGTCGTCGCCGCCAGTCATTTCTTGGGCACCTCGGGAAGGCCCATCAACTGGGTCTCGGCCATCGCGTCGAGGTCAAGGGGTATGGTCTCGAGAAAGTCACGCTCGCGGCTGGAATCGTTTTCATCGGCCGCAGGCTCCGGCTTGGGATTCTCATCCACCAAATCGGACCACAGGGCCCAGACCGAATCCGTGTTCTTTTCTTCTACTTCCGGCACGGGCAACCGATCGCCCTGGACGTACTGATCACCCGGCCGGGGCAGACCCGAGACCATCTTGTTCACTGCTTTGGGTTTGTCCACCATAACTGCTATCCTGCTTGGGTTCAACACTGTGCGAGCCACGACCCGCTGACCAACACGGCGCCACGATCCATGTCCACTTTTCAACAAGTGTCACACAAAATGTAGCGTCAGGCTAAACGCCGACGGGTCGACACCGATACGCTGGCAAGCCCAAAAGGGTCCGGTCCACCAACTTTCCTCTCATCCAATGGAGCCCCGCATGCCGAACACCAGACGCACGATGCGCGAACCGGCCCGCGACATAACCATCATTCACGATACCGATGTACTGGTTGTCGGATCCGGCCCCGGTGGGTTGGCAGCGGCGCTCGCTGCCGCACGCACCGGTGTCGCGGTCACCTTGATCGAACGCTTCGGCTGCTTCGGTGGCAATCTGACGGTGGTCGGCGTCGAAGGTTTCGCTTGGTACCGCCATTCGCAAACGGTCGAGGCGAACGGCATCGGCCGTGAATTCGAAGAGCGTGCCAAGGCCATGGGTGCTGCCGTACCGGAGTCGCAGTCCTTGTCGTACGAGATCGACTCCGAAGGATTCAAACTGGTTGCCGACGCGCTGGTGCAAGAAGCAGGCGTTCATCCCATGCTGCACCGGGTATTCGTCGCACCCATCATGGACGGCGACAGCATCACCGGCATCATCGTTGAGTCCAAGGCTGGCCGTGAGGCGATTCTTGCCAAACGCGTCATCGATGCCACCGGCGACGCCGATGTGGCGCATCGCGCCGGTGCGCCGACGCACACCACGCCCGTAGAACAGATGCAGGCTGCATCAGTCATGTTTCATCTGGCCGGCGTCGACAAAAAGGCCTTCATGGCCGGCGTGCAGCATGACCCGCAGACCTACAAGGACTGGGGCACCGGCGAATGGGTGATCGAGACCTCCGGCAAGGAGGATGCCATGTTCTCGCCGTTTCTCAAGAAGCCGTTTGCCCAGGCCATACGTGACGGCGTGATCCCGGCGCACCTGAACACCATCGCCGGAACCTGGGGCGCGATGCACGACACCGGCGAACTCACCTATATGAACCTGGTCCACCTGTCCGGCTGCGACGGCACCGACCCGGACAGCATGACCCGATTCGAAATCGAGGGCCGCAAGCAGGCCATGCTGGCGACCGAAGCGCTGCGTCGCTACACGCCCGGTTGCGCAGGCGTACGCCTGCGCAACTTCGGCATGACGATCGGGATCCGCGACACACGCAAGATCGACGCGGCGTACAACCTGACCGAGCACGACGTACGTGAACAGGCGCGCTTCGACGACTCGGTCGGCATCTATCCGGAATTCATCGACGGCTACGGTGTGCTGATCCTGCCCACCACCGGGCGCTACATGCACATCCCCTACCGCTCCATGTTGCCCAAGCGGGTCAAGAACCTGCTCGTTGCGGGCCGGGCCATCGGCGGCGACAGGATTGCCCACGCGGCAACTCGCAACATGGCCTGCTGCGCCGTGGCCGGTCAAGGCGCCGGCATTGCCGCGGCACTGTCGATCCGAAGCGGCAAGGCGCTGGACGCGATCGATATCGGCGCGCTGCAAGCGGAGTTGCAGCGCCAGGAAGTGCGTTACCAGTAACACGCGCGGGCTGTACCGCGACGACTGAAATCAGACCTGCAGTCTGGCCAGCACAGCGCGAACGGCGCCGGGAACCGGTACCGACTTGCCGGCGCTGCGCTCGACATACACATGCGTGAAGCTGCCTGCGGCGGCCAATTGCGCTTCGTCATTGCGAAACAGACCGATCTCGTAGCGCACGCTGGAGTTACCGATATGCGCGACCCGGATCCCGGCATCGACCCGGTCAGGAAACGCGACCGGCAGGAAGTAGCTGCAAGCCGTCTCGACCACATAGCCAATTACCTCACCGCGATGGATGTCGAGCACGCCGCGCTCGATCAGGAACTGGTTGACCGCCGTGTCAAAGTAGCTGTAGTAGTGGACATTGTTGACGTGTCCATAAACGTCGTTGTCCATCCAGCGGGTCGGGATGCTCTGGAAATGCCGGTAGTCGGCGCGGGTCTGATGGCGTTGGGACATGGCGAAGTGGCTCCCGGTTCGCGCCGCGACCCGATCAGACGCCCGAGCAGGCGATCACCATGAAACGGAGGCGGCAATCTGCGGATTATTCATGAGGTCCGGCGAAGCTGCATATGCCGTGGCTGCAGTCAATCATCGGCCGCGGCGTCTGGCGGGCCTCCCGAGTTGTAAATATTCGGTGAACCCGTAGCCGGGGGTCAGGCACACAGGAGGGAGGCGAAGTTGTTTCGCAAAGGGTATAGCCAGATATCCTTGATGGGAACTATCTGCTGGTGTGTTGATGATTTCTTGCCGCGCCCGGTTGTTTGACCGATGTTGATCCAGTTGGCTGCCTTGTAGCAGGTGCCACGGTGGCGCCCAGACTCGACGAAGGTCTCCAGCAGCACCGGGCGGTAGCCATAACGCTGATGCCAGTCGTGCGGTAACTGGCGGGCGATCTTGGCGAGAATCTTGAAGGCCAGCCTGCCCTGACGCTGCATATCGTTGCCGGCAAAGCGCAGTCGCGCCTGTGGAATGAGTACGTTGCGCGTTACCACTATCTGGGCTACACCCCACTGTCGGGGAGTCAATTGCGCTACAACATTTTTGCCGGTGAGCAGTTGGTGGCTTGCATCAGCTTTGGTGCGAGTGCTTGGAAACTCAAAGAGCGCGAGCGCTTTATCGGCTGGCAGGAGCATCAGCGCCAAAAGAATCTGCAGTTGGTGATTAACAACGCCCGGTTTCTGATTTTGCCTTGGATACAGTCCAAGGGGCTGGCCTCCAAAATCCTCTCGCGTGTGGCACGGCAGTTGCCCAAGGATTGGTTTGAGCGCTATGGCTTTCGGCCAGTCCTACTGGAGACCTTTGTCGAGTTCGAGCGGCATAAGGGCACTTGCTACAAGGCCGCCAACTGGATTCATGTGGGTCGCACCGCCGGGCGGGGCAAGAAATCTTCTAGCCACCTACAGCTTATCCCCGTCAAAGACATTTGGTTGTATCCGCTGCGCAGGGACTTCGCTACGATTTTGTGTCAGTAGGGAAACGGGTTCACCGAATAGTTACTCGCGATCTTGTTCCGCTTCGGGCGTCCAAACGACTTTCACGGCGCGCTAGTCGCACCGGCACGTCGCGCCGCAAACTTGGCTTCAACCTCATCATTGGAGCGACCGAAACCGGCGCGCATGAACGCCCTGCCCGCTTCGACTTTGCTGGCCAGAAAATCATCGTATTCGCGCGTCTGGCGCTGCTTTTCGACAAACTCGCGCATCAACTCGCGCAGTACCTGGGAGGCTGGCCGATGGCTGGCCTCAGCTTCGGCCATGAACTGGTCGCGCAACTCCGATTCCAGCTTCATCGTGAAAACGGCTTCCTTGGACATGATCAAACCCCACGTTAAGTAATATTAACGAAGTATATATAACGTACTTACGTCTGGAAAGCCTGAAGGGCGAAATTTGAGGCAGAACTATGGCAGTTGTTGCTGCCGTCGCTGATTTGACCCAGGCTGCCGGAAATCATTGCCCCACCTCGGCACGGTGCAAATCGTTACTGATATTGGGATGCTGAGGTTTTGCCATGGGTCAGTAGAAATCGGCACCCTGGGTCAAATCGGCGTCGGCGCACACACCGCAAGGGCCAAAGCGTCATTACTTTGCGTCCCGTATGAGAGCTGCGATGGCGCGTGCTTCCCCGTCCCACCTCTGCTGGAACTTTCCCCAGCAGGCAGAGAAATGCAAGTGAGCGTAAACAGTGCGTGACTGTTCGGCGTAGAGAACGCGAAGTAGACCGGAGGCTGGAGCTGCTTTTGGGAGCCAAGGAAAAGCCTTGCTAGCCCGCATGAGACGCTCGACGCCTGCCGACACGAACACGTGCTCCGCCTTCCCATGAAGGATGGCAGCGTTGAGCTTCTGGAGGTGTGAAGGATCGAGGTCGTTTGGATAAAGCTTGCTCCGTCCCACCGTTGGCACGTGTAACAACTCAACGAACGACACGAGTGCCGCGTGCTTGGTATTGAAACCGATCTGGGCGAATGTTTGGTGATAGCGACGACCGTCGCCACGGTACTCAGGCAAGAGAAAGGGATGATGCACGCCGTGACGGCGCCAGAAAGCAACGCCGTCTTCGTGGTATTCCAATATGCTCTGAAAGGATGGCGACACTTCGAGATCCGCCTCGTAGTTTGCGTCTAGTCCAACGAAGAGAAACGCAGCCAGGGATGGTTCGACGCCCTGATACGGGCGCTGCCGAAACTGCGCGTTAAGTTGGGAACTTGGGTGGGACTCATACATGCGAAAGAGGGCCCAACCCAGCCACAACGACAAGAAGTTGCAAGGTCAACCGGCGCAGTAGCGGTGCTGCACGCCCTTGATCACAAACCATGCTATTTATGTCGCCAAGGTAGCGTGACTATTACCTTGATGATGCCGAATACCAGATAAAAAATGCCTGAAATGCATACAGCTGTGTACAGCAGCAGAGCCTTGCAAATTTCTTTGGTAGTCATCTTAGGGATCATGTCCAAAACTCGGCGTGAGAATACAGCATAGAGAAATATGCTCCGCCCCATGAAACTCCAGCGCCAATTGTGCCCTGCGACCGTTGAATGGGATGGCAATGGGATGGCAATGACTCGCGAACATCTGGTACCTGCATGTCTTCATGACGGTACGCCCGGTTGTGGACGTGGACGTGGACGTGGGCACGATCTTGCCGCCGGCGCCGATCGAGGCCGCGTCGCTCGGGTTCTTCCTGAGCTTCCTGGTATGGCTGGTTGCCACGCTGGCCGCGCTGGCATTCAGTCAGCTGGTGCTCCACCCCGCCGTGAATATGTTGCTATCGGATCGCAAGTTCGATGGCGCTGTGGATGCTGTCGTCGGCGTGGTCCAGGGTTTCGACGCCATCGGCGGCGAGGCCGTTCACGGCGCCACCCGCTACGCGAAGTCAGCCTAGTCGCGCATGCGCAAGACCACCTGACCTGATAACCCCTTCCAACCTCCAGCCCCGCTGAGTTCGTCTCACCGGGGCTTTTTCACATCTGGAGCATCCTCATGCAAGACCTTTATCAAACCGTCACCGCCAAGATCATCGCTGCGCTCGAAGCCGGCACGCCACCCTGGTTCTGCCCTTGGGCAACCACACCGGGGCTGGCCCTACCCGCGAACCTGAGCAACGATAGGCCCTACCGTGGCGTCAACGTCCTTTTGCTGAACCTGCAGCAGATGGCCCACGGCTACAGCCTAAACCGCTGGCTGACCTTCAACCAGGCACGTGCCCTCGGGGGCTCGGTCCGCCGTGGCGAGGCCGGCACCCAGGTCGTGTTCTTCAAGCTGCTGGAGCGCGATGAGGCCGCCAACGACGAACGCCGCAAGGTGATACCGCTCTTGCGGGCCTTTACTGTGTTCAACGCCGCGCAGGTGGACGGCCTGCCAGAGGCCATGACGGCAGTGCCGGCACCACCAGAGGGCTGGAGCCCGGTCGACGCCGCAGAGGCCGTTTTGGAGGCATCTGGCGCAGTCATCCGGCATGGCGGGGACAAGGCGTTTTACAGCCCTGCGCAGGACATCATTCAGCTGCCACTGGCGAGCCAGTTTCCGCAGGCGGATGCGTACTACTGCACTGCTCTCCACGAGCTGACCCACTGGACAGGAGCACCAGAGCGGTGCAACCGGCCTTTGCTGGGACGCCAGCACATCGAGGCATATGCATTCGAGGAGCTGGTCGCCGAGATGGGTGCAGCGTTCCTGTGCAGCCATGTCGGCATCGCGGGCGAGCTACAGCACGCGTCGTATCTGAGTCACTGGCTGACGGCACTTCGCTCTGACAAGCGGCTGATTTTCAGCGCGGCGTCGCTGGCGCAGAAGGCCGTCGACTTCCTGATTCCGCAGCCGGTGGCCGGCGAACAGAAGGCAGCCGCCGAGGTGGCAGCATGACCCGCGCAGCCATCGTCGAGCAGGCATTGCAGCTGCTGGTGTCCGAGGTTCGCGAACGGGATGCCATGAGCAGCCCGGGCGCAGTCAAGGACTACCTGCGACTGAAGTTGGCCGAGCTGCACTACGAGGTATTCACAGTCGTGTTCCTGGACATCCAGAACCGCGTGATCGCCATTGACGAGATGTTCCGTGGAACATTGACCCAGACGTCGGTCTATCCGCGGGAGGTGGTCATCGCCGCCTTGTCACACCACGCTGCGGCCGTGATCCTGGCGCACAACCATCCGAGCGGTTCTCCTGAGCCGTCACGGGCCGACGAGGCGCTCACGCAGACGCTCAAAGCAGCACTGGCGCTGGTCGATGTGCGCGTGCTCGATCACATGGTCGTGACCCGAGGCTCTGTTCTGAGCTTCGCCGAGCGCGGCCTTTTGTAGGTTTTGCAGGTGCCCCACCCGCGTTTGAAAAACCCAAACGTGGCGTCCCCCGGGTGGTTTGGTGGGATTTGGGTGGTTATTCCACCCTCATCGCCAAGCCACCCATTCACCGCCCGGTTCTCCGGGCGTCTTTGTTTTCACACAGGAGCTATCACCATGAGTTCATCCAACTACTTCGCGGCCTTGGCTGCGGTCAACGTCAACGACCACGTCGAAAAGAAGGGCCGGTTCTCGTACCTGTCCTGGCCCTACGCGGTCAGCCAGCTGCGACAGTCGGACCCGACGGCTACCTGGGAGGTCCGTCGCTTCGAGGGTCTGCCCTATCTGGCGTGCGACGCCGGCGTGTTCGTCGAGGTGGCTGTCAC
>Ga0105052_10002516_pt1 | contig 22429 bp, 21 predicted proteins | sample FRY03_FD_78094 | JGI IMG/M metagenome (GOLD analysis project Ga0105052, IMG submission 78094) | Freshwater microbial communities from Lake Fryxell liftoff mats and glacier meltwater in Antarctica - FRY-03 | ecosystem: Environmental > Aquatic > Freshwater > Ice > Glacier meltwater ... | reverse complement strand
TGATCTTCCCCGGGCCAGGCAAAGTAGTTCAGGTGGCCACCACCCGACGATCGACGCCGCGCCGGTCTTCGGAGATGGCCAAGAAGAAGGCCCGCACGATGACCGTGTGCACAGCACGAAAGACCGTTGCCACAGCAGGCACGGTGACCATCACCTGTCGCCTGAGCGCAAAGGCCCGTGCCGCCAACAAGACGCAGTCACTCAAGGTGCGCCTTGTGACCACCTTCACTCCCACCGGTGGCACTGCCAAGAGCACAAGCAAGACGGTGGTGCTCAAGAGGACCCGGTAACGGCTGCCGCCAGTCACGGGTGAAGGGGGCTGTGGAGCGTGTGGGTAGGACAGCTAGCCGCGGCGTCCCATCAGTCGTTCGCGCCGGTCTCCGCGGGCGCGGCCAACGGCCACGCGGTGGGCTTCGGTCTCAAGGGCGTCATCGAGCGGCGCGAGTGTCGGGGCGGTACCGGTGTGGTGCTCGATGGCCCAGGCGAGGATGTGGTCCGCCAGCCACGGGTTACGTGGCAGCAGGGGCCCGTGCAGATAGGTGCCGAGGGCACGAAGGCGGGTCGCCCCTTCGAAGCCGCTCGTGCCGTCATTGCCATGGCCGGCCAGGACGGTGCCAAACGGTGTGGCTCCGGCGCCCAACTCAGTGCGGCCGGCGTGGTTCTCAAATCCCGCGACCTCCGCCTGCTGGCCGCCCAGATCGGCCCGGATGAGCACGTCGCCGATCAGGCGGCTCGTGCCCGCGATGGTGTCGGCATCGAACAGGCCGATGCCCGGCATACGTGAGCCGTCACTGCCCGTGTAGCCCTGGCCAGCCAACTGGTAGCCGCCGCACACAGCAAGGAGCGCGACACCATCCTCCACTGCCGAGTTGATCGCGGCGCCCTTGGTGCGGATCATGTCGTCGGCCACGAATGCCTGATCACGATCCTGGCCGCCTCCGAGGTAGATCAGGTCGTAGGCCGTGGGGTCGAGCGGTTCGCCGGGCCCCGCGCTCGTGATCTGCAGCGACAGCCCCCGCCACTCAAGGCGCCGGGCGAGCACGGCGATGTTGCCGCGATCGGCGTAGATGTTCATCTCGTCGGGGTAGAGGTGGCACAGGCGCACGTCCGCGGTCACTCGGCACCCCCGGGCTTGACACAGCGCCACACCTGGCGCTCGGCATGGGTGGGGTCGAATGGCTCGCCGTGGAAACCGGCGTGCACCGCGATGGTCGTGAGTCCGGCTGCCTCAACGAGCGCGCCGACCTCAGCGGGTTCGTAAAGGTGCACCAAGTGTCTGCGCTCGTCGTGCGCACGCGACCCGTCGGCCAAGCGGCGGTCGATGATGACGCGGAAGTCCACCGTGTGCGTTGTGGGGTCCACGACATCGAATACGGCGCTATGCACGAGCACGTCGCCGGTGGCGGAATCCCGGTGCTTGCCGGTGGGGATGATGTCGCCCACAGCCGCTGCGGCGTTTCTGAGGTCAGGGACCGTGAGGTCGAAGATGAACTCCCCACCCGGGGCGAGGGCCGAGGCCACATTCGCGAAGAGGGCCCGCCGATCATCAGGTGACACCAGTACCTGCAATGTGTTCATCGGCACGATGATGAGGGGGGTGGGGCAGGGCAGCGCGACGTGCGCCATGTCGCCCAGTAGTGGCGTGATGCGCGCCTGCACCCCGGCCTCGGCCGCGCGCTCCATCAGCACGGCAAGCATCGCGGCATCAGAGTCAACGGCGATGACCGACAGCCCCGCCGCAGCCAGTGGCACGGCGATACGCCCGACCGCGGCCCCGAGCTCCACCACGGGCCCCCCAAGGCGCACGGCATGCGCCTGCCAGAAGCCGGCATCGTCCAGATAGTGGGCGTGCTCGGTGATGAACCCGCGGGCGGGGTCAGTGGCCAGCATCTGAGCCCTCATCCCAAAACGCGCCGGCAGCGCCCCGTGCCACCAGACCGGCGCGGATGTCGTGCATCGCGGTGTATGTGGGCAGCACCTCCAGACGGGCGCCGGCCGGAAGCGCGCCCAGCGCGTCGTCGAGGGCCACCCGAGGGCTGGGCTGCACGTAAAGTCGTTCGGGAGCGATGCCCGCATATCGAAAGCGCAGGGCCAGATCGTGGGCACGCTCGCCGGTGACGGTGAGCCGCCGCACCCGGGGCAGGATCAACTCCCAGTCAACGTCCCAGATCCACGAGACATCGCGGCCGTCGGCGATGCGGTCGTTGAGCGCCACGAGCAGGTCGTGCTCGCCCGCGTCAAGCAGGAGGGTGCGTACATTCTCGTTGGCACCGGCGGGGTTCTTGGCGAGCATCAGCACCACGTCACGCCCGTCCACACTGATGCACTCCGACCGTCCGAACGCGGGCGGCACACGGGAGATGGCAGCTGCGGCCTCTGCGGCCGGCACACCCATGGCGATGGCCCCGGCCAGGGCGGCCGCGGCGTTCAACACGTTGTGAAGACCCGGCAGTAAAAGATGCAGCGTCACCTCGCCCTCAGGCGTGCGGATTTGCGGCGACGATCCCGCGGCACCGTGCAGCGCGGCGTTCACTACGGCCACGTCGGGCTCGGGCCGGGCGTCGCCACATGCTGGGCAGCGCCACGCGCCCAGGTGGCCGATCCAGACCGCGTCGTACTCAAGGGGCGCGCCACACGATCGGCACCGCGTGGAATCGGCGGCGTGGGGGAGGGCCCCCTGTGACACGGCGGGGTCCGTGATGCCGAACCACAGCACGTCGTGCCCTCGGCCGAGCGCGGCGATCGCGGGGTCGTCGGCCGCCAGCACCAGCCGGGGCAGGGGTGTGAGGGTGGCAAGCATGGCCTGCCAACGTTCAGAGACGGCCTCCAGTTCACCGTGCCGGTCGAGTTGGTCGCGGAACAGGTTCATCAGCACTATGACGCGTGGGTGCACACGCCCCGCGACAGCCGGGAGGGCGGCCTCATCGCACTCAAACAGACCGCGCGCGGTCGCCGGTGACGTCTGGCGGCTGGTTGCGAGGGCGGCCGCAACCCCGGACAGGAGGTTGGCCCCGGCGCCATTTGTGACGATCTCGGCACCACCTGATGCAAGGGCCCCGGCAAGCAGACGCGTGGTGGTGGTCTTGCCATTGGTGGCGGAGACCAGCGTCGTGCCACCTCCCAGTCGTGCCGCCAGCTGGTCAACGGCGCCCGGGTTGATGCGCAGCAGCACGACACCGGGAACCGCGGTGCCCCCACCGCGCCCGAGGGCCCGCGATGCGCGCCCCGCAATGCGGGCGATCGCGGCGGATCCGGACGCGAATGCGGTCACCCGGCGGTCGTCACCGATCCGTCACCGTGTCCGATCAGGACGTCGGCGAGCACGAGCTGAAAGAGGCCGTGGTCCAGCGCACCGGGCAGCGATCGCACACGCTCGGCGGTGCCCGGCCAGTCGGCACCGGTGGGCAGCGTGAGGTCGAACAGCACCATGCCGTCATCGCTCGGGGCATCCCTGCGCACCGGGGCTAAGTCGGCCAACTGCCGGGCCACACGGTCGGCGGCGAATGGCACGACAGCGATCGGAAGCACGCCCCATTCGTCAAGCGACGCGACGGTCTTCGGGGGGTCCACCAGCACGATGAACCGCAGCGCCGATTCCGCGACCACTCGCTCCCGCACCATGGCACCACCCGCGCCCTTGACGCACAGGCCCGTGGGGTCAATCGCATCTGCCCCGTCGAATGCCAGATCGAGGGGTGCGCCAACGGCGCCGATGGGAATGCCGGCCGCGCGCGCCGCCTCGTCGCTACGGGGGGACGTGGGAACCCCCACGATGTGGAGCCCTTCTTCACGCACGCGCTGGCCGAGGGCCACGATGCCGGCGGTGGCCGCTCGGCCCGTACCGAGACCCACCCGCATGCCGTCCTTGACGAGTGCCGCGCATGCGGAACCTGCGGCCGCCCACGCGGCGTCTCGATCATTGGCCATGCCCCAAGGTTATGCGACACTCGGCACGATGGACGTGCACCCCGGCAACATCATCCAGATTGACACCCTCCTGGGCGGCATCCCGGGCGTCACCTGCGTGCAGTTGGTGCGCGGGGAGTCTCCGGCGCTCATTGACTGCGGCACGCAGACAAGCGTCGAGACGGTGCGCCGTGGTCTGGCCGATGCCGGGCTGGGTCCCGATGATCTCGCGTGGCTCGTGCTCACCCATGTGCATTTGGACCACTGCGGTGCCGTAGGCGATCTGGCACAGGCGTTCCCCAACGCCAAGGTGGTGGTGCACCCACGCGGCGCTCGGCATCTGGTGGAGCCAGACCGACTCGTCCAGGCAACGCACGACCTGTTCGGCCCCCTCGCTCCGGTGATGGGCGGACTGCGTGCGGTTGCCGCAGATCGAATTGTGGTTGCCGAAGACGGCCATGTGGTGCCGGTCGGCGGTGGCCGAAACCTGCGTGCCGTCTGGTCGCCGGGACACGCGCGGCATCACATGTCGTTGCTGGACGAGGGCGAGGGCATCCTGTTCGCGGGCGACGCGGTGGGGGTGCAGATGGGTGGGGGAGACCTCTACCCAACCATCCCGCCACCGGAGTACGACCCCGACGCAGCGCTCGCTTCAATTGATCGGCTTGACGATCTGGCGCCGACGGCGATGTACATCAGCCACGAAGGTCTCATACCCGATGTGACGGAGGCATGTGATCAGGGGCGTCGCGCTCAGGCCGCCATGGGCGCTGCCGCCCGCGGGGCGTGGGCCCTGGCGCCTGGCGACACCAAGACACTCTGGCGTGCGGTTGAGGCCGCTTGGCCCTCGGACGGCGCCACCTCAACACCGGAGGCCCGCATTCGCTGGACTGCATTCAATTGGCTCGACAACAACGCCCTGGGCCTTGCCGCAATGGTCGAGCGCGAGGGGAGGGCCGCATGAGGGTGCTTGTTCAGGTGGCCGTCTTCACGGTGCGCGCCCGGCGTCTTGAGGTACTGCTGGAACGCGGGCCGGGCGGTGCGTGGTTCCTGCCGCGTGTCGAGGTGGCCGCGGGCGAGGGTCTGGATGCGGCGGCTGCGGGTGCGGTGCACACCACGGCAGGGATCCGGGGCATCACGATGGAGCAGTTGTTCACGTTTGACCGGTCGCCCGATGCGGTGTGCGTCGCCTACCTTGCGCTGATTGACGCGGGACGGCATCCGTTGGCGCCGGGCCCCCACGCCGTGGAGGTGCAGTGGTTTCCCCACGACGATGTGCCCACGCTGGCCGATGGTGAGGCCGAGGTGGTCGCGTACGGACTCTCACGCCTTCGGGCAAAGACGGCATACGCGCCCGTGGCGGTGAACCTCCTGCCAGAGCCATTTACCCTGGGCGAGATGCAAGCCGTGTACGAGGTGCTGCTGGGTCGGGATCTGGACTCGCGAAACTTCCGCCGCGATGTGCTGGGTGCCGGCGTCGTGGACGACTCGGGAGAGGTGCGCGCAGAGGGCCGCGGCCGCCCTGCGCGCCTGTACCGCTCTGCGGGAGGCCACTTCGCCGTGGACGCCCGGGAACGTCGTGTTGCCCGTCAGATTTCGTCGGCGGACGATCAGCCCGCGTAGCGGGACGTTCGTCGCATCACTGGCTCAGCGACTGTGCCGAATGCCGTGGTAGCCTCACGCCCGTTCCTGTAAGCGCTTCCTGGAGGATTGATGGCACACGCGATGGACGACGATGACCTGCCACGGGTCTGGCCGTTCAGCCTCGCCGGCGTCTTCATCGTGGTCGCAATTATCTGGTTCTGCCTCGGCTTCGCCTTTCACGACGCCGGCGCGACACTTCCGGCCCAGTACGCCGTGTGGTGGACCTGCCTGTTGATTGCTGCGCTGCTGATCGTGGGCGGCGGCATCTGGAACACGTTGCGCTCACGCCGCCGTATCGCCGCCCAGCACTGATTCGGGGCGGTAGACCGTGAACGCGCCCCGTTGGCGTCGTGGTCGTCTGCTTGTGGCCGCACCCCATCTGGACGAGGACCCCAACTTCCGGCGTGCGGTGGTGCTCGTCCTCGAGCACGCCGATGAGGGTGCGCTCGGCATCGTGCTGAACCGACCGATGGAGGTACGCGCCCAGGAGGCGCTGCCAGAGCCCTTGGCCACCGTGGTCAGCGAGGGCTCCGCCGTGCACAGGGGTGGGCCGGTGCAGCCGGGCACGGTCATCGTGCTCGCCGACTTCGAGGACACCGCCACGGCGGGTGGCATCACCTTCGGCACCGTCGGCATCCTCGACCCCGACGCCGTGGAGGGCGGCGGCAGCCTCGGCATCCGTCGTGCCCGCGCCTTCGGGGGTTACTCGGGATGGGGCGGGGGCCAATTGGAGGTGGAGATCCAGGCCGATGCGTGGATTGATGCCGAGCCGGACGCGGACGACGTGTTCACGGATGACCCCGAGACCCTGTGGCGCACGGTGCTGGAGCGCGCCGGAGGTTCGTTCCGGCTCATGGCATCCGCTCCCGAGGACCCGCTGCTCAACTAGGTGTCCCGAGTCGTAAATTCGTATGCAGTTCCCGAGCGAATCCCCTGCGAGGCAAGGACGTAGATCAGCCCCAATATCGGGAATATTGGGGCTGCCGAGGACGCCGCATCGCGATGGGATGCGGCCGGGAACTGCCACGTAATTTACGACTCGGGAAACTAATCAGCGGGTCCCGGCGGCAGGCAAGGAACTACGAGAGGCGGTTGGCCTCGGTCATGCCTGCCAGCTTCTGCAGCGACTGATGCTCCACCTGTCGAATGCGCTCGCGGGTGACGTTGAACATCCGACCCAGCTCGTCGAGGGTACGGGGCTTCTCGCCGCCCAGGCCATACCGCAACTCGAGCACGCGGCGCTCGCGGTACGAGAGTTGATCCAGTACATCGCGCAGGGCCTCGTCCCGCATGGACGCCTCAGCGGCGACCTCAGGGGCGATGCTGGTTTCATCGGCAAGGAAGCGACCGAACTCGGAGTCCTCATCCTCGCCGACCGGCTTCTCGAGCGACACGATCGGCTGGGCGCTGCGAAGGATGTCCTCCACCTCTGATGCGGGGAGCCCGGCGACAGCACCAATCTCGTCTGCCGTGGGCTCACGACCCAACTGGCCCACCAGCGTGCGCTGGGCGCGGCTGATCTGGTTCAGCTTCTCCACGACGTGCACCGGGATGCGGATCGTGCGGCCCTTGTCGGCCAGCGCGCGCGTCACGGCCTGGCGAATCCACCAGGTGGCGTAGGTCGAGAACTTGAAGCCGCGGCGCCAGTCGAACTTCTCGACGGCGCGCACGAGGCCCAGAGTGCCCTCCTGAATGAGGTCGAGGAACGGCAGTCCACGACCGCGGTAACCCTTGGCGATCGAGACCACGAGGCGCAGGTTGGCCTCAACCATCTGGGTCTTCGCGGTCTGGTCACCGGACTCGATGCGCTTGGCCAGATCAACCTCTTGCGGAGCAGTGAGCAGCGGCACGCGGCCGATGTCCTTTAAAAACAACTGCAGGGCGTCGGTGGTGGCCTCCACCTGCGCCTGACGGCGGGGGCGATCGGCCTGCTCGGCGAGGTCGGCCATCCGCGCTTGGGCGTCGGTGGCCTCCAGAAGCTCGATACCAGCTTCGTCCAACTGCTGGTAAATAGCCTCTGCCATCCCGGCTTCCACGCCGAGGGCATCGAGCATGTCCGCGACATCGTCGATGGACAGGAAGCCGACTTCCTGTCCCCGCTGAAGAACGGTGCGGAACTCGCCGTGATCGATGAGTTCTGCGAGCTGCATGAGTGAGGTGGTCATCCGTCTCCGGTGGTCTCCGGCCCGAGGCCGTGGCATTCGGTGTCGTGCCGTCGCCGAGATCTGGCGGCCACACCCACTCTAGAACCACCGGGGGGCTGGCGACAGTGGCGCGCGGCTGCGACTTCGTGCTAGGCGATCACGATTCTTCGATCGTGATCGAGGTGATCGTCTGCTGCTCAACGGGCTTGTCGTTGGCACCCGTCGCGCAGGTGCCGATGGCATCAACGACGTCGTGCCCGGCAACAACCTGGCCAAAGTTGGTGTGGTTGCCGTCAAGCCACGGCGTGGCCCCGGCGGTGATGATGAAGAACTGCGACCCGTTGGTATTGGGGCCGGAATTCGCCATGGCCAAACTGCCCTTCACGAGCGTGTGATCGTTGATCTCGTCTTGGAAGTTGTACCCCGGGCCCCCGGTGCCCGTGCCGCTGGGGCAACCGCCCTGAATCATGAAGTCGGTGATCACGCGGTGGAAGATGAGGCCGTCGTAGTAGCCCTGCTGCGCGAGGCCGACAAAGTTGCCCACGGTCTGGGGCGAGTCGGCAGCGAACAAGTCGCATCGGATCTCGCCGGCCGAGGTGTTGAACACAGCGACGTACTTCTTGGCGGCATCTGCGGGAGGCGGAAGCACGGGCATAGATGGCTCCTGATGGTTGACGGCGCGAAGAATAGCGGCTATCGAGTCGGACACGTCGCACGCCGTTGGTCCACGTAGTCCTGCCATCGTTCGGCGACTCCCAAGAGCCCGCGGCCGGGGTAGAGGGGGTCGAGCCCGCGCAAGAGGGCGACGTGGTAGCAGTGGTAGTTGAGGTCGGCGAGGTAGGTGCGCCACGGCTTTCTCGGTGTGAGAAGGCCGTAATAGGACCACTCTTTCGTGTCGTGAAGCGGCAGAAACGCGACGAGCGACTGCACCCCGCGCTCCGCTGCACCCCGGGCCAGCGCCGACGCCGCCTGTTCGACGCCACCCGGGGCAGGTGCCACCGGCTGCGCGACGTCGGCGCCGGATGCCGGGGGGTCCGGGGTGGTGGAGGTCGGCGTGATGTCGGGGACGTGGGCGAATGCGTCCGCAGCGCCACGCAGCCCAAGCAGGGCGACCATGAACCCGTTGAGGGCACCGCCGGTCCAGGGGTCGTGCCCCGGGTACGCGCGCTCCGGGTACCACGGACCCGTGTGACCGGTTTCCGCGTCGCGAACGATTGACAGCACACCCCCGGCATCCACGGGTACGTGAAACGCCCCGAGCACACGCGCAGCGGCGTCGGCATACCGCGGGTCTCGGGTCATCTGCCACGCCCGGGCAAACAGGTTGGCTGCGCGGGCCTGGGCCATGCCCGACACGCCAGGGATGACGGCGGTGGGGTTGCCCGGCACGTCGTAGTACTCAAGCGCTGCCCACTGCGAACCCTGCCACTCGCGGTTCACCAGCAGGCCCTCGATCGTGTCCGCAAGCGCGGGGGCATCCCACTGCACGTTGAGGTCGCGCCAACGCCCCATGGTGGCCACGGGGTTGACCATGAAACCGTGGCCGGTGCGATACGTGAGCAGGACGCCATCGGGATCACGAGCGATGACGCGCTCGGTTGGTGAGCGGTGCTGGCGGTACCACCACGCATTCATGCGCAGGGCACGACGGGCCGTGGCCTTGCGGCCCCGCGGCGCGTCCGGTGCCGCCGCCAGACGGGCGAGGTCGAGCACCCACTCGATATCCGCGCGCTCCTGCGAGGTGGTGGCCGTGCGGTTGCGCAGAGCAACCAACTCGCGCCATGCGGTTCCCTCGCTGGGCAATGCATCCTCCTCCGCGGTGACCGTGGCAGGAGGCAGGTACTGGGCGAGCGTGGCCGGTGCGGTTCGCTTCGGGGGTGCCGGGCGGGTGCTCGGGGCGGGTGGTGCGGATGGCGGCATCGTGGTTGAAGGGGTAACGGGTGTCGTCGGGTCAGCGAGCGCACTCGGCTGTCGGCGCGGCTGGGGGCGCGACGCCTGGGGCGACACGGTGGTGGCGGGTGACACCGCTGGCGCCTGCGGCACCTCGTCGCCGGGGGGCGTCTGGGCACGCGTAACCGCGTCGCTGGGCTCGGGCGCGTCGTAGGTTGGCTCCGCCGACTGCATCTGGGCCAGAAGCGAGGGGTGAGCGGGGTGACTGAGGCGACCCGCGATAAGCCAACCGCTGCCAAGGGAGGCGATGAGCACCGCGAGGAGGGCGCCGATAACAACCGCCGGTGATGTGGTGCGTCCGGGCATGCGTGTGCCCGTGACCCTAACCGCCACTGGCGGACGCGCCCGGCGGCGGTGTCATGCCGACGGGCTGGCTATGCTCCCGCACCGTGACGGAGGGCTCGAGCTTCCAACAGATCATCCTCGACCTGCACGCCTACTGGGCGTCCAGGGGTTGTTCGCTCATGCACCCGTACCACACCGAAGTTGGGGCCGGCACGTTCAATCCGGCCACGCTTCTGCGCAGCCTCGGCCCCGACCCGTGGCGCGTCGCGTACGTCGAGCCCTCCATTCGGCCCACCGACGGACGCTACGGCGAGAACCCGTTTCGCCTGCAGCACTACTTCCAATACCAGGTGCTGCTGAAGCCGTCGCCGGACGACGTGCAGGACCTGTATCTGGGGTCGCTCACCGCGCTCGGCCTCGACCCGAGCGTGCACGACGTGCGGTTTGTCGAGGACGACTGGGAGGGCCCGACCCTTGGCGCATGGGGCCTCGGCTGGGAGGTGTGGCTGGACGGCATGGAGATCACCCAGTTCACATATTTTCAACAGGCGGGTGGCATTGACCTCACGCCCATCTCGGTGGAGCTCACGTATGGGCTGGAGCGCATCGCCATGTACCTGCAGGGTGTGCGATCGGTGTACGACCTCGAGTGGGCACCCGGAGTCTCCTACGGGGACGTCTATCAAGAGAACGAACGCCAGTGGAGTGCGTTCAACTTCACCGTGGCCGACACCGAAACGCTGCTGCGTCACTTCGATGATCACGAGGCTGAGTGCAATCGCTGCCTCGATGCCGGTCTGGTGTTGCCGGCATATGATCAGGTGCTCAAGTGCAGCCACGCGTTCAACCTGCTTGACGCGCGGGGTGTGGTGAGCGTCACCGAGCGGGGCGCGTACATCTGGCGGGTTCGGGCGCTGGCCGCCCGGTGCGCCGAGGCATGGCTGGCTGCCACCACGGGGGAGCCCACAGATGCCTGATCTGCTCATCGAGATCGGGTGCGAGGAGCTGCCCTCCAGCGCCTGCCGCGAGGCCATCGCGCAAGCGCCGGGCCTGATGGCCGATGCGCTCGCCGCGCTCCACCTCATCGGGGGGGATCCGGTGGCATGGGTGGCACCCCGGCGAATCGCCGTGTTCGTACCCGATGTTCCCGAGCACCAAGGGGGTGCCGCCAGGGCCGTACGCGGTCCCACGCTGCAGGCGGCATTTGACGATGCCGGCACTCCCACCAAGGCGGCCGAGGGATTCGCGCGCGGCCACGGCGTGCGGGTCGCTGACCTCATCACGCGACTCGACCCGGACAGCGGCCGGGAGTTCGTGTGGGTGGACACGGTGGCTGTGCACGCACCTGTGGTGGATCTTCTACCCCAGATCGTCCAGCGCGTGCTGGAGGGTTTGCGGTTCGGCAAGACCATGCGATGGGGCGACGGGCGCGGGCTCAGGTTTTCGCGCCCTGTTCGTTGGATCACGGCAAAGGTCGGGGCGCAGACCTGCATCTTTGAAGTTGCCGGCGTGCCGGCAAGCGGCATGACCCGGGGGCATCGTTTTTTGGGTGGTCCCGTGGACGTGTTGGATGCCGGGTCGTACCGCGACCAGTTACGGGCGTCGGCCGTCATCGTTGATCACGTGGAGCGGCGTACGATCATCACGCAGGGTCTGGACGCCGCCGCGACGGCAGTGGGTGGCACGTGGAGTGACCCGGCAAGGAAGATCGAGGAAGTCGTGCACCTCGTGGAGTGGCCGAGCGTCATCACAGGGCAGATCGCCATGGAACACCTGCGCCTTCCCGCCCGGGTCCTTGTGACGGCCATGCAGAGCCATCAGCGCTACATGCCGGTGAGCGCAGCAGACGGCACGATCATGCCGGTGTTTCTGGCCGTCAGCAACGGCGATCCCGCGCACGCCGACATCATCGTGGGCGGCAACGAGGCCGTGTTGGACGCGCGCTTGCAGGACGCCACGTTCAGCTACGAACGCGACGTGGCCAGCGGCCTGGATGAACTCGACCGCCGCCTTGACGACATTGTGTTCCACGCGCGCCTGGGCACCCTGGCGCAGAAGCGCGATCGCCTCGTGGCAGGTGTGGCTGACCTTGCGGCCGCTGCCCGTTTAGCCGCCGACGCGCGTGCCACCGCGGAGTCCGCGGCTGCGCTTGCCAAGGTGGACCAGGGTGCGATCCTCGTGGCCGAGTTCAGCGAGTTACAGGGGTTTGCCGCCAGCCACTACGCGGGGCTGGCCGGGTGTGACGAGGGCACGTGCACCGCAATTGCCGAGCAGTACCTGCCGGAGGGTCCCGACTCGCCGTCGCCCTCCACCGAGCCCGCTGCGCTGCTGGCGCTGGCCGAGAAGGTGGACAACCTTGCGGGGGCGTTCCTCATCGGTGAGATCCCTTCGGGCTCGAAGGATCCCTACGCGCTTCGCCGTGCGGCAGCGGGCTTCGTGCGTATCAGTCTGGAGCGTGGCTGGGACATCGCCCCGGCCGAGGTGTTCCCTAAAGCCTTCGCACGGCTGCGCGGTCAGGGTGCTGACCTTGAGTTGTCCGACGACGAGGCGCTTGCCGACATGCAGGCGTTCATCGCCGACCGGCTCGCGTACCACCTCGGGCAGGAGGGCGTGCCCGCAGATGCCGTGCGCGCAGCCCGTGGCGCCGCGCCGGGCGGATTGGCCACCATGGCAGCATGGGCTCGGGCCCTCGACACCCACCGGGGTGACGCCGAGTTGGTGCAGGCCGGCATGGCCGCTACTCGGTGCCGCAAGATCATCGCCAAGTCAGACGTGGGGCGTTCGGGCTTCGCAACCGCTGGTGACGCCGGCGAGGAGGCCCTTGCCGTGGCGCTCGATGTCGCCGAGGGTGCCATCGCCCTGGCCCGCGCCGCCGGTGACCCCGAGCGGGCCATTGCCGCCGGGTCCGCCTTGGCCGTGCCGGTGAACACCTTCTTCACGGCGGTCATGGTGAATGCTGACGACCCCGCTGAACGCGATCGTCGCCACGCGCTTGTGCGACGTGCGGACGCGGTGTACCAAGGTGTTGCCGACTTCAGCGCCCTCGCATTGGTATCCGGGGACTGACGATGACCGGGGACGTGACTAAATGGGTCTACGCCTTTCGCGAGGGGTCACGCGAGATGCCCGACCTGCTCGGGGGGAAGGGTGCGAATGTCGCCGACATGACGCGTCTCGGCCTGCCCGTGCCGCCCGGCTTCACCCTCACGACCGCGGCGTGCATCACGTATCTGGGCGAGGGCCGAGTCTTTCCGCCCGGTCTCGGCGAGCAGATCGCTGCTCACTTGGCCGCACTTGAGGCCGATGCCGGCAAGCGACTGGGCGACGCTGATGACCCGCTGCTCGTAGCGGTGCGCAGTGGCGCACGCGACTCAATGCCCGGGATGATGGACACCATCCTCAACCTCGGGCTCAACGACCAGAGCGTTGAGGGGCTCGCCGCGACCACAGGCAACCCACGGTTCGCGTTCGACTCGTACCGACGGTTCATCCAGATTTACGCCGCGGTGGTGTGTGGGGTGGACAAGCACCACTTCGAGGCCGCCCTCGACGCGCTCAAGGTCGATCGCGGAGCGCGTCTCGACGTTGACCTCGATGCGGACGACCTACGGGGCCTGACCGATACCTTTATCGGCATCTTCCAGCAACACATGGGGGAGGCCTTCCCGCAGGACCCCCGCCTGCAGTTGGATGGCGCAATCCGCGCGGTGTTCGCCTCGTGGGAGACCCGGCGGGCGTATGACTATCGGCGGCTGCACGGCATTCCCCACGACCTCGGTACCGCCGTCAACGTGCAGCGCATGGTCTTTGGCAACACCGGTGACCGGTCGGGCACCGGTGTTGCGTTCACCCGTGACAACGCCACCGGTGAGCCCGGCCGACCGTTCGGCGACTTCCTGATGAACGCCCAGGGAGAGGACGTGGTGGCGGGAATCCGTACCCCGCGTCCACTCGCCGAGCTGGCCGATGTGCTGCCGGAGGCCTTTGCGGAGTTGATGGAAACCATGGGCCACCTCGAGCGCAGGTATCGCGACATGCAGGATGTCGAGTTCACGATTGAGGACGGCCGCCTCTACATGTTGCAGACGCGCAACGGCAAGCGCAGTGCGTTTGCCCGCGTGCGCATCGCCGTGGACATGGTTGATGAGGGGTTGGTCACCGAAGACGAGGCACTGCGCGATCTGGTGGTGTGCGCGCAGGTGCCGCAGTTGCTACTCCCCCAGCTCGATTCCGAGGGGGTGACGCTGGCAGGGCTTATTCCGCTGGCACATGGGGTGAACGCATCACCCGGCGCAGCGGTGGGCGCGATTGTGCTCACCGCGGATGAGGCCGAGCGCCGAGGACATGCCGGGGAGCGCGTGATTCTCGTGCGTGACGAGACCACGCCCGACGACCTGCACGGCATGATCGCCGCCCAGGGCATCGTTACCGCGCGCGGCGGCAAGACGAGCCACGCTGCCGTGGTGGCCGTGGGCATGGGGTGTCCAGCGGTGTGCGGCGTTGAGACGCTGCGCATTGATGGTGACCTCGTCACCATCGGGGACACGGTGCTCGCTGTCGGCGATCTCATCACCATTGATGGCACCAACGGTGCCGTGTACGCAGGGGAAGCACCGGTCACCGCGCCCGACCCGTTCAATCCATATCTGATGCGCATTCTCGAGTGGGCAGATCGTGCCCGTGTGCTGCGGGTGCGCGCCAATGCCGATACGCCCGACGACGCCCGGCGTGCCCGCCAGTTCGGGGCCGAGGGCATCGGCCTGTGCCGTTCCGAGCACATGTTCTTCAGCGCTGAGCGGGTCCCGCTGGTGCAAGCGATGATCATGAGTGATGACGACGCCGAGCGCGAGCGCCTGCTCGCGCTGCTGCGGCCGTTTCAGGTTGACGACTTCATGGGGATCTTCCGCGAGATGCGTGGGCTGCCGGTGACCATCCGTCTGCTCGATCCGCCGTTGCACGAGTTCCTGCCGTCGCTCTTGGACCTACGCCTTCGCGCGGCGGCGAACGAGCGTGAGGGCATTTGCGACCCCGAACTCGATGCCCAGCGGGCTCGAGTCACCGAGTTGCACGAGGAGAATCCGATGCTCGGCACGCGTGGGGTGCGGCTGGGGCTGGAGTTCCCTGAGATTTTTCGGATGCAGGCAGGTGCGGTCATGCAGGCCGCAATCGCCGTGCGCGACGAGACGGGAGAGGCTCCCGTCGTGGAGATCATGATTCCGCTGGTGGCGTATGAGCAGGAACTGCGCGCCGCGCGCGAGATGGTGCTTGACGAGGTTGAGCGGGTACGTGCCACGAGCGACGGTGCTCACATCGAGGTGCTCGTGGGCACGATGATCGAGTTGCCGCGGGCCGCGCTCACGTCCGGTGACATCGCTCGCGAGGCGGAGTTCTTCTCATTCGGCACGAACGACCTGACGCAGACCACGCTCGGATTCTCGCGCGATGACGCCGAGAAGGGCTTCCTCGGGATGTATCTGCGTTCGAACCTGCTGCCGAATAACCCATTCGAGACGCTTGATGTGGACGGTGTTGGTCGGCTCATCCGTATTGCCGCCGAGGGTGCGCGCCCGGTGCGCCCGGGCATCAAGCTCGGCTTGTGCGGTGAGCACGGGGGTGATCCCGCGTCCATCATGTTCTGCCATGACATGGGGCTCGACTACGTGTCGTGCTCGCCGTATCGCGTGCAGATGGCGCGCATCGCGGCGGGGCAGGCCGCGCTGAATGGCGCCCATGGGGTTTCCCCGTCCGACTGATCTCCGCGCCCCCGGGTGTAGGATCGTCGTTCGCTTTTCGACTCTTGGGAGGACCCCGCCATCGGCACTGAGGAGCGTTACCGCCTCGGCAGTCTGGGCGACCTGATCGAGTTGATCGTTGACGGATGGCAGGTGGACCGCCTGCACTACGCCGACGACTGCGCCATCGGCGAAGCACCCGACCCGGTGCCTGCGGCCTTCGTCGAGTTGGTGCGGGCGGACCAGGGCCGGTACGGCATCTACATCCCGGACGACGGAAAAGCCTTCTCGCACCGGGCACTCATCTCGCTATTTCGGGAGTGCCCACACATCTGGAAGCACCGCTCCGCCGAGCGGATTCACCAGATGGCACAGGGCGTTCCCATGGCCAGTCCGAATCAGCGCGAAGACTGGGGCGAGGTCGTGGAGCCCTTTCCTGGCGCGCTGGTGTTTCGCCCCGGCACCTTGCGCGGCGTGGTTGCCATTGATCAGACCGCCTCAGTGGGAGAGGTGACCATCGCCCTGACCGTCCTTGAGCGGTACGGCGATGGTGCCCGGCTGCGGTTCCTGGTGCAGTCCACCGAGGCCCGCAAGCGTAAGCACCTGAACCTCGTTGGGCTGGAGGTGTTCGACGACCTCGGCCGCAGGTATCGCACGGCCATACTCGAGGTGGCGCAGGATGGGAACCGGATGGAGGGCACCATCGCGCTGGCCCCGGCGATTCCCGGGGACGCCGACGATCTCACTGTCCAAATTACCGCCATCGGCGACCCCCGCAAGCCCGCCGATGTCGCTCCCGGGCCCTGGACCTTTGCGCTGCAGTTGGCGCATGCTGCTCAGCAGCCCACCTGAGGTGAGGGAGCCACCGCTCGACCCGCGGGCTACGCGTGCCGCTGACGCCATGCGTGATGTGCCCGAGGATCCCTGCCCGTTGCGCACTGCCTTCCAGCGTGACCGCGATCGCATCATCCACACCAAGGCCTTTCGGCGCCTGAAGCACAAGACGCAGGTGTTCATCTCGCCCGAGGGCGATCATTACCGCACGCGCCTCACGCACACGCTCGAGGTGTCCGCAATCGGCCGCACGGTCGCGCGCGCCATGGGCCTTAACGAAGATCTGGTCGAGGCCATCACCATGGGGCACGACCTCGGGCACGCGCCGTTCGGGCATGCTGGCGAGCACGCCCTCGACGACATCCTCTCTGCCGAACACGGGCGCCGGTTCCAGCACAACGAACAGAGCGTGCGGGTGGTCGAGGTGCTGGAGCGGGACGGGCGGGGCCTTAACCTCACCGTTGAGGTGCGCGACGGAATGCGTCACCACACCGGTGCCGGCCTGCCCGCCACGCTCGAGGGGCAGATCGTGCGCCTCGTTGACCGCATCGCGTATGTGAATCACGACATTGACGACGCCATTCGCGCGGGCATCATCACCGATGCCGACCTTCCCGACGATGAGATCGCCGTGCTTGGCACCACCACCTCTCAGCGCATCACCACGCTCGTGATCGACATCGTTGACGCCTCGGGAGATGGGCCGGTCATCCTGCAGAGCGACGCGGTGGGGGATGCCTTCCGCTCGCTTCGCGCGTACATGTTTCGCGAGGTGTATCTGGCCACACCGGCGGCCGACGAGTCCGACCGCGCGCGGTACGTGGTGCAGGCGCTGTTTCGCCGTACGCTCGACGACCCCACGCTTATGCCGCCGGGGGGTGACCCCGACCCGGTCACCCGCGCAACGGACTTCATCTCCGGAATGACCGATCGCTATGCGCTGCGCGCGTATCGCGACCTGTTCATCCCCCACGAGGGTCCACTCTGATGCCGCGCGTTGACGACGCAAGCATTGACGACGTTCGGCGCTCCGCCGATCTGGTGGAGTTGGTTCGGGGGCAGGTGCAGCTGACGAAGCGTGGCGGGCGCTATTGGGGCCGGTGCCCGTTCCACGAGGAGCGGACGCCCTCGTTCTGCCTCATCCCGCCAGAAAATCGCACCTACTACTGCTACGGCTGCGGGGCCACCGGTGACTCATTCACCTGGATGCAGGAGCGCGAGGGGGCGGGCTCGTTCATGGAGGCCGTTGAGCAACTCGCCGACCGCTTTGGTGTGGAACTGAAGTATGAGCAGGCGTCCCCCGAGGAGGAGGCGCGGCGGCGCGAGAGCGAGCGCGTTCGCGAGCTGCTCGATCGCGCGTGCGGGTTCTACGTGGGGATGCTCTGGAAGTCGCCCGAGGCGGAGCCGGCCCGGGAGTACCTGCTCGGCCGCGGCTTCCCCGAGGAGCTGATCCGTAAGTTCCGCGTGGGGTGGGCGCCCGCTTCGGGCACCGCCCTCGCTGGCCGTGCCATTCAGGATGGATTTTCGCGCGAGCAACTGGCCAAGGCCGGGCTTGCGCGCGTGAGGGGAGGCACCGCAGAGGATTTCTTCCGCGGGCGCATCACGTTCCCCATCACCGATGCGCGCGGGCGCGTACAGGGGTTTGGCGCCCGCACCATGGACCCGAACGATCAGGCCAAGTACGTCAACAGCCCGGAGGGAGAACGCTTTCGCAAGCGCGACCTGCTGTTCGGTTTGGACCTCGCCCGGCGGTCAGCGGCGAAGGCTGAGTTCGCGGTGGTCAGTGAGGGCTACACCGACGTGATGGGTCTGCACATGGCGGGAATCGAAGGTGGGGTGGCGTGCATGGGCACCGCACTCACGCCTACGCAGTTGCGGCTGCTGGCGCGTATCGTTCCCGAGGTGCGCTTGTGCTTCGACGCCGACCGGGCGGGGGAGGATGCCGCGCGGCGCACGATTGACGCGGCCACGGGTATCCCGCTGCGCCTGGCGGTGGTGGCGCTGCCACCTGGCGCAGATCCCGGCGAACTGGCGAGCACCCCGGCAGGCCTCGGCGTGCTCGCCCAAGCGGTCAATGACTCCGAACCGCTCATCCCATGGCTGGTGGATCGGCGCATCGCCCGCGCGGGCGAGAACCCGGCGGAGCGGGAGCAGGCGCTGTCGGACCTCGGCACCCTGCTGGCGGGCATGCCGGAGTCCGCCGACAAGGATGAGGCGCTGCGGCGTATCACCGCCCTCGGCGTGTCCCCGGCACTGCTCGAACAGTTCACCCGGCGGGTGCGGTCCAGCAGCGGCACGCGCGTATCAACCGGGGCCAGTGGTGATGGTGCCCCCGTGCCCCCCTCTCTTGATGAGCAGCGGGAGCGGCGGCTTCTGGCGCTCGCGTTGGCGGTGCCGGGACCCGGGCGCGAACTTCTGAAGGGGCTACACGACGAGCATCTGGCCACGGATGACCTACGGCAGGCGAGGACGCTCATCGTGGACGGCGTGACCACGTGGCCACCGGATCTGGCCCCGCTGCAGGCGGCCCTGCGTGCTGAGGCAGCGAACGGCGGCAGCGAGGCCGAACTGCGTGACGCCTACCTCCGGGTTGAGAAGCGCGCCGTTGAGGGGCGGATGAATGCCGCCCGCACGGCCGGTGACGAGAGCGAATACCTCAGGCTGCTGTCCATGGTGAAGCGCATCGAGGGGGCGCTCCGGGAAACCAGCTAGCCCGGGCGGATCACTGCAACCGCTTCCGCCCGCGCGGTCATGGCACCGGACGTGAGACGCACCGAGGCGCGCACCACGTAGCCGTGAATGTCTTCGGGAAGCCGGCTGGGGGGCCCGAGCCAGAGGATCTGGGGATGTGCTCCAAGCATTTCTGCTCGCGTGGCCCACACGAGGATGCGTGCGAGGGCGAGCGCCCCGGGGCTGACGGCGCCGGGGCGCTCGCGTGCCGCCACGTACGCGTCGTGCGCGCTCAGGCACGCGACCATCGTGACTGGGTCGGCGGGGTCCTCCGGGTCAAGGGTCATGCTCTCGAGAAGAAACTCGGGTTCAATCCCGCCGTCGGCTGCAGGCCGAATAGCGGGTGTCATATCGCGTAACCGTGGCGCCACCGCGACCCCGATGGCACGCGCGCCGGACTGAAGGTCCGAATCGAGCGTGGCACCAGAGGCAGCGCCATCTGGCGTGATTACCGCCATGGCGCGGTTTTCGCCTGGAGAGTTCTAGGCCGCGTCGGTCGCTGCGTCCTGTGCGTCGGCGACAGCGGTGTCGGTCACCTCGGTGAAGGTGAACTCGTCCGGCTCGCCGGCCAGACGCTCGCGCACGAACCAGTAGATGAGTGCGCCAATGCCCACGACCACGAGCAGCTTGATTAAGGTCTTCACGGTTCTCCTCTAATTGCGAGCCACGGACAACCTAACACGCGTGCTCTGACGCCATGTCAGGGGGTGGGTCAGCCCAACGCATTCGTGTTGCCCGTGACCAGTACGACCTTGCCCACCGTCTCGTTGGATTTCAGAAGTGCATGGGCGGTGCTCGCGGCAGCGAGTGGGAGGACGGTGTCAACGACTGGGTTGAGCACGCCCGATTCGAGCAGGGGCAGGCCCCAGGCGGCGAACGACGAGACGATCTGCGCTTTCTCGCTGGCCGTGCGTCCGCGCAGTGTCGAACCGATGATGGTTGCCTGGAGCGGGAGTAGTGCGCCCAGATCCAATTCCGCACGGCGGCCTCCGACGAGACCCGTAAGGATGATTCGACCCCCGCGCGCAAGCGATCGAACATTTTCGCTGAGATAGCGCGCCCCCACGAGGTCGAGCACGACGTCCACCCCCAGATTATCCGTCAGCGCACGCACCTGTGGGGCAAATGTGCCGTCTGGAGTGGCGAGTGGTGTCGCACCCCACGGCGCCCCCGCGGCTGCGCGAGCGGCCGTCCGTGACGTGCCAATGCATCGCACTCCGAGCGCTGCACAGATCTGGGCTGCTGCGGTCCCGACGCCGCTTGCGATGGAGTGCACGAGGGCAACGTCACCGGCACGCACACGGCCAAGTTCCACAAGCGTGAGGTACGCCGTGATGAACACCTCGGGAATGGCCGCCGCCTCCGCCCAGGTCAGGCGCTCTGGCACGCGCATCACTTGGCCGACAGGCACCGCCGCGATCTCCGCGTAGCCACCCCCGTCGAGCAGACACATCACACGATCGCCCACGCGCAGATCGGTGGTGGTGCCCGCCGGCACCTCGACCACCTCACCCGCGCACTCCAGGCCGAGAATGGCGCTCGCTCCGGCCGGTGGGTCGTACTTGCCCTCGCTTTGAAAGATGTCTGCGCGATTTACCCCGCTGGCGCGCACTTCAACGAGCACCTCGCCCGGCGCCGGTCGGGGGTCGGGTACCTGCGCGAGGCGCAGATCATGGGCGCTTCCGGGTGTGTCGATCACGATGGCCTGCATAGAGGTGACGCTACTTCAATGGGGACGGTGGGAGTCGAACCCACACCTGGTTTCCCAGAGCGGTGTTTGCGACCGCCGCTCGGCGCGGCGAGAAGGCGATGTTCATGCCGTTCTCGACGTCCAACGAGTTGCGGTGTTGCGACGACCCCTTGAACCCGGCGACTACACCTCGGCCGGCTACCGCAAGCTCGTCATAGCGTTGGGGATGAGTTCATCGATGGCAGGACCGGTGTATGCTGGAACTACGCGATGCCTGAGTCGTTCTCCTCGGCGCTGAAGAACGAGCGCGTCACCGCACCGCCCACGCCACCACGGTCCAGATCAGACGCGACGTCATCGCTTACATCGAGGGGTTATACAACTCGCGTCGAAGTCGCTCAGCGCGCGGATACAAGTGGCCCAACGAGGGACACCACTCTTATGCTCAGGCAGTCGCGGAAGTGTAAGAAAAACATTAACTCCGCTGTCCGAAATCTTCGCAGCACGAAGAACGCTATAAATTGACGACGACTGTATCGACTCATCATATGTTACGAACCGGGCGACTACAACCCAACATCTGCACTGCGGCGCTCCGCCGTTCGCTGTTCTCTGCGCCCCGCCACGCACGTGGGGCCCACCTGAAGAAGACGTTTGTTGGCTTCACAACACTGCTGCTGGCCTTCGGATTGCTGTCGGTTCTCTCGTCGGCATACGCGGTAAACCCGGCAACCGTTAACTTGGCCAGCGCGGAGACTTACTCGGTGCTGGGCGGGACGGGCATCACCAACACCGCCACGACCACTCTCAGCGGTGATCTCGGGTTGAGTCCCAGTGGCACTATCGCCGGATTTGGCCCTGGTGCCGGCACCGTCACAGGCACCATCAACGACAAGAATGCGGCGGCGGCCCAAGCGCAGACCGACGCGGTGGTTGCCTACAATAACGCCGCCGCCCGCACTGCGGACAGCACCTTCTCGGGAGACCAAAACCGGGTGACCTTCGTCGCTGGCGTTCACAGCGCAGGCACCGCGATCTCGCTGACCGGGACGATGACCTTGAATGGTCAGAACAACCCGAACGCGGTCTTCATCTTCAAGGTCGACGCCGCGCTGAATACGGCCGCAGCCAGCAACGTCATCCTGATCAACGGTGCTCAGGCGGGCAACGTCTTCTGGCAGGTCAACGGTGCCGTGACGATTGGCGTAGGCGCCGCCTTCTCTGGAACGCTCATGGTGAATGGTGCCGCGACGATCGGTGACGGCGCTTCCCTCAACGGACGCGCGCTGTCTAACGGCCTGGTCATGCTGAGCACCAATACCATCACCACTACTTCTCCGACCACTGTGCCGGGGGCACCCACGGGTGTCAGTGCCACCCCAGGCAACACTCAGGCAGAGGTGTCGTGGAAGGCGCCAGCCAGTGACGGTGGTTCGGCCATCACCGGGTACACCGTCACCGCCTCTGGTGGCGGTGGCCAGACGGCCACCACGACCGGAGCGACCACGGCCACG
>Ga0105052_10002501_pt1 | contig 22515 bp, 16 predicted proteins | sample FRY03_FD_78094 | JGI IMG/M metagenome (GOLD analysis project Ga0105052, IMG submission 78094) | Freshwater microbial communities from Lake Fryxell liftoff mats and glacier meltwater in Antarctica - FRY-03 | ecosystem: Environmental > Aquatic > Freshwater > Ice > Glacier meltwater ... | reverse complement strand
TGCCGGTTCAGCATTTTCGTTGGAAGGCGAAGGCTCTGACTCCGATGGCTTTTGATCGGCTGGCGGATTCAACTGCTTGGCGGCTTCGTCGAGTTGCTGCTGAACTTTGTTGATTCCCTCCTGAGGCGACGCAAGATTTCCTTGCCGCAAATCTTGAATCGCCTCATCCAGAGTTGGTACGTCGGGACGCGAAACGTCCTGAGCCTCCTGCTGGATTTGTTGGCCCAGCTGCTCTGCGTCATCGCGGGATTTCTGGAGCTCATCGGCCAGGGCCTGAGCATCTCGCGCGGTCTCACCGGCTTCTTCATTCACCGCTTCTGCCAGCTGTTGCTGCTGGCGAGCGAGCTGCTCGGCATCTCGGGCAATCGCCGCGGCCTTGTCCAGCTGAGCTTCGCGAGCGGCCTGGAGTAACTCCTGCTTTCGTTGCAGAAGCTGGCTTAAATCGTCCGTCAGCTCGCGCTGCTCCTGCCCAAGCTTTTGTTCCTGTTCATTCAGCTGTTGCTGATGTTCTTCAGGTGACTGACCTTCTTCCGGTTTGCCATTGGCCCTGTCCTGCTGAAGCTGCTGAGAATCCTTTGCCAGCTGCTGGGCGTCGAGAGCAAGCCTGTTCAGTTCCGTGAGTTCCTGCTCCAGCTGAGCCAGCTTTTCGATTTCGTCCGTGGCTTTATGCAGTTCATCACGCAGCCGATTCATTTGCTGCGTGGATTCCTGCAGAGCTCTGGCTGCTGTTTCTCGATCGCCAGCAGCCGCTTCATTCAATGTCTCCGGAAGCTTCTCGCGGATCTGCTGAGCGAGGTCTTTCAGTTTGTCAGCCTGCTTCTGCATCAGCGGATGTTCGGCCGTCTGTTGTGCCAGACTCTGCAGTTCACGACCCTGTGTCTGTTCTTTTTCGCTAAGTGCCTTCACGGCTTCCTGGGTGTCCTTATCCCATTGCTGCTGCGACTGATCCTTGAGTTCCTGACTGCGACCAGCGTCGCGTTGCAGCTGTTCTTCCAGGCCGCGAAGGGCCTCGACGAGCTTCCGATCGGCCTCGCGAAGTGGCTTTTGTCCCAGTGGTTCGGCGTCATCAGAAATGCGAATGGTCCACGGCCCTTTCCACACGACCTGCGGACCCGGCTCGACACGTTCGTCAGCCGCCTTCACACGAAATGTGACTGCGTCTCCTGCCTTCAATTCCAAAGCCTCCAGGTCCAGCAGGAAATCGTGCGCGACCGACAACGCACCGCGGTCCATCGGATTGGCCGGCTGAATGCGGGTTGCATCGGTGTTCTTCTGGAAATGAATTTCCAGCAGACCGACACCCAGGTCGTCGACCACTTTGCAGTTCAGCGGCACAGTATCGTCCGGTCGCACTTCGAGGCCGTCGGAGATTCCGGACACTGTCAGATCGGGCGGTGTATCCGTCGTCACAATTAAACGACGAGACGTCTCAGTGAAATTTGCCAGGCCATGGTCGTCTTCAATGTGAAATGCAAACTGGCCTCCGCCGAGCGCCTCAAATTCGAAGACAGCCGCCATGCCATCAGCGGACAACTTCGCCGGCGCAGTGGGCGGTTCCGGGACTTTTGACTGAGCAGGTGCCAATGCGGCTGCGGCAATTTCTTCCGGCAGAAGATTTGCGACTGAGTCCTCTTGCGATCCTTCAATCGCCCGCGCGGCGGGCTCTGTGCTAATCGGGGTCCAGGTCTTCCATTCGATGCGAGCGATTCGGACGGGCTTCTGAAACTGCAGATTGATTTCAATCCGGCTGCGCTCGAAGACCGGAATGTCGCCTACCACGCCATCAAAAAATTCAATCGGTCGACCGGTATAAGCCGGAGGTGTTTCCTGCAGCACTGCGCTCAGAATGCGGGGCGGATCGGCCACCTGAAGAGTGAACCATTCGGTGGCAGCGCCACCACCTCGAACACGGTATCGCAGTGAATCGCGGATGTCCGGAAGAGTCGCCGCAAAATGGGATTTCGCGTCATCAAATGTCATCGGCCGTGTGTCGCGCTCTCCAGAAGCCGTTTGGATTTCCAGCGTTACTTCAGAAGGAAGTCGACCCGGTCTTGCCGTACGCCATTGAGGAATTGCAACAAACAGGATGTCGGTGTTGATGGCCACTGTGCGATTGGCGTCAGGCACTTCAAAGTACAGATTCGAAGCGGCTGCGAGATTTGAAAAGGGCATCAGAAATCGCTGCATCAGCAACTGCGATCCGCTCGGCCACAGCATCAGGGGAATCAGAATGGCAACTACAGACACCAGAGCAAGACCGCAACGTTTCCATGTGCGGCTATTTTTGATCAGCGCTCCCGGTTCCACTCGGCCGATTTGCGACTGCACGTGTTTCTGAAGTCGCTGCCGCATCAGCGGGGAGCCGGCTTCACTGCTTGTGGTTGTCGGCTGTTCGAGCGAGATCAGCGTTGCAAGGGATTCCTGCAACTCCGGAAACTGCAGATCGACCGCGGCGCCCAGTTCTTCGTCAGGAGCATTCACCAGAGCCGGTCGGACCAGCCGTTTCCAGCCCACCAACGACGTGATCACGACGGTGCCTGCCAGAAGTCCAAACCGTGTCAGGCCTGGCAGGCCGATCAGATAGTCGAGCAGACAGGCAAAGACGAGGCCGGCAATCAGGACGCAAACGGTTTCTGAGAACCCACGAAAAAGTGCGTGGACGCGGATGAGCCTCTGGCAACGATTCAACAGCTCCTGCAAACCGTCTACCTGTCCCAAAGCGTCTGATGACATCGCGCGACTCCTGAAGGGAAAATTCGGCTCTGCCCGAAAGATTGGCCCGGCCGAACTTTGCACAGTCGTGCAGTGTACCGTTCATGGTGAGGATTTCATCCACCTTTTCCGACAACGATTTCAGACAGCAATTTTGCTTCCAGCGCCGGTTCTGCTGAAAGCCGGGACTCGCCGCTGGCTTGTGAATCCCCGCGTCTTCAGGACCACAGCGCGGTGACGGGTGAGCCGCCATCGACAACCGGAATCGGCCGCCCTTCGGCGTCAGTGATTCGCAGTTCGTGGTCAATTCCCATTGCGTGATAGACCGTCGCCGCCAGATCTTCCGGGCTTACCGGCGTGTCGAGCGAATAAGCGGCATCCTTGTCAGAGGAACCATAAACCTTTCCGCCGCCGATGCCGCCACCTGCGATGACGGTGGAAAACAGGGTGCTCCAGTGGTCACGGCCCCATTGAGCATTGGCTTTGGGAGTTCGCCCCATTTCTCCCGTGGCGATGACGAGCGTTTCGTCCAGCAAACCGCGTTCGTCCAGATCGGTGAGAAGCGCTGAGCAGGCCTGATCGAACGTTGGAAGCAAATTCTTTTTGACGTCGTCGCTGTTGCGATGAGAGTCCCAGCTGTATCCATCGACGCAGTCATAATGGACGGTGACGTAGCGAACGCCCGCTTCGACAAGTCGGCGAGCCATCAGTGATGACTGGCCAAACAAATGCCGACCGTAGCGATCGCGAAGTTCGGCCGGTTCACTGCGGATATCCAACGCCGTGCGGGTCTTTTCTGACATCATCAAGGAGAACGCTTTTTCGCGAAACGGATCGTAGATGGCCGAATCAAACTGGTCGATGTGCTGGCGGCTGGCATCAAATTGTTCGAGCAGAGATCGGCGACGATCAAGTCTGTCGAGCGATACACCTTCTGGCGCTTTCATGCCTGCGATTTGAAATGTCAGTTCGTCGTCCGTGCAGGAACGCCAGTAGGGATTGTCTTCCATCGAGCGTTTTGGAACCTGGGTTGTCAACGGGTTGTAGCGCGGTCCCATCCAGCCTGCATGTTCGCCGGGGCGAGGATACTGACCTTTTTCCTGAAGAGCGCCGAGTGAGTTAGGCAGGACCATATAAGAGGGCATCGGATTCGAAAGTCCGAAGACCTGCTGATCGACGTAATCCACGATTGAACCCATCGATGGCCAGTCTTTGGGCGTGGGCGAAAAACCGGCTCCGATCGGAACGTGCCAGCGCTTGCCAGTCTGCAGATAATGTCCGCCTCCGCTGTGGTCGTTCAGAGAATGGGACATGGAGCGGATGACGCAGTACTTGTCCGAAACTGCCGCCATCTTCGGCAGGTGTTCGCTGATCAGCAGGTCTGGAGTTTTGCTGGCGATGGGTTTGAAGGGACCGCGGATTTGTTCCGGAGCGTCCGGCTTCATGTCAAACGTTTCCAGCTGACTGGGGCCGCCGAACAACAACAGGAAAATGACGGATTTAACTTTTGGCCTGGAACCGCTGGTCAGTGCTTCCGCGGCCAGTAGTTGTGGAACAGTCAGACCGAACAAACCGGCCCCGGCCGCTTGTAGAACCTGTCGACGCCGAATTCCATCACAGGCAGACCGGGGTGCTCCATAAATTGTGAGCATGGGATTCTCCAGAGCGGAAAGCCGGCCGAACCACAGCGAACTGCGGGATACAGAGCCAGGTTGGTGAACGGAGGAAATACGGGGCAGGGATTTTGAGGCAACGGGCGAGTAAGAAAAAAATGGCGTGGACTTAAGGCTACAAAAAATACGTTAACTCCACGCCATTCGAGTCAGAAATGGCGGGGGTGGAAGAAATTCTGACATCGGGAGTGCGTTTTCGCAACGTAATCATCAAGACGGAGGCCCGGAACCAGCAAAAACTGCCGGTGCTGATGTTTCGGCCGAAACGACTGCGAAATCATGGATGGGCTTCCTGCCTACGTCATTTGGTCTTGTCCCGAAGCCGTGCCAATCGGTAAAAACCGCCGTATCTTGAAACTCGCGGCAATCTGCCGTGAGCAGACCGGCATGGAAGTCCGGTCCGAAGCAGGCCGATCGGAAAGGAATCCGTTCAGACATGTGGTGCCGCGATTGTCACAAAGAAGTCGACGTCAAAGCTGCCGGAGCGAGCGGTGCGGCTTGTCCTTTGTGCGGTCGTGCGATGGTGGCAAGTTCTCGGCAGACTGACGATATTCGCCGTGCCTATGAGATTCTGGAACGCTGGCAGTCTTCAGACCTTTTCGAACGAATCAGCACCACGGCCCCTTTGACGACGCTCAAGCAGCAGGACCGTGCTCCGCTGCTGAACATTCCCCTGAACAAACAAAAGCCGACCGCACAGGTCGCAACTTCGCCAGCCATTGCAACGTCGGCAGCCGCAGCACCTGCGGCGGCTGCCGTTCAGGAACGACCGGCGATTTCTCTCCAGCCGCCAGTTCCCAGATCTTGCACGGCGCCGCGAGTGACACTCGACCGCAGGCTGCCCACTCCGCCGGCGTCGACTCTGTCAGCGCCTGATCAGGTTTTGTGGGATCTCCTGGTAGCACCGCGGCCTTTGCTGGCCACCGCCGCCCCAGCCCAGGATGAGCAGGATCGTCCGGCATCTGTCGTTCCTGAAGCGCTGGTTGCAGGGGTCACAGAAAAACTTCCGCCACAGGTTGAACCGGTTCGCGCAAATCAACCCGTTCGCGAACATGAACCCGTTCAGAAGATTGAACCGGTTCGGAATCCTGAGCCCGCTCATCGCAGTGAGCCGGTGCAGATGTCCCATGCGATGGTGGATGAAATCATGGCCGACGCCGCCAGGCCTTCAGCAGCCGATCCGTTCGGTACTGCGGATTTCGTTCGCCCAGAAACTTCCGCGGAGGACCTTTTTGCATCGGCAGAAGTTCTCCAGACTGCGTTACCGGTGCCTAAGTTATCTGCGTCGATATACGTGGAACCGGCGGACTACGAATCGAACTCGGCAGATTCTGCCAATGACATCAAACAAGCACAGACGAATACGACGAAGAATAACGAGAAGAGCAAGCGGCCTGCGCTGCGCCGACCTCCTTTGAATCGCCGTTTTCAGCTTGAACGCTCCGTTTCCGAAAGTTCAGCAGGATCAGATACCGTGACTCGAAAGCTCAGACTCGACCAGACCGGTGCAGATGCTGAAACGCTGCAGGCCAAAGACCCGGTGACATCACTGCCCTCTTCGGTGGCTCCGGAAACAAAGATCGTTTCGAATTCTCCAAAGCCTGGCCGTCGCTTTCGCGTCGACAACGCGGAACCGATGGATGTCGTGACCGGAACGGATGGCCGTCGTGCGCGAACTCAGGGCCTTCCGAAACGACGCTATATTGATGAAGCTCACGAATCCCAGATCCGCGGACCTCACTTTGAAGTGAGTGCACCACGGCGTTCCAACCTGACCTCAATGACTGGGCAATTCCTCGCCTATTTGGGAGTGCTTGGTCTGACCGTGGGAACAGCGATGGTGATCTACGGACACTTCGGAGGCTACTCTGAATACACGCCGACCGGCTGGCTGGTTACCACAGTGGCTCAGATGCTGTTGTTTCTGGGCGTGATCAATCTGGTTTCTGGCGGCATTGAACAGAACAACGAAGATGTGTCGCGCCGTATCAACACTCTGGGCGAACAGTTACTGAGAATTGAACAGGTGACGTCCGACGCTGTTCGCGGTCCTAAACTGCCGGCTCATCTGTACGCAGACGACGCAGCCGAATCGCACGAATCGTCTTCTCGTGAAACAGTGACTGTGCATCGTCAGTAAGTCTCGTTCGATCAATAATTGTCGCCTTTCGCTCCGCGAAAGTCGCGTTCTTTCGCGGAGCGAAAGGCAACAGTCAGACACTTATTCATCGAGCGATCCTAAATTCGTCGCCCGCAATCGTTTGTTTCGCAGTCGTCACGCACCGAGTTCTTCATCCGATGACGATTCCTGCGGTCACATCACCTGGCTCGTTACCGAGCCTGGCGACACGAATCAAATGCCAGACTCGTTACGCGAAGTTTGCCGCGTTCGCCGTTCTGGCGCTGATGTTCCTGCCATTGCCGCTCGGACGTGTTTACGTCTGCGACGATCTGCTGAATTACCACCTTCCGATCCGGCAGTTTTACTCCCAGTGTCTGGAACGCGGTGACGCATTCGACTGGATGCCCAGTCTGTTCAGCGGATTTTTTCTGACAGGCTCCGGTCAGGCGGGAACTTATCATCCGCTGCACTGGCTGCTGTACCGCTTTCTGCCTTTGCAGGCAGCATTCAATCTGGAAATTCTCAGCAGCTATCCCTTTAAGCTGTTTGGAATGAAGCTGTTTCTGGAGCGGCATCTTCGTCGTCCGGATGCTGCGTGGCTGGGAGCCATCATCTTTACCTTCAGCGGCTTCTGCACGCTCCACTTTCTGCATCCTAACGCAATCGCCGTCATTTCTCATCTGCCGTGGCTGTTGCTGGCTCATGATGTTCTGCTCCGTCCATCCTCGGACAACCCGCGTTGGCGTATTGCTGCAGAGCTGAGTGTCGCTTTTCTGACCGGATCACAGCTTCTGCTGGGCTATCCACAGTACGTCTGGTTTTCGCTGCTGGCGGAGACTGTGTACTGCCTGGGATTTGTCTCGTTCAGCCGCCGCGGGATGCGTGTGCTCGTTCTGCTGACGCTACTTAAAATAATGGGGCTCGGACGGGGAGCCGTGTAGCTTCTGCCCTCCATTGATGCTCTGGCAGAATCAGATCGCACCTCAATGCCGTTGGAAAATTTCTTGCTGGACCCGCTGACGGCTCCTGATATGTTGCAATGGGTGAATCCGTTTTTGACGAAGTCGCGCGTCTTCGGCGTGAGCACGCATGAACTGGGGACCTATTGCGGCGCTATTCCTCTGCTGCTGGCGGTCGTCTGCCTGGCCCGGATCAGAACGCCGACACCCGATCGAAGGCTGGTTCAGGTGATGCTGACGCTGGGGCTGGTAGCGTTATGGCTATCCTTCGGCAAGGCGGGCGGGCTGTGTGTTGTTCAGACCTGGCTGCCGCTGGTCGGGAAATTTCGCTGGCCATCGCGGATCGTTGTGTTGCTGCATTTTGTCGTCGCGTCGCTCGCGGCTATCGGATACGTTCGACTAACATCGGTTTCCGATACCACTGCCGCACGAATGCCGCGAGGCCTCTTTCTTGCACCAGTCCTGAGTCTTCTGGCTCCACTGTTTGTGCGTTTGTTCTGGCCAATTGATCAGATGGCTTCGCCCGGGTTGCTTGTGATCGGTCCGATCCTGTTCACATTGTCCGTGTTGATGATCAGGGACCTTTCGTGGGGCAAGGTCACCCCGATGTTCATGCTGTTCGTTGCCGGAGATCTGGCAGCCTATGGTTTCACTTATGAAGCGTTGAATCATACCCAGACCATGGCTTCGATTTACGACGAACTGCCGATTCCGCCCGGTTCGCCTGAGCAAGGACGCATCATCGCCGAAACGCATTTGACGGATGCCAATGTCGGATTTTGCGGAAATGAACTGCTGCTGCTGGCCTGGGAAAAAGCGGACGGGTATGAAGGTCTGCTGCCGAAGATGCATCTGCTGGACGAAAATCTGAGCCTGGACGGACTCCGAATTTCGGGCGTGAAGTGGATCGTGAACAGCGGGCAGCACGCTTCAATCCCGGGCCTGAAACCAACAACCAGTGATCGCTGGCTGGAAGTTCCTGATCCATTGCCCAGAGTCCGTTTGACGAACAGAGTCCGGACGATTGTCGATTCTTCTGCCGCAGTCGCAGCTCTGTCCGCCGACGGGGCGGTTATTGTTGCTGCTGAGCTGCCCGGCCTTTCTTTGGTCGCCCGTGCTCAAGGCACGGCCGAACTGAAGGAAGAGCGGCCGGGGAGGATTGGTGTCCGGGTCCAGTGTGAATCGCCACAGTTACTGGTGTTGTCAGAGCGTTATTCAAAAGCGTGGAAAGTTCTGATTGACGGTTTGCCGTCCTCGATCGTTCGCACCAATGTCGATTTCATGGGCTGCGCTGTGCCCGCGGGCGATCATTCGGTTCAGTTTCTGTTTGAGCCGTCCAGTGTAAGGAACGGGATGAACATTTCGATGGGAATGACCGCACTCATCATGGTTTACGGAATCCTGCGATTGATCACAGTCAGGCGTATGCGTACCGTGCAATAATTGGATGTCTGTGAACATTGTTGTTTGGGGTCTGTGCGCTGCCGCGCGGCGCGATGTTCTTCTGTCTTTGCTGTCGATCGCCCTGCGTTATGGATTGGTCAAACATTGGGTTCTGGGGATTCGCTACGGTGCTTGTTCTGGTCAACGGAGCAAGTCTGGTGCTGAATCTTCTGCTTTTGCCTGGCAACTGGCTGATGGTTATCAGCCTGCTGGCGTATCTGATCGGGACCGATTTTAGCCGCGGCCCTACGTGGACTGTGCTGCTGATTTCCATTGTGCTGGCCGTGTTGGGTGAAGTCCTGGAAACCGTCATGGGATCTGCGAAGGCTGCGAAGAAAGGTGCCAGTCGGCGAGCCATGCTGCTGTCTCTTGTGCTGTCGTTTGTGGGCAGTATCGGCGGGACATTCCTGATTCCGATTCCCTTTGTCGGAAGTGTTGTCGGTGCTATTCTGGGGGCCGCGGCCGGAGCCTTCGGTGGTGCCTGGCTGGGGGAGACCTGGAAGGGAACCGAAAAGGCCAGGCGCAATGAAATCGGGACGGCAGCAATGTCCGGGCGATTGATTGGAATGCTGGCCAAGTTCGCAATCGGGACAGCCATCTTTATGATTCAGCTGGCCAGTTTCTTTATCTGAATGCTGACCCAGTGATCGCAGCCGCACCCCTGTCATCCTGCATGCGCGGCGAGACTGTCTATTCGCCATACTCGCGAAGATCGGCCGTGATTTCAAATTCCTTACCGGCAGTTTCCAGATCCTGCAGCAGGCTTTCTGTGGTGTAATCTTTCGGCACGGCAAGTTTCAAAACCATTTCGAACTGGCGCCCTTCTTCGGTTCGAAGAGCATGCATGCCGGTAATATCGATGCTCTTAATCGACATCAGCTGGCTGAGTCGCAGCAATGCGCCCGGCTGATTGCGTCCTCCGATGCGAAGACGAAACGCGCGCGTGCCAGCTGCTGTTGTGTTGTGAGCAGACAGGGCGGGTGCGGCTTCGCGGATGCCCAGTTCAATTCCGAACGGGCGACATGCGTCCTGAAGATGATCGCGGATCAGGGCCTGGTCCATCTGGTCCGGAAATTCGGCAGAAAAAATCATGGTGAAATAACCACGCACCACGGTTTGGCTGGCTTCCCGAAGATCGCCTCCGAGTTCTGACATGGCTTTGGTCACCGAGGCCAGAATCCCGGCACGGTTCGAAGCGGCCATCGTGATAATCAGTTCTCTTGCCATTTTTGTTTTCCGGCACAAAGGAGTGCAATTGACTTCATGTCCAACAGGAGATGGGCTTCAACAGTCAGCCACGCCACACTTGTAAAACTATTCGTTCCTTGATTCATCCTGATGAACTCGTGGAATAGTCTGCAAACAAACGCGTGAACTTAAACTCAGATGATCGGTGAACTGCAGAGTTCAACGACATGGTGATCCGGGTCGGTCAGAAAAACCTGAGTCGCTCCGTCAGGACGAAGTTTAGCATCGTCCAGCAGAGAAATTCCCATGCCCTTCAGTTTTTCTGCCGCCGCCTTTGCATCATCCACCGCAAACGCAAAATGGTGATTGCGGCTGGAGCGTACCAAAACTTCCACCGGGTAGCCCGCGGGGCCGCTGCGATCATGTTCCTTGATCAGATGAATCAAAGTGGAGCCAGCCTGAAACCAGGCTCCGTCAAAACTAAAGGCTGGTCTTGGCACTTCCGTCATCCCGAGCAGGCCCACATAGAACCGCCGACTGGCTTCCACATCACGAACAACCAGGGTGACGTGGTCGAGCTGTTTTACTTTGACGGGTGACTCTGACACGAAAAGCCTCTTCAGAATTGTGAGCAATTGTGCACATCGACGATCCGAGAACCGAGAAGATTTGGCTGTCTCTATTCGGAGTGTTGATTTAGTGAGCCGCAAAGCGCTAGCTGCGGGTGCGTGTCTTAAAAACGCAAGGAAAACACCCGCGGCTAGTGCCTCGCGGCTCACGTTTTGACCAAATCAACACTCTGTATTGTTGCCGGTCCGTCTCACTGGCACAATCCCGCCAACTACCTGCCAGACCGGCGAACACGTAAATATCCTGAGAGATATCCGTCGATCCCTGTTTTTTTGGCCCGCCTTTTTTGGCCCGCCTGCTTGGGAATGACAGATAACCCCAACTTCAAGCTTTGACCAAGCAGTAGTCCGGTTGAGCCGTGTGATCCGCTTAAAAGGGCTTTGAATTGCAGCGGCGTGCTTAACAAAGCCGTTCGGAGGAATTGCAGCGGGTGCTGTCTGGCCTGAAATTGCAACTCGCAGAATTTGAGAATCGCGACACCAGGCCGCGATTCATGGGCGATTTGTCTGTCTGGTCATCCGTAAGGGATAGGAAAGCTGCGGGAAGTTCGTGCAGACTCTGCGAATTCGTCATGCTGTTCTGGTCAAGAGCCCCAGGTTTCGATTACTCTTCCCGATCCGCTGCGCCGAGAGCGTGAATGGGCTGGTGGGACAGGAGGTCTCTGGTCCAGCCGCCATTTGCTTTCCTGAAGTGCGATGGGCATTATTGCTCAATGCGGATCCAAAAACGCCGCAGGGATGCGGTTTCTCACAATGATTGATGCGGACGACTTTTCGAAGTCATCGCCTGAAAACTGATCGACTGACCAGAAGATTATGACGCTTGCGGAGCTATTGCAGAATCGTTTTCGAGCGGACCTGAGACATCGCGGGGCGGCCTACATTGAGGCTGAACGAATCTCACTGGTCCGAGTCACTCCTGAAAACATCTTTGGAATCGTCCAGGACGGCGCCGAGTATCAGACTCAGCTGCGCTATCAGCCGGACGACGTCGTGATGTTTTGCACGTGTGAGCAGTTTGCCAAAAGCAAAGTCTGCAAACATTTGTGGGCGACTGTGCTGGCGGCCGACACCGGCGGCTATATCAGCAGCACGCTGCGCCCCGGACGGATCACTCCGTTCGTTGCGCCGAACGCGTATCAGCCGATCACGATGGAGGACTTCGAACCGGGCGGAGTCGACCCGGACGGCGATGCTCGCGTTCCTCGTGGCAAACCCAAAGCCAAAGTGGCGCCCGTCCAGCGCACTCTGCGTCCGTGGGAAGCACGCCTCGTTGAACTCAAGGACAACATGGATGTGACGCCGGACGGAAGGACCAAGTCCGATCCGGAAGAGCGTCAGATCTTTTACGAAGTGGACCTGGAAGCCAGCAAGGAAGCCAGCAAACTGGTCATCCAGGCATCCCAGCGTCAGCGCCGCGCCGGTGGCCAGTGGGGCAAGATCAAGCCGCTCAAAGTGCGACCAGGTGAACTCGATCATATCGAACATGAAGACGACCGGACCTTCCTGTCGTATCTGGCGGGAGCTATTCCAGAACGCAACAATTGGACGACGCAGCAGGCCGAATTGCGAACGTCGGCCCACCGTTTTTATGTTCCGTTCGAACTGGGTCAGCTGGTCCTGCCGGACATGTGTCGCAGTCGTCGGCTGCGAGTTCTGGGCAGTGACGAAGCGGGCGAACAACTGCTTAGCTGGGATGAGCTGGATCCGTGGGAACTGACCATTCGCGTTCGCCGTGACACAGAATCCGAAGGCTGGAAAGTCGCCGGCCTGCTGATTCGCGGTGAAGAAGTAATGGAGCTGGCCGATGTGCCGCTTGTCGTTCCTGGTGGTTTTGTCATCACCAGCGATTCGATCGGGCTGCTGCGTGATTTCGGTGCGCCAGAATGGATGAAGATGCTGGCTCTGGGCGGGGCACTGCATATTCCAGAAGCCGATCAGCATGACTTTGTGGATCGACTGCTCGACATTCCGTCGTTGCCACGGCTCGATCTCCCGAAGGAGCTTCAGCTGGAAGAAGTTCGCACCACGCCATCGCCGGTACTGCGAATTTCGTCTCCTCCGATGAACAAGTGGCGAAACGACTCGCTCACGGCGGAAGTCATCTTCGACTACATGGGAACACCGGTTTCCGGCAGTAGTGCGCGCTGGGCCGTGGTGCAGCGTGAAGCCAGTCGCTGCATTATTCGAGACCGCCATTTTGAAGGTCAGTGCTGGGAAAAACTTCGCCAGGCCGGATTCCGTCGTCGTCTGGGGGATCTCAAACAGCAGGTCAACGTCGAGATTGCTAGACGCGATCTGGGACGCGCTGTGCGCGAACTTGTGGACAACAACTGGGCGGTGTTTGCGGACGGCAGCAAGGTACGTCAGGCCGGTGGCCTCCGCTTCCGTGTCACGTCCGATCTGGACTGGTTTGATGTGCATACGGACGTTGACTTCGAAGGCCGCTCCGTTTCGTTCCCCGAACTTCTGCGGGCTCTGGAGCGCGGCGATTCGACTGTGCGACTTGATGACGGTTCGCTCGGCATTCTTCCCGAAGAATGGCTGGAGCAGATCGGCCTGATCAGCGGTCTGGGAACGGCAACCGAAGATGGTCTGCGGTTTTCAACATCTCAGGCAGCACTGCTGGATGCTCTGCTGGCGTCTCAGGACAATGTGGATACGGATGCGGGCTTCGACGCGATGCGCGAACGCTTTCGCAACTTTGCCGGTCTGGAACAGGTGCCGATTCCGGACACATTCAAGGGCGAACTGCGAGTTTACCAGCAGGAAGGTCTCGCATGGATGAAGTTCCTGAGCGACTTCAACTTCGGCGGCTGTCTTGCGGACGACATGGGTCTGGGTAAGACGGTTCAGTTCATCGCGATGCTGCTGGTCCGCATGGAAGCCAAGCCTGACAGCCCGCCGTCGCTGGTTGTGGTACCTCGCTCCCTGATCTTCAACTGGGCCGGTGAAAGCAATCGGTTTGCTCCGCATCTGAAGGTGATGGAGTACACCGGGCTGGAACGAGCCAACCTGCGAACTGAGTTCGCAAAACACAATCTGATTCTGACAACCTACGGAACAGTGCGACGTGATATCGCCATTCTGAAGGACTTCGAATTCGACTATGTGGTGCTCGACGAAGCTCAGACGATTAAAAATCCATCGTCTCAGATTGCTCGCGCGTCACGATTGCTGAAGTCTAACTTCCGACTGGCACTCAGCGGTACGCCGATTGAAAACAACGCGGGCGACCTGTGGTCGATCTTCGAGTTCCTGAATCCTGGCATGCTGGGTCGCAGTACTGCGTTTCGATCGCATATTGCCGATCCGGACAGCAAAGAATCCCGCGAACTCGTCGCGAAGGGTCTTCGACCGTTCATTCTGCGTCGTACCAAGAAGCAGGTGGCGGCCGAGCTTCCCGATCGTCTGGAAGAAACCATCTACTGTGATATGGAAGACGAACAGCGTCGTCTGTACGACGAGTTGCGTTTGCACTACCGCGATTCGCTGCTTGGGCTGGTTCAGGAACAGGGCCTGGCCAAGACGCGCATGCATGTGCTTGAGGCTCTGCTGCGTCTGCGTCAGGCAGCCTGCCATCCAGCGTTGCTGAAGCGGGGTGACGAGCAGGAACTGTATGCGAAGCTGGACTTCCTGATTCCGCATCTGCAGGAACTGATCGCGGAAGGCCACAAGGCCCTCGTGTTTTCGCAGTTTACGAGCATGCTCAGTATCGTGCGGAATCATCTCGACAAGGAAGGCATCACGTACGAATACCTCGACGGAAAAACGCGTGACCGAAAGGCTCGCGTGAACCGCTTCCAGGAAGACGAAGATTGTCAGGTCTTCCTGATCAGTCTTAAGGCCGGGGGCCTGGGTCTGAACCTGACGGCGGCCGACTACGTTTTCCTGCTGGATCCATGGTGGAATCCGGCAGTGGAAGCGCAGGCGATCGACCGAGCTCACCGCGTGGGCCAGACTCGAACCGTCTTTGCTTACCGTCTGATCTGCCGCGACACGGTGGAAGAAAAAATCGCCGAGCTGCAGAAGCAAAAGCGTGAACTGGCGGACGCAATTCTGGAAGGCGACGAAGCCAGCAGCGTCCTTCAGAATCTGTCGGTCGAGGATCTGGAACTGCTGTTCTCTTAATCGGATATTGCAAAAAAGTAGCAGGCACGTTCCGAGTGCCGTCCGCAAGGCTCCGAAAAAAAACCTTGTTTTTCTTGTGGCAGTGGCACATGGAATGTGCCTGCTACTTTGATTCTCCGTAAAACATCGACGTCCTTATGAACCGTAAACGCCGCCCATCAGATGACGAATTCGAAGACGATCTGGATCTCGACTTTGACGACGATGATGATGATGACGACGGTGAATTTGATGACGGGCTGGACGACGATGGCGTCGATCAGGTCACGGAAGATCGGCCGCTGAAGTCATTCTCAGATCGCCTGGTGGCAGATTATGTTGGCGACCTGAAAGGACCGGATGTGCTGGTGCTGCTGATGCACGGCACGACGCTCGCGTCTGCTCTGCGAAAGGCTCGCCCGGATCTGAATTTCACGTTCTACACACCCGAGCATTTCTTCTTTCGCACTCTGCAGAAGTTCCACGGCGAAAGCGCCGACGTTCCTGCCGACGGAGCGGGAAAGATCACGATTGTCTGTTCGGCCGATCTGCCGAAAGCCGAGTTTCAGGAGGTCGTCTTTCCGACTTTCTCAGGCGATTCTTCTGAGCAGGCTCAGGACCTGATCCAGGCGGCTCATCAGTGTCTGCGATCGGGCGGACGGCTGATCATTTCCACCAATAATCCCAAAGATCGCTGGATCCAGTCGCAGCTGAAAACGTTGTTCAGCAAAGTGATTGTGAACAAGCAGAAGCATGGGGTTTCCTGTGTGGCCACGAAGTCTGTCCCATTGAAGAAGGTCCGCGGCTTCCGAGCCCGCTCGGCATTTCGTCTGGGCGAACGACTGGTCTACTGCGAAAGTCGTCCGGGAGTTTTTAGTCATCGCCGCATCGATGGCGGCGCGCGGGCATTGATCAAATCACTGGCGTTACTGAAGCCCGAGGGAGAACCTTCAAAATGGTTTCAACCTGCCAGAATTATCGAGATGGGCTGCGGCTGTGGCGCGGTCTCCATGGCGGCCGCTCTGGAGTATCCGGCTGCAAAAATTCTGGCGGTCGACAGCGACGCTCGGGCGATTGAGTCGACTCAGAATTCTGCAAAGCTGAATGAAATCACCACCGTGGAAACGCTGTTGACATCAGATGGTGTCATTCCCGAACCTCGCAGCTGGGATTTGCTGCTCGGCAATCCGCCGTATTATTCTGACTATCGAATCGCCGAACTGTTTCTCCAGGCGGCTAAGGCGTCGCTGAAAACCGGCGGGCGAATTCATCTCGTGACGAAACTGAATGACTGGCACGACGCTCGCATGAAGCAGCTGTTCAATTCGGTCGAAGCGCACACGATTGGCGAATACACCGTCTTCACAGCTCGCCAGCGATAACGAGGCCCGTGATGCCTGCTCGTCGGCCGATTCTGGTCTTTGAGTATCTCCTCGCAGATGCGAACGCATGGGCGGCAGCCAGTCCGTCGATGCAGCGTGAAGCAGCGGCTATGCTGGCAACCCTGGTTCAGGATCTGCAGCATGTCGAAGATATTCACCCCGTCGTTCTGATGGCAACAGCTGCGGCCACCAGAATCGAATCGATGGGGTGCTGGGATTCGCGCACGGAGATTCTAACAAGCGACAGATCGCCCACTGACTGGTTACGCAGTCCGACACGAGATCCGTTGTCCTTTGCCGCGTCGTTGGTGATCGCACCCGAGTGCGACGGCATTCTTGTTTCGCTGCTCAGGCAACTGCAGAGTGGCCACTGGGCGACGACCTGCAGTCTGAATGTCCCGTGGGCCATGGCAGAAATCTTTGCCGACAAACGTCAGACCTGCCGCTGGCTTCAGAGTCACGACATACGAACACCGGACACCAGAACGATCGATCAGGCGATGGCAGAAACGCTTCTGCGGGGAGCAACCACTGAGCCGTGCTCGAGTGACAGTCGGCGGCCGCAGGATTCTGAATGGTGCATCGTGAAACCTCGTGACGGAGTGGGCAGTGATCGGGTCTTTCGAGTCCCCATGAACCGCCAGCCGTTTCTGCAACTGTCGATGTCTGACGAGCCCGGCGATTTTTGGATCGTGCAACCGTACGTTCCGGGTGTCGCATGTTCCGTGGGTTTGATCGGCGGTGGGTTACAGCACGCGACTCAGATTCTTCCACCGGGCCAGCAGCAGATTGTGCAGGATGGTCTTCGCCTGGAATACCGTGGCGGCCAAATTCCCTGTGCTGATGAACTGCTGTCGGCTGCCATGGAGGCTGCTCAGAACCTGGCCCGCGCCCTGGGACCATTTTCAGGCTTTCTCGGAGCCGACCTGGTGGTGAGCCAGGATGCTCGCGGCAACACAGAGGCCCATGTGATTGAGATCAATCCGCGACTTTGCACAAGCTATGTGGGATATCGCGCAATCGCCGAAGGGAATCTCGTCGAGTCTCTGTTGGCACGAAGCCTGCTTCAGACGAGCCCGCACCCGCCATTTTGCTGGAAGCCGACAACCGTACGTTTTAATTCTGCGGGGAATTTGAGCTCGGTTGATCTGCCTGAGCGGCCGTGATTCCGTGCTTGCACGATTTTGTGTTTGCTGGCAAATGTGATTTCTGCGTTTGATCGCGGAGAGAGCGCAGCACGTAGCCTCGGGCTTCAGCGTGGGGAACCCTGTAAGTCACAGTTGCAGCAATTCATTGCCGCGAATTTTCAACGACTGCTCACCGTAGATTAAAGAGCGGTATGAGTAGTGCTTACGTCTTTCGATGGCGGTAAAGAGTTGCTCAGTACAGTGTGAGAAAACTACGGGAATTGACTTACATCCCGGCCCGACGACGCTGTTGAAGCTTGCTCAGCCGGTGCAGGATGCTCTGCTTGATTGGGCGTCATATTGGAGTCCAAAAAGCCAGATTGTCGCCCTGCGAAAACGAATCGACATCCGATCCACGCCGACTTCGTATCGGGTACGAACGGAGAAACAATGCGGCTCTCCAGTTCAAGGACGAGGCCAGGTTTTTCGAGTTCGTCCTGTCGACCGCCCCGCCAGAGCCGGTGTACTACCCACGGATGAAAAAGATCAATGCGGATGGGCCAGAGATCTTGGGCCGTTTGCCATCCTGCCCGCCATTACCACCGCAAGAGTTTGCGGCGGTGATCAAAAAAGGCAACGCTCAGCTTGTGGACAATCGCCAGATGCGGGCCTTTGGAGGCGGCCACATCGCTAGCGCATTGAACATCGGGCCACGAGCCGAACTGTCGATTTGGGCAGGGTGGGTCCTCAATCCGAAGAAGCCGATCTTGCTCGTTTTGCGTAACGACGCTGATTTGCCAGAAGTCCAACAGCAGTTGCTTCGAGTCGGGTACACCGAGTTCATGGCCGTGATCGGTGTGGTGCTGACAGCGTACCTGTGTTTCTGGAGTCGCTGAGAAAGTGCAAACGATGAGTCGACGACCATTCACACAGCGTGCAGTCGGAATAGTTTCCTGGTTGCTGGGACGGAGTGCGCATGGAGCAGAAGCTCGCAAGGGTGCGACGACGCTGACCATTCTACACACCAACGACATCCACGGCCATCTGACCGCCTGGGAGGGTTGGGATGGCGATTTGAAGGGTAAAACCATCGGCGGCCTGGCCCACCTCGCGTCGGCCATCAATCTCGTCCGGAAAGAAGCCGGGGACGCCGTATTTTTACTGGATGCCGGCGACCTGATTGGCGACACGATGATTGCCGACCTGACCGAAGGACAGGCGATCATCCGTGTTTTCAATCACTTGAAATACGACGCGATGACCTTCGGAAACCACGGGCCGGACTTCGGCATGGCGGCCTTGCGTGATCGAATCAAGGAAGCGAATTCCCCTTTCGTCGCGGCCAACCTCTCCAACCGCAGCGACCAAGAATCCTTTGTTGCCCCCTATGTCATCAAGAGGCTCGCCGGAGTTTCTGTTGGCATTGTCGGACTTACCTACCCCAAGACTCCCTGGACGACCTCGCCGAAGAATGTCGAGGAGCTACGCTTTCTCGACCCGGTAGTCGCTGTTGAACTCCAACTCCCAAAGCTGCGTCGCGATGGAGCGGACTTGATTGTTGTCCTTTCGCACCTGGGATTGGGCGGAGACAAGTAGCTCGCAACCGGAGTCTCAGGCATTGACGTCATTGTTGGCGGGCACAGTCACAATCGCATGGACCATGCGGAACGAGTCGGTGATACGCTAATTGTCCAGGCGGGAGCACATGGTTCCGATCTGGGGCGGCTCGACCTGACCATTCAGGATGGAAAAATCGCGTCTCATAAGCACCCGTGATTAAGTTTCTTCGTTTAACGGCAAGCCGAAGGCGTCGGGTTTCTGGTAATTTGCCTGCGCCTCCGGCTCGCCGTTAAACAAATTATGCACAATAACTTGTGCTTGGGTGCATCTCAAAGGAATCCACATCATGAAGATGTTACTCGCAATTCTTACAGCCACGCTGGCGCTTGCCGTTGTGGCAAGCGATGAAGACAATAACCAGAACAAAGGAGCAACTGCTATGTTGAAAGCTGTCATTCATGTGAACTTCGCCGATCCCGATCGCCAAGAGGACGCTCTGGGAAATATCGAGAATATCCTGAAGGCAGTTCCGACGGCAGAAATTGAAGTCGTCTGCCACGGAAAGGGCATCAACCTCGTGGTGACGAAGCAATCAAAACACGCCGAAAAGATGGAGGCGATCATGAAACAAGGCGTCCATTTTGTCGCGTGCGAGAATACGATGAAAAAGAAAACCATCGAAATGGATGCACTTGTTAACGGAGTGACAACCGTCCCGTCAGGAGCGATTGAAGTCCTCCGCAAGCAACAGGCAGGTTACGGCTACTTCAGACCGTAATCATTTTCTTCTTAACTAACTCCGTCGCCGGGAGGTTGCACATGAAGGTTGTGTATTGTCTGTTATTCCTGTTGCTCGCCACTATGCCGCTTTGCTTTCAAAGTAATCTCACCGTGTGGGCAAAACCACCAACACAACAAACTCGCACTTTGCCGAACGGGCCACTTGGGGAAACGATCAAGCTCGGCAAGGAACTCGTGGAGAAAACGACGACCCACACGCTGACGAAGAAGCACGTCGGTAATGCCCTGAACTGCACTTCATGCCATTTGAAGAACGGGACCGATCCGAAGGCCGCCACGTTCATTGGTGTCGCAACGGCGTATCCGGCATGGTCGCCGCGCGAGCAGCGCGTCATCACGCTCGAAGACCGCGTGCTGAACTGCTTCATGCGGAGTTGCAACGGCGTTCGCCCGCCGCTGGGAAGCAAACCGTCCGTCGCCATTACCACTTACATTACCTGGCTGTCAGACGGCGAACCCCTGCACATGAATGCCAGGAATCCCAAAGGACCAAACGCTGTGCCTCGGATGGAAATGAAGGAGACGTCTGCCAGTGCTGAACGGGGAGGTTTGCTCTATGCCCGGAAATGCGCCGAATGCCACGGCAAAGATGGTGGAGGGCAGGACGAAAATCCGCCGGTCTGGGGTCCGCGATCTTACAACCAAGGCGCGGGCCTGGCCAAGAACGTGCCGCTGGCCAGTTGGCTGAGAGTCGCGATGCCACTGGACGACGCGACTCTCACCGATCAAGAGGCACTCGATCTCGCAGCGTTTGTAAACTCGCACAACCGTCCCGCATTCGACCTCAAAAACCACTTGCCAGAGGAGAGACGGCTAGGCGAATACAACTCCGAGCCGAGTCCATGAATTGGTCGACTTGTCACGCGACGTACGTGCGGCATTGTGATTTGCACGGGTAGTTCAGATCACATGGCGCTGTCGCCAGTGATTATTTCAGAACAAGTTACAGTTCGGAAGAAGACGCAGGTCATTTATGCCTAAGCGCCGTCCGTTTTCTTTGCCGTTTGCAACCCGGCGAGTATCTTCATCAGGGCTTGTGGGTCCACCACCTGGATCATGTGGTGATTGAACCCGGCTTCGTAGGAGCGGCGGCGGTCGTCGTCCTGACCCCACTTTGCGATTTTTCCCAGGACCCATCCACCTGCGTAAACATCTTGAAGATGCGGGGTCACTGGTCGGCAGCGATGCCGATGCCGGTGTCCTTCGCCGTCACCACCAGGTCGCTCCCTTGACGTTCGACGTGAAGTTGGATGTGACCGCCTCGTCGCCGTACTTGGCAGCGTTGTTCAGCAGGTTCAGGAACACTTGTGCCAGACGAGTCATGTCGGCATCAATAATGAGCGGTTGCTTCGGGAGCGTCACTATTGAGCCTGACGCCTTTGATGCTACCCGTTGGATTGCTCGTCGTCATCAGGTTCAGGGCTGGTCGCTTTGATTACACGGATCGACTGGCCGTCGTCGGAAAGTCGCAGCGTAAGCCATGAACCCTTCCTGATGTCAGCCAGCTTCGCCGGTTTGGCATCAAGCGTGATGATCGTCTCGGCGGTGATCGTAAATGCCTGCTGGACTGGTTGACCGTCGTCGTTCTCTTCGCGACCGATGACCAGCATGTTCCCGGTGGTAGCCTCAATCAGTTCACCGTCGATGAGCGAGTTCTCTGCCGCTTCAGCTTCTATCGCGTTGACCAATTTGCCATCGCGACCGAACTCCAGCGGCACCTGCATCCCTGGTTTGAGATCATCACGAGTGGCGGGCAGCCCACCAATGCGGAGGATTGCATCCGGGGCGAGTTCAACTTCCATCGGTTGACCCGCTCCCTCGTCGTCATCGTCTCCCTCGACGACCACGATCTTACCCGATGCGGTGACCGACTTGATCGACGCTTCTCGCATTTGGCCCTGCACATGGATCTCGTTCACTGTGCGATGGTCATCGCCAAGTCGCAGCGAAACGTATTGTCCCTCTTTCAAATCGGTCAGCTGTCCCGCTTCAAACGCAGTCCACACCTTGGCCTGCCCCGACACGTCGAGGTTCAGCAGAGTGCCGAACTCTTCGAGCGAGATCGTCACGGTGGATGTCGTTCGGCCCGCATTCACTGCGACGATCTGCCCACGCAAGCCCTTCTCGAACCTGGTCGGTTCGTCCCTTAATATGCCGAACGCGATGCCCCCAACCGTCAGGACGGTGATGACCCACGCCGTGACAAATTTCAGTTTTTCAAATCCCATCATTTGGAGAACTCCTTGTGCTAGATTTACGGCGGTCGGGGCAGTCCCGGCCACCAGTGAGCCTGTCGCGAATGCACTCGCCGCCAGGGAAGTCGAAGCGGTCAGTGTCGTGAGACTTGCCGCGTTTGCCGTTCCAGGAACCAGCCACGCGGCCAGTGCCACCGTCGTCAACGCAACTCCACGACGCAGAAGTCGCGACCGAAGTTGTTCGCGACCGCGTTCGAGCCGATCCTTCACGGTCGCAACGGTAATCCCCAGTCGATTGGCTACCTCGTCGCGAGTCAGCCCTTCGATTTGACTGAGCACGATCACTTCACGAAATTGAACGGGCAGACCAGCCAGTTCTTCATCCAGAATCTCACCCAACTCGTGGATGGCGACCCGGCTGGTGGGATCGCCGACGGTGGTCTCCACAACGGATGGATTCTGCCGGGCAGCCTGCGCCTCAACATCACGGCGTCGCAGCCGCATGGCCCTTAGCCTGAGGGCCGTGCGTCTCGCTGTCTGATGCAACCAACCGGCAATGGAATCCTGCCACTCCAGCGACTTTGCCTTTCGGGCCAGGACAAGAAAAGTGGCTT
>Ga0105052_10002499_pt1 | contig 22520 bp, 21 predicted proteins | sample FRY03_FD_78094 | JGI IMG/M metagenome (GOLD analysis project Ga0105052, IMG submission 78094) | Freshwater microbial communities from Lake Fryxell liftoff mats and glacier meltwater in Antarctica - FRY-03 | ecosystem: Environmental > Aquatic > Freshwater > Ice > Glacier meltwater ... | reverse complement strand
TATGGTGGCGTCTAATTTTTCACAGCACATTAAAAACGTTGTAGATATAAACTTCGGCGAGCCGGGTGAAGCTACACACACAACCTACTTCAGCAAAAACATATCAACGCTGTCCGGGACAGCTTTGATTGGCGGCAGCATAGCAGCAACAGGTGGTGTGTATGCGGAAAAGAGCTTCTTCTCCAGCACAGGGCATATATTTACAGCTAAATCCAGTGAGTACGGCGGTTTAGTCGGCTCACTAGAAGGCGAAAGCCTCACAGACACAATTGAGTACCTGGCTCGTATTGACGAGTACATTCAGACCATATTTATAACTGCAGCTACAACACAATTTAACGCACTGTTCACAGATAGCATATACTTCGACGGTGGGTACGGTAACGCAGCCGTACTTCAAACCATAGAGGTGTCCATGCGGACTACAGAAGACTACGGAGTTAAAGACTTCTACATCTTCGAAGACCGCTGGCAGCAACTAGCTCGACTCAAGAGCGAGAGTATGCCCAAGTGGCGGGAGCGACCTGTTACTGTGCAGAAAAGTGAATCGTATCCGTACCCTGGCAGAGAGGCATTTAAGTCGAATACTTCACTTTATCGCCAGGACCCAGTATTGTTTGATGCAGCTCAGGGTAGAAGTAAGCCGCACGGCTCGGCAGATAACCTGTCCGAGGCATACATAACGCCGACATTTGATGTCGCTATAGGCGGATCGCTGGGTAACTATACAGTTTTAGGGGAATAGGATGAGCGCAGGATCCGCAGGTGAAGAATTCAAGCCGGTACAGCGGTCAGGTACATCACCGCTGTCGCTAAATGCGGGCAGGCCGTTACCGGTTGCTCGTCCGTTTTTGTTGGATGAAACCAAGAAGCAGCTTCAAGCAGTCGGCTACATAGACGGCGACCCGCTGCCGCCTAACTTGGCCGAGAAACTGACACAGATGCGAGAAGAGGTGGCCAGTACACGGAAAGCAGAGGTCGCAGCCGGTATTGCGGACCTTCCTAACACCATGGCTGGCTACAAATCCCCCGTCATGGGGCCTCCTGTAGACATCACAAGCCTCCCACAGGAGAAGCAGAATGAGATACGAGAGTGGCTACAAGGCTTCAAAGCAGACGTTGAAACAATCCAGTCTGCCCCTCAAAACACAACTGAACCCAGACCAGCATCGCAGCCGCAACCCCAAGCTCCGGAACCGGCTGCGAGTGAAACGGTAGCTACGCCGGGACAGCAGCTGGAGCAGCTGCTACCAGTTAACTTGCAGTGTAAGCGGTGTGGCTGGCCGACAGATCAGCCCTTTGAGGTAGCCCCTACAGAGGATGACAAGTCCCGATTCGTTATTTCGGTATTGGGTGGTACGAGTTTTCAGAAAGAGTACGAGCTGTTTGCTGGTAAGGCTACGCTGCGATTAAGGAGCCTGACAGTTGCAGAGGTCACAGCTATCAATATGCAGCTAGGGTACATGGTCCGAAACGGGATCATCACAGGGCAGCTGGAATACGCTCTACACAATATGCTGTTCAGAACATCGCTAGGTGTAGAATTTTTGGGGGTGGGTGCTGTCATTATTTTCCAGCTGCCCCCTGAGATTGTAGTCGCAGCTATTAGGAAGCCGACCCCAGAGGACGCTGAGTCGGTTGGTCACCCCACGCGGCTGAGCACCTACATGAAAGAGTTCACAGACGCACTGAAAACCGAGACAACTGTGCGAATTGTCAGCTCAACCTATCGAAACTTCCAGCGTCTTATTGAGCTACTGGAGGCGATGACGGACTCGGAAAATTTTTGGAAGGGGATCTCTTAGCCCAACTGCTGGTTGACTGCCATTCGCAGCAACTGATGCAGTTCGATAAGTTTGATCCCTTCAATACCAGAGATGTTCGTAAGCTTCGGCTGGTTTTAGCTGGTCTGACGACCTCTAAGTACAGGCAGCGGCTGCACGACAGCTTACAGTATCATGCTGCAGTACTTAGCTGCGCTAAATTGGCTGCGGAGTCCGCGTCACAACACCTGGAGCTCCTTAAAGACACATTCGTGTCGTTGTACCCACAGAGTTCTGATACAACTACAGAAAATAGTACCAACAGCCTCAAGGAAAATTTCCACCAGCTTATTGGCAGACCTGGCGAGGAGCGGTACGAGGCTATGCTTGCTCAGTTTACCAAGCCTGTAACATCAGCAGATACAGCAGCGGAAGAGGATATACGCAAAAAAGCTGCGGCTATAAGGCAGCAGCAGGCTGGAGACGGCAATGGATGAAGACTATCAGGAAATGGGCGGGACTTATCGACCGTTCGACCCCGGCAACAGGATGCAGGGGTTCGATCCATCACTGCTGCACGCACAGTCGGCTATGCCATTCTTTAGCGACGCGTCCCCACGTTACACAGGGTCTGCAAATTTCTTTGGAAACGCAGGTAGTGGGGAGATATCGGCGCTGATGAATCAGCTTATGCCGTTTGTAATCTCCAAGATGGCACCAAAAGGCAGTATCCCGCTGCAGTTCTTCCCGGAGCAGAACGCGTACGACCAGATTCAGGCTCAGCAGTTCTACCAGGCTAGTCAGGCCGCCACACAGACTGCCGCGATGGCTGACAGGAGGGCTACTAGCGGGCTGCTGGACGGGCTAACCCGCACATTCACAGGAAACCTAACAGGAGATGACAAGAATCGCAATTTCGAAATAGCGTCTGCGCTGCCGCAGTTCATGCCTATGCTGACACAGACCCTCGGTGTCGACATGGTGGATGCTTTACACGGGTCGCGAGGCTCCTCTGCGATTTTCGGTAATCAGCTGCACAACCTGCTCCGCACAAGCCTCGACTCAGTTAGCGGAGCTGTAGGTATGAGCGGCGAGTCGGCTGCAGCTGTCAGTCAGGGTGTATTTGAAGACCTGTTTGGCGAGAACTACAACCCGGCTCGGGTGAGTGGGTTATCCGCTGGGCAAGCCGGCCTGCTGGCAAAAGAGCTACAACTGCGAGGCCAACTGGGGACAGCGATCGGAGGATTGCCTATCGAAGAGCGACTAGCAGCCCTCCCAGAAGCTTTACCATACGAGACTTTCAGTCGTATAGCAGATAACCTACCAGAAATTAAAGCACTTGGGGATAACGCCACGCTCAAGGACAGGATGGACGCGACTGACCGTGTACGTGCGACCTTCAAAAAGATGCAGGATAACGACGACCCGGCTAATCCAATTACGGAAGCCTCGCTTAAAGACGAGCAGGCAATGCCTGGGGGCAAGGATCTACTGCGTACCGCAGACTCATCAAGAATAATAGCGCGGATAGAGGAGATGTCTGGTGCAACAAAGGCTATGCAAGACATCTTCGGAGACGCAGGTAACCCAAACGCGCCCATGAGTCAGCTCGTAGAGGGATTGAACAGACTTACTCAGGGTAACATGGCATCACTGTCGCCAGCAGCCTTGGAAAATGCGGTCCGCAAAACTCAAGCAATCGCCAAGCAAACTGGTGCCGGTATTGAGGCAATGATGGCCTTGGCTGATACTGTAGGGCAACTGGCGCAGAAGTTGGGCGTAGATGACCGCCATGTGCTGGAAATAACACAGCAATCTACACTGTTTGCCGCAGCAGCCAGGAATGTAGGACACCTGGACTCGGGAATACGGGGTCAACCATCTGCAGAACGTGTCGTGGCGATGGATTCCCGGCTGCGGGTTGCTGCAACAGGCTCGGTCGCAGCAAATCAGATGGGTGCAGCTCTGCGGTTAGCGGACATTATGGAAGCAGACGGGAGAGCCCCAGCTGCAGACTCGCCGGCTGGTAAATATCTGGCTGCCATACGCAAAAAAGACCGCACGTTTGACTATCGGACAACGGATTCGGCGTTTTTAGACATGTTTGCCGCCGAGGGTATATCACCGGGAACTACTCGCGAGTTTATGATCAATAGGGATGCGAACAGCAGTCGCGGCTCTAAGGCTGGCGTTACAGATATCGTGCGTCGAAGCCTCATGCCTAGAGACGCAGCGGAAAAAGTGTACGGCCCCGCGCTGGCAAGGTCGTTGCGAGCTGCGACAGTTGATGCCGGTGGGCAGCTGATTAAAGACGGAAAGGCAGACGCCACAAGCTTGGGGTATATGTATGACGGTATCGGCAAGAAAGTCACCGAAGATATTTTTGCCATGCCTGTGGATGTCTTTAATGATGACGAAAAGAGACAAACTGCTATCGGGGACATTATCCGTCGCTCACTTACTCAGAAACTAGGCACACCTGAAGCTGCGGATGCGTTCATTGAACAATCCGGTGGCCTGAATTTGTTAGCTGCTGTTGCATACAGCTCTATAGATGTACGAGCACAAGAGGATTCTGTCGCAGCGACTGCTCCTGGGGCGTATCTGGTGTACGGTGATCATGTTGCAGCCGCGTCTAAGAAGGCGGAGCAGCAGGTAATAGTCGACACCATGATGAGCAGGGCTATGGCTTCTGTAGGGTCCAGCAGCCCGCTTAGGCGAATCGCCGACGTGATGCAGAAAATGGGGCCGGAAGGGTTAAATGCAGAGGCGTTGGAGGAGATCGCTAACATAATACCGAAAGAAGGTATGGACGCGGTTAACCCAACAGGTCCGCTAATGGTGGCCCTCGGGTTGTGGGAGAAATCCAAGGAGTTGGACCCAAGTAACGAGGAGGATGTCAAACAGCTGCAGTTCAACACTGATGCTGTGGGGGCTATCAGTGCTGGAGGGGCAGAGGCCAGAACCTTCTTGGATACTTACAAAGAGGACCCGCGGTATACTGCTAACCAGAAGCTGCAGAAAGTTATTCAACAGGCTGTGAAGCCCGGGTATGTACCACTCACAAACAAGAACAGTAAAGCAGGCGAGCCGTGGAAGCCCGAGATTAAGACTATAGAAGAATACATGTCGGAGGGGTCGTCACCCACAGCCGGTGCTGGTAGCGTATTGCTACGGGAAGCATCGGAGTCTAGCCTGGATAAGTCGGACGACAGCACAACCGCAACTGACAGCAAACTTAGCAGTGATACACAGCAGGATGATACCGGTATACATTTAGTTAATCTCCTTAAAGATGTGTTTAACGACGCAAAAAGCCAAATAGTAGCAAACGCAGTTAAAGGTAAGTTCTCCGAATTACGAGCGTCAGTACTAGCCAGCGACACATACGCAGAGACAGTAGAAACTAAAGGGTTCAATCTGCTAAAGATGGTACCTGCTGTAGGTCCGATCGGTACAGCTGCCAGAGCTCTAGGTGCTATCGGTACCGCGGCAGCACCCGTTATTAACGACCAGCTTAAAACAGAAGACACTGTTGGCGCTACAGGCTCTGGTAATCTACAGATAGTGATTACAGGAACACTCGAGGAGCTCGGTGGTGATAGGTCATTCTCTATACGTGGCACAGGCAACAAGGCTGCGGCTGCAATGCTCCCCACGGCGTCTAACGCGTAACAGGATAAAAAATGCCGGCTTTCATCACCAAACGACGAGGCATGGTTGTTCGCATCGCGGCCAAGAGTGCAGAGCTTGGTGGTGCGTCTCCGTTCTCTGTGCGTATTGCAGGTCAGCCGCAGATCGGCAATGTCGGGAATGCGAACTCTCGTGTATTGATAACGCAAGTCGCACGCACAGAGACTACGAACCACCAACTTCAGCATACTTTCGGCAATTCGATCTACGCCTACGTATTCGGAGACCGTGTTGGAGAGCTAAAATTGTCTGGGGTATGTCTTTCACCCAGCTGTGATACTGACAGTGACGGTATAGCAGCAGTACAATCTACGTACGAAAACAACAAGTTGTCGGCTGGTGGGGCACCGCTGGTGCTAACACTGGGAAGAAACGTCACGCTGTTAGGTCTTCTGACTGGCATGAGCACAGAGATGGCAGACCCAGAGACACAGCTAATGCAGTGGGCCTACCGCTTTAATACTTTCAGGGCAATTAGCTAGGTGCTGCAATGCAGATCAATAGAGTTAGAACACTGATACTCAACAGCACTGCAGGTCGCCACGCTGTGGACGCCCCTGGTGAAGAGTATGTAGCGACAACATTCCGGCGAAGAAAATTGACCCCGTCTGTGCGGCGGTTGTACCAATTACTGTTTGGGACTCGACCAGACAGACTGTTCGTCAACATCCGTATGCGGCAGATAATGCAGCTCCTGCACACTACAGAGCTGGCTCCAGCTGTTGGTGATCGCAGCCAGCTCACCTACCTACCGTTTCGTGATGATTTCCCTCCGGCGTTATTCGTAACCACTGTTACAGACACTGGTCGCCCATCCGGAGCCGTACTGAGTGGGACGATCACATCAAACACAGCAATTGGTCGATCCGAGTATCAGTGGGATGTGCGATACTCTGCCGCTACAGGACTAGCTACGGTCACACAGCAAGTAGCTGGCGCCAGTACAGTAGAGATAGCCGTAACCTTTACCGACACATTGTCTACACGGATACCACTGCACGAAAACGGGCTCACTGTGCGGTTCTACACGGACCAGGATGCGGCACTCCGTGTGGTATCCAGATGCCGCCCTACAAAAGACTTCTCCAATACATTGAATCAGCTACAACTGGGTAGTACTGGTATAGACGCTGAGACCATATTCAACCCAGCTTTAGCCGCAGAGCAGTCTACCTATCTAGACATATGGCAAAAGCACCCTCACTACAATATGCGATACGCCGCTATGTTCCTGGCGTTAGCTAACTATGTGGAAGAACAAGAGGTTGTCGTCTAATGCTGAGTTATGCCATCATTACGCTGGGTATGCGAGCAGAGGTTGAGTACGAGGGTGTTACGCTAATCGTAACTGATATCGTAGGCTTTAGCTCTTCGTTTGCTGTGAACACCATACCGTCAGCTGCACTATCTATAGCTGTCGGCGCAGAGGCCTCCAGTCTAGGTAGTGTATTACGAGCCTCATCGGTTGGTAGTATACCGATTAACGGAGCCAACCCTCCTAAGATAAAGGTGTACCTGACAGCATCACCTGTCGCAGACATGGGTGTGCAGCAAGCTGGCGGCAACGGCGGTCGTGTGCCACTCTCAGAGCTCGGTGTACCAGCGGACGGTAAAGAGTTCATGGTTTTTGAGGGGTTTATTAGTTCGCTTGGTCGTGGTACCAGTATGGCCGGTACAGCAACGGCTGTGCTGCAGCTGGAGCACTGGTTAGCCAACCTTAACTACGCCTCGGCCCTGTCCGCATCCAGCCACCCCGGCAATCCTGGTGATATGACATTTCCGGCTATCATGAGATCTCGAGGCAATTCTGTAGACGCATCAGGGCAGACTACAGGCACAATCAGCTGGCTGCCACTTGTATCGACAGAGCTTATAAATACTGCTTCACTGAGCGACTTGTGGGGGAACGTCTTCTACAAGTGGATGGGGGACGTAGTAAAGGACGACCCGTTTGCTCAGGTATCCTTCAGCGCTGGTCTAAACACCTCTGGGGACATAGCACCAATACTAGACGCTATATCCAGATTGAAACCTGGTAACTCGGAGAGTGTACCACTCGAGTTAGCTATGAGCGACGGCACGGATTCTGCAATCATTGAGTCGGGTATACGTTCCGCTGTAAAAGAACACACTGAGAATAACTGGGTTAACACAACGCTATGGGGGAAACTCGTAGGCGAGTGGGCTCCGGATTTCTGGTTTATGGTGGTGCCTCGTGTGACTGACGCACTTGTGGTGCCGTTAACAGGTCCGGCATCGGGACCGCCATGGGCTGTCATAGGGAACGAAGATTACGTCATTGCCAATATTGCGACAGCTAAACCGCACAGGTTGCGTGGGGTTGGCATAGTCCAACCTGGCGCGTCATCGTCGGGGCTGGATACAGCAATAGGACCTCTGGTGGCTAACTACACCGGCTTTGCCGGCCTGTACCTGTCCCCGCAGATAAAGACAGGGATGCTGTTAATAAAGTCGGCCCCCAGATGGCTGACGGACACAATATCCGCCTCCGGACGCAGCGCACAAGCAGAGGGTGCTAACGGCGTAGTCCAGTCAGTGATTGATGGCCCGCTGGCCGCCCCAGGTGACGCACTTACAGAGGCTGCAATTCTGCAAGGTGCCCGCACAAATCGCAACTTTCTGGACAAATTCGCCCAGCAGTGGTTTTCCGCAGATAAATTGCGGGGTAGCGGTGGTGAAGTCATCGGCAAGCTGCGTTTCGACATAGCCCCAGGCTCTAACGTGATGGTTGAAGCTGACCGAGATAATGCCGTTGTGGGTTCGCAAGCCCTACAACGCACCTACGGAGTCGTGGTGCAAGTCAATTATGCAATTGATGTAGAGCAACAACACGCTCACACCTCTCTAATCCTGACAAACACACACACGGAAATCGAACACACTACTGCAGAGGACAGCGACACTGTTGTCGACACACCTCCTCTGTATGTTAAAATGTGGAAAGGTGCTAGTATGGTACCTAATCAACCACCAGAGAAAGTAAGTGCCGGAGCGTAACAACATGGCTAAGGCTAAGTTCATCCAGAATTCCTTGTTGGATGATGAGCTGCTCCCGTTTGCCGCGGAGAGTCAGACGACGCACAAGCTGGAGTCGAAGCTTCAATCCAGTTACGACAACTGGAAAGCCCAGGATAACCCGACTACACGGAATGCCATGCTCTCAGCTGTGCAGCCAACCATTGACAGGACCGTGTCCTCCTACGGCAGCAGCCCGTATCTGCAGGCACAAGCGAAAAAGTTGGCGCTCCAATCCCTGCGGTCGTATGACCCGCAACTTGGTAAGTTCCAAACGCACCTGCAAACACAGTTGCGAGGGCTGACTAGATTATCGGGACAAGATGAGCAGATTATCAGCATACCCGAGAGGGTTATGCTGGACCGCCAGCGGTTGCGTGGTATGGAGACAGAGCTGGAGGACAGACTCGGCCGCCCGCCAAACATGGACGAGATAGCCAACCACACAGGTCTAACCCATAAAAGGATAGGCTACATTCGTCAAGCCTCTGCCACCGTCCCATCCAGTAAACCACAAGATGCAACAGGGGCACCGACGGATCCTGCAGTGTCGTCACTCTACAAATCTCCAGAGCTGTCACTCTGGGAGCGGCTGGTGTATGATGACCTGTCCAACCGAGACAAACTAATCTACGACACCACCCTTGGTATGAATGGCACTAAGAAAATTTCAACAGCCGAGCTGGCTGACCGGCTCAATGTGACACCAGCAGTCATCAGTCAGCGGAGAGCAGCCATTCAGCAGCAACTAGACCAGGAATTGTTACAGGGGGGTTAGTGTGTCACGCAGAGTCGACTCCAAATTCCGGGCTCGCATGGTAGAACTACGTCGTAATGCGCAGCTCACGTATAAGTCCGCACAGGGCGAGGCCCAGCGTAACTGGTCTGTACCTGTAGTGAATAGAAGCAGCTTGCTTGACATACCTAACATGCACAAGCCAGCATTTGACCGTAACACCATTAACACGGCTTACGACCAAATCATGCTCGGTGCGGAAGAGGGTAGTGCTGGCGATATCATCGCGTTACGCACACAGTTATCCGTTATCGCAGCAGAGGAGCGAGCGTTTCGACACAGGTATATGAGCCTACCCAGAGCTATCGCTAACGCTCACGGCAGGCAGTACGGTCAAGGTGAGGGGGACTTGTTCAGCCCTAACGGACTTGAGGGCGATATCTCCAACATGTTCAAAGCCGGCGCTCTAACTTCAACCGAGGATCACAGGTCATGGAAGCAGGTCAATATGCCGGCAGATCTTTAGATGTTGCCGCGATACAGGGTGCAACAGCTCATGGGGTGTCGCAGCTGCAGCAGACACTGTTTAGCGACACTAACTCCGGGCAGGTCTGCACAGGGCTTCAGAAAATGGCTCAGCGGTGGTTGCTGGAGTTCATGACTATCCGGGGATCCATGCCCTGGGGACTCCAGATGCGGGGTACAGATTTTATGCGGCTCTTACGACGAGGGGAGCTTCGTACAGAAGCAGACGTGCAAGCTGCGTATCTAGCCTCAGGCGTGCAGGCTTGGCAGAATCTAACGAATGAGGATACAGGAGCAGAACCGGCAGATGAGAGGTTCGCGTCTTCTTCGCTATTAGGTATAGTGCTGGAGCCGGGGAAGCTCACATTGCGAGTATCGCTACTGAGTGCGGCTGGTACCTCTTACACTGTCATACTACCCGTCAGCACAACACCAGCGAATTTAACTGTTTGAGGATCCAATGCTTACTGAACCAGCATTCGCAGTAAAAGCGGTTAGCGAGTTAGAGTCGGCCACGGTTACAGCGGCACAGGCAGAATTTACGGCAATTCTGCAGGCTGCCTATCCTACGCTGGACCTTCGCCGCGGTGTCATCCACGACATTATCGCATTCCTGGCAGGCGGTGTAATCGGCGGTATCTGTCAGACTGAGATAAACAGGGTCCTGCAATCCAGGAGCCTCCTGTCCCTGCAACAGAACCCCACCCTGGCCAACAACGACATGGTCGACCATGTGCTGTCTAACGTCGGGATATCTCGCAGGGTAGGCATCCGCGCCCGCGGAGAGCTGACAATCTTAGTTCAGGGGTCTGAAACCTTCGTTATCGCTGGTAATTCTCCGTTCACAACAAACGGAGTGACGGTACGCGCAACGACAGCTATCGTAGCCAAGCCGCCCGGTACAACGATAGCGTCTACGACAGAGCGGGTTATGACTGCACGTGATGGCGACAGCTTCTCGTTCACAATCCCTGTCGTCGCTGACGATGTCGGGGTTGAGTACAATCTGCGAATCAACACAGCAGTTCTACCGGATCCTGTACCAGCTCGCTTTGTTACAGCGTACGCCAGCAGCGACTTCACTGGAGGGACATCCACCGAGAGTAATGCAGAGCTGATTACACGATATCAGCATGCCATACCGGCGGGAATGAGCGGTGGCAGAGCCAATCTTCTGTCGCTGATCAAGTCTCAGGACGCGTTTGGTGATACGTTGCAGTACTCGTTCATCGGATTTGGTGACCCTGAGATGTCTCGCGATCAGCGGACTATCTTCCCCGGATCTGCGGGTGGTGGATATCTGGATGTCTACGCAAAGACAGCGGAATACCCACTTACCACTACAGCAACTATCACATGCACTGTGATAGAAAAACTTGCCAGCAGCGTAATCCTGGCCTGCAGCATAGGTAGGGATGTGTCTCCTGGTTTCTACAACTTGCTCGGCATCAAGCCAGTCACTGATGTGTCTGAGTCTTTTGGTTACATTCCGATCAGCGTCGTCAAGGGTCTAGACCTGAGCGGAGATGGTTGGCGTCCGGACATACTCACCATACCTGAAGGGGCGTTCAGCCGCTGGCAAACAGCAGCTGTGTCTTTTGAAGACACCGCCACAGCTATGCTGTCAGCAGTTGTTGGGGACACTAAAGACTATCTTGTAAGCTTCATAGGATCTCCGCTGATTGCCGACCTACAGGGCTTCCTTGGTAGCGAGACCGTCCGACCGTGGGGTACAGATGTTTTAGTACGGGCCGCGGTACCATGTCTGCTACAGCTCAATATTGTACTGTTACGAGACGCCGACGAATCGGCACCAGAGCTGTCATCCATAAAACGAGCAATAGTAAGCTATGTAAACAGCTTGGATTTCTCTGGTGTACTGTACTCATCCAAGCTTATAGACATCATCCACTCGGCGATGGGCGGTAACACTGTTGTCGGTACCCTGGTTATGCAGGGTAAAATAACACCACCAACAGGTGATGCTATTGTTATACGGCACTCAGCTGTTTTACGCATACCTAACATGCCGGCAAATAAGATCACCGCCGAGACCACGGTATTTTTTCTAGACGTGGGCAATGTCAGCATTAGCGTGCAGGTGAAATCGTGACGGATCTTAAATACCCTAACAACGTCTACGATAAACCTGAGCAGCTGCTGCAGGTGCTTGGGAGCTGGTGGTCGCAGGACTACAGTGGCGTAGAGCAATTGTCTGCTGTAGTAGCTGCACTGGCAGAAACACAGCAGCAGACGTTGCAGGATGTGCGTGAACTTACCCGCAGCATGAGTCTGCAAACAATTGACACAAAGCATATAGATAGATGGTACCAGTTACGCCTGTCCCAGTTAAAGCAAGAACTAGCCGTACAGGAATACGACACGGGACTGCTGTACGATAACGGACAAATCTACGACGGGTCGGTAAATGTAGACGGCTGGAAGTTCGCCAAACCCGAGGAACTTACATTCTCCGTTCTAGTAGATACTGCAGGTGACCCGTCTATAATGTGGTTTAATCAGTTAGACTTTAATACTGATGCAACCAGTGTCACATTTTTCAATAATATCTTCGAAGACCCGCGGATACGCAAAGAGACGGTGTATCAAAATGGTGTTGTAGTTGATCATGTAGCTATTCTGTGGGCTTACAGAGCTGAGGTAGACACGTCACAACTGTACAAGCAGTACGGTTACGCGATAGGCAACCAGCTGAGATCCAGCGATACATATAAGACAATTCTACAAGCAGCACAAACTGCAATGGTTCGCGGACCCTCTGGGTCTTTTTTGCGGGCGTTACTAGCCGCCATAGCCGGCGTACCAACACCCACGCATGACACGGACAAAGTAGTGCAACTGACATCAGACAGCGGAGGCAGTCTGATCATCACAGAGAAAGCGGCCTACCGCCTGCCTGCTGTTGCGGGTGTCAGCGTAGCAGTTGGGGACACAATCACAAAAGAGACCAGCCTCACACCAGCTATTGAGGTGATCGAGCTTAACCGCAACGCCGACCTGTCCAGCATCAGCGCTATCTCGCTGGGTAAAGGATTCTTGCTCAGCTGTATGTTTGGGGAGCTGGTGTTCGCCAACCAGAACGTACCGCTGGTTGTCGACACTGATGACAGCAGCGGATTCACAAAGCTGACGTGGGAAATAGGCGGCATGCCGCTGGATGTCGACAGATTCTTCTCCGACCTTCATGATCGCGGTATTGCTGCCGCAACAGCAGACAGAGGCGACTGCAGTGCCGCAGAGCTGGTAGAGTGGCCTGGCACACTACAGAGTGACGGCACGCTCAGCGAGTCACGGTATTTCCAAAAGGGTACACTGGCGCATTTGCTGGATAGCAGACCTGTCTCTGTCGGCGAGCCTACAACCTCGCACCTGCCAGTAACTATAAATCCAGTTAAATTTTTGGCGGCTAATGTCCTGTATAAGCATGCTGCGGTAGTAATCCTCAGAGTAGCTGGGTTCAATCAGCAAGTAACGGGGCTGCAAAATTTCCGCTTATTGCGTAGACTGCTGCCTCCGCAGATGGCGTTGCTTGTAATTGTTGAGTCGGTTATGGATAACGACGCGATTGAATTACTCGATGCGGAAGAAGAGTTGAGCACCTGGAGTGGTACAACCGCACAGGGAGACGAGATAAATGATACCATGGTGTCAGATAGCGGACTTGTAGCGAGGGTTGTACTGTGAAAGATGCACTAAAAGCAGGACAGATGATCCGCGGCAATCTGCGAGCTGAGACAGCTTTACAGGTCTCAGAAAATCACAACCAGATCCAGTTTGGTTGGGGTGCTGCCGCATCCAGACTGTTGGCAACAGGCGACAAAGCGTACCGCATCAGTACGATGTACATCGAATTTGAAAATTGCGACAACCCTGGAGATGTAGTCACTGTCCCGGACTACACTAGAGACGCTGGTAGAGAATACTACGAGCAGCTAAGTGGCTCGGATGTTAGAGATTTCTTGCGAGTCTCACTGTTAGCCCCTGCTGTTATCGCTGTGGAGACCGGGTTCGAAGAAATCATGCCGGCCGGCGAGGGTAACCAGTTGACGTTCTATACCCAGACACAGGGTGTGGCCGGCTATCACGGTTTACCATTTAGCCACGCCCAAAATTCCAAAGTTGTTGGCGCAGCGTTGGTGGTATCCCCTGTACCAGTTGACCCGACAAAAGATATCATAGTTGCCCGTGGGTATCTCCCTACGGATGGGCAGGTGTTGAAGCTGGCAGCTGGGCATGTTGGTCTGACATGGCGAATTAGTCTAACCTAGAGGTTTCGCACACATGGTTCAGGAATTTAAGCGGGTCCCGCACGTCCAGCCTCGATCCCCTGTAACCGCAGCTAACACAAGTGCGGCCACAAGGGAGCTGGAGCAGCGTACAAACTCAATGCAGGATCAGCTGAGCGCTATTGCTGCCGGGCAGTTGCTGCAACTGGAAGACTGCAAACTAGAGTCTGCTGTATTAGCTGGGTCTACGGTGTACTGGAATGCAGCAACCAATCAATTTGAGCTAGCGCTGGCCGATGTAGCTCAGGACCCGACCACAGGCTTTTACGTACCATCAACCAGCTCAGAGGTTGTCGGCATCTGTATGCGGAAAACAGACAGCACTACAGGGACTGTTGTGTTTGCTGGTCTTGTAGATCTACCGCCTTCAGCGGTGCTGGTTATGTTCGGAGGGTCGGCCCCTCCAGGCAGATACTACTTGTCAGGCAGGGTAGCTGGCACATTAGTGCGGCAGCAGCCGAGCGTGTCTGTATCAGTTGCGCTGCTGTTAGGTCCGGCAGACGACTGCGAAACAAGCAGTCGCGTGCTGGTGCTACCACAGGCCAGAAACTTCATGCAGGAGCACGTGCATCTGCAGTTCGAGCTGACAGCGGCCCCGGCCGGGGAAAGCGACCCGCCAGGATTTGACTCTCCGCACGTTATCACCTCACCAGACCCCGAACTAGCCGGCTGGCTGCCAGCGAGTCACGCGGTATTTGGGGGGCTAGCCCCCACAGGTGCTGTGTTTGGTTATAACATTTCAGCAGACCCTGATCTGTCTTCCGCATGGCCCCCGCTACCCGCCGCGTCTGCAACTCTAGAAATACTCGTCCCGCAAAGTTCCGGGCTTAGAACCATCACAGGGCTGATGCGAATAACGCCAGATTTTGTACGTATTGACGCTGCAGGTATCTGGTGGTTGTCAGATTGTTACAACCAGGTCCCGTGGCCTTGGGGTCTGTCTAGTAGCAGCTCGTCGTCAGCTGCTGGTGACGGGTGCCCTGTTGTTCCAGGTATGCGGCTGATCTTGTCGTTCGTACGGATGCTGGGCATAACGGACAAGACCGTTGTAACGTCACTCCAAGCTGGTGCAGATGAGCCGCTGGAGTTCGTGGATGCCGGAGGGCGAGCCGCTACTACTGGAGACCTGTATGCAAAACTGTCTCTCTCACTGCTGATCTCACCAACTGAGGCAATTGGCGGACAGGTGCTAAAAGGGGTTGAGACAGCTAGATTTACAAGAGGCTGGGTAACTGAAGGCATAATAAGTCTTTCTTCTGCTGTAATACTCACCAGCACCCGCTCTCGAGCACGTAACCCGCTACTGCCAGTGAGTGTGTCAAACCCTGAGGTGCATCAAGGTTTAGTGAGTGTAGACTTTGTATCCGACAGTACTACCAGGGAATTACAACCGCAACTTACCCGACTTATCGACACATTAGAGCGAGAGGTTAGGGGGGTGCTGTGCGTAGGATTCCCGGCGTCCCGTACAAGTAGCGCCAAATACAGTTTCCATGTACCGACAGTGGGGCTGCCAGCCGGGGACCTGTTGATGCAGCTGCGTGTTGTAGTCATGGGGACGGTTATAGGGCCACTTCCTGCAATGACGGTAGTCTACAGTAAAGTACCCAGGCCTGTTGATGGCGACCTGATGGCCATCTCCGCCGCTACAACCAGCGTGGTGTTCGACATCACTACACCATCTGACGATGTCGATGGCAGTGGTGGCAACCTTCCTACTTTCACGCCTATAGAGGTTGTCAGTGCCGCACTAAGCGTGGATCCGGGTGATACTATTTTTGTGACACTGCAGAGGGCTGCAGATTCTGCCCCTGCGTTTAATGCTGACGTTAACATCCTGCGGATAACCGGACTGATTTATAAGGATGTGTGACAGGTATGATAAATAACTGGAATCTGGAATTCCTTAACCACAACTCCGTCCGAAGTTTCCCGCTCACCACGTGGGGAAGTAAAACGGATGTGACAGGTTCTGTACGAATACCGGATAGCCTGATACTGTTCCTGGACTTCCCCATCCACTCAGGGCTCAATGTAGACCCCTCCAAATTCTTTATACGTCAGTTAGCTCTATACCAGACTGGTATCAACATATCGCTCGGTTATGACAACAACACAGCAGACGGCATCGCTGTAGGTAGTGTTAACGTAGCTAAAAGCTCTCACACAGAGTTCAGAAGTTATGCGATGCCCGGCAGTGGTGACTTTGATGACAGCAACGGCAGGGTAGTGCTGGGCGACCTGGCGGTACTGGATGAGCTTCCACTTGGTATATTCACATTCGCGGCGGCTGCTACTCCTATAGAGGTCAGCGCGATACGACCTATGCTGCGAGCCGTCTCTGCGTTGACAGTTGTCAGTAACGGTAACCGCAGCACACGCATTTATGGTGACGTAGAGTTCCGGGCCGGTACTAACATGCGTATCAGTGTGAATTTCTCCGACTCTGTAAACCCGGAGATCGTGTTTAGTGCGATAGCTGGTGAGGGACTGAATGAGGTCTGCGGTTGTGACAACGAGACGGCTGCTGTAACTCCGATACTATTCATTAACGGTATACCGCCCCTACCAAACGGCAACTTTCGTATTATTGGAGACGACTGTCTAACCGTTAACCCTATGACTAACGGACTGCACTTAACTGATGTGTGCTCAAAACCATGCTGTGGATGTAACGAACTTGACCCCCTGGTAGAAGAGTTACGAAGATTTGCAGACGGGGCTACAACACTGCAGAACTTTGCATCTTCTGTTAGTGCGGAAGTATCCCGCATGAATCAGATAGTGCTTGGTAGTCGTCTAGGTAACAGTTCTTGCATAGAGTGCTAGCATGACGCAATTTGTGTGGTCTCACATTAACGCAGAAGCCGCCGGGGATGAGCTGCGTTACGCTATTCGATCAGTTTACGCATACTTCGATGGGGAGGTAAAAGTACTACTTGTCGGCGACAAGCCGGATTGGTACAGCGGAGAATTCATAGAGCTGCCAAGAATACCAAAACCTTCCACACCCGGGTCACCGCACGGGTTAATGGATACACTCGCTAAAATGAACGCTATCTCGACACACCCTGCTGTAGACGAGCAGTTCGTGTCGATGATGGACGATCATTATTTTCTAAAAAAAGTAACTATGTCGCAGCTGGAGATTTCGAGGATCACCCAAGGGTGGTCCCCCAAACCTAAAGGCTGCTGGTGGGATCGGGCAATAGTCAGAACTATGCAAACTCTGGAGCTGCGAGGACTACCTACCCACCTGTACGATACACATTTGATGCACGTTTTTGAAAAGAGTAAACTGCAGCAACTCTTTCAGGATTTTAACTTGCTGCAAGAGCCCCTTCTGAGAAATACGTTATACGGGAACGTATTCCGCACCTCTCCCAAAAGTTGCCGACCGTTTATCGCCACACCGCAGAGTAAGCAGACAACGCAACAGCTAGACCAGATCTCCAAATCTGCTACAGTACTGAACCATGGCAGCAGTGCGTGGGATAGCGGTATGAGCCAGTGGCTTCAGCGAAGATTACCTGACGCAGCCCCTGTAGAGAGTACGCAGCAGCCAGCAGCCACCAGTGGCGAGCACTCCAGCAGCATATCCGCAGATACGCCCAACTAAGTCGTGAGCCCGGCACGCCATTGCTAGTAATTAAGGAGGAGTCTGCAGCATGTGGATAGACGATACCGACTGCGAGCCTATGCGGCTGTGGTTGAAACACACACCAGCCATGAAACTTGTTAGTTCGCTAAGTGGGCATATTCTTTGGGCAAACAGTGCATTTTGTGAGTGGTCGCAGTACACATTAAACGAGCTGCGAAGAATGACCTGGATGCAACTTAGCGTCCCAGACAAAAACCTCGAAGCCGACATTGACGAGGCCAACAACCTTGATGCTTATTCTCCGTCATACATCGTAAAAAAACAGTACTCCCCTAAGGGGTCAAAACCAGAGTGGGGTCAGCTGACAGTTATGCGGTTCCCGCTATCGGGAGAAATACAGTGCTGTTTGTGTACTTGGGAGCCATTGAAAAACGGGACGGCAACAGCCTTCACAATGGCGATGGAGCACTCCGAAAAACTAGATAAGAAGATTGAAACAATGACAACAGAAATACGAACGCTTACATCACAATCCGACGATGATAAGTTGTTTCTAGGCGCAATCCACATTATCCAGCGAAATCCGAAATTAGCCATCGGGCTTATAGTCGCAGGGCTGTCTATTTTTGGGCTAAATAATATCGTAGAATTACTGCAGAGGACCGGGCTCGTGACACTACCGGTGAAAATTGAAAAAGTTGAGGCTTCGGCTGAGTCGCCGTCGGACGAGCACCTGGCAAAGTACGCGCAGCGACTGAATATTGGTATGTGAGGGAGAGAAGCGTGAGCAAAACTGGCATCGTAGTTTTCGGCACACTACTCGCGGTCACGTTGTACGACTTGGCTGTGATTGTGGTAGGTGGTGTCCCGTCATCAGTGTCGCAGTTCGTTACTGATACGACTGCTGCTAGTCCACTGCAGTCGTTTTGTTGTGGGGCGTTGTGCGCTCACTTTTTTGGTTGGATGATGTTTCCTAGAGACACAAAATGACACTACGTGAACGGATTCTAGAGCTCACGCCGACTGCAGTGGCCACCACGGGCGATAAGCCAATAATAGCAGGCACTGTTAACATAATATGGGTAGTGTGCCGCAAGTGTGGCCGCGAGTCCGTGTCCTGCAATTGCTCATACTCACGTGCACACTGATGGTACGAGGAGCGGACTGGGTGATCCGCTGCTCATGAAACGAGGGGACTATGTCAGATCAAAACCTAGCATCGGCTATCGAAACACTGATCGGCGGTGCTGCGGATACGTTCGTCGTCTGTGCCGGTGCTGTCGCTGTCGTGGGTCGCAAAACTGCGGCTGAAGTGCGGACGCTGCTCAGCGTGTCGACGGCGGCACAGATTGCGGCTGCATATCAGCCGGTCGGCACTTACGCAACTCTGGTTGGTGGCACTATTCCGACTGCACAGATTCCTGCGATTGCAATTACGGAGTATCTTGGGTCTGTTGCAAGCCAAGTGGCGATGCTGCTGCTTGACGGGGATCGCGGGGATTGGTGCAATCGGTCTGATCTTGGGACAATGTGGGTGTTATCTGCGGACGACTCAACGCTGCTGGCATCGTGGACGCAACTACTTTATCCGACCGCTCCAGTCACATCAGTCGCAGGAAGGACTGGAGCCATCACGCTGAGCAACATTGACATCAGCGGACTGGGCACCCTGTCGACTCAGAACGGAACATTCAGCGGAACCTCAACCAACACGAACACCGGGGACCAGACATCAATCGTCGGAATCACAGGAACCAAATCTCAGTTCGATGTTGCGGTTACTGACGGAAATTTTCTTTACGTCGGTGACGTGACTACGAATGCGTCGCATACAGGTGACGCTACTGGCTCAGCTGCTCTTACCGTTGTCAGAATTAACGGAGTCGCCCTTTCAGGCCTTGCTACTGGAATCTTGAGAAACACGACGAGCACAGGTGTGCCATCAATTGCAGTTGCTGCTGATTTTCCTACTCTGAATCAGAATACCTCTGGATCAGCCGCAACCTTGACGACGTCTCGCACGATTAGCATGTCAGGCCACATTGTCTGGGCTTCCCCTGCATTCAATGGAAGTAGCAACGTCACATCTGCGGCAACGATCCAACCAGGAGTCGTGACGCCGGCAATGCAAGCAGACGTCGTGACGGCTTCGGTCTTCTACCGAAAGACAGCGGGTACTGGAGCCCCGGAAGTCCAGACGCTCGCCACATTGAAGACAGACCTAGGACTGACGGGGACGAACTCAGGCGACCAGACCAGCGTCACCGGCAATGCAGGAACGGTCACCACCAATGCAAATCTGACAGGACACGTCGTAAGTACGGGCAATGCAGCAGTCTTAGGATCGTTTACCAAAGCTCAGCTCGATGCAGCCGTGAATGACGGAAATGTTTTGTATGTCGGCGATGCTCCAACGGCACACAATCAGGAATGGTCGACGATCACATCGACGCCCACCACCCTAGGCGGATATGGGATTACTGATGCACTGGCTCTCGCAGGAGGGACGCTAACGGGTCCGGTGATGGTATCCACATCAACCACAGGTGCAGCGGCAGGTGCAGTGTATCGCACTGCGGACACGCTGCGTTATCGAGACTCCGGAAACGTAGAAAGACTGCTGCTCGATGCGACGGACAATCTTTCGAGTCTAGCCAATGCTAGCACGGCGAGGGCAAATCTAGGAATGCCTCAGGTAGACGCTGCCACCGCGAACGTCTTTAAGCTAGTCAATGCAACAGCTCGCCAGACGATAGAATTGATGAACTTTGAAACTAGTGCATCTGCCCTGGAAGGGCTCAGAATCAGGGCAGTCGCTACGGGTAGCTATGAGCTAGGGTCGTTTCAGGGCAGTGGAAGCGGTTCACTCCGCAGTATCGCAATCGGGGCCTATACAAGAGCCACACCGACCGTCTTAGATAAGTGGGCTGAATTCGGTTCCGGTACTTATAGCGTATTCACAGGGGCGAGTATAATTCTACGCCATTCTGACAGCACAGCAGGGGCACAGCTTGTTTTCAGAAAAGCGAGGGGCACTCTAGCGGCCCCCACAGCAGCCCTAAGCGGCGATATCTTGGCACGAATAGATGCCACAGGCTACGGGGCAACGGCCTTTAGCGCTATCTGCGGGAACGCTGTCTTCACGGCAGTGGAAGACTTTACCGACGCAGCAGCAGGCACGCGGTTTGCAGTTGCCACAACAGCGACGGGAACCACAGTAAACACTGTCCGGTTCGTAGTCGGCCAGGATGGTAACGTGGGCATCGGGACTGTACTTGCCCCTACAAAGAAACTTGTGATTCAGGGCAATAACTCCGGAGGAGCGGAGAACAACACCCTACAATTCTATGATTCTGACGGCACTATAGAGATGGGGCAGGTCCTAGGGAAAGTGGAATTCTGGTCCCCGGATGGCTCGGCCCCTGGTGCGGGCGTTAAGGCGTGGATTGCGTCTATCTGTGAACATGCTTCAGTAGCAAACGCTGCACTAGTATTTGCCACGGACACAACAACAGGGGCACCTATTGAGCGGCTTAGAATCCGAAGTGATGGCGTACTGTCAGTGAACAGGCTGGTCGCTCAAGCGGTTGAGACCCTAAACAATCCAACAGGTACTACTCAGACAGTTGTACTAGATGAGGGAGAACACCAGTCCCTTAGCATGCTGTTCGGTTCAGGGGACACTACGGTCACCTTTACGGTTCCGTCCCTGCCGTCTAGCGGCAACATAATTTTCACACAGCATAACATAACTGCCCGAAGTATGACGTGGGCAATTTCAAGCGGGAGTATTAGGTGGATCGGTACACAACCAACCTGGTCCAGTGACGCCGTATCTTCAGTACGACTTATTCGGTGGCGGTGGAACGGATCGGTCCTTTTTTTGGAAGCTAGTGCCGTAGGGTAAGGAGAGCTATCGTGTCTGATAATCGTTTGCGGTTGGTGACTGAAGAGGTTGCTAACATACCACAACGCGATGCGGTTGTGGCTGATCTAATGTGGATTCAGCGTATTGTGATTGACTGCGCAGGCCCACTGGCGGAAGGTAGTCTCACGATTGAATACGTCCCCATGTCGGCGGCTGGTGTGCTTGTACACACCGGACCAAACGGTGAAGATTATATGCGATCGGTGTCTACTAGGACGCTGTACGCCGATAAGGACATGGTGCCCGAATTGGCTGTGGCGTTCGCCGCATTTTTGAGTGCAGTGAAACCTATGGAGGCATTTAAGGCCTCACAAAAGGCAGCCAAAGCGGCGACCAGCGTTGAAGACGAATACACGACGTTACAAACAGCAAACACAGGTTAAACTATGCCTACACAAACAGCACTCATTGAGTCAGTCGCGGGCGTCACTGGTACCACGGCCGAACTCATGGCTGACGGTTCCAGTATCGCTTTGTATACCGCGGCGTCGGTAGCGACTGCGAAGGGTACTTACACGCCGACATTTACCGCATTAGTAGCTGCGGGAACGTACCGGCTGAAGTTGTTTACTTCGACTGGCGCTGTGCTGGCTACCGGACTGCGGGTATTTGTCGGCACGGATGGAGAGATCGCAACGACGGCACCGGAACCAGCGGCGATGAGCGCCGCGAGCATAACTGCAGTACAAAGCGGTCTGGCGACACAAGCCAGCGTTAACGCAATCGACGCCTTGGTCCAAACCCTTATTTCTTCAACATCGGACGCATTTTAATGAACGCACAAGACATAAAAACACTGATCGAGTCAGATGCAGCCGCGACAGCGAGTGCAGCCATCGGCGCAGATGCAGAGTGTGCCACACGATGCTCTATGATCGCTGCTCTCGTTCGGCAGCCAGTGTCGGCGGCTGACGTGCAATACACGGCCAGC
>Ga0105052_10002492_pt1 | contig 22589 bp, 15 predicted proteins | sample FRY03_FD_78094 | JGI IMG/M metagenome (GOLD analysis project Ga0105052, IMG submission 78094) | Freshwater microbial communities from Lake Fryxell liftoff mats and glacier meltwater in Antarctica - FRY-03 | ecosystem: Environmental > Aquatic > Freshwater > Ice > Glacier meltwater ... | reverse complement strand
CAGTTTTACTGCCGAACTGCCCTTCTAAACGGTTCTTGCGGCGTATCGATTTCGAGTTTGACCCGTTCTGCACTACACTCGAGCAACTATGAAAAAGACCACTCGAAATATCTCAATAGTCGCCGCGATTTTGATCGCAGCAACCTGTGTCATCGCCAGCGTTGCCTATACCGCAGGGCGTCTGATGGCGCAGCCTTCGGCGGTCGCCAATGTTGACATCCGAAGAATTCTCGACAAGATTCAAATGCGCGCCGAGATGGAAGCGGAACTTACGCAGATGGCCTATCGCTTCGAGCAGGAAATCAAGACGCGCAAGGAACAACTCGAAGCTCGCAAAAAGGAGTCGGACGCAGTGACCGAGCCCACCGAACGACAGACTCTGCGCGATGGACTCGCACTCGAACAACTGCAATTGAATGAATGGGCCAACACGAAGTTGCAAGAAGCCGACCGAGAGCAAGCGCTTCGCTGGGAAGGTCTCTATCGCTCGGTCGTAGCAGAGGCCGACAAGCTCGCGCAAGCCGAGGGGTATCAGTATGTGTTGGTCTATGACGGCACGGCGGAATTTCAGCGCGAACGCCAAAGTCAAATGTCCCTCGCTCAGCAAGTCATGGAACAGATTTCCAGAAGACGCGTGCTCTACGCATCCAAGGCCGACGACCTCACTGAGAAACTGATCGTGCGCATGAACAACGCCCAGTCAACACCACCCGCACCTGTATCGACCACACGCAGCAATCCCTAATCGCCTCTGGAGAACCTATGCGCATCACCCGTTTTCTCTTGCCAGCATCAATTGTCACCGCCGCACTGCTCTTCGCAGCAGGAATCCCCACCGCTCCTGCGGTGGTTGCATCAGTCGATCTTGAAAAAATATACAAGTCGCTGGATCAGCTGAAGGCATCCGAGGTGCGCGCGGTAGCGTTGCGACAGGGTCTGGAGAAGCAACTCGCGGCACTCACCGACGGCGTGCGAGGTATGCAGGAAGATCTCGAAAGTTTCCAAGTTGGAACGCCCGGCCACAACGACGCGATCAACAAAGTGATTCTCAAAGCCGGCGACTTGAATGCCCTGCAGAGTTATGCAAAGATGAAACTGGAAGCTGAGGGCGCAAACTCGGTGCGCGATGCGTATGCCAGCATTCGCGCCGCATGCGCCAAGCTGGCGAAGGAACACAAAATCGATTTCATCTTTATCGACGACACGATTCCACCGATCAACCCAACGAATCTTGAGGGGACGATGCAGCAAATCAGTGGTCGCCGAATGCTCTACTCCAACCCTGCGCTCGATATGACTGATGTTCTGATCGAGCGTATGAACGCCGACTTCCGCGCCGCCAATACGACCCCTGCTGCCAATCTGGCCCCTGCCGCCAATACGACCCCTGCCGCTAATCCGACCCCTGCTGCCAATCCGACCCCTGCTGCCAATACGACCCCTGCTGCCAATCCCTCCACTGGGACGCCAGTGACTCCACCGGCTCCTGCTGGGAAAAGTTGATTCATGCAGTTCACCGCGCAGGAGATCGCGACGAAAGTGGGGGGCACGCTTGATGGTCCCAGCACCATCATCGTGCGAGGCGTGAGCGATCTTCGCGGCGCGAAGGAAACAGACGCGACTTATATATCCGACGCGAATTATGCGCGACTGTGGGGCGACTGCCGCGCACAGGTCGCGCTCGTATCGCGTGGAGTCGCCGTTCCCCAACACGATCCCAGCAAGCGCGCGCTGATTCATGTGGACCAAGCGGAAGTTGCGATGATCTCCTTGCTCGAACACTTCGCCCCGGCTCGCGAGAATCCTGTCGCTGGAATTCATCCCTCAGCCGTGGTGGAAACGAAAGATCTCGCCGCCGATCATGTCTCAATCGGGCCACTGGTATGGATCGGTCGCAATTGTCGACTCGGCCGCAATGTCGTGATCCACTCTGGAGCGCGCATTTACGGCGCCGTTTCCATCGGCGATGACACGACCATCCACGCCAATGCGGTGATTCGCGAGCGCTGCGAAATTGGCGCGCGCGTGATCATTCACGCAGGAGCCATCATTGGCACAGAAGGCTTCGGGTATCGCCCCTGCCCAAACGGCAAAGGTCTGCTGCGCATTCCGCATCTTGGCAATGTCGTGCTCGAAGATGATGTTGAGATTGGAAGTTGCACCTGCATCGACCGCGGCACATTTGGATCCACTCGCATTGGCGCCGGAACGAAGATCGACAATCACTGTCAAATTGGGCACAATGTGCAGATCGGACGATCGACCGTCATCGCGGGTCTGAGCGGAATCGCCGGCTCTTCGACCATTGGCGACTGGGTGCGAATCGGCGCTGGATCGGGCATCGCTGATCACCGAACCATCGGTGCTGGAGCGCAACTTGCCGCGCGCACGGCGCTGATGAATGATGTTCCCGCCGGAGAAACCTGGGGAGGCATGCCAGCGCGTGATTTCAAAGTCGAAATACGACACATTCTTGCTCTTCACAAATTGTCGCCGATTGCTCGTGATCTCATGCGACTGGTTGATGAAGCGAAGAAGACAAAGGAGCTCGCCAAACAAACTGCCAAGGGATCGCTTTCGCAATGAATCCTTTGAATCCAACGCCTCCCCCACCACCTCTGGGCTTCGCCGCATCGCTTGGCGGCATTCGAGGTCTGACGCAAACAGGTCATGTAAAGAACGCGGACTCCAATCTGCCAGATTCGGACAAGCAACACACGATTGCTGCGCCAACGATTGTGCGCGGCAAGGGATTGATGCTTGGCATCGACGCAGAAATCGAATTCTGCCCAGCACCTCCAGGAACGGGCATCGTCTTCGAGTGCATTGATGTCGATCCACCGGTCACCATCCCAGCGCTCATCACACATGCTGTCTCGCGGCCGCGGCGCACGACACTGCGCGTTGGCGATGCGACGGTCGATACGGTTGAACATTGTCTCAGCGCGATTGTCGGGCTGGGTATCGACAATTTGCGAATGCGCATACGAGGCCCTGAAGTTCCATGCGGCGACGGATCATCGTTGCCATTCTTTGAACCACTCAAGGCTGCTGGACGAACTGCACAAGATGCGCGACGGATTGTGCACCGCATCACCGAACCGATTGTGATCGAGGAAGAAGATGCGATCATCGCGGCGTTGCCATCGGCAGAACCTGGACTTCGCGTGACATATGAATTGGATTACACCAGCGTTTCTGCGTGCATCGGGCGGCAGAATCGCCACTTCGATCTTGCGCGCGACGACTTCGGCGTGGAGATCGCGCCGGCTCGAACATTCAGTCTGCGCTCGGAAGCCGAAGCGCTCTGGTCGGCTGGCATGTGCCGCCACCTCACACCACGCGATGCGCTGGTCATCGGCGACGACGGTCCAATTGAAAATACTTTTCGATTCGCCGACGAATGCGTGCGACACAAAGTGCTCGATGTGATTGGCGATCTTGCACTCGCGGGCGTCGCTCTGCAAGGCAAGATTGTCGCGCAGCGCTCGGGTCACGGACTGAATCGACGGCTTGCGCGCCGACTCTATGAGCAAGTTCGCGCCACAGCTCGCACCGAAATTGCGGCGACCGGCCGCGTGCTCGATGCCCGTGCGATCGCGCGCATCATGCCACATCGATATCCGATGCTCTTGATCGACCGCGTTGTGGAAATTGACGGAAATCGCCGAGCGGTTGGCATCAAGAATGTCACGATCAACGAGCCGTTCTTCCCGGGTCATTATCCAGGAACTCCCATCATGCCGGGCGTGCTGATTGTCGAAGCGATGGCTCAACTCGGCGGGCTCTTGCTCTCCCAGACTCTCGAACATACTGGAAAAGTTGCTGTTTTACTCTCACTTGACAAGGTCAAGTTGCGCAAGGCGGTGACGCCCGGTGATCAGTTGGTCATCGAGGCGGAAACCTTGCGAGCTAGTGCCCGCAGTGCGTCGGTGCAGTGCCGAGCTTGGGTCCTGGGAAAACTTGCAGCCGAGGCGCAGATTCGGTTTATGATGGTCGACTCAGAGTTTGAATGATGGCAAAGATTCATCCCACAGCAATCATCGATCCCACGGCGGAAATCGCGCCGTCTGCGACCGTCGGTCCATACTGCATCGTCGGACCACGCGTGCACATCGGCGAAGATTGCGTGTTGCAGGGCCACTGCCATGTCGTGGCGTTAACTCGCATCGGGCGCGGCAACGACATTCATTCTTTCGCGCTCATTGGTGGAGACCCACAAGATCTCAAATTCCACGGCGAGCCGACTTGGTTAGAGATGGGCGACTTCAATACGATCCGCGAGCATGCGACCATTCATCGCGGAACTGGCAACGGCGGAGGCGTCACGCGCATCGGCTCGCACAACTTGATCATGGGCAATGTTCATATCGCCCATGACTCGATCATCGGAAACCACTGCATCTTCGCCAACAATGCGATGCTCGCTGGCCATGTGCATATTGACGATTACGCCAACATCGGAGGCGGCGCTGGGCTGCATCACTTCGTGCGTATCGGATACTGCGGATTCGTTGGCGGCATGGCGCGCGTTTCCAAAGATGTCCCGCCATTCATGATCGTCGAAGGCAGTCCGGCTGTCATCCGTGGTTACAACGCAGTAGCGATGAGCCGAATCGGTATGGAAGAGATGGAACTCGAAGCAGTCAAAGAGGCGTACAAGCGCATCTATCGTGTGCGCGGCGGCGCTGGAACGACGAAAATCACCTCACTTCTGCGCGATTATCCGGCATCCAAGGCACTGCGGCGTATCGCCGAGAGCATTCAAGCGGTGAATAATGGCCTCAATGGACGGTCCCTTGAAGCAAAGAGAACCGATGACAAGCGCGCCGTTCGGTCGGCACGCGGGTAAAGTGTGACCGCATGATCAGCGCAGCAAAGGCATCCCGAATCGATGAGCTCATGGAAAAAGCGCAAGTGGCGCTCCATGCGGCGCGTTGGTTCGAAGCCGAGCGACTCGCTCAGCGCGCGTTGGAACTTTCACATCAAGTTGGTGACTTCGGACGCATGAGTCGAATCATCATGCCGTTGCAGGAATCTCGCCGGCAGCGGATGCAGTTGGCTGCCCAATCAAAGACCGTGCATTGGGTCGTCGGCGAGATCGGCGAAGACCATCGCGTGGGTCCTGGCTTGCACATCATGCAGCCGCCGCTGGTCGGATCCGATGCACGACGCATTCGCCTCACCGCCATGCGCCGCGAAGTTCCAGCTCTAGTGATTTGCCGCGAGCCCGATACTCGACTTGGAATGGTTCCAATCGTTGCGATTGGTCTGATGACTGTTCGTGCGCGGATCGATCCACCCGAGAAGCCAGCAAAGCCATCGAAGCAGTGGTTCCTCTGGGCGCTCGAACAATTGGGCGATGCTGCGATCGGGATGATTGATACAGGCATGGATGCGGTCCGCCAGGTTGATGTCGCGGTTTCGCTGCTTGATTCCGTTCCTGATCACGAGGAGTTGCACACTGCGCTTGTGCAACTCTGCAAGCTTGCTGAGGCGGAAATGAAAGAGATAGCTTTGACAGATGCCGCAAGGGCTGCGGCTGCAAAGGCGCGCGAAAAGGCCAAGGGATAGGCCCAGTGGCCGTCTCGCATTCCGCAGCGCCCGCCACATCGGTACCTCGCGTTGCAGTGTGCGCTGGAATTCCCGCGACGAGTGCGGCGCTTCATCACAAGATTCGATTTCCTGTGGGCGATCCCGCAGCGCTGATTACCCTGTCGGTTTCTGGCCGACCGCCGCGCAACATTCTCATCATTCGTGATATTGAAATGGATCGCGCCCGCAAGCACGCGCGCGCGGACGAGTTTTTCTCGCCCGCAGACTTCACTCCAGCGGGTGGATTGTCTGGCGACCGCGAAACTGCCACGGCCCAAGCCGTCGCGGAATGCGTTCGACGCACCGGAGCCACGACTGTCGCACTCGACCGATCGACCCCGTCCATCTATTGGCACGAACTCGCTGCGGCTGGTTTGCAAGTAATGTGCGATCCTGAGGCCGGCGTTGCCACTCGCCGCTGCAAAGATGCGCAGGAAATTCAGTGGCTTCGGCAGTGTCAACGCGATACGGAGGATGCGGTTGGGATGGCGTGCCAGACGATCGCGATGGCGTCGCTTCGCCATGACGGCGTGTTGCTGCGCGACGGAAAGCCACTGACCAGCCAGCGCATCCGCGAAGCGATCGATGTCTTTCTTTTACGGCGCGGATACTTGAATCCTGAATCGATTGTTGCGGGCGGCACGCAAAGCAGTGATTGTCACGAACACGGCAGCGGCGAGTTGCGAACATGTGAGCCAATCATCGTTGATATTTTCCCTCGCAATCGCAAGACACTTTATAACGGCGACTGCACACGGACGGTCGTGCATGGCGCGCCGCCGCGAGAATTGATTGCGATGCACGAGGCGGTCGTCGCCGCGAAACGCGCTGCAATTGCGGCGATTCGCCCAGGTGCCACAGGCGCGGATATTCACGCGCACACTGCGCGGGTCATCCGTGAGCGCGGATTCGCCATGGGAATCCCATCGAGCGATGAGACATGGGTGCAAGCTCGCATGACACACGGCACAGGCCATGGTGTAGGGCTGGAAGTGCACGAACCACCTCTACTCGCCGCCAAGGGACCACCTTTGGTTGTTGGCGATGTCGTGACGGTCGAGCCAGGTCTGTATCAACCAGGACTCGGCGGTGTTCGCGTCGAGGACATGTTGGTCGTGACGAGTGATGGCTGCGAAAACTTCGGTCAATTGCCCGAAGGACTCGACTGGAGAGGGCAAGGATCAACAGCTGCTCCGGCGAGCCCGAGCAATAAGCGATAGCGCTGGCGCCAACTCACGCTAGGCCCGCGTCAATTTTCGATACTTCACTCGGCTTGGAGTCGCGCTCTCGCCGAGCCTTCGCACGCGATCTTCTTCATACTCGGAAAAGTTTCCGTTGAAGAAAAAAGTCTGACTGTCGCCCTCGAAGGCCAAAATATGTGTGGCGACACGGTCGAGGAACCAGCGATCATGGCTGACGATCACCGCTGTGCCACCGAAATTCTCAATCGCCTCCTCGAGAGCGCGCATCGTGTTGATATCGAGATCGTTGGTTGGTTCGTCAAAGAGAATCACATTGTTTCCCTGCCGCAACATGTGCGCCAGATGAACACGATTGCGCTCGCCACCAGAAAGATTGCCGCATAACTTCTGCTGCTCGGTGCCAGTGAATCCAAATCGCGCTACATAGGCCCGACTGTTCACCTTGACCGGACCGAGCATGATTTCCTCGCTGCCGCCAGAAATCGCTTTCCAAATACTGTCCGTCGGCGACATCGCATCGCGAAGTTGTTCGATGTATCCCAACTTCACCGTGTCGCCGACGACAAATTCGCCGCTATCCACTTGCTCAGTTCCCAGAATCATTTTGAAGAGCGTCGTCTTGCCCGCGCCGTTGGGGCCGATGACGCCAACGACTGCGCCGGCCGGTATCTCAAACGAAACTCCGTCGAGCAACATGCGATCGCCAAAGGATTTCTTGACATCCTTGGCGTGAATAACCACATTTCCAAGCCTCGGACCCGGCGGAATGAAAATCTCGATCTCGGATGCCTTCTGCCTCGCGGTGTCATCGTTGAGCATGCGTTCGTAATTGGCCACACGAGACTTGCTCTTGGACTGCCTGCCCTTTGGGTTCTGGCGAATCCAATCCAACTCGCGTGCGAGCGATTTCTGCCGCATACTCGCCTGCTTCTCTTCAACTGCGAGTCGTTTGTACTTCTGCTCGAGCCAATTGGTGTAATTGCCCTTGTATGGAATGCCCATGCCACGATCGAGTTCGAGAATCCATCCCGCAACATTGTCAAGGAAGTAGCGATCATGTGTCACAGCAATGACAGTGCCTGGATAGCGCGCGAGATGTTGCTCAAGCCACGCGACACTCTCGGCGTCCAAATGATTAGTCGGTTCATCGAGCAGCAAAATTTCCGGCTTCTGCATCAACAGCCGAGTGAGTGCAACGCGTCGGCGTTCACCACCTGAAACTTTGTCGAGCGTCTGATCCGACGGCGGACAGCGCAACGCCTCAATCGCCATCTCGATTTGATTGTCGATGGTCCACGCATCGCGCGCGTCGAGTTTTTCCTGCACCCTTCCCTGCTTCTCAATGAGCTTTTCCATCTCATCGGGCGACATGTCCTCGCCGAACTTCGCGTTGATCTCGTCAAATTCCGCCAGCAGATCGAAGGTCGACTGCGCGCCTTCTCGCACCACCTCCATCACAGTGCGCTTTTCATTGGCAAGTGGTTCTTGCTCGAGAAGACCTGACATGAATCCCTGAGTGCGTTCGATCTTGCCATCGAATTCTGTGTCCACGCCCGCCATGATCCGCAACAGCGTCGACTTCCCGCTGCCATTGAGACCGAGCACGCCGATCTTCGCGCCGTAGTAATACGAGAGCGAGATGTCCTTGAGAATCTCACGGCGGTTGATGGTCTTGGTGATGTTGAGCATCGAGCAGATGACGCGCACCGATTCGACGGAACTTTTGTTGGGCGATTGGGCCATAGCGCAGCCAGTCTAGTGGCACGCGCGCAGAATTCTGCGCCGTATCCCAACAAGTTTCTGAATTCGCCAAAGGCCATCCACGAGATCAATGCTGCGCAATTCGGGCGCAGGACGGCGCAGGACGGCGCATGACGGCGCATGTGCAAGGATGTTTCAGACTCTCTGCCGCACGCCAACGAGCGCATCGCTGTGCGCTGCGTCGGATGAGATCATCAACTCCAATTGGCAAGCACTGTGCTGAGATCGCTGCCACCCACGATTCCATCGCCGTCCACATCGGCACCAGCATCGTTTGTGCCCCACGCACTTAAGAGAGCAGTGAGATCTTGGCCATTCACGAATCCGTCGTGATTGATGTCCCCAGGAATTGCCGCAGGGGCGACGACAATTTCTCCGATCATGCCTATCAAGCAGTGTGGTATGCAGAAATATGGAACCGTCGTCCCAGCGACAGACGCTGGAACAATCCACTCGAAGATCGGATAGGAGCTATTGATAAATCCATCAAACAAGAGTCCCCACTCACCGCCGCAACCCACGCCGCTCGTCAAGGTGTGGCTACCGCTGCTGCGAACCCATCGCACCGTGTCACCGACTTGCGCCGTGACCGATGATGGAATGAATGAAGTTCCGGATTGATTGACAACGACGACTGCGGGCGATGCGCCATGCGATGCGATCAGCGCTGCCGATGCGCACCAAGCGAGTGAATAATTTTTGAACGATCGAATCATGGGTTCTCCATTTGTACTGAAAGGCTGTACTGAAAGGCTGCTGCCCGCAAAAGGATTGGGCACGAACGACGCGTCGCGTCCGCGTCACATGGTTCATCACAACATAACACGATAGGAAAGCATGTCAAGAGAAGTGGTCGGCAAAGCTCGAATTTCACTTGAGGACTGCCTGTGCGATCGAATCCTCCCCCGCTTTTTTGCCCAATAATGACTCATTGACCCGACCTCAACTCGCTTCAGCCCGCCACCTTTCGCCAACACCATGCGGCGACAAAGAGCAGTGCACACACGAAGACGATCGTGGCGCCAGGAGGGAGTGAGATGTAATACGCCGCGTAAAGTCCCCCGATGATCGCGGCCCACGAGAGGGCGACGGAAAGCGCCATCATCGGAATCAGTCTGCGTGCGAACATCGATGCGGTTGCTGCGGGCGTTATGAGCAGCGCGCTGGTGAGGATGACACCCACGACCTGCACACCCGAGACCACGGCCAATGCAATCAGCAACAAGATGGCCATGCGCAATCGAGTCGAGCCGATACCGATGAGATCTGCATAATTCGAATCGTATGAACTGAGCTCGAATTCCTTGTGCAACAACGCGAGCGCGCCAACGATCACAACACTTGCACCGATGATGAACTTGAGATCGCCCGGCGCGACGGAGAGGATGTTGCCAAAGAGCAGATGCGAGAGACCGGCCATTGATCCGGCGGGCCCACCGAGGCTGGTCAAGATGATGCCAAGTGCGAACATTCCAGTGAAAACGACGCCGATCATCGCGTCTTCACGCACGCCCCGTCGGCGCGATGCGCCAGCGGAGAGGATGCCGATGCCAATCGCCGTCGTGAGGTTGCTCAGTAGCGCGCCGAGCGCCAAATTCCATCCGTATATTTGCGCCAACACCAGACCGGGCAAGGTGGTGTGCGACATCGCTTCGCCTGCGAATGCCATGCGGCGAAAGACGACATACACACCCAGCAGCGCGCATGACAATCCAGCGACTAATCCAGCGAGCAGTCCATCGCGCATGAATTGCATCGACCACGGTTCAAGGATCCACGCCATGCGTCACCTCCCGCAGCGCGCCATGTTCGAGGGAGAGAATCCCATCAAATGGATGGTCATGGGTGCCGATATCGTGCGTTGAAACGATCATCGACTTGCCCTGGGCTTGCAATCGATCAAGCACTTGCGCGACCAAGAGCCGCGATGCGGAATCCACGGCGTTGAGCGGCTCGTCGAGCAGCAATAAATCAGATCCTTGCGCGACGGATCGAGCGAGCAAGACACGCTGTTGCTGTCCACCAGATAATTCGCCGATCAATTTGTGCGCGATGCTTATCAGATCGAGTTGCTCAAGTATTTGGCGAACCACCGCATGATCGTGATCATCGGGGCGCGTCAACCATCCGCAGTGGACATACCGACCAGCTGTGACGAAGCGAAGGACATCGACTGGAAATCTCCAATTGATCTCTTCGCGCTGCGGCAGAAACGAAGTGCGATGATGACACGCGCGCACCTTGAGTCCAAAGACCGCGATCTCGCCCGATTGAATCGGCAGCAGACCGGCGATTGTCTTGAGCAGTGTGCTCTTGCCTGATCCATTGGGGCCGACGAGTGCGAGACGCGATCCAGCGGGCAATGTGAAATTGACTTTGTACAGGACCGACGCGTTGGATCCGGGATATCCGACATTCAAATCAACAACACGCAGCGCCGGCGCTGCTGGATCAGGCGCATGCAGGTGGAGACCGCCATAGGCCAACCATTCTCGCTTCACTCTTTGTGCGCCTCGACTTTGTGCGCCTCGACTTTGAGCGCCTCAACTTTGAGCGCCTCAACGATGACGCCAACATTGCTTCGCATCGTCGCGATATATCCCTCGCCCAAGCGGACAGTCGGTGGTTGCAAGAGAGAATCGAGATGCAGGGTTTCGACAAGTCGCACCTTCGCCTCGCGCGCGACCGTGGCAGCGATGCGAGACGGATGCGCTGCATCACCGAACACGACTGGGCTCTTCGTCGCTTGGATTGCATGGACCATTGCGATGATTTTCTTCGGAGCCGGATCGACTTCTGCGCCCATCATCTCGACGCCGATCACCTCGAATCCATATCGCTCGCCAAACGCGCGCAGTCCATCGTGCGTTGTCACCAGCACACGGCGCGGCTTTGCAATCAGCTCGACTTGCGTCTTGATCCACTGATCGAGCTCGGCAAGCTTGGTATCGAGATCGCGACTGCGCGCGGTGAATGATTGCGCGGAGGATGGACGAGCTGCGACGAGCGCCGCGCAGATGCGCTCGTTGAGAATTCGCACCTTGGATGGATCATGCCAAATATGCGGATCAACCGCGGTGCCAGTCTCGTCGGTGTGATCGTGGCAGGCGTGATCGTGGTCGGCGTGATCGTGACCCGCATGATCGTGGCCACTCGGCGCACTCGATAATCGCCGGGGCAAACCCAAACCAGTCGCCACAACAACCAGCGTCGCCCGAGAACCAGTGGAGCGATGAAGCACACCGATGGGACGGTCCAGTCCAAGACCAAACTCAAAGACAACCTCAGCAGATTCAATGCGCTTGGCATCAGCGGGCGTTGGTTCGCAGTGATGCGGATCCCCCCCCGCTTGACCGACTCGTGTGAGATCGACTTGCTCTGCACCGATCGCACGCACCAAGTCAGCCACAATGTCGTTACCCGCGACAACTTTCAGCGGAGGTTGGGCGCTCGGCGTGGGTTGGGGACTCTGCGCGGGTTGGACACAGATCGAGATTAGTAAGGCATAGAGCATCATCGTGATTGGGATAATAGAGACATTGAAGTGTGACCGTTACCACGCATCAGAACCACCCCTTATGATGTTTTTGGATTCTAGTTTCATCCGTCCACACAGCGCCTTAGACATGCGGACGCGCTAGCGATACCCCAGCGAATTCGCTGAATCGAGTCAGAGGAATGAGGTCCCGGTTGACCAGTATTTTCTCGCGCTGAAGGTGGACCTGAATTGGACATAAGACCACGGGCGCCATTCGTTGTCTAGTTTTTTTGCTCTAAAACTTGACATTCAGCCGTCGGGAGACGGAGTCAAGAACTGGTGTCCGGTCATAGTAAAACGACCTTTGCCGCCGCAAGCAGCACGATCGAAATCGAAATCTTGCTTGGATCAACGCCATACTCGGCGGCCATCGCATCGCGGTATGCATCCAATTGTGGACGATGATGATCGGCTCGCGACTTCACCCACTCAGGGCTCGCGTCACCGAGCGGTGAATCGGTTTTGAAGTCGAAGATTTCGATGCGAGTCCAGTTGCCTGGCGTACCGTGCAGAACAATTCGATCGATCGCGCCTTGGCGCAATCCGCCTTGCTCGCTGAAATGCAGAAATCCACGCTCGGGGAGTGCCACGGCCGCTTCGCGCGGACGAGCGAGTGCGCGTGCGATTTCACCCTTAGTCAGCTGACGAGAAACTTGCGCAATCGTGGCTTGAATCTCCGCAGCGGACAAGAACGGCGCGATCGACTTGGCCTTTGACTCAATCGCAGATTGATCGATGCGCCAATCGTCAATCCACTCGATGCTTTCGCATATCGCATGTGCGATGCTGCCGCGCGCGAGTGCGTCTCGACTGATCTGCGGATCGATCAATCCTGGCTTTTCGTCGTTCTGCGGCGTGGGGCGCTCACTCAGCGCCGAGGCACTGCGGGCGATGCGAGTCTGCATTCGTGGCAGAGTCGGATGCGCGGGCATTGCAGGAGCGGTCACATGCAATGAAGGTGGCGCGTGCGATTGATCACCGGCTTGATCGATCCAACTTTCGTCATCGAGCGATTGCATCTCGGCCGTGTGCATCGCCGCCGCCGGATTCTCCAGCGCATGTCGCAGGATCGCGCCGTGACTGCGCCGCAATTCGGGTTGCTTCTGCGGATTGCACCCAGATTCGTCCTTGGCGGTCGAAGGATTGTCCACGACGATCCACAACCCTCGCTTGGCTCGCGTGATCGCGACATACAGCGTGCTGAGAAATTCTTGGTAATCAAATTGGTCGGAAGAATCGATGATCTGCTGCACAAGCTCGGCCGCGTGTCCCGCAGACATCTTGGGCGCGATGCGATCGCAATCGGGTCCACGATATTCATCACCACGCTCAGTCGCGATCGCACGCCTCGGAGAGCATTTCGTGCTCTGCGCCGCGAAGATGACGATGTCCCATTCGAGTCCTTTGGCTTGATGAACATTGATCGCATGAATGGAATGCGCCGGAACATCTTGCAACTTGAATGCTCTCAGTGCATCGATGATCTCATCGAAACCAGCGCCACTTTGTTCCAGACGGCCAATCTCGCTGATCATTTCGGCGACGCGTCTGCGATCACCGTCATCAAAGGGCGTTCCTTCCGGAAGGAGATCTAGTTTCGAGACCCAGCGCGAGAGTGTTTCAGCAACAGAATCGTTGGCGAATTTCAGACGCAGAGATTGCGCGGCACGCGACCGCTCACTCGCCGTCGATGCGCGCTGCCAGTCGCTGGAGATCTCGACTCCCCAAACCTTTGGCAGCGGCGATTGCAGAACACTCATCAAACTCGTGAGGTGATCGGGATGCGCGGCGAATGAAATGGCATCGATCAACGCGACAACCGCCGGTGATGTCGTCAATGAAGCACCCGCAAGGAGTGCGCACGGGGGCGCGTTCTCTTGGCTTCGAATCTTCTGCGCGATGAGCGCGACATCTTTATTTCCTCGCGCCATCACCGCGATGCGCAGCTGTCCTCCACTTCGTCGCCAGAGTTTCGTCGCCTGCGCGGCGGCGAAATCCAAGTGTTCGTTTCGATCGGTCAATTGCCATCGAACACAACCAGTCAGCTTTGCGTTTTTCTCAGTCGCGACATGACCTGCGTATCCATCCATCCAACTCTCAATGGCACAATCAAAATTCGAATCGCCATTCTTGGCAACATCCTTACGAAGTGGATGCATCGGATTCAAGAGTGACCCAAAGACATGGTCCACCGCAGCGAGCAAGACCGGCGAGCTTCGCCAACTCGTCCTGAGAATCTCATCGGTGACATCTGCATGGCCATCTTCATTCAGCAATCGACGCAATCCACGCAGAAGTCGTGGATCGCCCTTGCGCCATCCATAAATCGATTGCTTGGCATCGCCTACCGCAAGGATCGAACGCTCGTTTTCTCCGCCCGCAGCGATCGATTCAGCGAGTGGTTGCAGCGCGCGCCACTGCGAAAGGCTGGTGTCTTGAAATTCGTCGAGCAAGAGATGGTCGATCTTGCCATCGAGTCGGTAGAGAATTTCGCTGATGGTGTCATGAGCCAGACTCTCGCCCACCGCGCGAGTGATGGAATCAAATGTGCATGCGCCGGATTGAAAGAGCAGCTCGGAAACTTGCTCGTCGATTTTCTCCGCAAGCTGACATGTTGCAATGTTCGCGCACAGTTCGAGACGCGTGATGTGAAAGCGAATCCATCGCACGACTGTTTTCATGTGTGCAAAGGCAGTCGGGTCGAAGCGCGCGCGGTAAAAACTCGTTTTGCCCATCGCAACCAAGCTCAGCGGTCCCCCTTTCAAGAGTCCCTTCCAAACTTCGACATCTTGAGCAGGCTGATCGAGCAACCTGAGAAGGAGATCTTCGCTCTCCAGAATTGTGACACATGCCTTGGGCGATTTCAGCGCCCCGCTGTCGACAAGGTGCCGAATGCCCTGTATTGCATCGCGCACCGACTGTTCATCAACGACCTCCAATTCCTCAGGCCGCACCCACGCAGGCGGAGGACCGAGCTGAGTGTTGTATGTGTCGGACCGACTATCACGCCAAAGTGCCAATAGTGAATCGATCGATTCAACCATGCGGCCCACCAAATCACGCTTGGCCTTGCCCTTGAGGACGGTCTGAAAAAGTGAACGCATCTCCTGCGGGTTGCTGCGAATGATTCGCGCGATCGCTTGGGTGTGAATGCGCTCAACCGCTGGCCCCGTAATCGGCCTTGTTCCCGGTGCTAATCCCAATTCCAGCGAGAATGCCGCCGCCAATCGATTGAGAAAGGCGTCGATGGTGCGAATCTCAAGGCGATCCAATCTTTGCACGAGTGCGTCGAGCAGTTCCTCGCACTTCACCTCTGCGAAGCGTTGTGGATCATGGAAGATCGACTGCGCGAGTTCGCGCCGCTTGCCGTTTTCAAGGACAGCATTAGCGGCACGCAACAAAACTATGTTTCGAATATCGCGAGCCGATGCGACAGTGAATGTTGTTGCCAGAATGGATTGCAGCCGGGCCGGATCGCCTTCGATGACACCTCGGTGTGCGATGGCCAGAAAGTCTGCGGAGAGCTTGTGGGTCTTTCCGCTGCCAGCATTGGCCAAGACCCGCGTGATTTTGAGCGAAGGCGTGCCGCTCATGCGCTGGCAACCTCGTCGCTGCGACTGCCCTCATCACTTCCAAATTCGCGCTCATTTTCAGCCTCTTCCACGGCAAAGCACCCTTGACGCAGTAGACCTTGCCATCGCCCGACCCTCGCATCAACTGAATCTGGAGTGCCAAATGCGCGCGAGCGAATACCCCGAATCACATCATGCGCACTCTCAATCGCCTGCGTCTGCTGTTCACTCGAGAGAAACAACTCCGCGAATTTATATTTTTCGCCCGTCGCCGAGATCGAGACATATCCAACTTGTGGCGTCGCACCGCGCATCCCGGGAAAATGTTCAGGAGCGAGCGCACGATAAAGCGGCAATTGCAAATCAATGAACTGCCCGTTTGCATCCATGGTCGCCTTGCCAGGATCCACATCCTTGTCGCTGGTCTTGAAATCAATGATCCGCCACTCGCCCGTTGTTGGGTTGAAATCGATTCGATCAACCCGTCCGCGAATCTCTTGCGGCACTTGGTCGACGATGATCTGCGTATCGCTTGGAAACGACCACTCCGAGTCCTGAAGAATCCAACCATTCGCCCGTTCGGCCAAATGCCAATCGACAAGTGGTGCGAGGCGCTCAACGGCAATCTCGATTTGCAAAATGACGCCTGCCTTTGGGTGTGTGCCATATCGAGTGGCACATGCCACGCGCAACCAACTCTCGAGATAACGCTTGATTTCCAGCGCATCGGACGACTCTTTGATCTGTGAATCCGCGAGACGAGCAATCGCCTCGTGCATGATGGAACCAAATTGCAGCGGGTCCAGCGAGAGTTCAGCGGGCTCGACTTCTTGCAGGCGCAAGATTTTCTGGAGAAAAAATTCATAGGGCGACTCGAGATACACCTTGAAGTCTGTCACGGAAATTTTCGATGGCAGCGGCAGGTGCGCATAGTTCTCTGGAATTGGAACATTCAGAAATCCGCTCGCGCGCGCATTGGCCACCGATTCTGGCCGCACGCGAGCCTCCGCGCTCACCTCGAGCAAACGACACACTCTGCGCGCTTGCTCAGCACCCTTACTTGGAAAAAGCAGACGACTTGGAATGGCCGGATCGCCCTGCGCATTGGTCTGGCCGCAGATGATCGCCAGATGCTTGGTGCGTGCGGCGATCGCACGCAACACATATGCATCGCGCGCGAGGCGATGCGATCGATCGGACAACTTCAATTCACTCCGCAGTGCTTCGTTGAGCCAGCCATCGGGAAGTGGCGTTGAAGGAATCGTTCCTTCGCGAATGCCCATGAGCACCATCGACGACGACTGGTCAAAGAGTGAATCGAGCCAGCTGATCACCTCGACTTCGAAACCGTCTGGCGCAATAGGCACATCCATTTCGCCGAGCACTCCGTCAAAGAACGCGACCACACAATCCGCGGTGGTCCGCGTGTCGCTCCAGACGCCGCTCATGATTTCGACTGCGACGCGATCGATTGCCGCGCATGCCGCTTCTTGCGTCGGATCACCGATGCTTCCCTGCAACAAATGCCGGATCGTGCGCGCGAGTTCATTGGAAAGTTCTGACCAACTTTGCCGAGCGGGCGCACGCATGTTCTGCGGCATGAACCCACCAAAGATCGCGCGCAACTGACTCATCAATGCGCCGCCCTTGGCATCGTGTCTCTTGGCACCGAGTGATTCGAGATGCTCAAGGTCATTCACCAACGATTCTTCACGCGCAATATCGAGTTCCACCACAAGATCGAATTGAGCGCCCGCCCGCGCCGCCGCCACGCTGACACATGGATGCGCCACCAGCGCGGTGAGCGAATCAGGATGCGGCGATGCGTTGACTTGCGCAAGTGATCGCAACAATTTTCCAGCAAGCGTCTGTTGAAAATTTCGGCCAGCGCCGAAGTGCGCCGATCGCCCAGTCGACTCAATCGCTCGACCAAGCGCAGATCGCAACTCTGGATCGCCATTGACAATCACAATCGAGCCCGGATCCGCACCGCCGGGTGCGATGTGATGTGCAATCGCTGCATAACGCGCGACCACAGCTTGACAATGATCGTCCGGGCCGTCCGCCGGCTCGAGTTGATCATCACGCAAAGGCGGTCCGCTTCGCAAGACATCGCCGCGCACGCAACCGAGTTCATCAAACCAACATTCGCCGCCCTCGGCGTGATCGTGCGGTGCGATGATCCATGAATCGATCGAAACACCCAGCATTTCAAGTCGATTTATGACCGCACGCGTCAGCGGCGTCGCCTCGACCAAACCGACCAAGATGACTCGACTGACGGATGCTTGAGCCTGGGCGATCATCTTGCGGTTCCACGCCAACGCGCTCAGCGGCTTGCGCGCACCAACGGAATTCAAAGCGCGCTCGGCTGATTCCACCAACGCTTGCAGACTCTCCCACCTGCGCTGCGCACTCGGCGAATCGATGACTAGCCCAATCTCGGCGATCTCTCGGGGCGCACGATTGGCGCGAACAGAATGCTCGATGATGGATTGCAACTGACGCACCGCAGCAAATCGAGACCGCGGATTGGAGGGCAATCCACGCGATGCCAGTAATTTCGCCGCGTCAGGGGGAAGATCTGCAAAGGCTTGATCCAGCGCAATCAGCCAATCCACTGAACCAACGAGCTCTTGGTCAACACTGCCACTCAGCGCGCGCGATGCAAGCGATTCAACGGTGCACATCTGCGGTGGAAGAAGCGGAATATTTTTCGCACGGGCTTGCTTGAGCAGCTCATAACGCAGAGATCGCATCACGCGACCGCTCGACACAACGATCAGCGTCGTGGCAAGATCTGCGGCGCCATCCGCCGCCAGTGGCGCATCGTGCAAAAGTATTCGCGCCGCAGCGGCCGAGGGACCATCCCCATCATCGGAAAGGCACCAACCCAAATATCGCCGAGTGATATTCATATTGCCGAGGGCGAGTGTACGACCCGAGCAAAGACCCTAGATGCACTCAGAAAACCCTCGAATGAGCTTTCCGCCGCGCCGTTATGACGCCGACACAATCTCCCTCGGCTCGTCCTGATAGCGCATGAGCACTTCGCGCATCTCACCCATGTGCTCCAGCAGAATCTCGATCAATTCGGGATCGAATTGCTTCCCAGCATGCGCTGTCATTTCCGCCAAGACGCGTTGCTCGGACCACGCGTCCTTATATTGCCGCTTCGAACTCAGCGCATCAAAGACATCGGCAACTGCGACGACTCGAGCAAAGATTGGAATATCCTCGCCCGCGAGCCTGAGCTGCTTGGCATGTGGGTCATCATCAAGTTTCCGTTGCACTCCGCCCACCGAAATATTACCTGGATATCCAGTGCCATCCCAGCGCTCATGATGATGCAACACGACATCAATCGTAACTTGATCGAGCGCTGAGTCTCGACCCGCAAAGAGTTCCGCACCGAGCCGAGGATGTGTCTTGATCACCTCATATTCGTCGGATGTCAGGCGGCCAGGCTTTTTCAAGATCGCATCGGGGATGCCAACCTTGCCGACATCGTGCAGCATCGCCGCGATGCGCAGGAGATCGCAATCATGCTCAATTCGATCGACTGAATATCCCCGTCGCTTCGCCCATGCCCGGTACAGCAGCACTGAAAAACCAGCGACTCGGTTGACATGATGCGCCGTTTCGCTCGGGTCACGCAATTCCGCCATGGCGATCATTCGCAGCACGATCGAGCGCGTCAGCGCGGCCCGCTCAATTGCGATCGTGGCCACAACGGCGAAATGGGCTACCGTTTCAACATCATCTTTGGCGAATTCGCCGTCCAGCGATGCATTCTCGTTCGTGGGATTGATCAACTGCAACACGCCGACATTCTTACCCGTCGATGTTTGCAGCGGAACCGTCAGGACGCCCTTCGTGCGATAGCCCGAAGCACGATCAAACGCCGGGTTGAACTGATATGGACAGTCCGCAGGAATTTTATAAGCGTCCGCGATCAAAACCGACTCTCCGCTGAGGGCTGCATACCCAGCGATACTGCCATGCCCGACGGGAACGGGCTTGGACTTCACCGCGGCTTTGTTGTCGGATCTCATGATGGATCCAGGCGTGTCATTCTGGACATACTTCAGGATCAGATCGTCTCCCTCGCGCAAATACACGCTTCCTGCATCGCAACGGCAGAGTGCCCGCGCATCCGCCAGAATTTTTTCCATCAAGATGTCGATGTCCTGGATCTGGTTGATCTGTGAATCAAGAACCTTGATGGCATCGAGCTTCTTTTGCTTACGACCGAGTTGATCAAGCAACCGCGAATTCTCAATGAGAATTTCATTGCGCTTGCCCAACTTCGTTGCCATCTCGTTCAAGTCATCGCGGACCAGTGCCAGCTCGCCAGTCATAGGAAAACTCAAGCGATCTGAACAGTCGCCTTGACCGACCTTGCGAATGAATGCCCTCACGACCGTCAAGGGTTGCATCAATCGATTGATGATCGCACTCGTTGCGAAATAGGCAAAGGCCGATACGAGACCTGAGACCAAGAGTGCGATCCAGAAGATCAAGTCAATCGTGCCCACGATGCTCTTGTACGGAATATCCGCGCCAACCATGCCAACAACACGGCCATCACTGGTGCGAATGGGAGCAAATCCAGAGAGCCATTCACCCCACTGATCCTGAACATACCGCGCCGACTGGTGAGGCTCGATCAATGTCGATTCATGCTCTGACACTGAAATGGGATTGAACGGGAGGCCTGGCGGTGACCAGTCAGGCGAATCGCGCGGATCCGAATCAACTGCGATATCCCAGCCTGAAGTCGCATGGTCATCGGTGGGCACAAGCAGATAGATGAAGCGAATATGCATCGGACCAAACTGATTCGATGCGGTCACTTCGCGCACGAGCTTTTCGAGTGCGGCATACTGAGGCGTGTCGACGCTCGAAGCGTCATGAATCGTCTCGAGCGCGAGAGGGTCGACGCCTGCTGCGACGGCCGTCGCGAGGGCTTGCACACGCTCATTCAAGCTATAGAGCAGTGTTTGGCGCACCGAGACATAACCAACAACCGACATGCTTACCGTTGCGATAGCCGTGATGGCGACGCTCGCAAACTTAATCTTGGTACGGAGTTTCATGTAAGTCGCAAGAATCGCGTGGTGTGAAACCACCACTGAAGCCCAAGAGAAAAGCCGCCGATCGGACTTGAACCGACAACCTCAAGATTACAAATCATGTGCTCTACCAATTGAGCTACAGCGGCGAAACGATGCGCAAACTTCATTTTCAATGATGCCCGACGCGAAGAAGTCTAGCAAGTTACGACCCATTCACAGGCGTCGCTGCCGCCGAATGGCGATCTCAAGAATTGAGATATCCGGTGGTGAAATTCCAGCGAGGCGAGCCGCTTGTCCGAGCGTGCGCGGCTGAAATCGACTCAGGACCTCGATCGCCTCGGTGCAGAGTCCGGGCACGCCGATGAGATCAAGATGTAGCGGAATCAGCATGTTTTCAGCGGCGGCGGCTCGCTTGAGTTCGGTCCGTTGGCGGCTGAGATAGCAGTCATATCGAATGTCCGTGATCGCTCTCTCGACCAACAGCACCGACGCGCGCTCGCCTCGATGTTTGCTGGCGTCGAGCAGATTGATCAAGTCGGTCGGCGTAATCTCGGGTCGACGCGCAACATCCGACAGTCGCTTCCCGCCGCCGAAGTGCAGCGGCGCGGTCGCAGCATCGAGTCGTTTGCGAAGTTCGTGCAATGAATGCGCGTGCTCGATCGCCAGTCGGTTGCGCAGTGGACAGACCAAACCCACATCCGCGCCGAATGCATTCAGTCGTTCCTCCGCATTGTCCGCGCGCAAGAGCAACCGGTGCTCGGCTCGACTTGTAAACATGCGGTATGGCTCGCGCGGCTGTCGTGTCACAAGGTCATCCATCAAGACACCGATGTATGCCTGATCGCGAGCGAGTCGCAGTTGTTCCAGTCCAAGCGCAGCGCGCGCTGCGTTGAGGCCCGCAACGAGTCCCTGCGCAGCTGCCTCCTCGTATCCGCTCGTTCCGTTGATCTGCCCAGCGAGGAAGAGACGCTCAAATCGCTTCGTTTGCGCGGTCGAATCAATTTGGTGTGGCCACACCATGTCATATTCGACCGCATATCCCCAGCGTTTGGCGACGGCATTCTCGCAACCCGGAATGCCTCGAATGATCTGCTCCTGAACTTCCTGAGGAAGCGATGTGGAAATGCCGTTGCAATAAATATCGTCCGTCGCGAGTGATTCGGGCTCGAGAAAAACATGATGCGATTCGCGCTGCGCAAAGCGCACGACCTTGTCCTCGAGGCTCGGGCAATACCGCGGCCCAGCGTCTGCCTCCATCGCACCCGCATACATCGGCGCAAGGTGCAAGTTGCGCGTCACCAGTGCATGAATCTCGGGTGTGGTGTGCGTTTCGCGGCACTCAACTTGGGGCAGTGCTGGAAATTTTCCAGCTGGCAAGATCGTGGGCGAGAGTGCGCTGAATTTCAGCGGTGGATCGTCGCCCCACTGCGCGGTGAGCGATTGCCAATCGACCGAATCGCGGCGCAGTCGCGGAGGCGTACCAGTTTTGAGTCTGCCAAGTTCAAATCCCAGTTCCTTCAGCGCCGCGGAGATTCCCACCGCGGTTCCTTCGCCCACGCGTCCACCTTCAGTCTGCGCGTGGCCAGTATGCATCAGCGCCCGCATGAATGTGCCAGTTGTCAAGACGACCGCGCGTGCTTCCATGCGAATGCGGCCGTTGGCATCCACGGTGACACCAGCGATTTCTTGCGCTTGCGCGAGTGGCATGCGCTGTGCTTGTGCACCGTATGGCATGCGAGGCGCGACGGATGCGCCACGCTCGCCCGCCCACATGCGCTCGATGGCTTGTGCATTGTGCGCGCTCGACGATTCATCGAATGACACAAGCTGCGCGTTCGCAGTG
>Ga0105052_10002480_pt1 | contig 22642 bp, 21 predicted proteins | sample FRY03_FD_78094 | JGI IMG/M metagenome (GOLD analysis project Ga0105052, IMG submission 78094) | Freshwater microbial communities from Lake Fryxell liftoff mats and glacier meltwater in Antarctica - FRY-03 | ecosystem: Environmental > Aquatic > Freshwater > Ice > Glacier meltwater ... | reverse complement strand
GCCGTTCCTGAAACGATATAACCGACCGTAAGAGGCGAGGCATTACTTGCTCCTGGCAAACGACTGAAAACGAAACTCCCAATATCGCAACCTTCATAAACGCCCGAAACGCCTGCAACTGCTTCCATGGTTACTGCCTCTTCTCCACTTGCCGAAAAACTTCCGCTCTCTAAGAAAACACCCGAGTCCAACGCGCCATCACCAGCATCGGCAACTGCAATTTTGATGTGATAGGTTTGGCAGGAGGTTACTACAATTTGCGCAGTAAGTACCGTGGTATGACCGTCATACTGAACAGCTGGCCCATTTGAATTATCAACGTAATAAGCGCAGTTTTCGCATGGCCCAGTAGCTGGTTCTGTAGCACTGTAGCCATTGTTCACATTATCGATAGCAACTGGCAATGATGTGCTGGGAACTATGGCGATGTTTACCGCTCCGCCCGAAAAAGGACCAGCAATTCCTGGCCCTGAAATGAAGAATCCGAAAACATCGTTGTAGCCCGAATTCACATATTCTGGATATTCCTCTGAACCAAAAATGTAATTGAACCGCAAAGTATCGCTCTGAGGCACGAAATCGAATTCGAGAATAGCCGCGTCATACGTCTGAAAGTTGGACGCGAGTATTTGGAGATCCGGATCACCAGCTCTGGCATTTGCAAAGCCCGTACTATTGGCGTTATCTGGCCCAACAGCAATGCTAGCCTGGCCAGATGTGAGAACTACCCCACTCTGCAGGCCAAAGGTGGTTCCCGCTCCATTAAAGGTGCCTGCTGAACGCGCTGCCCCAACAAATGTGATGTTGGAAGCCGTTACACAAGAACCAAGCAGTACATTCTGAACATAATCTTGAACTTGCTGCGTAGTGGTGGCCTGACTGACCGAAATGGCTTGCGAAAATGCCCTATTGCAGAGAAAGAATCCAGCCAGCATCAATGCCAGTGGTGTCAAAAATCTGCTATGGGTTTTGAATAGTTTGATGCTACTACTGTTTCGTTTACACTACCCTAATTGGTCGCTTTACATTGCGCGAATTTTGTTGTACGAGTACTTTCTAAGAAGGTTTGAGTTTGATAGCAGAAATCGACAAATTGACAAACTCACCCTTCGAGTGTTAACATTGCGGTAATAAACGAGGTTGGTCTTATGCCTACTTTTGGGCAAATTCGTCACACATGTCCTTTGGATTCGTAGATATACTTCAGCTGATTGGTGCACTCGGTTTTTTCATCTACGGAATGAAGGTGATGAGCGATGGCATTCAAAAGGTTGCAGGCTCAAAAATGCGCGAGATTCTCAGCGCAATGACCTCAAACCGATTCCTTGGTCTGCTTACTGGCTTTTTGGTCACGGCTTTAGTTCAATCATCTTCTGCCACAACGGTGATGATTGTGAGTTTTGTGAATGCGGGACTGCTTAGTCTAGTGGAGTCAATCGGTGTGATTATGGGTGCGAACATTGGCACAACCATCACCGCTTGGCTCATTTCCATTCTGGGTTTCAAGGTTAAGATTTCTGCCGTGGCATTGCCAATCATTGCCATCGGATTCCCGTTGCTGTTCTCTTCTCGCACAAAGTGGAATTCTTGGGCACAGGTACTAATTGGGTTTGCCATCCTCTTTATGGGGTTAGATGAATTGAAAAACGCGGTTCCTGATTTAAAATCGAATCCTCAGATTCTCAGTTTTCTTCAACACTATGCTAATCTGGGCTATTTGTCCACGTTCATTTTCATTATTGTAGGAACTATAATCACACTTGTTGTGCAATCATCCAGCGCGGCAATGGCTCTCACACTTGTGATGTGCTACGAAGGTTGGATTCCCTTTGAGTTGGCTGCTGCCATGGTTCTTGGAGAAAACATCGGAACTACCATTACAGCAAATGTAGCGGCATTGGTCGGAAACGTACACGCCAAACGTGCTGCTGGAGCACACTTCATTTTTAACGTTTTCGGAGTTACATGGATGTTCATCGTCTTTCCTTTTTTCCTAAGAGGCATTTCTTGGTACATGGGAAATTACATGAGCATGTTCCCATCTGCTGATAGCGTAAATTTCAACCCAGAACACATTCCAATTGCGCTTTCCATCTTCCACACGAGCTTCAATATTCTGCATTTGGTTCTGCTCATTTGGTTTGTTCCGTTCATTGCTAAAACGGTTACCAAGGTCATTCCTTCAAAGGGAGATGATGAAGATTTCAGCCTCGAATTCATTGGTCGTGGTTTGATGAAAACTCCAGAAATCTCGCTTGTTGAGGTGGAGAATGAGATTGTCAAATTTGCCAAACTCAACTTGAAGGGAGTCAATAAAATTAGCGAGTTGATTGAAGAAACTGAATTGAAAAATCAGCAGCGGCTCATCAAAAAGATAAAGGAATATGAAGAACACACCGACTTGATTGAACTCAAAGTGGGGGAGTTTCTGATGGAGCTTTCGCGTTCAGAACTTTCCAATGAGAGTTCGAGACGGGTGCAATCGTTCTTGTCCGTTGTCAATCACATGGAGTCTATAGGAGACATCTATTACCAAATGTCGCAATCAGTCGAACAGAAGATTGAAAAGAAAATCTGGTTTGAAGAAGGCCATCGCATTGATTTACGAGAAATGAGAGACCTAGTCATCCAGGGTATGAGGTTGATGATAAAAACCATCTCTCAAAAGCCGGAAAGCATTCAATTGATACAAGCTTCAGAAGTTGAAAAATTGCTTAATACGAAACGAGATAAATTCCGAGCTAAGAATTTCAAACGGATTGAGAAAGGCAAAGTGAGCTTAGAAGCCGGTCTTATTTACATGGATTTAATAGGTGGCTATGAGCGAATGGGCGACAATGTGATTCATGTGTCCCAAGCACTCAGAGGAGATCACTTAGACCTAGAGGACGAGATTACGACCTGATTAACATTACGGGATAATTATATCTGAAGTAACAATCGTATCGCTGTGCTGCAAGGCGCGATCCACGATGTACATTTCATACCTAACGGTGTCGTAAGGTGTTCCTGGTCTGGCCGTAACTCCAACCTCCATTTCGCCTTCTAGTTCGCTACCACCACCTTCTGAGGTCAACCTTTTAAACCTTACATGGAACGGAAATGGCGGCACAACCTCTACAAAATTGCCATTCTGCTTTTCAAAATAAGTGATGAACAGATTGTAGAAGTACGGCTGACTTGGCGCATTTTCGCCCAGCGTGTCGCCTTCATTCAGACCCAAATCCCCGTCTCCATCCGTAAAGCTGAATTTCACCGCGCCCAACGAATCGCCAGCACCCATTGCAGCTGGATTCGGGTAAAATCCGAGGAACTCAATCTGTGGACGGTTCGGGAAATTCTCGCGTTTCAGACATGAAGCCAACGACACCACAAGCAGCACAAATAGAAGTCCCTTTCTCATAACTCAAAATTAGGCAATTTTGCGGCCAGCTTAGGAAGCATGAACACAACAACCGAACACATATCCGAACGCATCTTCTCCATGAACGAACACAACGATGTGTTGTTCGAGCAAATTGCATTGGAATTGTTCCAGTATCATGCGAAGAAGAACGAAACCTACCGTGAGTTTATTGGACATCTGGGAATCGAAGCCAAAAATGTATTAAAGCTGAATCAGATTCCATTTCTTCCCATTTCCATGTTCAAACGGAATCACGTTGGGATATTCAACGCTCCGCCCGAAGCGGTTTTCCTCAGTAGCGGCACAACAGGAATGGAGCGGAGCCAACATCATGTGGCAAGCTTGAAATTGTACGATCAAAGCCTTTATAATTGTTTCCATCAATTCTTCGGAAACGAGAAGGATTACTGCATTCTTGCCTTGCTTCCCTCCTATTTGGAACGGTCGAATTCATCGCTGGTTTATATGACCGAGAAGTTAATGAAGAAAAGCGGCCATGCTGATAATGGTTTCTATTTAGATCGCTTGACCACACTTTCAAAAGTGCTGAAGAAGAACTCCGAAAATGGCGTTAAAACCCTTTTGATAGGTGTGACTTTCGCCTTGCTCGAATTGGCCGAAAAACATTCTCAGCAGTTGAAAAACTGTACCATTTTGGAAACAGGGGGCATGAAAGGAAGACGAAAAGAAATGCCGCGTGAGGAAATTCATGAGATGCTGACTTCCGCTTTTGGAATGGATAAAATTGCCAGCGAATACGGCATGACAGAATTGCTAAGCCAAGCCTATTCACTGGGCGATGGCATTTTCCGAACGCCACCTTGGATGCGGGTTTATGTGCGCGAAGCGACTGATCCGTTATCCGTTTCCGAACGCGGAAAAGGCGCTTTAAATGTGATTGACCTTGCCAACATGCACAGTTGCCCATTCATTGCCACGCAGGATCTGGCACACATTCGCCAAGATCATTCGTTTGAGGTGTTGGGGAGGATGGATGATGCGGAAATGCGAGGTTGTAATCTGATGTTTTCATCGTAGAGACGCGATTCATCGCGTCTTCTCACAGCGACAATAGAAATTAGACGCGATAAATCGCGTCTCTACACGGTCTTAATCAGATAATAATTCTTCTTTCCACGCTGCGCGAGAATGTATTTTCCAGCTATCAGATAGGATGAATCAATCTTCAAATTGATGCTTCCGACCTTGTTCTGATTGATGGAAACACCGTTGCCTTGAATCATCTTTCTTGCTTCTCCTTTCGATGGAAAAATAGCTGTTGAATCGGCCAAAAAATCAATGACTGGAATTCCACCTTCGATGTCAGATTTCGCGACTTCAAACTGCGGAACGCCTTCGAAAATGGAAAGTAGATCACCCTCAGAAAGCTTGCGCAGACTTTCCTCCGTTCCTTTTCCGAAAAGGATTTCTGAAGCCGCGACTGCCGCATTGTAATCATCCTCAGAATGAACCCGCGTGGTCACATCTTTTGCCAATGCTTTTTGCAACCCTCTGGCGTGTGGTGCTTGATTGTGTTCGGCTTCGATTGCCTCGATTTCAGCTTTCGGCAGCAATGAAAAAATGCGGATGTATTTCTTCGCATCTTCATCAGACGCATTCAGCCAAAACTGGTAAAACTGGTACGGAGAAGTTCGATTCGGATCAAGCCAAACGTTGCCGCTTTCGGTCTTGCCGAACTTGCCGCCATCAGCTTTTGTGATGAGCGGAGCAACCAATGCTTTTGCTTCGCCCAAGCCCATTCTGCGAATCAGTTCCGTTCCCGTGACGATGTTTCCCCACTGATCGGAGCCACCCATTTGCAGTTTCACTCCTTTGGTTTTAAGCAAGTGTGCGAAGTCGTATCCTTGAACCAACTGATAACTGAATTCGGTGAATGAAAGTCCCGTTTCCAACCGATTCTGAACCGAATCCTTAGACATCATGTAACTTACCGTGATGTGCTTTCCAATATCGCGCATGAACTGCAGGAAACTCATTCCCTTAAACCAGTCGTAATTGTTTGCCAATTCGGCTTTGTTCTCACCGTTCTCAAACTCAAGGAACTTGAGCAGTTGGTTCCTGACACCTTCCTGATTCTTGCGAAGCGTTTCCTCATCCAACAGATTTCTTTCTGCCGATTTTCCCGATGGATCACCAATCATTCCTGTGGCGCCACCAACCAATGCAATTGGCTTATGACCAGCCAACTGAAGATGCTTCAACAGCATAATCGGAACGAGATTGCCAATATGTAGTGAATCAGAAGTTGGGTCAAAACCCACGTAACCCGTCACCATTTCGCGATTGAGCATTTCCTGCGTTTCGGGCATGCTATCGTGCAGCAGTCCGCGCCATTTCAGTTCTTCAATAAGGTCGTGGTTGGGTGTAAAGGACATTCTGAGTTATTTTGGATGGCAAATGTAGAACGGTCATCAACAATTTCCACAAAAACCCGTTCAATGTTTATATTACTACGACACACGCAGTAGTAATGGCATCAAGCAGCATCAAAACAAACATTTCCAGAATTCTGGACGAAATAAACGATGAGCGTTTTTTAAACAGCTTACTTGCCATGATGGAGGAGTATAATCGCACCGCACCGCAACTATCTGCCGAACAATTATCAGAGCTTGAACGGAGAATTGCAGACCACCAAGCTGGGAGAACGGAAAATATTCCGTGGAAACAATCGATTGATGAGATACGGAGTTCTTTGAGAAGATGAGCTTTCAGGTATTCACCAAACTTCGGGCAGAACAAGAAATTCTTTAGGCTGCAAGTTGGTATGAAGAGCAACAGGTGGGTCTTGGCATTCGGTTTTTAGATGAACTCGAAAATGTTTTTATCGAGATAAAAGCGAATCCGTTCCTGTTTCAAAAGAAATATGGAGAAACAACACAGGCGGGTCTGAGTGTATTCCCTTTCGTTCTGCTCTATCAGGTTGAAGAGGAAATAGTTGTTGTTTTCGCGGTCTTTCACACAAGCCGAAACCCAGCAAAGAGACCTTAAAGGAAATCCTGAATAAATCCTCTCAATCCGATTCCGCCCATGAAGAGGGAAAAAAGAAAAATGAGAAAAAGTATGACGTTGGCTGTGGCGGAATTCACATGTTCGCCCATAATCTTCCTGTTTGAAGTGAGGTAGAAAATGCCTCCAACCGTAACGGGAAGCACCAAAGCTGCAAACGCCTGACTTGCCACCATCACAAAAATGGGTCGTGCATGAAAGATGGGGACGACCAGCCCGAGAACCGACATCACAAGAACGACTATCCGAAAATCAGTCCGTTTCATGTCAGGTTTTATGCCAGAATAATCGCAGATCATCCAAGGCAACAACAGCGTATTCGGAAATTGGGATGAGAGCCCCGCAGCGGCAATGCCGACCACAAAAATGCCGACCGCGAATTTCCCAGCCACGGGTTCCAACAGCGTTATCATATCCTTCGCATCGTTCAGAGATTGACCTGCGAGATAAAGCGTTCCAGCAGCAGCGGCCATGATGGAAGCCGAGATCAGAAACATCATTGTGGCACTCACAGCAGCATCGCGGTTCTGAATTTTCATATCCTGAATTCCCCAACCTTGCTCCTTTACTAGCGTAGTTCGAACGATGAAAATCATGGACGAAACAGTTGTGCCGACCATTCCAGCAATGATCAAATATGGCCCAGCAACAGAATCTGCATTCGCTTCGGGCAAGGACGGAATCAACCCGTTGAGTATATCCGCAACTGGCGGCATCATCAGCACAAAATTGATGAAGAAACAAAGCCCCATAAAAGCGACCATCATCGCCAACGCCTTCTCAAACGTGGATGTCGTTCCGACCAGAAAAATGCCATAGATTAATGCGATGGAACCGCTCGCCCAAACGAGCGGTGAAATGCCACCACTAATCCAAGTAAGCGACCAATGATGCAGGACATCAGCCACAATTCCCATCACTCCCATTATTCCTCCAGAAACGTTGACCGTGAGTGCCACCAACAGGAACATCCCGAATGCTGGATGAATGTGTTTTCGGAATGCTGCAAGGGCAGTTTCGCCTGTCACAATCGTGTATCTCCCAAACAAACGGATGAGATAATACGTTACCAAACATGAAAGTAAAATCGTCCAAAGCAAAGCCATTCCGTAGTTGGCCCCTGCCTTCGCCATGGCAGTCACGCTTCCTGTTCCAATATTAAAACCGATGAGAAAAAGCCCTGGAAGAATGGATTGGATGAATTTTTTCATGAGCGGAAGTTACTCGCCAATGCCTTAGCTTTGGGTAAACTGGAAATGAGATGAAAACCGTGAACTGGAGAGAACATATTACCGCAGATCCCAAGATACTTTATGGTAAACCTGTATTCACTGGAACCCGTATTTCAGTTGAACTTATTCTCGAAAAATTGGGGCATGGACAAACTGTGTCTGAATTAGTGTCTGCTTACCCAGCCCTTACACCTGAATCAATCACGGCCTGTCTCCTTTTCGCAGCCGAACCCGTGAAAAGCGACATCATTTACAAGGCTGCATGAATCTGCTTGCTGACGAAAGTCTGGATCATGGCATCATCTAAATACTTGAGAAACACCGCTTTTTAGTCTATTCCATTGCGAATAATTGTTCAGGAATCTCCGATGATCAAGTCCTTCAGATTGCGGTTGAACGCAGCGAACTTCTGATTACTGAAGACAAAGATTTCGGTGAATTGACCATCAGATTCAACAAGCCGAATTGCGGAATTGTCCTGCTAAGAGCGAACGATAAGTCTCCTTCTGAACGCTTTGAACTACTGCTCCATGTTCTGCAAGAAAAAGAAGCCGAACTCAAACAATGCTTCGTAGTGATTGATAGTAATGGCACAAGAATTAGGAGATTGAAATAAACCTATTTCAACTGCTTCATCGCTTCATCGACCTCCGAAACGGGCATCTGACACGCCTTATCAACACACACATAAATACGCGTGTCGCCTTTCACCAACTTGTTTTCTAAGAGCGACAGACCACCTTCATCAGTTCCTCCAATCAGCATTTTATTGGGGTGATAATATTGCTCCATTTCCGCACGTTTCGCATCAGCATCTTTTCCAATAATGGCTACTTCATAGAACGGGAACGTGTGATAAAGCATCAACTCCAACCAATTGGAATACCAACTGCCACCTTGACCGATGTTGGCCGCCACGTTATTCAACATCTGCTCAGAAATTTCCAAGTATTCCTTTTTATCCAAGTAATGTCCGAGCTGAAAAAGTCCTTTTGCCATGCTTGAATTTGAGGATGGAATAACGTTATCCGTCAACTCCATTTTCCTTGCAATAAGCTTTGGATCGGAGTTTGAATTGAAAAAGAACATGCCTGATTCTGAATCGTGGAAATGCTCGATGGAATATGCTGCCAATCGGTCTGCCTCATCCAACCATTTCCTATCAAACGTGGCCTGATAAAGCGAAATGAATGCTTCGATGGTGAAGCAGTAATCCTCCAAAAACCCATTGATGGTGGAGCGTTGTTCCTTATGATTATGCCACAGCCCGCCATCTTTCGTCTTCTGCTTTTTGAGGATGAAATCAGCGTTTTTGAGAGCGGCATTCAGGTACTCTTTCTCACCGAAAACACGGTAGGCATCGGCATAACCTTTCAGCATCAGCGCATTCCAAGATGTGAGTTGTTTATCATCCAAACCTGGTCGAATGCGCTTGCTTCTTTCCTTTAAAAGCAAGGCGTTGACATCGGTAACTTTCTTCTTCAAATCAATCACTTTCCAACCTTGCTTTTTGGCGAAATCCTCATCTCCATCCTTCCGAAGGAGAATGTAATTTCCATGCTCCCAAAGTCCTTTTGCATTGATGTTGTAATAGTCTTTCACCCACTCAAAATCGGCACCTAAAAGCATTTGCAACTCCTCTTTAGTCCACACATAGAATTTGCCTTCTTCACCTTCGCTATCGGCATCCAATGCAGAATAAAAAGCACCTTCTTTTGAGGTCATTTCACGCTCAATAAATTCGAGCGTTTCATCCACAATTTCCTTATAAAGTGGGTTTTTCGTTGCTTGATAAGCTTCCGAATAAAGCGACACCAACTGACCATTATCGTAGAGCATTTTCTCGAAGTGAGGAGCTTTCCAAAGCTCATCGGTGGAATACCGAGCAAATCCGCCACCAACTTGATCGTAAATTCCTCCGAAAGCCATTTTTTCCAGCGTCAGATTCACATGGTCTAACATAAACTTATCCTGCGCAAGCGTAGCATACCGAAGCAGAAACTCATAGTTGTTCGGCAGCGGAAATTTTGGTGCGCGGTTCGGGCCGCCCTCTTTATTGTCCACCTGCGTTTTCCATGTTTCTACAAACGAGGAAACGGCCTCCTTGGTAAACTTGGCTTCAGCCGTATTCCGCTGAATTAGCTCACTTTCAGAAACTCCTTTTGTAAGGTTAGTGGCATATTCCAGCGCTTTTTCCCTATCATTTTCCCAAATGCCAGAAACCTTGGCCATCACATCCATCCATTGCTCCTTTGAGAAATAGGTTCCGCCATAAAGCGGCCGACCATCTGGCAACGCAAAACAATTGAGCGGCCAACCTCCACGGCCTGTCATCAGCTGAACTGCATTCATATAGACTTGATCCACATCTGGGCGCTCTTCTCTATCCACTTTAATACAGATGAAATGTTCATTCATATAGGCCGCAACAGTGCTATCCTCAAAACTTTCGTGCTCCATTACGTGGCACCAATGACAAGCACTATAGCCAATACTCACCAAAATCGGTTTTTGCTCGGCTTTGGCTTTCGCTAAACTTTCATCGTTCCAAGCCATCCAATCCACAGGATTGTGTGCGTGCTGAAGTAGGTACGGACTTGTTTCGTCAATAAGGGAATTTGTGTGTTTATGTTCGGTCATTTCGGTTTTGGAAGTGTGTTGCCCGCTACAGGCATGAAAAAGAAACGTGCTTAGAAAAATCGTGAAATAATGTTGTTGAAACTTCATTGTGGTCAAAAGTAGCAAGTAATCAACCGTACCTTTGGGCGGTGCAAGAACCACAGACAGACACGTTGCAAATTGAGCTATTGGAAGACTCCGCTTCTTTGGCCTTCCAAGACTCTATCTGTCTTGATTATGAAGGCTTTGTTTGTCTAGTTGCTGAAGATACTGTTCCAGTCGTTTTCGAAGAACCCGTTCCAAGTCTTTTTGAGGGTCATCTTCTTCCCGTTCAAAACGATTTTTCCTATTTGGATAAGGTCGTATCGGGTGGCAGTTTTGGCTTTTTTGTGCTTCTTTTCTGTGCCGCCATTTTCGTTTACATACAACGGAGTTCGGAAGGGTTTTTCGGTTCTGTGTTCAAAGCGAGCTTCGATGCAAATCAGGCCAATCAGGATGCACGTGTTGAGAATTCGCAGCGCAGCACAAGCCTGTTTCTGACTCAGATAATTGCACTCTTATCAATTACACTTTTTTCGACAGAAGTCATCATTCAGTTGGGCCTAACGACTTCGCCCATGGTAGCAGTTTTCTTTCCGCTTCTTGGCGGGTTGATTGCCGTCATTCTTCTAAAACGGGCAATCCTTTGGATTCTCGCTCAATTATTTAACCTGAATAGCGAGCTCAAGCATCACAGATTCAATCTCAACATTTTCTTATCAGGTACCGGATTGGCACTTCTTCCGATTTCCTTATTGCTATTTTACAGTCCACAGATTCCGTTTTTGGTGGTCGTTTATCTGGGTGCGGCCATCGGTATCATGTTTTATCTCAAGGGTTTACAACGCGGTGTTTCGCTTGCGTTAAGTTCCAACTCAATCGTTACGCTCCAATTGTTTTACTACTTTTGCGCGCTCGAAATACTACCTGTTTTTGTACTGATACGTTGTGCAAAGGGCTTGTAGAAAAAACCGTTCAACCTACCCATGGACAAAGTAAAAAGCATCCTCGTTTCTCAGCCACAACCAGAAGGAGAAAAAAACCCTTATTTCGACCTCGCAGAAAAACACAATCTCAAAATAGATTTCCGCTCATTTATCCATGTTGAAGGAGTGGAAGCTAAAGATTTTCGTACTCAGAAAATCAATATTCTCGATCATAGTGCCATCATTCTGACAAGTAAAAACGCGGCAGACCATTTTTTCCGCATGTGCGAAGAAACACGTGTTACGGTGCCAGAAGGCATGAAGTATTACTGCGTTTCGGAGACCATTGCCTATTATCTGCAGAAGTATGTTGTCTACAGAAAACGGAAGATCTTTTTTGGAGGCAACACATTCAGCGATTTGGTTGAAGTGTTGAAAAAACACAAAGGCGAGAAGTTTCTGTTGCCGTGCATTGATGACCTGAAGCCGACCATATTGGAATCGCTGGACGACCTGGGGGTAAGCTACACTAAGGCTGTTCTCTACAAGACCGTGAGCAGCAATCTTTCTGATCTTGCCGATGTGAACTATGATGTGCTCGTTTTCTATAGTCCTTCGGGAATCAAATCGTTGTTTGAAAATTTTCCCCAATTCAAGCAGAACAAGACCCGCATTGCTGCCTTTGGCCCTACTACAACACATGCTGTGAGGGAGCATCACCTGAAATTGGACATTGGCGCACCTGTTCCAAGTGCTCCTTCAATGACAATGGCGCTTGACCAATACATTGTGCAAGCGAACAAGAAAAAATAACCCTGTCTGTTAAAAATATATAAGGATTAGGGGCTTTGGGATCATGGCCCCTTTTTCTTGCCTAAATTCAAACCCAAATGAGCAGATACACTTTCGGGAAGAAGGAAAAACTCTGTTCAAAATTGGCAATTGATGCACTTTTCAAATCAGGAAAATCATTCAAGGAATATCCAATACGAGTCATGTATATGCCGCTTGAGGAAAGCGATGCAGCTGCAAAATTGCTCATTTCAGTTCCGAAGAAACGGTTCAAAAAAGCGGTCTCAAGAAACTGCATTAAACGCTTGATTCGAGAAACATATCGATTGAACAAACCAGAATTAATTGAAAATTGGCAGGCGCAGGGAAAATATATTGCCCTTGCATTTGTTTACATTGGCAACGACATCCCTGTTTATGGCAATCTGAATGAAACCATGAAGCGGATTCTGGAAAAATTAAAATCATTATAGCATGAAAATTCCGAACATATTTAAGAAGCTCAGAGCGGTTCTCATCGTGATTCCAGTAGTCCTGATGTCGCTGCTCATGAGCAGTTACGTTGATTCGTTCTTCGAAATCAGCAAGAACCTAGACATATTCATTACCCTTTTTAAGGAGTTGAATCTCTATTACGTGGATGAAACGCAGCCCGGGAATCTGGTCGAAAAAGGCATTGACGGCATGTTGGAGTCGCTAGATCCATACACCACATATATTCCTGAAACGGACATTGAAGATTACCGCTTCATGACCACAGGTCAATATGGCGGAATCGGGGCGTTGATAAGAAAAAAGGACAGTCTAGTTGTTGTGGCCGAACCGTACGAAGGCTTTCCCGCAATGAAAGCAGGCCTTCTTGCAGGCGATGAAATTCTGGAAGTGAATGGGAAATCGACCGAAGGAAAGTCAACAGGCGATATCAGTTCTGTGCTGAAAGGTCAGCCGCAAACGGAGGTTAAGATGAAAATCAAGCGTTTTGGGGTTGAAAAACCGTTTGATGTGACCGTGGTTCGTGAAGAGATCCAGATCAAAAGTGTTCCTTATTCGAACATGTTGAATGATGAGGTCGGCTACGTGAACCTTTCCAGCTTTACAGACAATTGCAGCAAGGAAGTGAGCGATGCCATAATTGAACTGAAAGCGAAAGGCATGAAGAAATTGGTGCTTGACCTTAGGGGAAACCCTGGCGGACTGCTAAATGAAGCGGTCTCTCTCAGCAACCTTTTTGTGCCTAAAGGAGAACTCATTGTAAGCACAAAAGGTAAAGTAAAAGAGTGGAACAAGGATTACAAGGCAGCGCAGATTCCGTTGGACAAGGACATGCCGTTGGTGGTGCTTGTGAACAGCGGTTCGGCTTCCGCATCGGAGATTGTTTCGGGTGTGATTCAGGACTTGGACCGTGGCGTGATCATCGGTCAAAGAACATTTGGAAAAGGACTGGTTCAGACCACACGGCCATTGAGCTATAACTCACAGTTGAAGGTGACTACTGCCAAATATTACATCCCAAGCGGACGTTGCATTCAAGCACTGGACTATACGAACAGAAATGAAGATGGCAGCGTTGGAAAAGTACCCGATTCACTAATTACTCTGTATCATACCCAAGCTGGACGCTTGGTATATGACGGTGGTGGCATTCGCCCCGATGTGGAAGTTGAGCCCATCAAACTTTCCGAGATTGCATTCAATCTAGGCTTGAAAATGCTGTATTTCGATTTTGCCACGGAATACCGACATACGCACAAAGAAATTCCAGCGGTTCACGATTTTAAGGTGGATGATGCCTTGCTTGCCGAATTCCAAACTTGGTTAGATAAAAAGGAATTCGATTACACAACAGATAGCGAACGAGTCCTTGAAAAGTTGAAGGAAGTGGCGGAGGACGAGAAATATTTCAAGCGCTTTGAAGCAGAATTTATCGCACTGGAAACCAAGGTTCACCACAACAAGACAAAGGATATGGAAGAATTTAAGGAGGAGATCAAAGACCTTTTGCGGGGCGAAATTGTCTCCCGATATTATCACCAAAAAGGCCGAATTGAAGCTATGCTGGAGGATGATGTTGATGTGAAAAAGGCGTTGGAAATTCTTGCCAATGAAACGGAATACAAGCGTATTCTGACCGATATAAGTTCAGATTGATCCTGTTTAGGCCGTGATGCCGAAACTGACCGACAACCAGCACAGAAACATTGCATTCTGGGGCATGGCACTTATTGCCATGGGTCTGCCGCTTTCCCTTTTTCTGGTGAGCGTTGGCACATTTGTGCTAGCAGGCAATTGGCTGCTGGAAGGTCAATACCGTAAGCGACTGAAGCAGTTTTTCAACGACCCACTTTCGCTTGTTCTGAGTTCGGTTTTTCTGATGTTTTGTATTGGAATGGTATGGACCGAGAACATCGACCATGGGCTGAAAGAACTTAGAGTGAAGCTGCCCATCCTCCTAATGCCACTATTACTTTTCACAAGTAAACTGCCAAACAAAAAAAGGCAGCAAGACATTCTGTTGCTTTTCGTCATTGCTTGCATGGTCGGAACCGTTTTCGGCACGGCTCGCTATTTTGAGGTTTGGGGTGGCGAATTGCTGAATGCAAGACACATCTCCGTTTTCATTTCGCACATCCGATTTGGGTTGATGCTCGCGTTTTCATTCTTCATTCTGGCTTATTTCCTTTTTGTAAAATGGAAACAATGGTCTATCACCGAAAAGCTAATTGTTGTTCTTTCGATGGCTTGGATTCTTTGGTTTCTCATCATTCTGGAAGCTTTCACTGCCTACTTTGCTTTTGGAACTATTCTGATTTTTACACTTTTCAGTCTATTTTTAAAACAGCGCAATCGGCTTCTAAAAACAACCCTTTCTATTGGAATGCTTCTTCTGCTGATTGCTGGTGGATTTTACCTCAAATCCATTAAAGACAATCATTTTCTTGAAGTGCCTTTTGATTACAAGACGCTTACAGTAAAAACGGTGAATGGCAATTACTACACGCATCAACGGGACATCCGCTATCGCGAAAACGGCCATCGCGTTTGGAATTTTGTGTGTTGGGATGAACTCAAAAAAGAATGGCCAACGAGAAGCAAAATTGATTTTGAGGGCATTGATCATAAAGGTCAACCGATTAGGTTCACTGCCATCCGCTACATAACTTCCAAAGGATTGATGAAGGATTCAATCGGTGTGCACCAACTTACACCACAAGACATTCATCACATAGAGCAAGGCTATACAAACTACCTCTACACAGATAAATTAGGCGTCTCTGGCAGGATTGACCAATTTTTTTGGGCCATTGAGGAATATTCTTGGCAACAGAATGCCAATAATTCATCAGCTCTTCAGCGCTGGGTCTATCTTCAGGTTGGATGGGAAATCCTAAAAGAAAATCTGCTTTTTGGAGTTGGAACGGGAGATGTTTTTGATGCTTACAAACAAGCCTACACCGTGGATGACCGAGGATTGGAACAGCAATTCCAAGGCATTTCGCACAATCAATTTCTGACCGTTGGAATCACGCTCGGGATTATTGGACTCGTTTGGTTTTTGGTTGCTTTGGGTTATCCTCTTTTCATCTATAGAAGAGATTACCTCTATGTTGCTTTCATTCTTCTGATGGTGGTTTCCTTCCTGTCGGACAACACCTTCGACCGCCAATCGGGGGTTACATTATTTGCGTTTTTCAACGCGTTCTTGATTGTCAGAAGGGAATTCGTGGACGTTCGAGATTAGGAAATCAGAACTTTCAATCTATCCTTCAAATTAGGACTTATTTTCTTTTCTGGAAGTGGCCCGTTGTATGGTTGACCTTGCTGCAAAACTTCCTTCACAAACCAAGAAGAACTGACTCCCCACTTTTTGAGGAAGGTCTTTTTACCATCATTCATCTTCGCTCGACCTGTAGACTTTGACATGAAATGATACGCTCTACTATCACCAAGACCTTTAAAAATCCGAACGCCCTTTTGCCACAATTTCATGCTCACATCTGGATCAGAATACAATCCCGGGCTGAACTCCTCACCATAACCACCAATGGCCAACCACATGTTTCGATGCATGAGATTTGGCGGCCAAGTTGAGCCGCTCCAATCTGCTTTCTGCATCTGTGGCAAAGCTGCCAGCAATTCGGATTCTTTGAATTCTGATGGTGTTTTTCCGAAAGGAAATGGCGCAAGAACACATTTGTTTCCCGTTTCTTCAGGCTCAATCATGGTTGAGCTGAGATAGAACTTCTCATGGCCGATACTTTCAATTTCCCGTATCAGCGATTCATCCCAATTTGGGCAGAGATACATATCATCGTTCACATAGCAAATGATGTCCTTGGTTGCGATGTCAAACAGAGCATTCAACGCGGTACAAACGCCCACATTCGTTGAGGAATGAATGAATTTGATGTTTTCCTTTTGGCACCAATCGGCAGAACCATCATTTCCCTCATTCACATAAACCAGAATTTCATGCTTCGCGATGGAATTCTTTCGAATACTGGTCACACAGCATTTCAGGAAATCAAGATTGTTCCAAGTTGGTATGAGAATGGAAAACTCCATCAGGCGTTCTTCGATAAATAATAGAGCTTTATGTATTTGAGAAAGGTGCCGTAAGCCGTGATTAATGCAATGGTAAATCCTGCCATTCCATCCAAAAAACCAAGTTTTATGAAATACATCTTATTGAACTTGAGCCATGGGTTGAACAGCAATTTCAGCAGGCTAGCGTTTTTGCCTTTTTCGAAAAGTTCCTTCGCGCCCAATGTTGAATACACATCGCTTCGCTTCACATGATCACTCACGGAATGATAGCTGTAGTGAAGTAAATCGCCTTTCAAATTCTTAACCGTGTTCGGTTCAACCGTCAAGATTTCGTGCACTTCTCCTTTCCAATCATCCTTTGTCCGATTAAACATTTTAACCTTGGTATCAGGATACCAACCCGAATGATGAATCCACTTGCCGCAGTAATTGGTCAACCGATTGAAAGAATAATTGAACCCTTTGCCAACTGCTTTCTCCGACAGAATGGCTGATTTCAATTCTTCCGAAAGTGCTTCATCTGCATCAATGGAAAGAATCCAATCGTTTGATGCCAAGCCGTTTCCGTAGTTCTTTTGCTTGCTGTATCCTTTCCATTCTCGTTGGTGGAAATGAACGTTCATTCCTTTGCATATACTTGGCGTTGCATCGGTTGAGAAACTATCAACCACCACGATTTCATCCGCCACATCTTGCAACGAGGTAATGCACCGCTTGATGTTGCGGGCTTCATTATAAGTAATGATGACGGCAGAAAGCTTTCTCATTCTTTCAACTCACAAACTCTTATCTCTCCTAGCTTGCTCTTCCATTTCCATTCTCAGAAACAGTTCTTCCAATCGCTTAAGCGTTTTCATGTCCTTGATCTCTATTATTCGGGCAATCAATTCCAATTTTTTCTCGTCCATGTTCATGACTCAAACTTAAGGTTCATTATTCAAGGTTATTTGCCTCCGAAAGTCTTCTCATTTCAATACACTACTTATTCTGCGACTCCATACGAACCATATACCTAGCGTTTTGTGCCAAGGTAGTATCAATTGGGTCTCCTTTCCAGTATCCTTCTCGTTGCAATCGTCTATACCAATTCATGTCGGCTTTGATTACCGCTTCATAGAAAGCTGCGTCCCGTTTCGTGCCGAATAATTTATCTCTAGCAGGTTGGCTTTCCGCAAATCTATCAGAATCATTGTTTTCTAATATCTGATAACGAAACAGCATTTCGCCCCGTGTTGCATAAAGTTGAGTAAGCACCATTGGTCTATTATTCTTTTGGAGGAAGTACAACGGATCCCGATACTCAGCACCATCAAGCAACTTACCTAACCTACTTAAAACAATCAAACCAGAAGAATGATTCGTCAGGTATTGGTTGAGGTTCTCATGGTCTACTTTACCATTCTTTGATCCATCCACAATAATTCCTCGCTTATTAGCACGTAGCGAAGTATAATATGTTCTGTCCCAACCGATAAAGTCTAATATCAGTCCGTCATCAGGTTTTGAATTTGCACGGATGGCGGCCACAAGAGAATCCGCGCTTGAGTCATATAATAACGGAATTGCCTCAAATTCGTGCGAATTCTCGGCATTCATTCTATTGAGTGCTTCTCCTAAAACCCCTTTTCCGACTGTCTTCTTATAATCAATCCAACCCCAATAAAAAGACATAGGAACCAAGGAAACAACGGCCAAAAACAAGAGCGCACTTTTGAGTTTTGTGAGAACCTCATTATTGAAAGTCAATGCTAAAAAAGGAAGCAACAGAATAATCCATGTAATGATAAACCGATGCTGCATCATCAAGGTGCCTACATACACCTTCTGAAGAAAAATGGTGGCCAAAATCAGGAACGGAATTAACCATATTAGCTGAGTTTTTGAAATGCTTTTTCTCCAAATAGATGAGATTATGGCAATTAGAATGAGAATGACAGCGACTGGCGAAACATTCACCATAAATGAAAATGGAAAAAAGACGACTCGCCTCATGCGCAGAATGTCATCCACATTGTCATTTACACCTTGCTTTTCGATGTTCCCGATATCGTTTTGAGTGATGCTGTAGAGAAAGTCGCCATACTCAATGTGGTTTCCAACCATCCACGAAACGGGGAACAACATGGCAATAGACCAAAAGACGGCTGTAAATTTCCACTGCTTGTTTAACACGCCTACCAGCGTAAAAGCAGCAATAATTACCCACGACTCGTAACGGGTAGCTGCAGCCAGCGTTATTGAAAGTCCTCCAAAAATGGCGTAAATAATCTTTCCATTTTGCTTCAGCCCTTCGGATAAGAAACACATGGAGCAAAGGACAAAAAAGGCATACGAAACATCTGCCAATGCTTGAAAACTAGTGTGCATTACAATCGGGCTGAATCCGTAGATCAGCGATACAAAAACTGCTCCCTGCCGATTGCCAAAGACATTCTTTGTAAACCAATAAAGCGGAAATACACTAAGTGAGGCAAACAGAATATTAAGAACCTTAGGAGCGATAACCCAATCTGGCAGAATCCATAGTGCCAATGCAGTCAAATAATGATGCAGCGGCCCCCAATATCCATTGGCGATATAATGTGGGTGGGCCAGCCAATCCAGCGCCAAAAAAACCCGACTCACCGCATCGGCATGTACCGTTTGCGACCAAGGAAGGATAATTAATCGAACGGCAAGCACGCCCAAAAAGATGGTCAACACATTTTTTCGGTCCTGATCTTTGAAAAAATTATTGAGCGCGTTCAAGTAGCTTATATAGACATGTATGGAACGAACTGGAAGATCACATCTTCATCGGCACACCAATGGAAACCATGTTCTGGGTAGCACGAGAAAGCTCTTTCCCTTCGGCATTGGTTAGTTGACCAATGAGATGAATGGCGGTTCTTCCTTTACGGATTACCTGAGCTGTTGCCTGCACTTTTTCGCCTGCTCTTGCGACACGCAGATAGTCAGTTGTCAAATTCAACGACACAAAATGCGTGTCATTGCCCATGGCCGCAACGGTCATTCCAATCACTTCATCCAAAATTGCTGAATGAATTCCACCGTGCAGCGTTCCGACAGGATTGCACATTTCTGGTCTCACAATTACTTCAATTGTAAGTGAATCTTCCTCAACCGCAATCATTTTCGGTTGCAACCATTCGCTAAAGCCTGGAGGGGTTGAAGCCACGTCTTTTCCTATCTGTGCTCTAAAATGTTCTCTTATCGGACTGTCTGCCATGGTAAATGATAACTATTGTTTGTGAAGTTGACTAAAGCCAGATTCGCGGGTTGAAAAATGGCTCTTTTTCCGCATTACTTCGTTGTTTTCTCGAACCGTAGCTATGGCTATGTTTCTCATAAACGCCTCGTTCTGCAAAAAAACAACTCATTTTCACTTTTCTCGAATCGACTTTTGTCAACTTCATTGCAACATACTTGAAAACATTGCTTTTTGAAGGATCACTATATTTGGCATCCTTCGCGAAGCGGAGCAAGTTACAAAGGGAAACTCAACATGTTCAATAGCAAATCAACTAGCGAAAGTTCTAAAGGTAATTCTGGATCTGGAATGCCGAATCATATAAATAGTGACACCGTTATAGAAGGCAGCATCAAGGCCAAAGGAAATCTTAGGATTGATGGCAAGCTTATAGGAACGCTTGAATGTCAAGGTCGGGTGGTTATCGGGGCAACTGGTTCAGTTGATGGCGAGATTCGCTGCGAGAATGCAGAGATTGAAGGAACAATCAAAGCCGACATCACGGTTTCCGAACTGCTTTCGTTGAAAGCAACCGCCAAGGTTCAGGGTGATATAGTGACCAAAAAATTGGCAATTGAGCCAGGAGCTTCATTCAGCGGCTCGTGCAGCATGGGTGGCGTGGTAAAAGACATTTCATCATCCAATGCTGGACAAAGACAAGAGCAACGGCAAGAAAAAACAGCCTAACGCTTTCATCAAATATTCTTCTTTAGCCACCCAAATGGCCCTCATTATTGTGGCTGGCGCTTTAGGCGGCATGCAACTCGATAAGTATTTGCAAACCGAGACGCCTTGGTTTACAGGTGGACTCACCATCTTGTCTGTTTTCCTCGCGATGTATTTTGCTATTAAAGACCTTTTAAAAGGATGAAGTACTCTGTAAAAGCGCTTATCGTTTACCTCATTGCCATGGCCATTTTGGTCGTTATCAATGAAACCGCGGACATTGAGCTGAATACGTTGCATCTTTCGCTTTGCGGTCTCTTCATGTATGGAACAAGTGTAGCTGTTCATCATTTCACCGTCAAAGCATCGCACGAAAAGCCAACGCTCTTCCCTACCTACTTTATGGCAATTACAGGATTGAAAATGCTGGTTTACATCGTGGCACTTGGCGTTTACGTCTTCATTTACAAGGATTCATCCACACCCGTCATCATCACTTTTTTGACCCTTTATGTGGTTTACACAGTACTGGAAGTAACATCCGCACTTTCCTTTTTAAATAGAAAAGACTGATTTCCATCCGTTTTACCGACCAATTTTAGGTCGTTTAACGATTCAAAAAATTCGTGCAATTGACCTTGTAATTTTCGGTTAAGTTTTGTCTATATTTGCGCCCTGAAAATCGAGCGGTATAAAACCTCTTTATTGGTGATGCAAAAACACAGTATTTACAAGGCTTTCAAGCCATTTTTCCTTCTCTTTTCCATTGCCTTTTTGTTTTCAGGAAGCATCTTGGCTACAGAGGATTCAGAAATTCACACTGCCGATTCGACTGAAGTTCACGAAGCAACTGAGGCTCATGACTTGCATGGTGTGGCAGAGGACGGTTCGCACGAGAAAAAAGTTTTCAATGCTGGCGAAACGATTATGGATCACGTTACGGATGCGCATGATATTCATATGTTCACATTGCATGAGGGTACTCCAGAAGAGCATCATATCACCATACCTTTACCTGTCATTCTTTACAGCTTAGGTGATGGATTGAGTGTTTTCATGTCTTCAAAATTTGAGCACGGACACGCAGAGCATAACGGATACATTCTTCAGCACGAGCACATCTATAAGAGAGATGTAAATCAGTCGGAAGACCCAGCATCTCAAGGTTTTCTTGCCGAAAATTTGGGAGGCATTTTCTCCGGAAAACCAGGGGCTTTTGTTGACCTCTCCATCACCAAAACAACTTTTGGAATTCTTTTAACTGTTCTCATCATGTTCTTCGTGTTCATGAGTATTGCGAAGTCATATAAAAGAAGCCCGAACGAAGCTCCGAAAGGAATGCAGTCGTTGATGGAGCCAATCATTCTTTTTGTAAGAGATGAGATTGCCAAGCCATCTGTCGGCCCTCGTTACGAGAAATTTCTTCCTTATTTATTGACAATCTTCTTTTTTATCTGGACTGCCAACATGCTTGGTTTGATTCCTTTTATTGGTGGATTCAACGTTACTGGAAATATCGCTGTAACACTTGTTCTGGCCTTGTTCACATTCGTTATCACCAACGTAAGTGGAAACAAATATTACTGGAAGCACGTGTTGGCTCCAGACATCCCATTATGGCTCTACCCATTGATGATTCCTATTGAGATTATGGGAGTTTTCATCAAGCCAATCGTGCTTTGTGCTCGACTTTTCGCCAATATCACGGCAGGTCACATTATCATTCTCGCATTCATGAGTTTGATTTTCATCTTCGCAAATCAATACGGAACAGGTGCAGGATTTGGTGTATCCATCGTGAGTTTGGCTTTTGCCATTTTCATGAACATTATGGAAATCCTTGTAGCCTTCCTACAAGCTTATGTTTTCACGCTTCTATCAGCCCTTTACTTCGGTGCAGCGGTTGAAGAGCATCATTAATCAGTAATCAATTAATCCTTAATATATCCACAATGGAAATTTTATCAATTCTTTTAGACGGTTTAGCAAACGCTTACATGGGCGCAGGAATCGGTGCTGGTGTAGCTGCAATTGGTGCAGGTATCGGCATCGGCAGAATCGGTGGTTCTGCTCTTGAGTCTATGGCTCGTCAGCCAGAAGCTATCGGTGACATTCGTGCAAACATGATTGTTGCTGC
>Ga0105052_10002458_pt1 | contig 22805 bp, 17 predicted proteins | sample FRY03_FD_78094 | JGI IMG/M metagenome (GOLD analysis project Ga0105052, IMG submission 78094) | Freshwater microbial communities from Lake Fryxell liftoff mats and glacier meltwater in Antarctica - FRY-03 | ecosystem: Environmental > Aquatic > Freshwater > Ice > Glacier meltwater ... | reverse complement strand
TCGATTGTGGGAAGCCTGGAGCGCGTGGGGGCGGGAAGCTGGCCGCCGGAGCAGATGCGTGCCGCATTGGCGGCAAAGGACCGCGCCGCCTGCGGCCCGGTCTGCCCGGCGCAAGGGTTGTACCTGACATCGGTGGGGTATGTGACGGAGCCTTTCGGCTGAAAGATTGGTTTTGGGCGGAGCGGGAGCGGGGACTATTCGTCCCCTTGCCCTTGCGGCCAATTTCGCGGGTATTGTGATTGCGCGGCTTCGGCACGATGGAACCATCCAAGATCTGACCACCGCGCAATGTAGGCTTCCCGCGCGCAATGTAGCCTTGCCGCGCGAGATGACCGTCGAACAACCCGAACAGCTCCTCCACCTTACCCGCGTGGCACCCAACGCATCTCGGCACAGCCATATCGCCTTGGCACCCCGCACCCGAGGCCCAGCCCCAGAAACCGCCCTCCCGGCAGATTGCTGCGCAATCGCCTGCCGGGTAATACGTGAAGGACAGCCGGTCGCAAAGCTGGTACTCAATCTGGTCATCTGGCAGCTTGTAAAGCGCGCTCAGAACCAGCGTATTGAACATCATAACCGCGTCCAAGGGCTTGCGTCCCCCGCACTGGACTTTCGATCCGCATCTGGCTTGCGTCAGCCCCGCTCAAGCGCCGGACACAACTCCTCCCACGGCACTACGCGTCAATGTCGACCAGCGGATCCTTCTTGGCGTGCAGGCTCGCATAACGGTCCGAAAGATCGATAAAACCCATCTGAGCCATCGCCACATCTACTGCCGTGCGGGGGGGAGTTCTTAGCGACACTCTATAGTTAACAAACTCAGAAGCGTTTTGTACTTTGATCTGACCGTTGAAACCAAAATACAAAACGCAATCAATCAAAACACGTTCCAGGTCCAGACTTGCACTTGAGTTGATGCTACGAAACCTGCATTGTATTAAATGCGAGCTGCGCTGGAATGGCTTTCATTTTGGTCCAAATATCCTCGGGGGGAAATTCGGCTCAAGCCGAAGGGGGGCGGAAAGCCCCCAGCCTGGTCTTGTCAGCGCGGATCAGTTCAGGTCTTTCAACAACCGCCCGTGCCGCCGCATCTCGGCCAGCACCGCGCCAAAGCTGGACAGGCCGCGGCCTTGCAGCATTGGTAACAGCTTGAGAAAGGCATCGGCCGTGGCCAAGGAGTCGCCAATGGCCGTATGGCGCGCCTCCTCGGGGATAGTGATCGACAGGCGGTGGGTCAGCGCGTCAAGGCTGTGGATTTCATGCTGGCCAAAGACCACGGCAGACAAGAGCACGGTGTCCAGGATCGGGTGGTCGAACCGCGCCCCGATGGCGGCCTCATGGCGGCGTAGAAATGCCATGTCGAAAGGCGCGTTATGGGCAATCAGCACCGCCCCTTCGGCAAATTTGTGGAAAGCGCGGCCGGCAGTTGCAATATCGGGCGCGTCGGCCACCATGGTTTGCGTTATGCCATGCACGGCGGTGGAGGAGGCGGGGATGGTGCGCGCCGGATTGACCAGCGTGTCAAACACTTCCGCCGCCACGCGTTTGCCATTGACGATGCGCACGGCAGCGATTTGCACGATCTCATCACCGCTGTCCGGGAGCAGCCCCGTGGTTTCGGTGTCAAACACCACATAGGTCAGATCAGCCAAGGCAGTATCAGCCACGACTTCGTTGCGGGCGCGGCCCAGCAGGTCAAAATCATACACCACGGCGCGGGCGATGGGTTTGGGGCGGGGGCCGGTGCGGCGCGCGATGCGCAGAGGCAGGCAGACGGCTTGCATGCCACTGGCCTGCGTTTCGGGCCAAGCCTCGGTTGCATGCGTGGTCAGCACCTGGCGGCCCGTAAGGCCCGGAACATCGTCGTGCAGCGCGCTGTCCAGCCATTCCTCCAGCGGGCCCAGGCGCAGTGCCTCTCCCGTCCAGCACAGGCGCAGGATTGCGTTGCCGCTGTCCTCCTCCACCGTCAGATCAAAGCTGTGCGCACCTTGCAGGGCGGCTATTCCGCCCGCGATGCGCGACAAAACCGCGACCACCTCGAACCCGTCGCAGCGCAGCAGCAAGGGTGCGTCCGGCAGGCTCAGGGTCAGGCCTTGCGCCTCCAGCCCGGCGCGCAGGCTGTCGGCAAGATCGCTTGTGCGCAGCGGCGCGCGGGGCATTGCCTCGGCCCGCCCCTCCTCTTGCCGCTGGGCAAGCTGGGTTACGGCTTTGGTCAGGATGGCGGTCTCGGCACGCAAGGCTGCCTCCATCGCGGGAGGCGGGGCGGCCCCTTGGGGCAAAACATCCAGCAAAACACGCAGGGCGGTGGCGGGGCGGCGGATGCGGTCCAGCACCTCGGCCAGCAGGGCTTCGCGCCGCGCATGGGTGGCCAGATCGGCGGTGACATCACGCAGGGTGAGGACGTAGCCGGGCAGCGCCCCTTCACCCGGCACCACACCTTCGCCCGGCACCGCCCCTTGAACCGGCACCGCCCCTTGAACCGGCAAAAGCCGCATGCGGGCGGCGAGGATATTCCCGCCGTTGCGGGTGGCGCAGAGCAGGTCGGACGCCGCATCGGGATCGCCCGCCTCGATCAGGCGGCGGTGGGCGTGGCGGATGGGGGCTTCGCGCAAATAATCAAACAGATTGCGGTCCAACCCCGGGGCCGGGCCGGACGCAGCCCCGATCAGATCCACCGCCGTGCCGTTGTAAAACACCAGTTGGTGATCGCCCGAACATAAGATCACCCCCACAGGCACATCAGAAAGCAAGGCCGCCAGCCTGTCCTTTTCGGCGGAAAGCCTAAGTGTTTCGCGGGCCACCGCCTCGGCCAGCGCGTTGCGGGTATCTTGAAGTGTAAGGGCGGCTGCGGCGGCGGCGGGGGCCAGATCGCCAAGATAGCGCGCCATACCCGCGTCCAGTGCCGCATCCACATCCGTATGGGCGCGGGCGCGCAAGGCCCCGGCAAGCACGTCGATCGGCTTGGCCACGTTGATATCAAACAGATACCAGACAGCCACTGTCAGGCCCGCGAGACCAAAGCCGCCGATCACCCCCGCTTGCACGAAGGCATTCAGACTGCCCGGGGTGCCAAGCCTGTGATAGCCAAGCGCGAGGCCCAAAGCCAACAGCAAAAGCGCCCCGAGTGCCAAGCCTGCAAAGAACAAGAACACGCGCAGCCGCAGGCCAATGCGGTCCAGCCGAAAGGATCTATCTGTCATCTGCGCCCCCTTTTTCCCAGCAGGTCAGCCTTCCAGCAACCGCCGCACTTCGGCCCGCAATTCGGCCAGCTCAAACGGTTTGGAAATGAACCCGTCCGCCCCCAAAGCCAGCCCCTTTTTCCGTTCCATCGCCGAGCCCCGCGCGGTCATCATCAAAATCTTGATCCCTGCCAGATCGGGGTCCAGCCGTATGGCCTGACAAATCTCATACCCCGACATTTCGGGCAGCATCACGTCCAGCAATACCAGATCGGGCTGCATCGCGCGGATGCGGGCCAGTGCCGCCCCGCCATTGGCCACGCGGTCATGAACGTAGCCTTCACGGGTCATCAGATAATCCAGCGCCAGCGCGATGTTATCCTCATCCTCAACCACCAGGATGCTGTGCTGTTTTGCCCCGTCCATCGCGTCCATCGCTATCTCCTACCCCTGTGCGCAAGCGGCCCTTTGCAATTCATCGTCCATCCCGACATTCATCCAATCGCCCCCGGTCAACACCCCATCGGGCGACAGGCTGACCCCTTCGAGCAGGTCGGCGCGGCGGCCATTGGCGCAATCGAACGCCACGGGGATGCGCTGGGTCGGGGTCCAGCGTTGGACCAGCAGCACCTCGGCCATGCGGAAATCGGGGTTGCCGGGGCTTTTGACCATGCCGACACCATCCAGCGCGGCAAAGCGGGTGGAGACGGGGAAAACATAGGTCCAGGGCCGGTACGCGGCTTTATCGGCTGGCGAGGATAGGATGATGACCTGTTCGGGCAGGGCCTGCGTGGTGCGGGCGTACCAAGTGTATTCATTCCAGACGGAAAACAGGATCATGCCAAGGCCGATGGCTGCGGGAATGGTCCATTTCGGCAAGCGCCCTTTCGAGAGGTGCCGCACGATCACGACAAGGCCAACAAGGCCGAGGCCGGCGGCGATTGTCGCGATATAATCCATCAGCATAGGTCGGTCACTTTCACGAACGGGTGCCACGGGACTGCCCGATGGCCGATTGCATTGTGCGCACCACGACAAACGCATCGCGCAAGTGCGAGCGTTCAAAGTCTGACAAATCAGATGGTGCCATGAAGTTGTCGGGCTTGCGACCCGAACGGATCAGGCGCGCCTGGTTTTCCAGCCGGATCTGGGCGATCATATCATAAGCCTCCACCAGATCGCGCGCGCCAGAGGTGGAGATCACGCCTGCATCCTCGGCCGCCAGCAGGCGGGCGCGGGTGTTGACGGCGGTGCCGCGCCCGATCAGCGCATAGACGCGGCCAAGGTCGGTCACGGGCACCACGCCCGCAAGTTTAAGGTCGATATGGTTCTTGTATTCGCCCGAACGGATGGTCGCAAAACCACGCAGCAGGCCAAGCGGCGGGGAGTGGGACAGGCTGTTGCCCACCATATGCGCCACAAAGATGGAGTTGCGCGCGGCCATATCCAGCGTCTCGGTCTGTAAATTCCGAAACAGGCTGGCAGCCCCGCCGATGGGGCGCAGGTCGAACATCACAGAGGCGAGCATTTGGGCTTTCGGGTCGGGGGTGGCGACCCAGCGGCGGAAATAGTCGCGCCAGACGCGTACCGGTTGGCACCAGACCGGATTGGTCGCCATCATATCGCCGGGGCAATAGAAATAACCCACCGCGTCCAAGCCGTCGCTGACGAATTTTGCCAGTTCTGTGTAATAGGGCATCTGGTCGGGTGTCACCGCATCGTCGATCATGATGCAATTGTCCTGATCGGATACGCCGGTTTGTTCCTGCCGCCCTTGGCTTCCGCAGGCGAGCCAAAGGTAAGGCACGGGGGGCGGGCCAAATTCGGCCTCGGCCAGCGCCATGAGGCGGCGGGTGACGGTGTCGGCGACATCGGTGATCAGCCGTGTCACCACCTCATGCGTGTTGTTGGCCCCCACGAGTTGCGCAAGCAGGGCGGGGATGCGTTTGGTGACGGCCGCCATATCGGCCACGGTTTCGGCTGCCGCCGCATCGCGCACCAGTGAGGCGGAGGAAACGGCGGCAAAGCGGGTCAGATCGGTTTGCGTGACCATGCCGACCAGACGCGTGCCTTCCACCACCGGCAAATGACCGATGCGGCGTTCCAGCATGATGTGGAGGATATCAGACCCCAGATCATCCGGCGTCAGGGTGATGGGGTCGCGGGTCATGATGCCTGCCACCGGGCTTGCCGGGTCAAGGCCAAGTGCCAGCACCTTGTTGGTCATATCGCGGGTGGTGATGATGCCCATGAACACGTCATCTTCCACAACGCCAAGGCTGGAGACGTGATTGTCACGCATCTTGACGGCGGCAGACCGTATCGCATCATCGGGGCCAATGGTCACGGGCTTGCGCGCCATCAGGTCGGCAACCTTTTGGGTGGTCAGATCGGCACCCCGCGCCTCATGGCCGCGGCCCCGGCTGAAAAAGCGGGCAAAGGCGGGGGAATTGGCGATAAGGCGTTTGAATTCGGGCGTGGGCAGCATCAGGGTCACGGTGGGTTCGGTCGCGCGGGCAGTGGTGACGGCCAGACCGTCCCGCATCAAGCCCCGTTCTCCGAAAGAATTGCGCGGGCCAAGTATCGAGACCAGCCCGCCGGACGTCTCCAGCACCTCGACCGAGCCGCGCTTGACCAAGTATATCCCGCCAAGCGGTTGGCCTGTATGATAAATTTCTTCCCCGGCGGCATATTCGCGGCGGTCAAAGACGCCTGCGATGCGTGCCAGATCAACCTGTGACAGCGTGTCATAGGGGTGGACGGTTTCCAGAAAGCTGATGATCGCGGGATGCGTCATGTTTTGGCCGTCGTCCTGATTGCAAAAGGAAACGCCCCCTGGCACAAACCGGGGGGCGCAACTGGCGATTAGTGGCTGGAAGCCGCCCCCGCACCTTTCGGTACGCGGATGGATTCAACCAGATCCTGCACGTGCTGCGGTGGGGCCGACGTTGCCATCGATACGCCGTAGGCCACAGCAAAGTTTATCAGCGCGCCGATCGGCCCGAAGGAGGCCGGCGGGATGCCGAAGATGTAGTTCGCGGAGGTGTTGTCCAACAGGTTCGTCCCGGGGATAAAGAACATGCCCAGGTAGGTGAACAAGTAGGCGCAGGTCACAACCAGACCGGCAAGCATGCCAAGCGTGGCACCCCAGGCGTTGATCCGCTTGGAGAAGATCCCCATCATCAAGGATGGGAAGATCGTCGCCGCTGCCAGACCAAAGGCCAAGGCCACGGTTTGCGCCGCAAAGCCGGGCGGGTTAAGGCCAAGCCAGGTTGCCACAACAATCGCCCCTGCCATGGAAATCCGGGCAGCAAGCAATTCGCCCTTTTCCGAAATGCCGGGGTTAAGGTAGGATTTGATCAGATCATGGCTGATGGCGGAAGAAATCGCCAACAACAGGCCCGCTGCCGTGGACAGCGCAGCCGCAAGGCCACCCGCCGCGATCAGTCCAATCACCCAGCCCGGAAGCTGTGCAATCTCAGGGTTCGCCAACACGAGGATATCGTTGTTGTAGGTAAACTCGTTACCCGCCCAGCCGCGTTCGGTTGCGGTTGCGGTGAAGCCGTCGTTCTTGTCGTTGTAGAACTGGATACGGCCATCGCCGTTCTTGTCCTCAAACTTCAAGAGGCCGGTCACTTCCCAATTGCGCATCCATTCCGGGCGTTCTTCATAGAGAACGGAGTCGGCCTCGGTTCCTTGGGGGTAGATGGTAGAGATGACGTTCAAGCGCGCCATTGCACCAACAGCCGGGGCCGAGAGGTACAGCAAAGCGATGAACACCAGTGCCCAACCCGCTGACCAACGTGCATCCGAAACCTTGGGCACGGTGAAGAAGCGGATGATGACATGCGGAAGGCCCGCAGTACCGATCATCAGGGACATGGTGAACAAGAACATGTTGAACATGGAGGTGTTGAGCGTGGTGTATTGGGCAAAACCCAATTCAGTGACAACCTGATCCAGTTTGGTCAACAACGGGATCCCGGATTCGATGTGGGTTCCGAACAGGCCCAGACCGGGGACCGGGTTGCCGGTCAGTTGCAACGAGATGAAGATCGCCGGGATGGTGTAGGCGATGATCAACACGCAATACTGTGCAACCTGCGTATAGGTGATGCCCTTCATGCCGCCAAGCACGGCATAGATGAACACGATCGCCGACGCGATATAGAGGCCTGTATCACTTTCGACTTCCAGAAAGCGCGAGAAGGCAACGCCTGCGCCGGTCATTTGCCCGATCACGTAAGTGACCGAGATGATGATAAGCGAGACAACAGCCACCATGCGGGCTTTTTGGCTATAGAAACGGTCGCCGATAAACTGCGGGACCGTGAACTTGCCGAACTTGCGCAGATAGGGTGCAAGCAGCAGCGCCAGCAGAACGTAACCGCCGGTCCACCCCATGAGGAAGGTGGAGTTGCCGTAACCGACAGCAGCAATCAGGCCCGCCATCGAAATGAAGGACGCCGCAGACATCCAGTCCGCAGCCGTGGCCATCCCGTTCAGAACGGGGTGAACGCCCTGGCCCGCGGCATAAAATTCAGCCGTGGTGCCTGCGCGCGCCCAAAAGGCGATACCGATGTAAAGCGCGAAAGAACCGCCCACAAAGATAAGGTTCAGGGTAAATTGATCCATCTGTTCCGTCCCCTATTCTTCCACGCCATGTTCGGCGTCGAGCTTGTTCATTCTCCAGGCGTAGAAGAAAATCAGCACGAGAAAGACCAGAATGGACCCCTGCTGTGCGAACCAAAAGCCGAGGTCAGTACCCCCGACCGCGATGCCCGACAACATGGGCCGAAGTAGAATGCCGAAGCCGAATGAAGCCACGAACCAGATGACCATACACACCATGATGATCCGGATATTCGCGCTCCAATAGGCGTTGGACGATGATTTGTCCGCCATTTGCGTAACTCCCTGTTTTTTTCCCTCAACCGCGCCCCCAGAATGGTGGACGGCCTTCCCGCGTTAGCTGATCACCTGTTTCACGCAGACCTGCATGGATCGGGAAACCGTTGCGATATCCGCCATCGCATCGATCTGTTCCAACACACCCCGGCCCTTGTAATAGGCGATAAGCGGTGCCGTCTGGGCGTGGTACGCAGCAAGCCGCGCCCCTGCCGTTTCGGCCGTATCGTCAGCCCGGCGCTTGAACTCCGTGCTGCCGCATTTGTCACAAACCCCTGCGGTTGCAGGGTGTTTGAATTGGTCATGATAGCCTTCGCCACACGCAGCGCAGGTGTAGCGCCCGGAAACGCGGGCAATCATCGGGCCGTCCGCCACGTCCAATGACAGGACCTGCGTCACGCGCTGCTCGCTGCGGGCAAGCACCCCGTCAAGTGCTGCGGCCTGTGCGGCGGTGCGCGGAAAGCCATCAAGGATCACACCGCGTTTGGTATCCGCGTCATTCATGCGGTCCGCCAAGATGCCCAGAACGATTTCATCGGACACAAGGCCCCCCGCCTCCATCACCGATTTGGCAGCCCGGCCCGCGTCCGAGCCTGCGGCCACAGCGGCGCGCAGCAAATCGCCAGTGGACAATTGGACAAGGCCAAACGCCTCCTCCAGCAGCCGTGCCTGGGTGCCTTTGCCGGACCCGGGCGGGCCGAGCAAAATCAGAACGGCGGGGGTTGTGGTGACATCCGACATATCAGGCCCGGTTCATCCGGTTGGCGATCAGATCATCCACCACCGAAGGGTCGGCAAGCGTGGATGTGTCACCCAGCGCGCCAAAGTCATTCTCGGCGATCTTGCGCAGGATGCGGCGCATGATCTTGCCGGAGCGGGTTTTGGGCAGGCCCGGCGCCCATTGGACAAGGTCCGGACTGGCGATGGGGCCGATTTCCTGACGGACCCATTTGACCAGATCGCGCTTCAGATCATCCGTAGGTTCCACATCGTTCATCAAGGTGACATAGGCATAGATGCCCTGGCCCTTGATCTCATGCGGGTAGCCGACGACCGCGGCTTCGGCGACCATGGAATGGGCAACCAAGGCGCTTTCCACCTCGGCGGTACCCATGCGGTGGCCCGACACGTTGATGACATCATCCACCCGGCCTGTGATCCAGTAATAGCCGTCCTCGTCGCGGCGGCAGCCATCACCGGTAAAGTAATAACCGGGATATTGGCTGAAATACGCCTCCTCGAACCTTGCATGATCGCCCCAAAGGGTGCGCATCTGGCCCGGCCAGCTGTCGGTGATGCACAGCACCCCTTCGGCAGCAGTTTCGGTTTGGATCGCGGCATTGGCCGGGTCCAGAATAATGGGGGTAACGCCAAAGAAGGGCAATGTCGCCGCCCCCGGCTTTTGCGGAATGGCACCGGGCAAGGGGGTGATCAGATGTCCGCCGGTTTCGGTTTGCCAGAACGTGTCCACGATGGGGCATTTGCCTTTGCCCACATGGGTGTTGTACCAGTTCCACGCCTCGGGGTTGATGGGTTCACCCACCGATCCCAGCAGCTTGAGGCTGGACAGGTCATGCTTTTCCACCCATTCCGGCCCTTGCGCCATCAGCGCGCGAATGGCGGTGGGGGCGGTGTAGAACTGGCTGACCTTGTGCTTGGCGCACACCTCCCAGAAACGGCCTGCATCGGGGAAGGTGGGCACCCCTTCAAACATGACAGTGGTGGCGCCATTGGCCAGCGGGCCATAGATTATATAGCTGTGGCCCGTGACCCAACCCACGTCGGCAGTACACCAGAACACATCGCCGTCATGGTAATCGAATGTCATCTGATGCGTCATGGCGGCGTAAACCAGATAGCCGCCCGAGGTGTGGACCACGCCCTTGGGCTTGCCGGTAGAGCCGGAGGTGTAAAGGATGAACAGCGGGTCTTCGGCATTCACCTCGACATACGAACAATAAGGGGCCGCTTTGGCCATTTCGGCCTTTACGTCCACATCGCGGCCATCAATCCATGTGGTCTGGTCGCCGGTGTGCTTCACGACAAGGCATTTCACCCGGTCATCGCAATGCAACAACGCGGCATCGGTATTGGCCTTCAGCGCGGTTTTGCGGCCGCCGCGGGGGGCGAAATCGGCGGTGATGACAACCTTGGCTTCGGAGTCGTTGATCCGGTTGCCAAGGGCATCGGGGGAAAAGCCTGCGAAAACGATGGAATGGATTGCACCGATGCGCGCACAGGCCAGCATGGCATAGGCCGCTTCGGGGATCATCGGCAGATAGATCACCACACGGTCGCCCTTTGTCACGCCTTGCGCTTTCAGCACATTGGCCATGCGGCAGGTGTTTTCCAGCAGTTGCGCATAGGTGATGTGCTGGGAGGGGGTATCCGGATGGTCGGGTTCCCAGATGATCGCGGTCTGGCCCGGACGGGTGGTCATATGACGGTCCACACAATTGGCGGAAACGTTCAACTGCCCATCCTCGAACCATTTGATCGAGACTTCACCCAGTTTGAAGTTGGTATCCTTGATCTTGGTGTAGGGCTTGATCCAGTCAATCCGCTTGCCCTGCTCTGCCCAGAAGGCCACCGGGTCGGCGATGGAGGCGGCATACATCGACGCATATCCGGCAGCATCGACATGGGCCGTTGCAATGAAATCATCGGATGCGGGATAAAGCTGTGCGGCGGCGGCGGGTTGCGACATGACGGGTTCTCCTCCTTCTTGAGCAGTGGTTTGCAGCTAGGCCTGAAAGCCCCTGCAACCGGGCGACCCCTGACAAGCTGTAGGGTAAGGTCGCTTTCCTGATCGCCCTTATAACGCAATAGTCAATTTTTGCGTAACTCTTTTTACTACAATGATTTTTCTGTAAATTTATTTACTGATTATTGGATATTTCTGTAAATCTTGAAAATTGTGTCAAATTTTTGACTTTATTTTTCAAGCGGGTAACCGTTCACAAAGCGGTGAGAATTCGGGCAAGGATTTGCGGGAGTGTGCGGGTTCCGCAAAGTGACGTAAGGTAGATTCGGCGCTTAGGTTTTTCGGCGGAGGTTCGCCGATGAGAGGACAGGCCTAGGATGATTCGGGTGATTCGGTCCCCGGAAGCGCCGTCTCTACCGCCGCGATATCGCGCAGATAGGTGACATGGGGGGCGCGCAATCCGTGACGCTCTAGCATGGCGCGCACTTCGGGCCGCGTGGCGGTAAAGAACAGCCGCCCCCCTTTGCGCGCGGTTTTGCGGGCCAGCAAGTCAAACGACCGCGCGCCAGAGCTGTCGATGAAGGGAACATCGGTGAAATCCACCGCAAAGCCGCGCGGGCTGTCGGCGATACTGTCCAGTGCCGAGCCAAGCTTGGCGGCCGCGCCAAAGAAATAGGGGCCGCGCAGATAGCAGACCGCAAGGCCGGGACTGGCCGCATCGGGCGCGCCGGGGCGGGTTGCCGCCTCGCCCGTACCGGGGCCGTGATCCACGCCGGCGGCATCCGACATGCGGCGGATGAACACCGCGCCCCCCAGCGCCACGCCAACGACGATCCCCGTGGTCAGATCGCGGAAAATCACCAAGGCAAAGGTGACAAGCACCACCATCGCATCGGCACGGCTGGCGCGGATCAGGGCCCATAGCTCCTCCTTCTCGGCCATGTTCCAGGCGACGATTGCCAGCACCGCAGCAAGAGCCGCCAGCGGAATATAGGCAGCCAAGGGCGCGGCCAGCAGCATGAACCCCAGCACGAACAACGCGTGCAGCATCCCCGACACCGGCCCGTTTGATCCTGCGCGCACATTGGTTGCGGTGCGCGCAATCGTGCCTGTCACACAAAACCCGCCAAACAGCGACGCCCCGATATTGGCGACGCCTTGGGCCACAAGTTCGGCGTTGGAGCGGTGGCGCCGCCCCGTCATCCCATCCGCCACCACCGCCGACAGCAGCGATTCAATCGCGCCAAGCAAAGCGAAACTGGCAGCCCAAGGCAGGGCTTGCAGCAAAGCCGCGCGCGTGATTTCGGGCAAGGCGGGCATTGGAAGGTGGCTTGGCAGGCCGCCAAATCGGGTGCCGATGGTTTCGACCGGCAAGCGGAAGGCGGCCACAATGACCGCCGCCAACACCACGGCCAACAAAAGCCCTGGCCAGCTTGGCCGCCAGCGCTTCAACCCCAATATCACTGCGATTGTTCCCAAAGCCACTGCGGCAGCGGCGGGGCTGATGCTTGCGCGCGCGGCCCAAAGGGCGGGAATTTTTTCCAGCAATTCCCCCGGCTCGTCTGTCAGATCAAGGCCCAGAAGGTCGCGCACCTGGCTGGCAAAGATGATGACTGCGATGCCTGCGGTAAAGCCAACAGTCACCGGATAGGGAATGAAGCGGATATAGCTGCCAAGCCGCAAGGCACCCGCCGCAATCAGCATCAGCCCCGACAGTAAGGTCGCAAGCAACAGGCCCTGCACCCCGGTCGCCACCACGCAAGCCGCCACCAGCACGATGAACGCCCCCGCAGGCCCCCCGATCTGATACCGGGAGCCGCCGAGAAGTGACACCAAAAACCCGCCGACAATCGCGGTGTAAAGCCCCCGCTCTGGCCCGACCCCGCAGGCAATCGCAATCGCCATCGACAAAGGTAGCGCCACAATTGCCACCGTCAGCCCCGCAAGCGCATCACCGCGCAAGGCGCCAAGCCCATAGCCTTCGCGCATCACAGTTATCAGCTTGGGCAAAAATTCTGGTGTATCGGGGCTGCTTGTATCGCGCATTTTGGGCTTGTATCCCTTATGGAGGCAACAGAGACCTAAGTCGGCCCACTGTCAAGCGCGGCAAAAAGCAGGAAGGTGCGATGTGGACAAGCGACCAGACCCAACACCCCCCGCCACCCCAGAGGCTTGCGCCATGGCGCAACACCTTTTGCGGATTGGCCATGCGGCTTTGTCCTATCTTGGGGCGGATGGCCTTCCGGGGATAAGCCGCATCGCCCATGGGCATGACGGCGAAGGGGTGTCGCTGACGTTGATATCGGCGCTTGCGCCGCATGTGGCAGGCCTTGCGGCCAACCCCGATTGCGCGCTGATGCTGGGGGAGCCGGGGGGACGTGGCGATCCGCTGACCCATCCGCGCCTGATGATCCGCGCGAAGGCTGTGCTTGCCCCGGGGGCAGACCGCGCCACCCTGCGCGTGATCTGGCTGAACCAGCACCCCAAAGCCAAGCTCTATGTCGATTTTTCCGATTTCGCTTTTGTCCGGCTGCGCCCTGTCAGCGGCATTTTGAACGCAGGCTTTGGCAAGGCGTTCGTGCTTGCGCCAGAAAACTTGCGGATTGATGTTGAATAAGCGGCAGCAAACGTAAGACGGCGGGCTGTTGCCAACCCGCCGCTTGTTTCAATTCGGCCCGCTCAATTTGGCCCGCTCAATTTGGGTTATCGCAGCGGATCGTCACCTGCACCCGCCCTCGCAGCGCCCGGGGCCAGCGCACAAACACCTGACGCGCGCTAGGGCCTTTTTCAGTCTCCACATAGGGCATGGAATAATCCAGCACATTGCCTGTCGTGCGGATGCCGTTTTCAGCCATGACCGATGGCACATTCCGCGCCCGCGACCCGAACGGCAAATAGCCGGAGGAATCCACCACCCAAGTATCGCCTGCGGTGTTTTGATCATGCTGGATCGTCACCGGACTTTGCGTGATCTGATTGACGCCGTTATAGGCGTTCGCCTCGACGACCACATTGCGGAACCGGCTGAAATCCAACGTGGCATGGGTGGTGTCCACGCCTTCGACCCGGTCGATATTGGTGTTCACGGTGCGAAACACATTGTCATTCATCGCAAAGCCATTGATGAAATGCCCCGGACCGTAAGGCGTGATGACAAAGAACTTGAACGAGGCCGCCGTGTCATTGCAGGTAAAGATATTCCCGGTAACGGTCAGGCCACCAAAGGAAAACTCGGAACTGAACTCGGGCGCGGGGTCATGTTCATTGCCCCATTCAATAAAGCAATTATCAACATAATTCCCTGTAATCAGCGTCTTGATATTGGTGGAGGTAAAGACAATCCCCGCGCGCCGCACCCCTGCGGGCTGGTCATCGCCCTGAAAGAAGTGGTTGCCGATAATCATGTTCCCGGACCCGCCCAGCACCACAAAATGCGCAAACCGCACCACCCGGTTGTCGCGGATCTTGGGGTCATTGGCATTGACGTTGATCGCAATTGTCGTGCGGTTTTGCGCCGGGAGGGGCTGCTCATTCGACAAGAACTGGCATTGATCGACAAACAGCCCCTGGCAGCCTTCGCCGCTGGAGGTGATCCCCCGGTCCTTGGGTTTGTTGAAATTGCAATCTGCAAAGCGAAACCCAACCCCGGCCGAAGGCAGCATCACAGCGCTGGCCCGCCCGTTGCAGGCAAATTCCATATCCGTAATCTCGAACCGGCCCAGATTTGCGAATCCGCTGAAATCCAACAGGTACTTATAGCGGATGAAAGTATAGGTCCGCGTGCCCGCAGCCCCCCACAGCGGGCGGCTGAGTTCAATCGTGCCAGCCGCCACATCTTTGGAGGTGACGTAAATCTCACGCCCGACACCGGTTCCGGTTACCCGCGAACCGACAATCACATTCGCCACATTGGCCACATTCGTCAGCCGCAGCGCATTGTTGTTGGGTGTATAGGTTGCGATCGAGGTCGCCACCTCATCGCTCCACGCGGCAGAATTTGCGGCCTCCAGCTGGCCATTGGTCAACACGCGTCGCTGAACCAGCGTGGTCAGCCCCGCAACGGCCGCCACATCCACCGGGCTGGACAGCAAAACCCGCCGCCCGCTGAGGTCGAAACTGGCGTGATCGGTGAAATAGAACAGCACCTGAAGGCCGCGGCGAAAACCCTGTTCCTCGCTGCCAAAAGCCGATCCGTAGGTATCTAGGTTGTAATCGCGCGTACATGACAGCCGGAACTGCGGCGGCATGATGACCGTGCCTTCAAAGCGCACCTTGGAGGTGAAGGTGACGTTGGTGTTCAGAAAATAGGTGCCAACCGAGACGAGAACCGACACGCCATTGTTGCGCGCGAACGTATCGGCGGCGTCAAAGGCTGCGGCGTCATCGGTAATGCCGTCGCCGCGCGCGCCGAAATCGCGCACATCGACCCAATCCAGAAGATCGCGCAGGAAGGCCCCTGTGATATCTTCAATCTTGATATCATCAATCCGCACCACAGCGCCATTTGCCCCGGTCAGATCCAAGCCGAAATGGCCGTAAAGCGGCTGGGTGCCCCAAGCCATGTTCACGCCTGCGCGGTTGGAGGTGGCGATGATTGCAGACACCGTCACCACCTCGCCGTAGGTTGTCAGCGCGACAGAAGGCCCAGTTTGCGGTACGTTCGTGACATTGGCATTGTTGGACGCGCCCGCCCAGCCCGCAATCCGCACGCTGGGAAAGTTGCCCGAAACCGCTTTGACCCGCGCGGTGACGCGCAGATACATCCCCGGGATCATCGGCGTCTGCACAAAGGCCCGCAGCCGCTGGGTGCTGCTGGTTTTCATCAACTCCAGACAGCCGCCAAAATCCTGATCTGCCGGGACAAAGGCCGCATTCGGCTGCCCTGCATAGCTGCCGGTTCCCGGCGTGCCATCTTCGCGCGACCACAGATTGAGCCCTGCTGAAAACGGGGGGGGCGTCAGCACCAGCCCGTCGGTAATCGCCTTGTTCATTGATCCAAACCCTCATGTTTTTGCGCTGTTCGCAAAGCAAACCCAAAATGGGCCTGCCATGACAGAGGCCAGAATTAGGCGGTCGGGGTTAATTCAGATTAAGGTCAGCGCGCGCTGCCTGCCGCCGCCGCGCAACGTATCAGCCCACGCAGGGAGCAGCCCAGCGCACCGCTTGCCCCGGTTTCAACGCGCCAATCGGTCCAAAACCTGCGCAGCGGCGGCATCCGGCGTAACCTCGCCCCCCGCCACTGCGTCACCAACCTCGCGCATCGCGGCGCGGATTTGGGGATTGACAGTCAACGCGGCCAACAGGCCCCGGCGCACCTCCTCCTCGAACCAATGGCGGGCTTGTTCGCTGCGACGCTGGTCCCAGTGGCCATGGGTTTGGCGCCAATCGCGCAAGGCCTGCATGTCACCCCAGGCGGTTTCCAATCCCACCAGTCCCAGCGCCGACACCATCATCGCCTTTGGAAACCCCTCCGGGTCTTGTGGCCTTCGGCGCAGCAGGCGCAAGGCCCCCGCATAATCAGCACAGGTGCGCATCGCCGCCGGCTTCAAATCGCCATCGGCCTTGTTGACCAATATGATATCCGCCATCTCCATGATGCCGCGCTTGACCCCTTGCAATTCATCGCCCCCCGCCGGGGCGAGCAGCAAGATGAACAGGTCCGACAGCTCCGCCACCACGGTTTCCGATTGCCCGACCCCCACGGTCTCAACCAGCACCACATCAAACCCCGCCGCCTCGCACAGCGCCACAGCTTCGCGCGTGCGGCGCGCAACCCCGCCTAGATGGGTCTGGCTGGGGCTGGGGCGGATGAAGGCGCGCGGCTCCCGGCTTAACCGCTCCATCCGTGTCTTGTCGCCCAGAATGGAACCCCCAGAGCGGGCCGAGGACGGGTCCACCGCCAGCACCGCCACCCGCAGGCCTTGCGCCACCAGCATCAGGCCAAAGCTTTCGATGAAGGTCGATTTGCCCACCCCTGGCGTGCCGGAAAGCCCGATCCGCAGCGATTGCCGCCCACCCACCCGCAGCCGTTCCGCCAAATCCAGCGCCTGTGCGCGGTGGTCACTGCGCGACGATTCCACTAGGGTGATGGCCCGCGCCAAGGCCCGCCTGTCACCAGAGGCTACCTTTTGGGCGAGTTCTGAAACATCCATGGCACGGCTCCGGCAAGGTTTCGCTTGAATTTGGCGCAAGGTGACAGCTTTGTCATCATTCCCCCCAAGCGTGGGGGTTCTGTGCCCCGCCTAACCCCTATATGCCAGAGGGAACGGGAACAAAACGCCCGAAAAGGAGTTGTAGCCTTATGACAAACATGTTCCGCAAAACCCTTTATGCCTTGATCATCGCCGCCCTTCCGGGGGCAGCCATGGCCGAACGGGTGGAGGATAAGGCCACCTTTGACGTTGTGATCCGCGGCCTCAACGCCGCAACGCTTGGCTTTTCCGCGGTGGAAGAGGACAATCGCTATGTCGTCTCGGGCCTTCTTAAAAGTGCAGGACTGGCGGCGATGGTTCGCAAGATCAGCTATGAGGCAACAGCGCGGGGCAGCGTGACAGGCACGCGCTACACCCCGTCGAGCTATGTGGAGAAGGCAGATACGGGCAATAAGAAATCCACCAGCACTATCACCTATTCGCGCGGTGTGCCCAATGCCGTGCAATACACCCCACCGCGTGAAGGCCGCGACAAGGACATCGACCCCGCCATGCAAGGCGGCACGGTGGACACGCTGACAGCCCTTTACGCCATTTTGCGCGATGTGGATGCCGGGGGCGAATGCAAGGCCAATATGAAGATGTATGATGGGCGCTATGTCTCCTCTATCACCATTTCCAATCCGGTGAAGCGCGGGGATGCTGTGACCTGTTCAGGCCAATACAAGCGCATCGCAGGCTTCAAACCCGATGAGATGGCCGAACGCATCACTTTTCCCTTCACCCTCACCTATCAACCCGCAGGCAATGGCCGGATGCGGGTATCCGAAGTGGTGATGGAGTCTATCTATGGCAAAGCGTCGATGAAACGCCGATAAGGGTGCGGTGAGCCCGATCCAGACCCTTCCGATTGACGAGGCGCTGCCCCGCCTGATGGACGCCCTGCGCGCCACTGGCATGGCTGTGCTGCAAGCCCCGCCGGGGGCCGGCAAAACCACCCGCGTCCCGCTTGCGATGCTGGAGGCGGGGCTGGTTTCTGGCCGCATCCTGATGCTGGAACCGCGCCGATTGGCCGCGCGCACCTCCGCCGAGCGTATGGCCGAAACGCTGGGGGAAACCGTGGGCCACACGGTCGGCTACCGTGTGCGGGGCGAGGCGAAGGTAAGCAGTGCCACCCGGATCGAGGTGGTGACCGAAGGCATCCTGACCCGGATGATCCAGTCCGATCCGGGGCTTGACGGCATCGGCGCTTTGATCTTCGACGAGTTCCACGAACGCAGCCTGAACGCCGATCTGGGGCTGGCGCTGGCCTTGGAAATTCGCGGTGCTTTGCGTGATGATCTGATGTTGCTGGTCATGTCGGCGACATTGGACGCAGCCCCGGTTGCCGCTTTGATGGCGGATGCGGCGCTTATCACATCCGAGGGGCGTGCGTTCCCCGTGGAAACCCGCTGGCTGCCCCACCCTCTGCCCCCCCGGGCGCGGCTGGAGACGGAGACCGCAGCGCTGATCCTTCAGGCGCTGGATGAGTGCGCGGAGGGCGGAGTGCTGGCCTTCCTACCCGGCGAAGGTGAAATTCGCCGCACGCAGGCCGCGCTGAGCGGCCGCTTGCCGCCCGGCTGCACCATCCGCCCCTTGTTCGGCAACATGCCCTTTGCCGACCAACGCGCAGCGCTTGCCCCGCAGGCGGAAGGCCGCAAGATTGTGCTGGCAACCTCGATTGCAGAAACCTCGCTCACCCTGCCCGATATCTTGGTGGTGGTCGACGCGGGCCGGTCGCGCCGCGCGCGGTTTGATCCCAATTCCGGCATGTCCCGGCTGGTCACTGAACGGGTGACAAAGGCCGAGGCCGAACAGCGCCGGGGCCGTGCGGGGCGTGTGGCCCCCGGCACCTGCTACCGGCTTTGGACAAAGGGAGAGGAAGGTGGGCTTGCCCCCTTCCCGCCCGCCGAAATTGAGGCGGCGGATTTGACGCCCTTGGCGCTGGAACTGGCCCTTTGGGGCAGCGCAGACGGGCTTGCCTTCCTGACACCGCCCAACCCCGGCGTGATGGCCGAGGCGCAGGCCTTGCTGACGGCCTTGGGCGCGCTGAAACAGGGGCGCATCACCGACCATGGTCGCGCTTTGGCAGCGTTGCCGCTGCACCCGCGCCTTGGCCATATGCTGCAAACCGCAGGCGCTGGCCCGGATGCGGCCACCCTTGCCGCATTGCTGGCCGAACGCGACCCGCTGCGCGGCGCGCCCCCTGATCTGTCCCTGCGTCTTGCCGCCATCGCCAAACCCCGCGCTTTTGAGGAAAACCACCCCTATACCCCCGACCGCGGCGTAATCGACCGGATCCGGCTGGAAGCCAAACGCTTGCGGAAAAACGACACACCCAGCAATTACACTCCCGGCCAACTCGCCGCCCTTGCCTATCCCGACCGGATCGCACTGCGCCGCCGCGGCGATGCACCGCGCTTCATCCTGTCGGGCGGCAAGGGCGCTGTGATGGAGGAAGGCACGCCCCTTGCCGCGCACCGCCTGCTGGTCGCCACCGATCTTGATGGGGATACGCGCGAGGCGCGCATCCGTCAGGCCGCCCATATTACCGAGTCCGATTTGCGCGCGCTTTACGGCAACCAGATCGCTTGGGTCGATGTCTGCGACTGGTCACGGCGGGAGGGCAAAATCATCGCGCGCAGGCAAGAACGCTTTGGCGCCTTGGTGCTGGACGACCGGATTTGGCCCGATGCACCCGCCGATGCCATGGCCCGCGCGGCCTTTGAGGGTTTGCGGCTTATCGGCCTGCCATGGTCGCCCGCGGCCACCCGCCTGCGCGCCCGAGTGGCGCTGTGCCGGGAAGAGGGCAGTGATTTGCCCGACCTGTCGGATGCCGCCTTGCTGGACACCCCGGATTGGCTTTTGCCCTATCTTTCAGGCCTCAAAACCGAAAGTCAGTTGCGCCAATTGGACCTGACAGACGCCCTGCGCGCCCTGATCGGCTGGGATAGCTTGCAGCTGCTGGACCGCCTTACGCCAAGCCATTTTATAACCCCGTTGGACCGCCGCATCCCGATTGACTATGATGGCGAGGCGCCGGGAATAGCACTCCGCCTGCAAGAGATGTTTGGCGTAACGACCCACCCGACCGTGGGGCCAAAAGCCTTGCCGCTGCGCATCACCTTGCTGTCACCGGGCGGCAAAACTGTGCAAACCACAATGGATTTGCCCGGCTTCTGGACCAACACCTACGCGGATGTACGCAAGGATATGCGTGGCCGCTATCCCCGCCACCCTTGGCCCGAAAACCCGCGCGAGGCTGACCCCACCTTGCGCGCCAAACCACGCGGCACCTGACGTCAGACGCCGAGGCACCAGCGCATAACCGCCTTTTGCGCGTGCAAGCGGTTTTCAGCCTCATCAAACACCACCGAATGCGGGCCGTCCATCACCGCACTTGTCGCCTCATCATTGCGATGCGCGGGCAGGCAATGCATGAACAAAGCATCAGGCTTGGCGCGCGCCATCAGCGCCTCATTCACCTGATAGCCGCGCAGTTGGTTGTGGCGGCGCTCCTTGGCGGATTCGGGGTCATGCATCGACACCCAAGTGTCGGTGACGACCAGATCAGCCCCCTCCACCGCGCGGGCAGGATCGCGCTCCACCACAACATTCACGCCTTTTTCACGCGCGAAATTCAGCCATTCCGCTTCAGGATCAAGGGTTTGTGGGCCAGTGAAGGTAAAATCGAACCCGAACTGGCCTGCGGCATGGAGGAAACTGGCCGCCACGTTGTTGCCATCCCCGCACCAGACCACTTTTTTGCCGGCAATCGGCCCGCGATGTTCTTCATAGGTCATCACATCGGCCATGATCTGACAGGGATGGGTGCGGTTTGTCAGGCCGTTGATCACCGGCACCGTGGCATATTCCGCCATCTCCTGAAGGGTCGCCTCCTCGAACGTGCGGATCATGATCAGGTCCACATAGCGCGACAGCACGCGGGCCGTGTCGGCGATGGTTTCACCATGGCCAAGCTGCATTTCTTTGCCCGACAGCACCATGGTTTGCCCACCAAGCTGGCGCACACCCACGTCAAAGGAAACGCGGGTCCGGGTGGAGGGTTTTTCGAATATCAGCGCGACCATATGCCCTGCCAGCGGCTGATCATCATCGGGCGTGCCCTTGGGGCGCCCGTTGCGGGCAATTTTCATGGCATGGGCGGAGTTGATCATCGCCCGAAGATCGACGGCCTGGGTGGTGTGGATATCAAGAAAATGAGTCATGGTTTGCTTTCTGGGACGCGCCGGGGGCCAGCCCCCCGGCCCCCCCGGGATATTTGAACCGAAAAGAAAGGACTAAGGCGTGAGCGAGGCCGCAGCGCGGTCAAGCCGGGCGATTGCCTCGGCGATGTCGGCGTCGGGGATGTTGAGGGCGGGGAGCAAGCGGACCACATTGTCGGCGGCGGGCACGGTAAGCAGGTGCTCTGCGTAATTGGCCTTGACCACATCCGCGTTGGGGGCCTTGCATTTAAGACCCAGCATCAGACCTGCGCCGCGCGCAGAATCGTAGATATGGGGGTGGGAGGCCACGACCCCCTCCAGCCCTTGGCGAAACAGGGCGGCTTTGCGGTTCACCTCGGCCAGAAATTCGGGGGTGGCGACCTGTTCCATCACCGCCACGCCGACCGCACAGGCCAGCGGGTTGCCGCCATAGGTGGAGCCATGTGTGCCTGCAACCATGCCAGAGGCCGCTTTTTCCGTGGCAAGTACGGCACCCAAGGGAAAGCCGCCGCCGATGCCTTTGGCAACCATCATGATATCGGTCGTGATCCCCGCCCATTCATGTGCAAAAAGCTTGCCCGACCGGCCCATGCCGCATTGCACCTCGTCCAGAATCATCAGCACGCCGCTGTCATCGCACAGATCGCGCAGACCCTTGAGGCAGGCATCTGGCAACACGCGAATGCCGCCTTCGCCCTGAATGGGTTCCAGCAAGATTGCGGCGGTTTTGTCAGAAATCGCCGCGCGCAAAGCATCATGGTCGCCGAAGGGCAGGGTTTTGAAACCGGGCATCAGGGGGCCATAGCCTTTGACCATTTTCTCAGACCCGGCGGCGGCGATGGCCCCCGTGGAGCGGCCATGAAACGCGCCTTCAAAGGTGAGGATTTCGATGCGGTCGGGTTGGCCTTTGTCATACCAGTATTTGCGCGCCATCTTGATCGCAAGCTCGGCGGCCTCGGTGCCGGAATTGGTGAAAAACACCGTATCTGCAAAGGTTTGATCGACCAACAAATCCGCCAGTTTTTGCTGTTGCGGGATTTGGTAAAGGTTGGAGACATGCCAAAGCTGCCCCGCCTGCGCGGTCAAGGCAGCAACCAGCCCCGGATGCGCATGGCCCAGCACATTCACCGCGATCCCTGCCCCCAGATCAAGGTAGCGCGCGCCATCGACGGTGGTGAGCCAAGACCCCTCACCCGATGCAAAAGCCAAGGGAGCGCGGTTGTAGGTGGGCAAAATGGAGGGGATCATGGCCTTGTCCTTATCTGTGATGCTTAGCCGTGCCAAAGGCGGGCGGGCAAGTCAACGGATTATGCAGGAGGGGGTGCCTTTGGCGAAAGTCAGACCTGCCGAAAACGCTTCAGCGTCGGCTGCGGAGGCTTTGGAAAAGGCTGGTCCGTGTGATCATTCGGATTTGGTAAGGCCGCATTGCCCTGTTGTAAAGCAGGATTCACACGCTGGATGGCTTTGTTTTGCGCCTATGGACGCAGGGCAATCGCATGAACAATAACGATGTCGACAAATGTTGTAGAGGCTGATTCGATGGGTGATCTTTACTGGTTTAACGAGGTCATATGCCATGCCAACCCCAAGTTCACCT
>Ga0105052_10002444_pt1 | contig 22878 bp, 19 predicted proteins | sample FRY03_FD_78094 | JGI IMG/M metagenome (GOLD analysis project Ga0105052, IMG submission 78094) | Freshwater microbial communities from Lake Fryxell liftoff mats and glacier meltwater in Antarctica - FRY-03 | ecosystem: Environmental > Aquatic > Freshwater > Ice > Glacier meltwater ... | reverse complement strand
TGAGCCAGTCGGGTCGGGGGTCTTTTGACCACTGTTCGATCTCGGTTGAGGTGGGTTCGAGGCCGTTGACCGCTTGGCTGGTCCGGCGAATGAGGTCCTGACGGGAAGCGGGTGGGGATTTCTGGAGTCCGGCTTTTGGGATCTTAGGATCGATGAGTTCGTCGATCCCGGCTTCGCTGGCGGCGGGCATTTCAAAAGCCCAGTGTTTTTCGGGGGTTTCGACGGGGGGATTGGGCGGCGTGTTTTCGAAGGCTGTCGCCCAGCCAGTGAGAGAAACGATTAAGAGAGAGAAAACCCGCATTGGAGAACTTACGCCGCCAAATAATCGATCTTTCGAGGGCTTGCCATTGCGGAGACGATGGGGGATGCTTTTCCAGATGAGTGACAAGCCATTGAGCGGAAAAACTGCCGTCGTTTTCGGAGTCGCAAACAAGCGAAGCATTGCCTGGGCGATTGCCAAGGCTTGGGCTGACGCTGGCGCGAAATTGATTTTTAACTACCAGGGCGAGCGCCTGAAGGACAACGTGGAGCAACTCGCGGGAACCTTTGGTGATGAGGTACCCCTTTATCCCTGTGACGTGACGAGCGACGAGGAGATCGAGGCCTTCTTTGAGAACGTCAAGAAGCACACCGATACGGTGGACCTCGTTCTGCATTCGGTCGCTTTTGCCCCTAAGGAGGCACTTGAGGGAGACTTCCTGAGCACCACTCGCGAGGCCTTTGCGATTTCCCACGATATCAGCGCCTATTCATTGGTGGCTCTCGCCCAGCGGGCGGTGCCGATGATGACCAATGGAGGGAGTATTGTTGCCATGACCTATTACGGAGCGGCCAAGGTAGTGCCTCACTACAATGTCATGGGCGTTGCCAAGGCGAGCTTGGAAGCCTCGACCCGTTATCTGGCGGCTGATCTTGGAAAGAGGAAGATCCGCGTAAACTGTATCAGTGCAGGCCCCGTGCAGACCTTGGCGGCCCGCGGAATCTCCGGATTCGGCTCCATGATGAAGCACTACGAGGAGCATGCTCCGCTTGGACGTTCTTGCAGCACCGAGGAACTCGGCGCGATGGGAACCTTCCTCGCCAGCGATGGTGCAGCATCGATCACGGGCCAAGTGCTTTACGTCGATGGTGGATATCAAATCATGGGAATGTAACCCGTGAAGGATTTGTTCCCGACATGCCTGTTCTACGAAACGACCGACTGGCATTGCCGGGGATGGAGCGCGACGGAGGCGACGCGGGCGTTGGTGGAATTGCCAGGGCGGAAAGTGCCTTTATTTCGGAAGGTTAGCCACCTTGGTCCCGGGATAGATGAATTCCTTTCCTTCGTAATTTCGGAGAACAGTCCGTTCGTCATTTTGTTCGACGATGTAATTGGGATTGACGGGGATTTTCCCGCCACCGCCGGGAGCATCCACGACAAATTGCGGGATGGCGTAACCACTGGTGTGACCGCGCAGGCCTTCGATGATTTCGATTCCCTTCGAGATCGCAGTGCGGAGGTGTGACGTGCCTTGGATGAGGTCGCCTTGGTAAAGGTAGTAGGGGCGAACGCGACACATGAGGAGTTTGTGAACGAGTTCCTTTTGGATTTCGACCGAATCGTTGACCTTATCGAGGAGGACGGATTGGTTGCCCATGACAACGCCGGCGTCGGCGAGACGCCCGAGGGCGTCGCGGACTTCGGACGTGAGTTCGTCCGGGTGGTTGGTGTGGATGGAAATGAAAAGCGGGTGGAACTTCTTCAGCATGGCACAAAGTTCCGGGGTAATCCGCTGGGGAAGGAAGATGGGGATGCGGGATCCGATGCGAATGAATTGGATGTGAGGGATGGCGTGCAGGCGGGAGATGAGGTTTTCGAGCTTGGCATCCGACAACAAAAGGGGGTCGCCACCGGAGAGGAGGACGTCGCGGACTTGGGGGGTGTTTTTGAGATATTCGATGGCCCTGTCCCATTGGGTTTCGAGCTTTTGATCTGAAACTCCGGAGACGACGCGGGAGCGTGTACAGTAGCGGCAGTAGGACGCGCAGCGGTCGGTGACGAGGAAGAGGACGCGATCGGGATAGCGGTGGACAAGTCCGGGGATGGGCATGTGGGAGTCTTCGCCACAGGGATCGGACATTTCTGAGGCGTCGGTGTAGGTTTCCTCGATGCGGGGAATGACCTGCCGCCGGATCGGGCAATCGGGATCGGTGGGGTGGATGAGATTGAAGAAATGGGGCGTGATCGAGGTGGCAAGTTTGGTTCCGGTCAGGAGGATACCGGCGCGTTCTTCTTCACAGAGGATGAGATGCTTCTCAATGTCAGCGAGGGAACGCACTCGGTTTTTGAGTTGCCATTTGGATGAATTCCAATCTTCGGCGGGCACGTTTTGATCGGCCCAGTAACCTGGAGCTGGGGAGGTGAAGGATATTTTGCTCAAATCGCGGCAATTATAGAACAGTTTTGGGATAGGTCAAAAAATTCCGACGGAGGCTCAAGACGATGGGTTTTTTTATGAGTATCATTCGGGTCTGCGGTTGTCACGGAGATGAAGGGTGGAGGTTTGTGGGGATTTTTGGGCACAGATTTGAACGGATTTGAGAGGATGACACAGATTTTTGAAGAGGAGATGAGCGTGTTGCGTGTTGAAAGCGAAGTGAGACTAATTTGATGGAAGTTCGGCGGATTCAGGGTAAGTCTTTTACGGAATTATGTTTTCAAAGGTTCACCAAGACACGATGCGGGCATCGTATGCCGCGATTCTGAGTGCTTTGAAGTGTTCGGATGGGATGCCGATCTCTGATTTGGCGCGGGAGGTTGAGATGAGCTACATGGGGGTGAAGCAGCATTGCTTGAACATGGTAAAGATGGGCTATCTCGAAGAATGGCGAGTGCCGCGCGAGAAGAAGGAAGTGGGGCGACCTGAGAAGCTTTACCGGTTGAGCAAGAAATGTGATCCGCTTTTTCCGAGTGCGGGTGTTGGGCTGACGTTGGCGCTGCTGTCCGGGGTGAAGCAGCTTTATGGTGAGTCTGCGCCGGAGAAGCTTCTCTTTCATCACTTTCATGAACTGAGGGACCGCTGGTTGCCGAAGGTTCGCGTGGGAAAATCATTGGTGGAAAAGGCCACGAAGCTGACGGCGCTGCGTGAGCAGGAGGGGTGGTTTAGTCGATGCCATTACGATCCCTCGACGGGGTTTCGGATTGAGGAATTTCACAATCCGATGTCGGAGATCTACGAGGTTTATCCGAATACGATGCGGATGGAGATTCAGATGATGGAGCAGGTTTTGGGGACAAAAGTGGTGCGGGATGAGGTGTCGACCGGGAAGGGGCGGAAGCGGGTGGTCTATGACATTGCCACGCTGGGCGTTCACGAAGACGGGGCAAAAGCGCCGGGTCCAAAAATGGGTGGAGCGGATCAGCAAGAGAGCCTTTTTTAGAAAGCGAGCGGCTGAGACTCCGGTGGTCGAACAATGGTAGAAGTTTTTTTTATTTCTAACGCGGGTCGCTTGCCGCGAATTGCTGAGGATCGCCGTTGTTACTTCGAATAGCTGGCGGAGACGGCGAGGAAGTGTTGATCGAGTTGGAGAACGGCGGGGAGGTTTTCAGGAGTCTTCGGGCCAAATTCTGAGCGAGGGACCGAGAGGATGAGGGATCCATCGTTTTGTTTCTCGATTTTTTGGGGGTGGTCGGAGGAGATTTGGCGGTCGGTGGAGTAAAGGTGAAGGTCCGAGATTGAGGCGAGATCAGGGTGGTTGATACGGATGCGAATGGTGGGGTCGGAGGCTTTGCTGAGGAGGGTCAATTTGGCCTTGTTGTGAGCGAGCGGGAGTTCCTTGCGGGCCTGCTCGATGTGGGAGCGGGCGGAGTGGTCAGGGATGGGAGTGTTGGTGACGGGGAGAGTCATTTTGAAGGTCTGGAAGCCCGGGAAGCAGCCTTTGGAGCAACTCATCCATGCGGCAGCGGCTTTCAAGGTGACGGTTTTCTCTGCAAGCTTGGCTGGGGGGGTAATGGTCACGAGAAGGGTGATGTCGCGCTCGTATCCATAGCAGGGGTACTCGGCCATGTGGGTTTTCTCGGGATAGGGCCACTGGATTTCCGAGGCGGTGAATCCCTCGGGGAGTTCCCAGTCGATGGCGGATGGCATGCCGACCATCCCGGGGTTTTGCCAATAGGTGTGGAAGCCGGTGAAGTGCTGGAGATGAAGACCCACCGTGAAGGGCGTGCCCGGGGTGATGCTGCGGTTTTCGGTGATGAGATCGACAGAAATTCCTGGGCCTTCCAAGCCTGCTTCGGAGGCTGAGAGCGGGGCGAGTGAGAAAAGAAGAATGAGGAGTGCTCGGATCATGGCATGGCCCGGGTTCATTTCGTAACCGGTTGTTGATATGAGACGCCCGGAGAGCGGGGAATCTTTCGACTGCCCCGCTGTCTGTAGGAATTGATCCGCAAATTACTTTGCGGGAATCTTCAGTACTTTTCCGATCTGGAGGTTGGATCCAGAAATGCCGTTGGCCTGTTGGATGGCGCGAACGGTCACCCCGTATTTGCGACCAATGCCGTAAAGGGTATCGCCTTTTACCACCGAATACACTTTGAACTTGGGAAGCACCTTGACCGGAGCGGGTTTGGGCTTCGGCTTGACGACGGGCTTGGGTTTGGCAACTGGTCTAGGGGTGGGCTTAGGCGTTGAGACGATGGTGGGCTCGGGCTGGGAAACGACAACGGGCGCTGGTTTCGGCTCGGGCCTTGGCGCAGGCTTCGGTTTTGAAGAAGCGGTGCTGCCCCAATGTTGCGTCTTCGGTGGATTATCGGCCCAGGCTTCGATATAATTTCCATCCTCATCGAAGGGCCCGATTTCAGCATTGTTGGCAGGATTGTAGCCAGAGGTGCGTTTTCCCGAGCAGCTTACGAAAACGGAAGCCAGAAGGAGGAGAGAGAGGGATTGGGAGGGGCGCAATAACATCGACACGTCATTACTACCAAGAAACGGGGCTGAAACAAACATTTGTTAACGAGATTCCTAACGATTTTTATTTTTTGTCCTTTCAAGTCGACGAATGGAAGTTTACTGCCTTGGTCCTGCAGCGGGTGAAAATCGGCTGTTATCTTTGGGAAGCCCGTCGCACGGGCAGGAAATTGATGGGGAATCCGGTGCGTCAGAAATGACTATTCCGGAGCGGTTCCGCCACTGTGAGTCAGCGTGTTACGGCATTCTGGCAAGCCAGATCGCCAGCCTGAAGATCTCGGAAATAGGGAGCCTGCGAATTTCAGGGGCCTGTTTTGAAAAATAGAATGATAAGAACACAGAAGACCTTGATGGGTCTGACGGGACTTTTGTTGGCAGGGCATTGCCCGGCGCAAGAAGTCGAAGAACTGGAGCCCTTGACCGTGCTCGCCCGCAAGTTTCACTCGGCGGGGGATGATAATGCCTCTTCGGTGGGCCTTGTGACCGGCGAGGAACTCGCGAGAAGGCAGCGATACCGACTGCTCGATGCCTTGGAGTTGATCCCCGGATCGCAGGCTCTGTCGACAGCGGGTCTGACCGGAAATACGGGAACCGCCATTATTCGCGGTCTTCCGAGTAACTACCAGCAGGTCGTCATTGATGGAGTCAAGGTCGCGGACGCGACTAACGGAATTGGAAACTTCCTCGCCAATGCCCAGCTTGGGGGCATCGGGAGTTTGGAAGTGCTCAGGGGACCACAGAGCGTGCTCTATGGATCCGGGGCCGGAGGGGGAGTGGTGGGGTACGAATCTGCGGTCGGAAACGGTGAAACGGAAACGCGACTTTTTGGGGAAGGTGGAAGCTTCGGCTCCTACCGGACCTCGCTGAGCTCCCAAGGAAAAGAGGGTGACCTTGCCTATGGCGTGGAAATCGGGAGGCAATTTACCGCAAATGACACCTACGCGAATCTCCCGCTCCATGACTATGAGCAGAATTACGCGAACCTGGCCCTTGAGTGGCAGGCCCGCGAAGATTTGCGATTCAAGTTCAGCTATCGTGGCACCGACAATCTGCTCAAGACGAGCTCCCTCAGTCAGTGGGGAACCTCGAATTCGGAGATTCAAACCGAGACCAATCTGTTTGCGCTCAATGGATACTTGGAGATCAATCCCGACTGGGAGTCGCGACTGACCCTTGGATACTACAACGAGAATTATCGCGGTGATTTCGATGGTTCTTTATTTGGAATTGATTACGAGCGCTTCACCGTGAATTGGAATCATGAGCTTCAGTTGGGTGATCAGGTGACTCTTGTGACTGGGCTCGAAGGGGCTCATAGCGACTACGCCAACACCAGTGGACGGGGTGTCGACTATTCGAACTACGGAGCTTACGCGAATGCCTACTATCGTCCCCTTGACGGGTTACAACTCGAGGCTGGGGCGCGATGGGATGAGCACGATGACTTCGGTGACGATGCTGCTTGGAACGTCGGAGCCGTCTATCGGATCGAGCAAAGCGGCACGCGTGTTCATACCAGAATGAGCGAGGCCTATCGAAATCCGACCCTGCTGGATTCACAGCAATTTCTCTCGATATTCTCGACCCAGTTAGCGAACCCCAACCTGGAGTCTGAGGAAATCATGGGTTACGAAATGGGCGTCACGCAAGAGGTCGGCGATCATGAAGTGGGGCTGACCTACTTCTCGCAGGATCTTTCGGAGGCCATCGTGACGAGTTTCCCTGCGCTTGCTTCGACCCTGCGGGTCAACAGTCCGGGCGAGTCTCGGGTGAGTGGGTTTGAGCTTTCAGCCGAGGGTCACTTCCTCAACGAGAAACTCAAATTCCGTCTCGCTTTGACCCGCCAGGATCGCGAAGAGGTCATCGACCTTCCAGACGCCATGGTGGCGTTTGATCTCAGTTATCAAGCTGATCGCTGGTTGGTGGGCGGCGGAGTTTCGTTCGTCGATGGTGCGGCCTATCTTGCTGCTGGAAATCCCCAAACCGATTCACGAACTACGACCCGCCTTTATGGCGAGTTCGAGGTAAATGATTCCGTGAGCCTGCATGCCCGGGTCGAGAATCTCTTTGATGAAGAGTATCAACTCTTCCCGAACACCTTCGGCGAGGGGACCCAGGTTGAAGCGCCCGGACGAGCCTTCTATCTGGGTGCGACGATTCAGTTCTAAGGCTTCTAAAAAACCGGAGCCTGATGCCAGGTTCCGGTTTTGAGAGGATTTGGTGACCTTACTTGTTGTTCACGCGGGCGAACTGCTTAAGGCGGAGGCCATTGAGAGCGATGAAGCCGCTGGCGTCGTTCTGGTTGTAGGCGGCTTCCTGGCCGCCTTCCATGGTGGCGATATGCTCATCGTAAAGGCTGTTCGGGGAGCGGCGTCCGGCATTGATGACGTTGCCTTTGTAGAGTTTCATGCGGACTTCGCCGTTCACCGTTTTTTGGGTCTCGGTGATGAGGGCTTGAAGGGCGTCGCGTTCGGGAGCGAACCAGAAGCCGTTGTAGATCAGTTTGGCGTAAGTCGGGATGAGTCCGTCGCGGAGGTGCTGGGCATCGCGGTCGACGGTGAGGGTTTCTAGGTCTTGGTGGGCTGCCAGAAGAATGGTGCCGCCGGGGGTCTCGTAAATGCCGCGGGACTTCATGCCGACGAAACGGTTCTCGACGATGTCGATCCGGCCGATGCCGTGCTTGCCGCCGAGGAAGTTGAGGACGCGCATGACACCATAAGGCGAGAGCAGGGTGTAGCCCTCGCGCTCACCGAGGACTTCGAAGTCGCCGAGTTTGGTGATGAGATCGGAGAGGCCTTCGTTTTGAAGGCCGATGATGTTTCCTTTTTCGAAGAGGCACTGCAGATACTCGGGTGAGTCAGGGGCGTCTTCGGGCGAGACCGAGAGGACATACATATCTTTGTCCGCCTCGGTGGAGCCATCATACCAAGTGTCCTCAAGCGCGCCGGCTTCAAAGGAGATGTGGAGAAGATTGCGGTCCATGGAGTAAGGCTTCTTGTTGGAAGCTTGCACGGCGATGCCGTTCTTTTCGCAGTAGGCGATCATTTCGGCGCGGCCGGGGAATTCTTCGCGGAAGCTGTCATCGCGCCAAGGAGCGATCATTTTGATGTCGGGCGCGAGGGCATTGAGAGCGAGTTCGAAGCGGACCTGATCGTTACCTTTTCCAGTCGCGCCGTGGGCGATGGCGTCGGCCCCTTCGGCGATCGCGACTTCGAGCATGCCCTTGATAATGCAGGGGCGGGCGATGGAGGTTCCGAGGAGGTAGCGGCCTTCGTAGACGGCATTGGCCTGGAACATGGGAAAAATGTAGTCGGCGGCGAACTCTTCTTTGAGGTCGCCGATGTAGCATTTGGAAGCGCCGGTCGCGAGAGCCTTGGCTTCCAGCCCGTCGAGTTCTTCGCCCTGGCCGACGTCGGCACAATAAGCGATGATTTCTGCTTGATATTTCTCTTTGAGCCAGAGAAGGAGGACCGAGGTGTCGAGACCTCCCGAATATGCGACAACAATTTTCATCGCCGATGGGGATAAGGCAGGGAGGCGGGATTGGCGAAAGTTTTTTCGAAGGAGTTTGGTGATGATGCCCCAATCTTCCTAAGTCCCCACTTTGGGGATTTCGGTATAGAGGATTTCGGTGACGACTCTCAAAAACTGTTTAAAGTCGGTTGTGAAATTGTGTGAGTAAGGGCCGCTGCCTTCGAAAGGATTTTCGACAGGAGTCCAATCGTCATCCTTGAGAGAGAAAGATTGTTCAACGGTGTATTGGATGCCGCGAAGGCCCTCAAAGGAATATGAACCTGCACCGGCGGCGATTACGAGAATGGGGGCGACCGGGGTAAGATCGGCGACGAGGGTGAAGTTGTCGATTCCGACGTCCTTGCCATCGGCGGCATCGGAGGACGGGAAGAAGTTGAGCCCAATTTCGGTGACATTCCTCAAGATTTCGTCGGTGAGAGGGGTGTAAACATACTCGTCGAAAAAGCCGTCAGCATCATTGTCAACGCCGATATACCAATCGTTGTTTTTGAAGGAATTCTCGGCTCTCGACCAGCCCGCGTCATCGACCTCGAAGTAGTTGCTATAATAGAAGGCTCCTCCGGAGAGGAGGTAGAATTCGAAGTTGTCGAGGCTGGCCGGGTCTTCAACGAAGACGTTGCAGAAGACTCCGGTGACTCCCTGGGCCACGTAATCACCGACAAGGTAGCCATCAGACGAGTCCTGGTCGGCGAAGAGCGAGACACCGAAGTCCTGGGTGAATTCTGCGTAGATCTCGGGATCTGCTTCACTACCGGGACGTGTCCACAGGGGAGCCAGGCTGTCTCCGCCCACTGAATAGTCGTAGAGTTTCCAAGTATTGGCGTTGTCTTCTTCAGTGAACGTTTCATAGGCCCCGACCAGTTGACCGTGGAGCGGGGTGCTCAAAAGAAGAAGGGAGAGGAGCAGAAAGGTCATCATCATCGGGTTAGACGGTAGGGGCGTCTTTTTCCAGAAATTGAATTAAGAAATCGAGTCTTTTTTCTGACTTCGGGAGTTTCGAGGGAGTTTCTGATCGTGGTTGGGTGGGGCAAGGGAATGGGGTTGAGAAGTGGCGAGGGCGGCGCGGCTCTTTTATTTTTTGCGGAAGACGGCGAGGTGTTTGTCGACGGATTTTCCGGGAGCGTCGCTGAGGGTTCGCGAGTTGGGATTGATGATGGAGCCGACCTGGATGGCTCCGAGGTTTTCGAGGGCTTTGCTGGCGAGCTCGTGTTCTTTGTCGAAGTAGGAGGTGATGACGAGGAGGCCGTCGTCGTCGAGGCGGTCGAGGGCTTGGTCGAAGATTTTGCTCCAGACCGGTTGGTCGTTCCAATAATTTTGGTGACGGAGGAAGACGATGTCGGGGGTTCCGACTTCGGAGAGTTCTTTGAGGAGGTCGCCGCGATGGGTGATGAAGTCGGCGTTCATCTTTTTGCCGAGAGATTTTTTCCAGCGGGAATTGGCTTGTTCGATTTCGGGGGCGCGGATGTCGAGGCTCTGGAGGTGGGCGGAGTGGGATTTTTCGGCGAGGAGCTTTGCGAGGACGCCCGTTTCGTCGCCTCGACCGCAGGCGAGGTTGAGGAGGCTGAGGTGCTCCTTTTCGCTGAGATGAGGGTCGAGGAGATCGCGCAGGTTGCCTTCGAGGGTTGCAAGGTCACGCTGGAGAAATTCACTGAACGGAGTGTGGGCCACGGGAAGACCCTAATAAAGGATTGGGATATTGGAATTTAGAAATTACCCTTCGGGTGTGGAAATTCCGATTCGTCCCCGTCGCAACCGCAAGTCTGCGGGCGTGCGCGCCCTTGTTCGAGAGACTCTTCTCAGCCCCGGTGATTTTGTGTTGCCCTTGTTTTTGCATGATCTCGATCGCGATGACGCCATCGAGTCGATGCCTGGCTGCACCCGTTGGTCGCTTGAAAGCTTGGTGCGGGAGGCGGGTGAGGCTCTCGCCTTAGGGATTCCGGCGGTGGTCCTCTTTCCGGCGATTGACGAGAGTTTGAAGACGAAGGGCGCGGAGGAGAGCTACAATCCCGAGGGGTTGGTGCCCCGCGCGATCCGGGCGCTCAAGGAGGCGCATCCGGAATTGGTGGTGATGACGGACGTGGCGCTCGATCCTTATAATAGCGATGGCCACGACGGATTGGTCGAGGATGGCGAGATTTTGAACGACGAAACGATTGAGGTTTTGTGCAAGCAAGCTGTTTGTCAGGCGTGGGCCGGTGCGGACATTGTTGCTCCGAGTGACATGATGGACGGTCGGGTGGCGGCGCTGCGCGATGCGCTGGACGCGGCGGGTTTTGAGAAGGTCTCGATTTGCAGCTACACGGCGAAGTATGCCTCGGCGTATTATGGACCGTTTCGGGGGGCTTTGGGCTCAGCTCCGAAAGCGGGGGACAAGAAGACCTACCAGATGGATCCGGCGAATCGTCGGGAAGCGGTTCGCGAGCTCTTGCTCGATGAAGCCGAAGGGGCGGACATCGTGATGGTGAAGCCAGCGGGGCCGTATTTGGACATTATCAGCGATTTGGCCGAGCATGCCAGTGTGCCGGTGGCGGCTTATCAGGTGAGCGGAGAGTATTTGATGATTAAGGCGGCGGCGAAAGACGGCTGGGTGAACGAGGACGCGGTCATGATGGAGAGTTTGATGGGGATCAAGCGGGCAGGGGCGGATTTGATTTTGACCTATTTTGCGAAGCGGGCGGCGGAGATCCTTCGGGCTTAGAGCGAATAGGGTTCGGTTCAGCAGAGATCTTGTAGCAAGGCTGTTGAGTGCCATTTGGGGGGGATTGTTAGAAAATGAGCTTTTGAAAAAACTTTCTGTTTAACATGAGCAAGACGACGCGAAACCACTCCGTAACAGTTTGCCAAGCATGAGTGACGACAGAGCCGCAGTGGAAAAGCTGCACGCGAGTTATGGAAGAATGAAGGAAGAGTTGTCCAAAGTGATTGTGGGGCAGCACGAGGTGGTGGAGCAGGTTCTGATAGCGATGTTTTGCCGTGGGCATGCCCTCCTTGTGGGTGTTCCAGGATTGGCGAAGACTCTTTTGGTCTCGACCGTCTCCCAGGCCCTCGATCTGGAATACAAGCGAATCCAGTTTACCCCTGACTTGATGCCGGCCGATATCACCGGGACGGACGTGCTCGAGGTGGATCCCGAGACCGGTCATCGTGGTTTCCGCTTCGTGAATGGTCCGCTCTTTGCCAGTATGGTTTTGGCGGACGAGATTAACCGGACGCCGCCCAAAACGCAGGCTGCTTTGTTGGAAGCCATGCAGGAAGGTCACGTCACGGTGGGTGAGCACACGCTGCAACTTCCGAAGCCCTTTTTCGTGTTGGCGACCCAGAACCCGATCGAGCAGGAGGGAACGTATCCGTTGCCCGAGGCGCAGCTCGACCGCTTCCTTTTTAACATCGTGGTGGATTACCCGAGCGAAGTCGAAGAGCGTGAGATCATCCGTCGTGTGACGAGTCCGAATTCGGCCACGATCTCCGCGCTCATGACCGGGCCGGAGATCATTGAGCTTCAGAATGTCGTGAAGCGGGTGCCGGTCGGTGATCACGTCATTGATTTTGCGGCGAAGCTGGCGCGGGCGACCCGTCCGGGGTCGGCTGAGGCTCCGAGTTTTGTGAAAGAGATGGTGGGTTGGGGTGCGGGTCCTCGTGCCGGGATTGCCATGATTTCCGCCGCCAAGGCTCATGCCGTTCTGCGCGGACGTTTCCACGCTACGACGGGCGATGTCGTAGCGGTGGCGCTTCCGGTGCTTCGTCACCGGGTATTGACGACGTTCAACGCTGAAGCGGCGGGAGTGAAGAGCGATGACATCATTCGTCGTCTCATTTCCGAGCTGGGTGGCGATGATTCTGATATCAAAATCTAGTCCTACAACGAATCAACAGGATGGGCGAAGACGTGGATCGACTTGAGGTGCCGGAGTGCATGCGTTTGCTTGCACCCGAGGTCATCGGGTCGCTGAAGCGGTTGGAATGGCTTGCGAGGCTTCGCAAGCAGGGGACCTTGACGGGGCGGCACACCAGTCCGGACAAAGGGGTTTCGGTCGAATTTGCGGAGCACCGCGAATATACGATCGGCGATGATTTACGGAACCTTGATTGGCGTGTGATGGCCAAGAGTGACCGGAACGTCGTGAAGCAGTTTATTGAAGAGACCAACCTTCGCGCGACGGTTGTGCTGGATGTCTCGGGCTCGATGACCTTTCGTGGCGAACAATCCGAGCTCTCGAAATTTGAATACGGTCAGTATCTCGCGGCGGCTTTGTCTTACCTTTATATTAAGCAAGGCGATGCCTCGGGGTTGGTGACTTTCGATGATACCTTGCGGACCTCGATGCGGGCGGAGAGCCGTCCGAGCCAGGTTCGTCGAATCTGTGAGGAGCTTTATAAGACCGAGCCGGGTAAGGAGACCGGGGTTGGCAAGGTGTTGCACGAAGTGGCTGAGCGGATTCCGCGTCGTGGCTTGGTGGTACTGATTAGTGATCTTTTTGATGAACCCGAACAGGTGATTGAGGCGCTGCACCACTTTGATTATCGTCAGCATGAGCTCGTCATTTTCCACGTCCTTGCCGAGGAGGAGCTGAGTTTTCCTTTCCAATCGTTCCAGCGCTTTCGGGATCTTGAGGGGGTCCAAGAGATGCTGCGCATCGATCCCCAAGCGGTGCGGGCGGCGTATCTCGACAAGCTGCGAAATTTTATTACTTCGATCGAGAATGTCTGTGGAAATCTTCGAGCCGACTATGTCCCGGTGAGCACCAAGACTCCGGTCTCTGAAGCTCTTGTTCGTTATCTAGGAAGGAGGAAGAAGTAGCATGCTCTTCATGAATCCATGGCTCCTGGCCGGGCTCGGAGGAGTGTTGATTCCGGTGATTCTTCACCTGATTCGTCGTCAGGCCGCCAAGCCTTACGACTGGGGTGCGATGCTTTTCCTTTTTGATACCGTAGCGGCTCGTCGCAAGCGGATGGAGTGGGAGGATCTCCTTCTCATGATGGCACGGTGCCTTTTGATCGCGCTCATCGCGTTGGCGGTGGCCCGTCCTTTTGTTCCGCCTGATTCGCAAATCCCGTGGCTCTTTATTTTGCCAATTGGACTGATTGGAATTGCGGCGTTGGGCGGATCGTTCGTGCTGTCTTCGAAAGCGTGGAAGAGGGGGATGCGTGGCTTTGCGTTGGTGATGATTGTGGCATCGGGTTTTTTGGGATGGTATGAGAAGAATCTCAATCTCCTTCGTTTTCAAACCAGTGAGCGCCGTGATGTCGCCCTCGTGATTGATGGCTCGACCTCGATGCTCTTGGAGCAAGGTGGTCAGTCTGCTTTTGCGAAGGCGATTGCCGAGGCGAGGGATTTCGTGAAGGAAGCGCCGAAAGGGACCGCTTTTTCGATCATCTTGGGTGGTCCGGCTCCTGAGCTGAAGACTGCGACACCGCTGACTCATCGCGCCGATGTTCTCGAGGTCTTGGATGGGCTTGAGCCTGTCGGGGGTCCTTTCCGGGCGTATGAAGCATTGGGCATGGCAACGCTGACTCTGGCCGAAGGGCGCGGGAGTACGAAGGATCTCGTAGTTTTCACGGACTTACAGCGGATCGGCTGGCAATTTGATAGTCCGACATCGTGGGGGAGCCTTGGGGATGCCTGGAATGGTTTGCCGGATGGGGCCAAGCCGCGTCTTTTGCTGCGTAATTTTGCGCTGCCCGCGAAAATCCGCAATGTCGCGGTCACTGATATTGAGTTTTCGAGAGAGGTCGTGGGAACGGACCGTGAGGTTTCGATCCGGGTTCGCGTTGAGAACACGGGGACGGAAGTGGTGACGCCGGGGTTGCTGCGGATTTCGGTCTCTGGGAAAGAGCTGGAGCCGAAGAGTCTGAGTCAAATGGCACCGGGTGAAAACTCGGTCATGGATTACCGTTTTCAGTTTCCGGAAGCAGGACCGAAGGTGGTCAAGGTCACGCTCGATGCGAAGGACGACTTGCCGGGAGATGATGTTTCCGAGCGGGTTCTTTGGGTGAAGGAGACTTTGCCGGTTCTGATTGTGGAGGGAAATGCGGGTGCTTCCTTTTTTAGTCGGGCGGGAGGCTATCTCGCTCTGGCCTTGGCGCCTGTGAGTGGCGATGAGACGAGCTTTGTGGATCCCCGCGTGATTGATGCTTCGGCGCTGAGTCGTGAGGAATTTGAGAAAGAGTCGGTGGTGATTCTTGCTGACGTGGCGCGCCTTCCGGCAGCGACCGCGATGAAGTTGGCGGAGTTTGTCATTCAGGGGGGAGGACTTTGGATCCTTGCTGGGCCGAAAGTTGAGCCGGAGTTTTACGCAGGATGGAATGGCGGCGATGGCCCGATGGTGCCGATGAAGCTCGGGGAGATGGTTCTGCCCAAGGGCGGCGTTCAGTTGGCAGCGGGAAGTTTTGATCATCCGGTTCTGCGACTCTTCAAAGATGCCGCTGGAGAGGATCTTGGGAGCGGAGTTCTGGAAGGCTATCGGGCCACTTCGGATCTCGTTGACCGTGGTCGGCCGGCAGCCCGCTACACCGATGGTGAAGTTTTTCTGGTGAGCCAAGAGTATGGCAACGGTCGGGTCATGTTAACGACGACTGCTCTGGATGCCCGGATGGGGAGTCTTGCGGCGCGGCCGGGATTTGTGCCTTTCGTGCACGAAGTCACGAATTGGCTCGCGGGTGGGCAGGGTGTCGAACTGAACGTGCGGGCAAGTTGGAGCCCGACGCTTTCTCTGCCTAGCAGCGGAGGATTGAGTGGAACTTATCAAGAGCTTGAAGGGAATCGGCAGAGTTTCAATCGGATCGATCCGGTGATTGATTTTAACTGGGGCAATGGATATCCGGAGAAGAGGTTTAAGAACGAAAATTTCTCGGTGGAATGGAAGGGTTCTTTGATCGCTCCGGTCACCGGCGACTTTGTCTTTGAGGTTGAAGTTGATGACAAACTTGAGCTGATTCTGGATGGGAAGAGTATTTTCACGGTTGATGGCACGACGGGGCAATCGGAGCCCGTGTCTATGGAGGCTGGCAAGCCGCTTTCGTTTGTGGCAAAATACGAAGAGGAATGGGGCGAGGCCAAGGTGACGTTGCGTTGGAAGCGGCCGGATGGAACTTTGGAAGTGATTCCGGCCTCGGCCTTTCTATCGATCAGTCCGGATGATGAGGAAGTTGTTTTGGCCGAAGACGAAGCCCGGGATCCGAAAGGGCGGGAGCGGATCGTTTCAGCGCTGCAAGGAAGGCGGGGACGTTTACTCGAGGTTGAGGGAGCGGCCCTTCCGGGTGAATATTTGGTGAACATTCCTTCGGCAGTGCGGGGAGATCTCTCAGGTCTGGACTCGGTTCCCCTGGTGGTGCTTCGTGAGGGTGGCGAGAGCCGCTTCGAAGGCTGGCGTGAAGATGACCGTTCGTTGATTAAGCGGGAGATCGTTTTGGTTGAGCTGGGTTCGATCCGGGATGTTCTTGCGGCCTTACGAGGAGAAGGGTTTGGTCGGGAGATTTGGAAGGTGTTGGCGATTGCCGCGCTGACTTTGTTTTTCCTCGAGGGGCTGCTGGCACGTTGGGTTTCCAAGTCGCGCAAGGCGGGCGAGGAAGTGAAAGTTGATTTTGAAAAACGGAATGAAGTGCCTGAGGAATTTTTGAGAGCGGTTGAGAGAACGAAGGGAGGTGCCTCATGAAGAGCCTGCTTCGGGGGGGGGTGATTTTCTTGGTCTTGTGGGGTCTTGTCCTCCTGCTGAGCAAGGTGTTCGAGGTGAATCCGTTTTGGCCCGCCTGGGTCATTCCGTTGATCGGAGGAGTGGGAGGCGAGCTTGTTTTCTGGACCTATCGTTATGAACGGCATGCGGTGAGTGTCGGGCGCGGGCGTTTAATTTTGGGGCTGCGGCTTGCTGAGTTGGCCTTGCTCCTTTGGATTTTGCTTCAGCCGGTTTGGAGCCGGTTGGTAGAGCGTGAGATTCGGCGTGAGATCATCGTGATGGTCGATAATTCCGCATCTATGGATCTCATTGATGAGGGACAAACCCAGACCCGGCTTGAGATTGCCAGGGGGAAGCTGGCCGCGAGCGGAGTTCTCGATGACTTGGAGGGTAAGATCGGAGTGCGTGAAATTCGGGCTGCGCGGAGGGCCTTGATCGACGATACGACCGAGGTGGAAGGATGGGATCAGGCCACCGATCTTGCGGGGGGGTTATCATCGGTGCTCGACCAGGTGCCGCCTGATCAGTTGGCAGGAATGATTTTGTTGAGTGACGGTCGCCACAACCGGCCGGGGAGCGTTGCTGACGTGGCCCGCCGTTTTGGAGTTCTGGATGCTCCGATTGCGGTGATTCCATCGGGGAGTGCGATTCCGCCCAAGGACACGGCCATCATTTCAGTGAGATCACCCGATTCGGTTTATTTGGGCGACCGGATTAGAGTGGGTGCGTTGCTGAAATTTGATGGCTATCGGGGTAAGAAGGCAACGGTTCGGCTCTTTGCGGGCGAGAAGGAATTGGATTCTCGGGAGATCTCGATTCCTCAGGACAATTATCGTGAAGAAGTGAAGTTTCGCCATGCTCCTGAAGAAGGTGGCGTGGGAGAATATCGGGTGGTTCTTGATCAGCTTGAGGACGAGAGTTTTGAGAATAACAACGAGTGGTCCTTCCAAACGGTGGTCAGTGATGCCCGTACCAACGTCTTGTTGATTGACCAGCATCCCAGGTGGGAATTCCGTTATTTGCGGAACCTTTTTTACGGGCGGGATCAGTCGATTCACTTACAATCGGTCTTGTTAGAACCGGATCGTATTGCTGGTCATGAACCGCCGAAGATGGTGGCGTCGGCCAGCCGTCCCTTTGGTGAGGCGAATGCAACCGATCTTCCTGAGACCGAGGAAGAATGGCGGAAGTTTGATGTCATCATTGTGGGTGATATTGGTCCTGATTCCCTTTCTGATTCCCAGTGGGACATCCTTTCCCGCTGTGTGACCGAGCGCGCAGCTTTGCTGGTGCTGGTGGCGGGGCCGGAGTCGATGCCTCATGCTTTTTCATCCGCTACCGCGAAGCAGTTGATTCCGGTGAAGTATGAAGCATCGAAGCGGACCTATTATGGCTCGAACGAAGTTTTTCGATTTGGCCTCACAAACACTGGTCGGAATCATGCGATCACGGCACAAGTGGAAGGTCAGATTCGGAACGAACAACTTTGGGCAGGGTTTCCCGAGATCCGTTGGCGTCATCCGATCGAAGGGATTCAACCTGGAGCCGAAGTGTTGCTCCACGCCGTCGATTCAACGAGGAAGAAGGAAGCGGTGACCTCGGCATCGCAACTGGATGCCGCCTTGTTAGACGTCGCTCGACGCCGTGAACGCGAGGCCGAGACTGCTTTATTGGTGACTCGTCAGACGGGCGCTGGAAAGGTCGCGATGTTGTTAACGGACCGGACGTGGCGCTTGCGCGAAGGAGTGGGCGATGTTTACCACCACAGGTTTTGGGGCCAACTTGTCCGCTGGGGTGCGGGTCCCAACTTACGTTCGGGAACTGAGACTGTTCGTTTGGGAACGGATCAATTGACGTACACGGGAGACGACGAGGTGCGCATCATGGCCCGGCTTCGGGATAGCGATTTGAACCCCATCGTGGACAAAGAATTGGTGGCCCAGGTCCGTCACGAATCCGGGCAAACGACCAATGTTCCGCTGACCTATCGCGAGAACTCCAACGGGCTTCACGAGAGCTTGGCGGGGCCGTTTCAAAAGTCGGGAATGTATGAGGTGACGGTGCGCGGGGATGTTGTCACGACCTTCCGGGTGGTGGGAGCGCGCAGTGCCGTTGAGCTTTCCGAGACGACCTTAAATCAGCCGCTTCTGGAAAGCGTGGGCTCCTTGTCCGGCGGGCGGATGTTTGATGGCGAAGGACGACTTTCTGATCTCTTCCTTCGTGGAAACGAAACCCGCGAGGAGCTGCGGGAAACATCGCTTTGGGATACATGGTGGGTCTTTGGCCTGCTGGCGATTTGCCTGACTACGGAGTGGGTCATTCGTCGTCGGGGCGGTTTGAGCTAATTGCCTTGAGCTTTTGAAACAAAAAACGAGAATCCTTAACAAATGTTAAGGACATTGCTCTTTCTCCTCGCCGTCGCGGTCTCTGCTTTTTCCCAGGATTATCGGCCCGTCGGGGGGACGCCTCCGATGATTCCGCGTGAGTTTCGAGCGGCTTGGGTTGCGTGTGTTTACAATATCGACTGGCCGAGCACGGATGGTTTGAGTGCGGCGAATCAACAGGCTGAGCTTAGGGCCTTGCTCGATCGTGCGGTTTCGATGCGCTTGAATGCGATCATTTTTCAGGTTCGACCGAATGCCGATGCGGCTTATCAATCGTCGTTGGAGCCTTGGAGTCATTGGATCAGTGGTGCGCAGGGAAGGTCACCGGGTTATGATCCCTTGAGTTATTGTATTCAGCAGGCCCATGGGCGCGGGATCGAGGTTCATGCTTGGTTTAATCCGTATCGGGCGCTTCCGAATGCGGATCTGCCGACGTCGAGCAACCATGTCACGAAGACTCATCCATCGGAGGTCAAGAGGTATAAAAACTACAAGTGGATGGATCCATCGAGTGCCTTTACCCAGCAGCGGGCGTTGGCGGTGATTATGGATGTGGTTTCGAGATATGATGTCGATGGGGTTCACATAGATGACTATTTTTATCCCTATCCGGATGTGAATGCGGAGGGTCGGGCCTTGATTGATTTTCCAGATGGGAAGACTCCGGAGCAACGGCGGGTGGCGGTTGATGAGTTTGTGCAGAGGATGTATTCTTCGGTGAAGGCGAAGAAGCCGTGGGTGAGAGTGGGGATTAGTCCGTTTGGGATTTGGCGGCCGGGTGTGCCTGCGGGGACGACGGCTGGGATTGATGCTTTTCATCATCTTGCGGCTGATTCGCGGAAGTGGTTGCAACAAGGATGGTGCGATTATCTTTCGCCCCAGCTTTATTGGCGGATTGAGGGGCCTCAGAGTTACAGTCGTCTCCTGGCATGGTGGCGTTCACAGGGGACGCGTCCGGTTTGGCCGGGGATTGCGGCGTCGCGGGTGAATTCCACTGAGGATCCCGGGCGTTCGGCGAGCGAGATTATTAATCAGGTTTCGCTGAGTCGAAGTATCGGGCGCAACTATGTGGGGCAGGTTTATTGGAGTATGAAATCGCTGATGGAGAATCGGGGTGGCGTGAGTGAGGATCTGAAAAAAAAGGTCTATCAACAACCGGCTCTCGTGCCGCCGATGCCTTGGGTGAATGCCAAGCCACCGCTGACGCCGAACGTGGCGGCTCGGGGTGATGGCACCAAGGTTGCCGTCAATTGGGGGCAAGTGACCGGGTGTTGTTCCAAATACGCGGTGTGAGGTGAGTTATGGAGGTAAGTGGGTGCTCGTGACCGTGACGAGCGGGCTGACGACGGTGATTAACGGCTCACCAGAGGCGATCGCGGTGAGTTCGGTAGATCGTTACGGGAATACGAGTGTGCCGAGGTTGATTGGGGAGTAGGGAAGTAGGAATTCACTTGGTTGACTGTCCGCGCTAATCCTCTATTCGGGGAGTAACACGCACCCAGCTCTTTCTTTGATAACGTCTTAGATTGAGGACCTCAGGGGTATTTTATGCCGTATTTTATGCCGAATGGAATATGGATCAAGAGGGCGGTGAGCTGGAGGAGGTTGACCAAGATAAGATTCTACTGTTCACTTTGTGGGGTGAGAGAACAAACATTTTTAGACTACTCTAAGATCGAGCAGAAACTCTCACCGTTTGCGTTAGCGATCTACTGGGTCTTGGCGTTCCAAGTGCTTTTCTTTTGCTACCAGCCGTCATTGCAGGGGCCATTTCTCTACGATGATCTAGGTGGGATCGTGGCTAACGAAGATTTGCGTCACCCTACAGAGTTATCCCGTTTTGTTGGAAATCATGACTCTTCTCTTGAATTCGATCGGCGTCCAATTACCGGGTTTCTCACGGCCTTGAATTTTCAATGGGCTGAGCTGTCGCCTGGGAAATACCGAATTTTCAATCTCCTCCTCCACTTTGTAAATGCCCTGCTACTTGCGGAGTTCATTCGTCGGGTAGCATTGAAGTTTGCCTTCGAAGCTCCAAAGACCCTTGCAGTTTCGGTTTCGACCCTTTGGCTTCTCCATCCACTGAGCACGAGCACTGTCAGCTATATTTACCAGAGATCTGAAATGCTCATGGCAACTTTCTATCTGATTGCTTTGGTGAGTTTTCTCAGGGGAACGGATCAGGGAGGGCGAAGATATTGGCTGGTTGTTTGTTTTCTTTCATCGATTTGTGCCGCTCTCTCCAAGGAGGTTGGATTGACCATCGTCGCGCCACTTCTTCTGTTGGATTGGTTGGTTGTTTGCGGCACTGTTGGAAAGACGATCAAGAATCGGTGGGCATTTCATTTGGGACTCCTCCTGGTAACGGTCTCCCTCAGTCTGTGGATTGCAAGTGGAGTTAGGATGACGGAACTGGCAATGGGGGAAGATCTGGCGACCCCTTGGGGGTATTTTAAGTATCAGGCTGGAGTCTTGCTTTCATACTTCGGGCAGGTGATCTGGCCACACCCTCTGATCTTCGCTTCAGAACATGAGTCTGTGCCCAATTGGGCTCAATGGCTTCCACGTTTCTTGGTGTTGCTGACCTCGGTAGGAGGTCTTCTACTTGTTGGAAGGAAGCGACGTTGGATTTGGTTGGCACTTGGGATCGCACTCTCAATTTTAGCCCCGACCAGCTCATTCATTCCGATTCCCTTGGAACCCAAAGCTGAATTTCGGATGTATCTCCCGCTCGGGATCATCCTTGCTCTTCTCGTTGCTGGGTTGATGGGGATTCTTCGTGAAAAGAGAAGCTTTTGGATTGTGGCCGCTTTTCCGGCGATTCTTCTGTCGTGTGCCCTGGCTACGAGAATCAGGAATGACGACTATGGCTCCGCCCGTTCACTCTGGAGAAGTGTGGTGATTCATCAACCAAGAAATATCAATGGCCTTTCCGATCTTGGGTTGTCGAGCCTGTCAGAAGGTGAGTTTTCTGAAGCGTCGGAGTGCGCAAATAAGTTAATGATCCTAGGTCAGGAAGATCCCGTCGCTTTATCCAAAGGATGGCACCTCACTGGGCTGGTTGCACTTGAGGCGGGAGAATCTAAAAAGGCTCTAGAGATCTTCAAAACCTTCAAGGAGAGGGGATTTCGAGTGAAGAGCTTGGATTTGGACATGGCCTTGGCTCTGGCTCGCTGCAGTCGTCTGCAAGAGGCTCAGAGACATCTCGACACAGCAAGGAAGGAATACACCGAGGTTGATCTCGATATGCTATCGGCTTCGGCAGAACTGGACGTGTATGCCGGAAGGAGAGAAGAAGCACATGCTAAAATCGAGACACTAACAACCCTTGCTCCTAGTGCGAGGCGAGTTCGATTCTTGGAATCCTTGGTGCAACAAAGATTCAATGATGAACAGTAATCGATCAGATGGCCCCTTGCTCAGTTTCGTATTTCCTTGTCTGAATGAAGAGGAAACACTGCAAAATTGCATCAAGGAAGTTCGGGATGCCTTGAAACCTTATGATTGGAGTTATGAGATCATTGTTGCGGACAATGGTAGTGAAGATCGTTCACCTCAAATTGCCCTGAATGAGGGTATCAGCCTCGTAGAAGTGCTCCCCCAAGGCTACGGGGCTGCTCTGCAAGGCGGAATAACCGAGAGCAAAGGAAAGTGGGTGGCTTTTTGCGATGCAGACGGCACCTACTACTTGGAAGATCTTCCCAAGATCCTTAAAAGTGCTGAAGAATCCGATGCTGATATGGTTCTAGCCAACCGCTTTGGTCCTCGGCTTTCCTCACGAGCCATGCCCCTACTTCACCGCTATCTGGGAACTCCTCTGCTCGCACTGGCAATTCGTCTTCTTCACGGAAATAAAATCAAGGACTGCAATTCGGGATTCCGATGTCTGAAACGCGAATCTTATTTGAAGTGGCAGCCCAAATCGATTGGAATGGAATTTGCCTCGGAGCTCCTCATTCGGGCAATTCAGGAGAATGCTAAGATCATTGAAATCTCGTCCGGACTGCGTGTCTCACCGCGAAAGAGAGAATCCAAGCTTTCAACATGGCGGGATGGGATGCGCCATTTACTGGAGATTCTTTATCACGCTCCCAGGTTCTTTGAGCGTATTGGATTTTTGATGATCATAATAGGATTTTTTGGTCACCTTACCTCTCTTCTATTCGGAAGGATCAGGATTGGGAATATTGAGGTCATGGATGTTCATACCCGCATTCTATTTTTGGTGCTTCGGGGAATTTAGTGCGTGATTTTGGGGCTGAGATCGAGTTTCCCACAGCTAAAGAGGATACGATTCCGGTAGTTTTCAAAGTTTCGAAAGCCTCGCGCTGATGATTTGAT